>Ga0315542_1001315_pt1 | contig 15512 bp, 13 predicted proteins | sample SalMarSW160120MG_FD_202541 | JGI IMG/M metagenome (GOLD analysis project Ga0315542, IMG submission 202541) | Salt marsh sediment microbial communities from the Plum Island Ecosystem LTER, Massachusetts, United States - Salt Marsh Sediment SW1601-20 ...
AATCTCGGCGGGGATGATTCTTTCATATATAGAAGAAACGGCCAGGCATATGCTGCCGCATATCCGTGAGATCAATGTATATTCGGAGCAGAGTTTTGTTAATCTTGATGAATCCACCCAAAAGAACCTGGAACTGGTACGCAACCTTAGGGACGGAAGCAGGCGGTATACCCTGCTGGAGGTGCTGGATCATACCCGGACCGCCATGGGAGCACGGAAACTGCATAACTGGATTTTAAGCCCCCTGCGGGACCCTGACGTCATCAGGGAGCGGCAGCGGGTGGTTGATTTCTTTTACCATGACCAGCTGCTGCTCTCCAGGATCACCGAGCTTCTTTCCCGTATTCTGGATATAGAGCGCCTTTCCACGCGTGTGGCCATGGATAAAGCCCATGCCAAGGACCTAAGCGCCCTGGGGGATTCGCTGGACCAGGTGCTGGGGATCACCGGACTGCTGGGTGAGCATCGTGAGCTGCCGGTGGGTGATCTGTCCGCTGATGAGCTTTCCCGGATTTCGGCGCTGAAGGATCTACTCGCGCGGGCCATCACGGATGAACCCAGTATTCAGCTTGGTGAGGGGAATATTATCCGCGTGGGATTTAATGCCGAGTTGGACCGCATTCGTGAGCTGAAGAAAAACACCCAGGGGGTGCTTGCCGCATATTTAAAGGAAGAAAAAAACAGGACGGGGATCTCTTCCCTGAAACTGCGCTTTAACCGTATTATCGGGTATTACCTTGAGGTCACAAAGCCCAACCTGGATCTGGTACCTGATGATTATATAAGGAGGCAGTCGCTGGTCGGAGGCGATCGTTTTACCACAAAGCTGCTTATGCAAAAGGAGGCGGAGATCAATAACGCCGCGGAAAAGATAATCCGGCTTGAAAAGGACTTGTTTCTGGAAGTACGGGCGGAGGTGAAAAAACACCTGGACCTGTTGTTTAAAACAGGAGAGGTCCTGGCCCGCCTTGATGTACTTCATTCATTTGCGCATGCAGCCACCGTAAACGGATACAATATGCCGCAGGTTGCCGTTGACGGCATAATCAAGATAGAGGAGGGCAGGCATCCGGTGGTGGAAAACAACCTGCCCGGCGGAGCTTTCATCCCCAACAGTGTATCACTGGACCCGGCGGGGCATTTTTTCATTCTACTCACCGGTCCCAACATGGCGGGTAAATCCACCTACCTGCGCCAGATTGCCCTGATTACCTTGATGACACAGATCGGTTCCTTTGTTCCGGCCAGGGACGCGCGCATCGGGGTTGTAGACAAGATATTCTGCCGTGTCGGTGCCAGTGATAACCTGGCCAGGGGAGAGTCCACCTTTCTGGTGGAAATGAATGAGACCGCCAATATTCTCCGCGGTGCGGGCAGGGACAGCCTGATCATCATGGATGAGGTGGGAAGGGGGACAAGCACCAACGACGGTCTTGCCATTGCCTGGGCGGTGACGCTCTATATTCTGGAGAAGGTGGGGGCCAAAACCCTGTTTGCCACGCACTTCCATGAGTTAACCAGAATCACACATGCCCACCTGGAAAACAGTTCCCTGGAGGTGCTGGAGAAGGACGGGGAAATCGTATTTTTAAAGCGGGTGAAACCCGGTGCGGCCGACAGCTCTTACGGAATTCATGTAGCCAAACTTGCCGGGCTTCCCGGCGAGGTGGTGATGACCGCCACCGATATTCTGCAAAATCTGGAGGGCGGCAAAGACACAGGGGGAAGGGCCGCTGTCCGTATTCCGCTGCGGGAATCCGCACAGCCGTCCCTTTTCCCATTGTCCGAACTGGTTGTCCAGCAACTGAAATCATTGGATATTAATATGACAACCCCCCTGCAGGCACTTTCCCTCCTGGCGAGGTGGAAGAACGAGCTCTCCTCGGAATAAGCGTCAACGCAAGAGGTCGATCACTTTTTCCCGGCTGAGATTGAAAAGGGGCGCTCCATTATTTTTAATGGTCGTTATTACCTTTTGCAGCAGGACATCGAACTCCGTGTTTTTGGCCGTATACTGAGCGGAGATAATATTCTGAGCGATCGTATCGTTTGTGGTAAGTCCCGACAGGGTATGTCTTTGCTCATCAATAAGTAATCCAAGGCGGTCCAAGTCATTGTTCTTCACGATGGTACGCAGCGAATCTTCATAGTCGGTCAGGACACGCTCGTCATGCAGCTTCGTATTGTCCAGGAGATTGTGCAGATATTTTTCATTTTCAGCAGCCGTTTGCCCTGACCGCAGCTGCTGGGCAAGGTTTTCCAGCCCGCTGACAGTCATCTGGATTTTTAGCAGCTTGTGATGACCCCTTGATACGGATTCCAGGAAAGACGACTTTTCCGTACTGCCGGCCTTCCCGGGTCTTACTTTTACGTCCCGGTTGACAGGATGTAAGCGCTCTGCGGCATCAAACTCACTGCGCTCCTTTTTAGAGAAGCCCTCAAAAGAAATATTCATATATCCCTCCCAAAAATATATTGCTGTATTATACAAAATCATACAGGTTGTGTCAAATATATACGGCAGTTATAATAGCATATGAGTTTTCCCGGGAAAAAACTTACGCGTCTTTTGTACGGTCTGTTGGATATCATTTTCCTCGGCTGTTGTCTCTCCTGTGGAAGGGAGTTGGCCGTTTTTTACAGGGAAAACTATCAAATTTGCCCGGACTGCCGGACAAGCATCACTTTTTTACAAGGCCCCGGGTGCGAAAAGTGCGGCATCACTTTAATTTCTGAGCAGCATGTCTGTACGCGCTGCAGGCAGCAGGAGTATTATTTTTCCCAAAACCGTTCGGTCTGCACGTACGAAGGGGTTATGCGGGAGTTGTTGCACCATTATAAATTCAAGGCCAGGCAGAACCTGGCATATCTTTTTGCGGAGCTTATTGGTGAGCAGTATGCAAAACATTATGCGGGTTATTGTGTGGTGCCGGTGCCTTCACGCTCTGCCGCCACAAGAAAGCGGGGCTGGGATCATGTGAAACGGATGACCCGTATTCTGCAAAAGAAGTACGGAATCCCCATACTTTCCTGTCTGCGGCGCATTCGAGGGACTCCCCAAAAAAAACTGGGTAAAAAGGCCCGCTTCCAAAACATCAGAGGAAGCATCCGTTGTGTTCGCGGCTGGAAGACGGGTTATCCGGAACGGGTGGTGCTGCTGGACGATATCTTTACCACCGGGGCTACGGCAAATGAGTGTGCGCGTGTTTTAATGGAAAACGGGGTAAAAAAAGTAGCCGTACTGACACTTGCCATGGACCAATAAACGGCCGATACCTTGACAATCTTGATGTTTATTTGTTATCTTATAAAGAGACTTAATAAAGCTAAAATGCCAAAGAGTCGATTTATCGGCTCTTTTTTTATAGGTGAACATTAATGGAAGCATTTCACAGGCAGCTTGCCGAACAGGTAAGCGCGGAGATTGGGCCGGTTATAGCGGCCATGGGATTTGATCTGGTTGAAGCGCATGTGGGAGCTGCCAAAAATCAAAGCCTTGTTTCCGTGATCATCTATAGCAAAGACGGGGTCGGTATCGATGATTGTGCGGCGGTTTCCAGAAATATTTATCCGCGGCTGGAACTCATTGAGAACCTGGGTAATTTTTCACTGGAAGTATCGTCTCCGGGAACAGACCGCGTATTAAAAAACAGGAATGAGTACGACATCTTCCTGGGCAGAATGGTGTCCGTGCTGACCCATGAAAGTAATGAGTGGATTAACGGCATCATCGACCATGTTAATGATGATAGTGTGTATTTAAATAAGAAAGGGGATGTCGTGAGTATCAGGTTTGATACGATAAAAAAAACAAGATTAGAAAATTCTTTTGAGGAGGGGAAATAAAATGTCCTCTGAGATGGCGGATGCCATTAAAAGGATCGTACAGGAAAAGGGTGTACCTGAGGAACTGATTGTTAAAACGATCGAAGAGGCCCTGCTTGCGGCCTACAAAAAGAAGTACGGCACAACTGAGAACGCAGTTATTCGCTTTAACGAGGATTCGTCCGAGGTCACGGTTTTCGCCAAAAAAAAGATTGTGGAAGAGGTAATGGACGAGGTAACCGAGATTTCTCTCAAGGAAGCCATCGGTTATAATGAGGCCAGTGAGATCGGCGATGAACTGCTGATAGAGGTGAATCCCAAGGAATTCGACAGGGGGGCGATCCAAAGCGCCAAGCAGCGGGCCAAACAGACCCTCCGGGAAATACAGAAAGATACCCTGTACTCTGAATTCAAAGAAAAAGTCGGTGAAATGATCATCGGTTATTATCAAAGAGAGAGAAACGGCAATATCTATGTTGACCTGGGAAAGACCGAGGGGATACTGCCGAAGAAATACCAGTCGCCGCGTGAGATCTACCATGTAAACGACCGTATAAAGGCGTTTATTTATGAAGTGAACAAAACACCGGGCGGTCTGCAGATAATTTTATCGCGTACGCATACCGAGTTTGTGAAAAAGATATTTGAGCTGGAAGTACCTGAAATATACGACCATACGATCGAAATCTTCAAGATCGTCAGGGAGCCGGGGTACAGGACAAAGATCGCGGTGTATTCCAATAAAGAAGACGTTGATCCGGTCGGGGCGTGTGTAGGATTGAAGGGGGTAAGAATCCAGGCAATCGTAAAGGAGTTGGAGGGAGAAAAAATCGATATCCTTAAATACGATTCCAATCAAATGGACTTTATCAAAAATGCCCTGTCTCCGGCCAAAGTGGCGCATGTGGTCATTTTGGATGAGACAAAAAAACAGGCACTTGCCCTGGTGGATGACAGCCAGCTTTCCCTGGCCATCGGCAAACAGGGACTGAACGTACGGTTGGCCAACAGGCTGGTAGACTGGAATATCGACGTAAAGACCAATATGCAGTTCGAAGAGATGGATATCGCGGCCGAGACCAAGAAGAAGGTAAGCGCGCTTTTCGGTGATATCGAGGAAGATGAAGAGATCGAAAAGATTCAGGAGCTGCCCGGAATCACTCCTGAGTTGACGGAAATCCTCGTAAAGAACAATATAGAGTTGATTGAAACGCTTGTCTCCATGAAGGACGAGGAGCTTCTTGCACTGGATGGGATGACACAGGAATACCTGACGCAGATCAAGAACATCATGGAAGAAACCATCGAAATTGTGGAGGAAGAGGAAGAACAGGAGGTTACCGTCTTACAGGAGGAGGAACAGGCAGAGGAGCAGGTAACTGCACCGCAGGAAACAACCACAGGAGAAGAAGAAGAAGAGGCCGAAGAGGAGAGTTATGAGTGTCCGGAATGCGGTCATAAGATTACGGCTGAGATGACAAGTTGTCCCAACTGCGGAGTGGGTTTAAGTTTTGAAGAAGAACAAGAAGAACAAGAAGAAGAAGGAGAATAGTTACAGAGTATTATGGCAGAGGAGAAGAAAAAAGATAAAAAACCCAAAGCTACTCTTATAAAACACACACAAAAGGAATCTCCCGAGAAGAAACCCGAGCAGAAGGAGAAAAAAGTCGTTGTTGTAAAAAAGAAAGTTGTGGTGGTAAAAAAGAAAGTACATGTGGATAAAAAGAGGGACAAAGAGGTATTTGTAAAGAAAAAGCCGGATGACAGGAGAGATTTCCGCAGGCCGCAGCAGGGCGGCGGAAGAGGACCCCGCCCCCATGGAACTCAGGAACAGCGAAAGGGTTTCAATAGGAATTACTCACAAAATAGAACCAGGCCGCAGAAAGGCCCGGGGGGCAAGTTCGGGCAGGATCGTAAGCCCGCGGCCGGAGGCAAACCGCGGACCGGGCAGAAGGAATTCACTGCTGCCGGCGATGATAAAAAGGCCGGAAACAGAAAATTCATCAAAAGTAAGAAAAAATTCCTTTATCATAAATCACGGCATGAAGAACACGAAGAGAAACTCTTTGCCCAGAAGAAAAAAAATGCTTTAAGAGCCAACCCCGTTCCCAAGGAAATCGCCATAATGGAAGTGATCACGGTGAGTGATCTGGCAAAAAAAATGAACCTTAAGGCTTCAGAGCTTATCGCCAAGCTTATGAGCATGGGCATGATGGTGACCATCAACCAGCAGATCGACGCGGAAACCGCCTCAATCCTGGCTTCTGAATACGAATGTAACGTTAAGATAGTATCACTGTATGATGAAACCAATATTGAGGAAGAAGTACGGGAAGACGCCCTGCTGCAGTCGCGGCCGCCGATTGTTACGGTAATGGGACATGTTGATCATGGGAAGACCAAGCTGCTGGACGCGATCCGTACCACCAATATCGTGGATACCGAGCACGGCGGGATTACACAGCATATCGGGGCGTATGTGGTCGAGATTGAAGGACATAAAATAGTATTTCTGGATACACCCGGACACGAGGCCTTTACCCTGATGCGCGCCAGGGGAGCACAAATAACCGATATTGTTATATTGGTAGTGGCGGCGGATGACGGGGTCATGCCGCAGACGGTAGAGGCGATCAATCACGCCAAGGCCGCCGACGTGCCGATTATAGTGGCAATAAACAAGGTGGACCTGCCCAACGCAAATACGGACAAGGTAAAGCAGCAGCTTGCCGAATTTGAATTGATGCCGGAAGCATGGGGCGGGCACACACTTTTTAATGAAATATCGGCCCTGAAGAAGCAGGGCATAAAGGAACTGCTCGATTCGGTGCTGCTTCAGGCCGAGATGCTGGAGTTGAAGGCCGATTTCGAATGTCCGGCCTACGGTAAGGTGATTGAGTCGAAAATCGACCAGGGGCGTGGGATCATCGCCACCGTCCTGATTGAGCGCGGGACCCTGAAAATAAGCGACTCGTTTATCGCCGGCGTGTATCCCGGAAAGGTCAGGGCCATGTTCAACGACAGGGGAGAGAAGGTGGAAGAGGCCACCCCGTCCATCCCCGTGGAGATTCTGGGCTTTACGGGAATTCCCGATGCCGGGGATCCCTTCCAGGTAACAAAAACCGAGAAGGTTGCGCGCCAGATCGGCTCAAAGCGTCAGGAGTTAAAGAAGCTTGAGGAAGCGCAGAACGTCAAAAAGATCACCCTGGATAATCTCTATGAGCAGATCAAGGAAGGTGAAATTCAGGAGTTAAAGGTTATTATCAAGGGCGATGTACACGGCTCTGTTGAGGCCCTGCAAACGGCCCTGGAAAAACTCAGTACCAGTGAGGTCCGGCTGAATGTGATTCACGCCCTGGCCGGTGCCATCAACGAGAGTGACGTCCGTCTGGCATCAAGTTCAAACGCGTTGATTATCGGTTTCCATGTTCGACCCACCGCAAACGCACTGGCCCTGGCCGAACAGGAGAAGGTGGAGATCAAAAAATATAATATCATCTATGACGCGGTAGACCAGATTAAACAGGCCATGGAAGGAATGCTGCAGCCGGAGATAAAGGAAGAGGTCGTGGCCACGGCGGAGGTCAGGGACACCTTTAAGGTGCCCAAGATGGGGGTAATCGCCGGGTGCTACGTGCTGACCGGTACGGTAAAACGCGGTCTTGAGGCGCACCTGATAAGAGATGATATTGAGATTTACCGGGGAAAGATTTCATCACTCAAGCGGTTTAAAGACGACGCACGAGAGGTTGAGGCCGGGTATGAATGCGGTATCGGTATAGAAAACTTTAACGACATTAAGGTCGGAGACAATATCGAGGTTGTGGAGTTTAAGGAGTATACCAAGACACTGGGCCAGGGTAAGAAAGATGCAGACAGTACGGCTTAAGAAGATAAGCAGTTTCTTAAAAGAAGAAATCAGCAAATTGATTTTGAACAACCGAATCAAAGATCCGCGGGTAGATACGCTGGTAACCGTTACGGATATCGAAGTGGCAAGAGATCTTAAGTATGCAAAAGTGTATATTTCCTATGTGGGTTCCAAAGAACGGATCGATTCAATTATAATCGGCCTGAATCATGCCGCCGGCTTCATCCAAAAGGAGATCGGTAAGGTCCTGCACACCCGTTACACGCCTCGATTGAGCTTTTTTTATGATGATTCACTTGAACGCGGATACAGGATCACAAAAAAGATTGAAGAATTATCCTGACAATTATCGATGAACGGTCTGATCCTCCTTGACAAACCCAATGGAATTACCTCTTTTGCCGCTTTGGGCGCCATAAAAGAAAAAAACCGGACAAGGCGTGTGGGACATACCGGCACACTTGATAAATTCGCGGGAGGTCTGCTTCCGGTTTTAAGCGGTACCTATACGCGGCTGGCCGGTTTTTTTAAGGAACTTGCCAAGTCGTACCGGGCGGTTATCTGCTTCGGTACGGAAACCGCAACGCTTGATCCGGAAGGAGAAATAACGGCAACGGGCATGATCCCGGACGGCGACAGCTTCGGTGAGGCACTGAACGCATTTCGCGGGGATATTCTACAGGTACCACCGCGATACTCCGCGGTACATGTCAATGGAGAGCGGGCCTACCGTTATGCGTTGAAAGGGATCGAGGTAAAAATCGAACCACGACCGGTCAAAATACTGAGTATAGAGATCAAGGATTACATTCCACCGCTGCTTACCCTTGATATCACCTGTTCCTCCGGGACCTACATTCGCTCCCTGGCCCGGGACCTGGCGTATAAACTGGGGACCTGTGCCCACGTAAGCGAGCTGACCCGCCTGGGTATAGGCCCGTTTACGCTGGATGAGGCGGTCACCCCGGAGGATTACCGGCCCGAAGTGCACCTGAAACCCGCGGTCGAATTCATAAAAAGACTTCGCGGTATAGGCAGTTTGACCGTGGAAAAAAAATATACGGCACAGGTGTATAACGGCGCACGGCTTGTCGATGCTTATTTTAAAAGCGACGAGGTGGTTCCGGGAACGTACGCAATCTTTGACAGCGGAGAAAAGCTCATGGCAGTGGTTGACAAGCATCATGATTCATACCGGTATAAACTGGTGGTAAAGGAGTAGCGGCCGTGCTGGAATATTCGTGGACCGATATCACACAGGCAAAAGAGCCGTTGCTTAAGGGTGTCTCTCTTACCATCGGGGTTTTCGACGGGTTACATATGGGGCATAGGGCGTTGATCACCCGGGTAGTGGAAAATCCGGGGAGGTATACGCCGGTTGTAGTAAGTTTTCGTGAGAATCCGCTTAAAATATTGCGACCCGAGGCCTACAGCGGAGATATTCTTACCCCCGCGCAAAAGAAGGCCCGCCTTGAGGCTTTAGGGGTGGGCGCGGTTGTACTGATTGACTTTTCTTTTAATTTCAGTAGAATAAGCGCAAAGATTTTTTTTGAGCTTATAACTGCTGCTTTTACAATAAAAGAAATGGTTGTTGGTGATAACTTCCGCTTCGGTTATAAAAAAAGCGCGGATATACGTGTTCTTGAGGATTTTGCGGCTGCCGCAGGCATTCGCCTGGAAATTATCCGGCCGGTGATCTTTAAAGAACGGATTGTAAGCAGTACACGCATCAGAGAGGCAATCAGCCGGGGTATGTTTGAGGAGGTCGGGGAAATGCTTGGTCACGACTATGTCGTACAAATCCCCGAAACCGGGCATGAGGACCGGCGGGGAGACGCTGTGGTGATCGACAACTCCGGGTTTACCCAAATATTACCCCAAAGCGGTACATATATGTGTGTATTTAATCCTCACTCGCAAAATGAATGCGAGGGAGCGGTTAAAATATCGGATACAGAGATACTATGCAAAGCGAAAGCGGAGGTACCATTAAAAACTTTCCGTTTTCGTGCAACCAATATTAGATTAAAGGAAGGAGTAACGGATGGCACTCACAAAAGACAAAAAGAGTGAGTTGGTAAAGCAGTTCGGCAAAACCGATGTAGATACGGGTTCCGCCGAAGTACAACTGGCCCTGGTGATCGAACGGATCAACCAGTTACAAGACCATTTTGATGATCATAAAAAAGATCACAACTCACGGCGGGGACTGCTTAAGCTGGTCGGCAAGCGCAGGCGCCTGCTCAACTATTTGAAAAAGAAAGACCTTGAAAACTACCGCGAAGTGCTGAAGAAATTAAACATACGTAAATAGAATTTACTGAAGGAGATAAGATGATTCATAAGGTTTCATTAAAAATCAAGGATGACGAGTTAATCCTTGAGACAGGACGAATGGCGAAACAGGCCAATGGCGCGGTATTTGCGAGTTACGGCGGATCGGCTGTGTTAGCCACTGTTTGTGCTTCGGGGGAAGATATAGAAGGACTAGATTACTTACCACTTTCTGTTGAGTACAATGAAAAATATTACGCTGCCGGTAAAATACCGGGCGGTTTTTTAAAGCGGGAAGGCAGACCACGTGACAAGGAGATCATTGTTTCACGGCTGATAGACAGGCCCATGCGGCCCCTGTTTCCCAAGAAATTACGGCGGGACATTCAGGTGGTTCCTACCACAATCTCTACCGATCAGGTAAATCCGCCTGATGTTATTGCCATGGTGGCGGCTTCGGCCGCGGTGACCATTTCGGACATTCCGTTCGCCGGCCCGGTTGGTGCCGTACGCGTCGCTTATGTGGACGGGCAGTATGTGGTGAACCCGACATTCGACCAGATCGAGCAGTGTGAACTGGACATCGTGGTATCCGGTACCAGTGACGGCATCACCATGGTAGAGGGCGGCTCCAAGGAGGTGTCCGAGGATATCATGTTGGCGGCGATCGAAGAGGCGCATAAAGTAATCAAAGAGTTGTGCGCCATTCAGCTTGAACTCGCGGCCAAGATAGGAAAAGCCAAGTTTGAGCTGGCGGATGCCGGAGATGCGGAGCTCGCCTGCAGGCAGGAGCTGTGGGACTGGGCCTATCCGCAAATGGAGTCGGCCTGTTTTGTGTCCGGAAAACTGAATAGAATAAAGGCCCTGAAAGATATTTATAAAGAGGCCCTTCTGAAGTTTAAAGATAAAATTGAAGAAGGACAGGAAAAGACAGCCTACGCACTGTTCGAAGAGATGGAGACGCAGATTGTACGCGAGTCGATTTTAAAGCACAAGAAACGGACGGACGGAAGAAAACCGGACGAGATCAGGCCTATTACCTGTGAGGTAAACGTATTGCCGCGTACACACGGTTCGGCGCTTTTTACCAGGGGGGAGACCCAATCTCTGACAAGTGTAACCCTGGGTACGGTGTTCGATGAACAGATAATGGATAATATCGACGGGGACACGCGCAAGAGTTTCTTATTGCATTATAACTTTCCCCCCTATTCAGTGGGTGAAACCGGCCGCTTAGGTACGGGCCGCAGAGAGATCGGGCACGGCCATCTGGCCGAACGCGCTCTTGCCGCAGTATTGCCGGGTAAAGAGGAGTTTCCTTATACGATTCGTGTTGTATCGGAAATCTTAGAGTCAAACGGCTCTTCCTCCATGGCAACCGCCTGTGCCGGCTCTCTGGCCTTGTTGAACGCCGGTGTTCCCTTAAAAAAACAGGTTGCCGGAATTGCCATGGGACTGGTAAAGGGTGAAGACGATTTTGTCGTCTTAAGCGATATTCTGGGTGAGGAAGATCACCTGGGGGATATGGACTTCAAGGTAACCGGCACGGCGAACGGTATTACCGCCTTCCAGATGGATATCAAAATCGCCGGGGTGGACCCCGCAATAATGAAAACCGCTCTGGAGCAGGCCAAAGCCGGACGGCTTCACATTCTGAACATCATGAACCAGACACAGAGTGAACCGATGGCGGATATTTCCGAGTACGCACCGAAGATCATAAATTTTTCCATTAATGTGGATAAAATCGGCGCGGTCATCGGACCGGGCGGAAAGATGATCAAGGGAATTACCGAAGAAACCGGTGCCAATATTAATATCGAAAATGACGGCAAGATTACCATTTACTGCAAGGAAAAACAGGGCGCCGAACAGGCCCTGGAAAAGATAAAAGCCATTGTGGCCGAACCGGAGGTCGGGAAAATCTATACCGGTACGGTAAAAAGAATAATGGATTTCGGCGCGTTTATTGAAATCCTCCCGGGTAAGGAAGGTTTGTGCCATATTTCCCGTCTGGCCCCCACACGGGTCAGGGCGGTGACCGATGTGGTTCATGAAGGACAGGAGGTTCAGGTAAAGGTATTCGAAATCGATTCACAAGGCAGAATCAACCTCTGCCATGTCGATGCGCTGGAAACCCTGGAAAACAGGAACAACTCACATCAGAGAGATAGAACGAATAGACCGTCGTCATCCCGTTTCAGAGACCATAAACGGGACAGGCGGAGATAGGATTGATAACCCATACGGTATTGCAAAGCGGTATTACCATACTGCTTGAGCCGGTGCCGGCAACGGATATTATTTCCATAGGGTTTTGGTTTCTTCATGGCTCAAGGGATGAAGAGGAAAACCAGCTCGGTTTTTCTCATTTCCTTGAGCACATGTTGTTCAAAGGAACGGCCAGGCGTTCTACCGCCAGGATAGCCCGTGAGATCGACCGGGTGGGCGGCGGGATAAACGCATTTACCGAAAAAGAAGTTACCTGTATCTATTGTACGGTGCCCAAGGAACATTTCAATCTGGCGGTTGATATCCTCAGTGATATCGTATTTCATTCGACCATGCCGACGCTTGAACTGGACCGGGAAAAAACCGTAGTCCTCAATGAACTGAAATCCGGTGAGGACACCCCCGAGGAACAGTCTTTCGACCTGTTCTTTGCCAAGCTTTGGCGGGGGCATCCGCTTTCCCGGAGAATAATCGGCAGTGAACAGTCCATTAAAAAAATCAGCCGGGAACACGCGCTCTCTTTCTACAAAAAATATTTTGTAGCGGAAAACCTGGTCATAGCTGTTGCCGGAGATTTTAACGAACATGAGGTCCTTGCGGTCTTTGCTGAACTTCCGTGTGCCAAGGGTTCACCGGCCCCGGTACGGAACAGGACCGCTCCGGTGCGGCGGGTAAGTAATGATTTTATTCCGGACAGGTTCCAGCAGGCCCATATTTACCTGGGGTCGTACCTGCGGACGGCGAATACGGTAAGGGACTATTATATTCAGCTGATTTTGAGTACCTGTTTCGGTGAATCGGTAAGTTCCCGACTTTTTCAGGAGATCCGTGAAAAACAGGGCCTGTGTTACAGCATTTTTACCAGCCGGCTTTATTACAGCGATGTCGGACTCTGGATCATTTATGCCAGTACCTTTCCCAAGTTTATTCCACAGTTATTGGAACAGGTTGCCGGAGAGCACAGGAGATTAATTTCGGCGCCGCCTTCGCAAGAAGAGATTGAAGAGGCCAAATGCCATATCAGGGGGACGTTGATCCTTTCAAAGCAGGATCTGGAGGTGCGCATGAAACGGATTGCGCGTCAGTTCATTATTATGAAAGAGCTTTTAACCTATGAGGAATCGATAACCCTCCTGGATTCCATTGAAAAGAAGGATTTGGACCGGGAAATAGACTATCTGGCCCATAATGCGGAGTATAACCTGCTTGTCTATGGCTGCAAGGATGTAGTAAAATACCGCAAACAGACGTTCCCTATGACGGGTTAAGGAGCAGGGCATGAAGGAAATTGAAGTCGCAATCCTCGGAAAAAAGGAGTTGGTCCCGGTATATAAAACCGCGGGTGCCGCGGGTGCGGATTTACGCGCGGACCTCCCCGGTGAAATCGTGTTGAAGCCCGGAGAACGCAAACTTGTTCCCACGGGTATACGGATTGAGCTGCCCCTGGATTATGAGGCGCAAGTGCGACCCCGGTCCGGACTGGCCATACGGCACGGCGTCACCGCACTCAACAGCCCGGGGACCATCGATTCGGATTATCGGGGAGAGATCAAGGTTGTCCTGATCAATCTTGGGGACGAAGATTTTAAAATCGAACCGGGAGACAGGATTGCCCAGCTTGTGGTTGCGCCCGTGGTAAGGGCGCGCTTCAAACTCATGGATAATCTGGGGGTAACCGGAAGAAGCGCGGGCGGGTTCGGTTCAACCGGAAGGTAACGTAAGGGAATGCGGCACGCGCGAAAATCATATAAAACAATCAATATGTATCTGGCCAGAGAGCTGTTGTTTTCTTTTCTGGTTTCTTTTCTCTTTTTCTTTTTCATTTTTTTTATCAACCAGCTCCTGCTTATGGCCAATAACATTCTTTCCAAGAAAATACCCTTGGGAGACGTGCTGCTGATTATTTTTTATGCCTTTCCGCTTATCCTGTTATTCGCCGTCCCCTTCGGTGCATTGGTGGGATCATTGATGGCCGTGGCAAGACTGTCCTCGGATAACGAGGTTTTGGCCCTGCAGGCTTGCGGGGTTTCATTGCGCCGGGTGTTTTTGCCGCTATTTGTTCTCAGTGTTGTACTTTCTCTATTGTCGTTTTTTGTCAACGATTACCTCATTCCCGCGAGTTACCTGGAACATAAAAAATTATACAACAGAATTTTGTATTCCAATCCGCAGATTGAGCTGGAACCGTACAGCGTCAAGCGCTTTAAAAAGATCAATACCACGATTGTGATAGGGGACGTGAAAGAGAAGACCATTTACGATATTGTGATCTTTGACAAGACCGACAGAAACGAGTCCAGGATTATCACCGCCGACACCGCGCGGGTGGAGGTGAGTAAAGAGCAGCTTGATGTCATCTCTCTGCACATGGATCACGTATTTATCCAGACCATCGATCCGCAGAACCATCGTCAATTCGAGTACTCATTCTGCGATACCCTGATCTATAATATCCTGATTCAGGAATTCGACGTGGAGCCGGTTCCCACACCGCTGCAAAAGACCACCTATGACGTATGGCAGGTGGTTAAGGCCAAACGCAAAGAGGTGGCGGCGCAGCAGCGCACTGAAATGGTGAAAGCACGGGAAACCCTCTATATGATGGCCATGGAAATACGCAAGGGTGAGGATTATTTTTACCAGTCCGAGCATTGGCTGAAAACCCGCAGGGCCGAAACCGAAAGGTTGTGGGGTGAGTATCTCAGGCTGAAAAACAAAAAAATATTCAATCGCGATCTGCAGCAGTATTCGCTTGAGCTGCACAGAAAGTTTGCCTTCCCGTTTGCCTGTATGTTTTTTATGATATTTGCCTTTCCCATCGGGTTGATGGCGCGCTGGAGCGGCAGGATCGTGGGATTCGGCATCGGTCTTATCATCTCCGGCATATACTGGATACTGCTCGTGGTGGGTCATCATGTGGGCTTCAGGGAGAACTATCCCCCGGTTATTGCCATGTGGATGCCCAATTTTGTGATGCTGCTCGTCGGACTGATTTTCTATTTTTTAAGGATTCTGAAGAAGTGAACACCCTGCACCGCATGATTCTAAAGATGTTTGCCGTTGTTTTTCTCATTACACTGCTGTTTTTTATCCTGATTCTGGAGTTGGTGGATATTTTTGCCAATATTTGGCATTACATGGACAATAATGTATCCTGGGGCAACATCCTGCTTGTTGTTTTCTATTACCTGCCCAAGTGTATTTCATACTCTATTCCCGTGTCTATGCTGTTTGCCATATCATTTACCATGGGCTCACTGTACGCCAACAATGAGCTGATCGCGGTTTTTAATTCCGGCATCAGCCTGAT
>Ga0315542_1001317_pt1 | contig 15502 bp, 16 predicted proteins | sample SalMarSW160120MG_FD_202541 | JGI IMG/M metagenome (GOLD analysis project Ga0315542, IMG submission 202541) | Salt marsh sediment microbial communities from the Plum Island Ecosystem LTER, Massachusetts, United States - Salt Marsh Sediment SW1601-20 ...
TTGGCAAAGTTCTAGACAAAGACCCAATCAATATTGAAGCGCTCTCTAGATTGGCGGTGATTGCGCGAAATGCGCGAGATGAAAAATTATCTAGGGAATATCTTAGTCGAGCTGAGATGGAGCTTGGTAGAAACCCTGAATCGTGGAGAGGTCTTTGCAGCGCTTATCCTCTCCTTGGGATGTGCGAGGAATACATTGATTGTTTAATTCGTTGGACAAAGTCCGATAAAAATGCTGCAGCACCATGGGTTGTATTAGCAAAAGAGTATGACCGATTAGGAAAGCTTGAGTATGCACGTAATGCCTGGCGAACAGTTTTTGAATTGCGCGGTTATGTGAAGATACGATGTCCACACTGTGATTCCGAAGCGAGATTGCCTTATGATTCTGTCAAAGGATTTGATGTATACTCTCCAAGAGTTTGTCATTCTTGTGGAGAGAAGATCAACATGCCTGCAGGACTATCTGCTAATTAAGAATGAAGTGTGAATTATGGGTGAAAGAAGATATCCAAAACATCCAATTCCTGGTGTAGGTGCAATTGTTATTGGCAGTAAAGGGATTTTACTTGCGCGCCGTGACAAATCTCCTGGAGAAGGTCTCTGGAGTATTCCCGGTGGTGGTGTTGAGATTGGAGAAACTCAGAAGGAATCGGTTTTTCGAGAAGTATTGGAAGAAACAGGTATTGAATGTGAGGTGCTAGATCTTGTTAGTACAGATGACCTGATCACTCTGGATGACACAGGTAGAGTCGAGTTTCACTTTCTACTGAATCATTATCTTGCTCGAGCAATAACAGAAGATACGAGACCTGAATTTCCAAATGGCGAAGTAGCATGGTTTCATCCAAATAACCTACCTGATGACATGGTGAATCAAAGGATCATCGATTTACTTGATGCCTTAAAAGATGCAATTCTTGATTTAATGAACCAATAACCTCTAAGAATTAATCTTTCCCAGAAATTGCCAATAAATATAAGAATCTCCGTATCCTGTGTTGATACAACTGTTAGTTTTTGAAACTAAGGATGTGTAATCTTCAATGTTTAGAACCATAATAGCACTTTTAATCGCATTAGTAACTGCAGTATTGATTGGAGCATTCCAAATACTTTCACTAGACCTCGCTACCATACAAGCTATCATAGGTAGCACGACTATAACGAGCGACCTCATGGTAATGGGAGCGACTCTATTTGGTGTTCTCCTATTCCCATACACAGCGGCAATGGCTGGGATCTATTCTCCGCTTGTTGCACTTGGTGTAGCTGGATTCATTGCCGGCTTAATCTCAAAGAGCGGTGTACGAATGTTATTCGTATCAATTATCGCAATGGTCCTCTTCTTCCTGGGCTTTTACATTCTAACTTATGCAGGAGATCCAAGCAATTTCACAGAGATGTTCAATATCGCACGTTCGTTTGCTATTGATTTTGGAGTAGCATTTGGCCTTCTCTTTATTCCAGGCATCATCGGTGCTTCATTAACCGCAGAAGACTACTAATATCAACACAATTTTGGGGGCAAGAGCCCCCATCAATCCTTTTTCTTTTCTTTTTCTGATTTGAGGGTCTTTTCTAAATGATTTGAGGTAAGTTTCAGAAACTCGTCAACATAGTCTTTATGAATAAACGCCCCTGCAGCCATGGGATGACCGCCTGCTTCCGCAACGAGTTTCTCATGTTTTTCATTCATAAAATCGGCAACTGAAACAAAGGTTTCTTTGAGACTAATTCCTCTCTTAACGAGATACTTGTGTGCACGTCCGGAGAGTTTTACTAAAGGGCTGTCAGACGAAGTGTTTGAACTAACTCCGATAATTGGTTTATCAATTGGAACAATGCGTGAACCCTGCGCCATACCAATAACAATCCCTATGATTGTATCTGGAGTATCCGGGTCATTCACTAGATAAAGCCCTTTCATTGTTGCATACCCATTATTTTCTAGTCTTCGAAGAGCTGAAGCTAAATTCCTGCGATGTTCTTGAAGCAGATGACGTCCTTCAATTATTGCCTCCTGGTCACCAAGGCAAATCTTAACTCCAACCTCGGGTCTCTTATTCCTTCCACAGGCATTTAGCAGTGTAGAGAATTCCTTGGCACTACGCATTTCAGTTCTTTCTGGCCGATTTGGTAATATTATAACATCACCAATCAAACCCTTGGCAATCTTTGGATCATTGTACATTTCAAAAATATATTGAATGAGTTTCTGGATTACAGATTGTTTCTCATTCGATTCCAAATTTACCCAAGTTCTCCATTCATCATTTCCATTCTTCATGGATATTCCTAAATCCTCAAAGAAACTGTAACATGCTGCTTCCTCTCCCGTTAATCCTGGAAGATATGGGTCCGTTGCATATTGTAAGAGATAAGGTAGAGGTCGTGTGTTGATTCCAAAGAATGTAAGGTCGCGTGTGACTTTTAGGAAGCCAGCTGCCTCTCCAAGTTCAATGATACTGCTGTTCACTCCGGTGAATCCTTTTCCATAAAAATCTTGTAGATCCCCGGTAGCTCCTACAATTGCCAATTCTGTGAGTTCGACGTTTTCGGGTGATAGTCCTAAAGCAAATAAGAATGCGACGCCAGAACCAGATATGTCATAACTTCCACTCATACCATGGTGGGACGGATTAATCTCGATAATCTTGTGATGATGAATAGATTGCTCATCTTCTTTATCACGGTCTTGTGGAAGATGGTGATCAAGAATAATCACTTGTTTTACTTCATCCATAATAGCAATGTGATTTTTGATTAAGCTGAATTGCCCAGTGCCAAAATCACTGAAGATTACTAAATCTGGTCGGAAACGCTCAATTTCACTTTTTATTTCAATAATGGATTCGGAGTTAATCTGATGGACGTTTTTCCACTCAAACTCTTTTTTCTCATGCTCAAGCGCACGTACAATGATTGCAAGGGCAGAGATGCCATCTGCATCAATGTGTGAGAACGCCATAATTTTCTTTGAATTCTTTGTCGCTATGACAGACGACCTTAGCAATTCAATCATGGATTCTGGTAGGGTTTCAAGAAGATTCTCCATTGTACTCCACAGAAGATGCTCTCTTTCCATAATATAAGTGGGACTCTCCGATACAGTGAGAGTTCAAGTACCCCCTTATTCAGTCGCACGAAAGACTCTAGATATAGCAAGGAAAAGAACAAGGAATACACTCGCTACTGCAGCAAGTACCTTTGCTACTTTTTGCCATCTCTTGAGAGGAATCTCAATATCTCTTAGATCATTCTTTACTCTCTTCAAATAGACTCGCCGTTCTGTGTATAGGGCTTCTTGATCATCAGCACTAGAAGAGAATGTTACCCAGCTTTCATACAGAGGAGATTCTGGGTTGGTTTCCAACCAATCGATCCACAAATGCAAAATTTCTTCTCGATGTGGTTCGGGAAATTCTTCAATCGTACTTCGGATTTTATTCTCCCAGTCATTTGTCATTTCGAATTTGCACCTCATTTTCCCGGCAGAGGAACAATCAAACTCATGCCAAATTACTATTAAATGTTGGGTAAATGTCATATATTATATTAGCATTGGCGCTAAATTCTTCCTCAAATACACTATCCTCGGAAGCCTATAAGTTACGCGAAAGCAGCACCCGGCCTTTTAATGAAACTGCTGAAGTGCATCTATCGCATTTTTGATAGTTCTCTGCTCCATTCTTTGATATCATCACGGAGCTTCTGAATGTCAGTTGGGCTTATTGTATCAACTCGACCATAGGTTCTGAGGATGCGGGTCCAGCGTTGCATCTTGACGATAAGACCGCCTGCTACTCCCTTACTCTCAAGCATTTCAGCTGCTTCGTTTATCTTTGTGGATAAGTCACTTGCAATGACCCCATCTCGTATCTGAGTTTCAAGAGTATCAAGAATTGCTTGATGTGATGAAACTGCTCCTTTCTTTGTAATTGACGGACCACTCGATTGACTTGGTGCTGCATGACTAATATTTTTCACAGCTTCTAGGATTTCATCTAGTTTCTCAGCATTTGCGATTACTGCTAACTGTAAGTCAGATTGCGCATCTTGAACTTCTGTAATCTTTGAAATTACATCGATCATTCTGTTCAACATCTGTGTTAGTCTCTCAATAGCTCCGTTGATCTCAGTCAACTTTGCTCTAAGGTAAGTATCTTCTTCATTGCTCATGATAATACCCTCGTCAGGGGGTAGCGTCGAATACACGCAACGATAGAAAGACACGTACTCAGAAGATATAACTTTCTGTGGCGTGCATCATATTCAATTTAATGATGTACATAACCGAATACTAATATTCAGCATAAGTAAAAATCGTCATGAAGGAATAGATTACTACTTTCGTTGTATATGGAGTGTAAGGTTAGTGTATGCTGTAAACTACAAAGAGCGTGAACAGAAAGATGTCGAGATGGCTGGGTCACACGACGTAACCGTACGCTGGCTTATTGGACGACAGAATGGCGCAAAGACTTACGCTATGCGGCTCTTCGAGATGGCTCCAGGTGGTTTCGTTCCAATCCATACTCATCCTGAGGAACATGAGATATTTGTCCTCAAAGGCGAAGCTAAGTTGATTGGTGATTTTGAAGGAACTGCTAAGAAAGATGATATTGTTTACGTCCCATCAGATGCACCTCATGGCTATGATAATAGAGAAGGAAAGGAAGTATTTCGCTTCATCTGTGTTATCCCTCTTCTTAATGCTGAATAGAATTCATTCACTTCAGTAGGTACCTTTTTCTTTAACCGTTTACCCGGAAGGTTCGGGAGCTGATTGAATGGACCTCAGCAAAAAGTCACTCTGGATATTCGATGTAGACAACACACTGGTTTTGGATGCTGAGCATCCGACTCCTTTTAAGGATGCTTTGAAACTCTGGAAATCTCTTAAGAAGAAAGGAGTCACTCTAGCTATTCTTACGAATGTAGGCAGACTCTCTTCAAGGCAAGTACATCAGGCTGTTGAGAAAGCTGGTTTTCACTTGCCTCTTGAGAATGTTATGACTGCCGGAGCTGCCGCTGCTGCATATGTTCATAATAGAAAACCCGGAGCAAGGTGTTTTATCATTGGTGAAGGTGGTGCACAAGAAGATTTCATTGCCAGAGGGCTTGATGTGACTAACAATCCTCCTATCGATTATGTCGCAATTGCAGCTGATCGTGGAATGACTTTTCATGAGCTTAACTTTGCCACGAAAATGGTGAAAGAAGGAGCACCCATTATCTGTATTAGTGGCAGTCGCGACTATCCGGGAATCTATCTGGGACAAGAAGATATCTTCATCGGAGAGAGATCTATCGTAGCCGCAATTGAACATGCTACTGGTGTCGATGCAGTCATAGTTGGGAAACCACTCCCTGAAATCGTTATAGAAACCATCAAGATACTTGGTTTCGAAGTGGCTGAATCAGTATTGGTTGGAGATAATCCTCGCTCTGATATTGCCGGTGGAAATGCAGCAGGTATGACAACTATCTTGGTTCAACGAGACTCTGACAATATTGTAGATTTTGAGTCTGGCGACTTGGATACAACACCTACTATCACTGTTGGAGCTCTTGATGAATTGATAAAGAAACTCTAGACAACTCGTAATACTCAAAGGGAACCGAGTATATTGGAATTCCATGCCTCTTGACGATGGAATAAGACTCCATTTTGAAGTTGATAGACCAAATCTTAGAGTTGGAATGGTTACGATAGACAATTTGCAAGTCGGTCAATCTACTCTCTCCTTTGAAGAGTACGAACAGGAGATTTTCAACGAGATACGTTCTAGGATGACACTTGAGGATGTGAAGGATGATTCTATATTTCGTTCATATCGGGACTTATACTGGTCTTTCGGAATGGATCCGACGAAGCTTAGAGTGTCCAGCGAGGCAGTATTGCGAAGAGTTCTCAAAGGTTTGAATTTATGGAGAATCTCGGATATTGTAGATATCATCAATCTTGCATCAGCATATCACAAGATTCCCATCGGTCTGATTGATATATCAAAGTTAGATGGAGATTTAGTCATTCGGTCAGCACACAAAGGAGAAATTTTCCAACGAATTGGCGGTAAGACAATTATGTGTCGTGGTAGGGAAATAGTCGTAGCTGATGAAACGAAGATAGTCTGTTTCGGGTACGCAACTCACGATTCAGAAAATACAATGATTACAAAGAATAGCACAAATGTTCTCGTCCTTCTATATGGTGCTGAGGTTGTGACGCGAACTATAATGGAGGATGCACTAGCGACAACCGTCAATATGATTGGTCAATGGCTAGACTGTGATGTATCTAAACCAATTATCTTTAGGTCTAAATCTTAGAACTCTAGGAATGGTTCACCAAGAACAATCCTCTCAAGCAAACTGTTCTTACTTGCTTTCTTCACCATCATCTCGAATTGCTTTTTCAATCGATCTTCATCAACGTAATCAGGTTCCCTTACTCCCATGCTCTCTATTACTAGTTGGAGCATGTACTCGAATTCATATTTGAGATAATCTATCTTCCTTGTCTTACCCTTCCTCGTAACTTCTTTCTTGATCTTCTTGGCTAAGCCCTGTTTGATTGCCTCACGGGTTTCTGTCAGGTAGAATGACATTGACTTCTCATAATGTAATTCTCCTCTTTTGACGAGTTCCTGTAAGAATTGAAGACCAAATGTCCTCCGAGCTATTGCTTCAATCCGTGCAACAAAACCGTTGACGATATCCTCATAGGAGATCAGACCTGCTTGCCCTCGACTTTCGAATACCTTTTCAGTATCAGAGGCATTCTTGAATTTCGTTTTCTTTTCGAGGAGTTCCTTTTCTTTCTCCTTTCGAGCTGCTTCATCTGCTAGTTTCTTCGCTTCTTCTAGCCGCTTCTTTTCAGCTTCCTTTCTTGCAGCTTCGAGCTGCTTCTGTTTCTCTAGTTTCTCTTTTTCCCTTGCTGCAGCTTCTGCTTTTTCTTGTGCTATACGTGCTTCTTCCAATTGCTTCATGATTTTCTCTTGCTCTGCTCGAAGCTTTTTCATGTGTGTCTGAACGTCTTTTTCTGTAAGCGTGATGTGTTTTGTTAGAAGCCATCGTACACCAATTTTGTTGACCTTAGGTTTGATATCCGCTGATGAGAATATGAAACTAGCTGTCTGTTGGCCGGGTAGCTGAGTAATGATTTCTTCTGAATCTTTCTCACCAGCTATTGGCTCAAGAATTCGTTCTAGAACCTTTAGTGATTGCTCGCTGCTGATTCTTCCTGCCGCGATTGTGTTGAATTGTTCGAAAGCTTTGTAGTCAATATCTTTCGGACTTTGAGTTGCTATTAGGCACTCAATACCATATTTTCGAGCTTGTCTGAAGAGTAGTAGGTATGTTTCTTTTGGACCAGGAGCTCTCATCCCTGCTGGGATGAATGGGGCGGCTTCATCTTGGAATATCATTAATCTAGGTTTTTCGGTGAATCCTTGCCTAAGCATCCATGAATAGAGTTGATTCAAAACAATTGCAATGAAGAAGTGTTTTTCTTCTTCACTTCTCAACGTCTTTAGGAAGATAACATTGATTGGTGTCTTTCCATTCACTGGTTTTGTAAGAAAATCAAAATCGATATTCCCTTCTTCTTTGAAAAGAAGTTGAGAAGAACCTACTGTCAGACTCCTTATTCTTGTTGCAAGCGTCTGCCGCTCACTGAATTTCATAAATGGTTCGAGATCTACGCCAGCTGTTTCTGGATCTGCTACTAGCATATCAGCTAATTCTGATAATTCATCTATCTCTGTTTTCTCCCCTTCCCAGATTGTTCTGAGAAGCTCATAGATGGCTGCAAAAGCTTTTCCTTCCCATGATCGTGAGAGTCCTGCAACTTTCATGAGAACCTTAACGAGGGTTCTAGCTGAGTTGTCGAGGAGTCTAATAATATCATCTTGATCTGCATTTCTATCTGGGAGTTTCAATGGGTTGATTGAAATAGCCAATCCTTTACTGCTTGCTGGTGTATACACTCGGACTAGTACCTTGTCCATGTATTGTTTAAGCCGATCTGGAGGTACTCCTTTTTCACGTAGTTCTTTCGGATCTCCAGGTAGCATGAGAGATGCGATATCTCCTTGTGGATCAAAGGCAATAATAGGAATTCCTTTCATTGCGGCCTCTTCTAGAATACATTTGGAAAGTACTGTTTTTCCCGATCCTGTTGAGCCGAAGACACCACCATGGCGTCTAAGGAGATCTGTACTTATCTCAAATTTCTCATCAGTTCTTTTTCCTTCCTCGTCAAGCCTAAAGCCAAGCCAGAGCTTATCGTCTCCCATAGCAAACACCAGTTACTTCTGTAAAAGAATTTGAAGTTTTAAGAGCCTTTCCAGTATAAGTTAATTCTATATTAAAAATAAAAAATGAAAGTGTGGATGGAGAATATCTCCATCCAAATTTATTCGCCTATTTACCTACTGGTTCGTATCTTCTTCCGAGGAAGATGACTATACTGAACACTAGTACAACTGCAATGCCAAAGAGAACACCTGCAGCCCAAGAATAACTTAGTGTATCTCGAATCACACTTGCAGTAAGGTAGACACCTGCCATTATCACACCTAAAATGAGTGAAACAATCATGAACCTTGATGTCATTTCTTTCGTTTGTCCATCTTCAGTGCCTTCCGCAATTCGGCCTCCAAAGAAAACGAAGACAAACAAGAAGATATACGCAATGACAATCATTGTCCCCATGTCGAAGAGGTATCCTTGAATTGTTGCGCTAACACCATCAAGAAGTCCATAGGTGAGAAGTGTTGCAATCGACATCATGTACACAAGCATGTTTGACATCATCTTGTCATCAGGATGCACGAATCCGGTTATTTCAGTGAATGTATTGATTATCGCGATAATTAGTACTGCCGCAAGAACAGCTAGCGATACGAGCCAGATGTAGAACGGGATCAAAAGTACATCTCCCGTTGCTGATAAGAAATCAAGCAATGCTTTCACTCCTATAGTACCACCTAGCAGTGTCAATCCAATTCCTGAAAGAAAGTTTCCAATCGTAGTAAGCCTAACCATACATCTATCCTCCATGAGGTAGTGTAACTAAATGCCATGTTTGCCTGTTTTCTATTAACTCTTTGCTACATATCCTAGAACCAAGATCGGTGACGCCTATTTTCCATTCAGAAAGGTTAAACCTTTTCGAGTGATGATAATCATGAGGGATTTGGTTTTGCCTGATGAACCAGATAGAATCGTTGTGAGCAAAGATAGACTTGCACGTTGCACGTGGTGCGGAACTCTAGAAAGTAATGGATGGGTGTTTTCAGAAAAAGGAAAAATCTATTGTACCACAGAATGTATGCTCGCAGATAACGTTGGGCGAACCAGAATATCAGCTATTGCGACATTAGCTTGTAGTATTGTGATTTTACTTCCATATCTGATTTTCTTTGCTCTTGGTTCTCCTGGTATTGGGATGGAGCCAACGTGGGAATTCATCATATTTGGTATCATGTTCTTCATCCTCGGTATTGGAGGTGTTCTTACAATGAATGAAGGGGAGAAGTATCAAGACAGAAAGGGCAAATATAATGGAACTCCACCACTAGAATGTGAATACTGCAACCATCCGAATCCCCCTAGCGCAACAAGATGCCTAAATTGTGATGCAGCTCTTTCAAGAGCTCCTTTTGTGTCTGAATCGATCCCTCCGTGGATTTACAAGCAAAAGAGAGTAAAGGGCGTGAAATGCCCTCATTGTCATGCGATCTATTCCTATCTACCATCCATGATTTCAGATGATAGACAAGTGGTCTGCCAGAACTGCAATCGTCAATTTTCTCTTCCCTTTTTGGATGATGATTCTTCTGTTGCTATGAAACGAGCGCAGTACTAAGATTGTCTATGCTGCTTCAGGAGCTGTTTCTTCTAAGAAGTAGGTTCCAATGCACGCAATGCCTATGAAGGCAATTACGAGAAGGGCTAATCCTGGAAAGAGACCTCCCACAGAATACGCAAACTCAGCAGATATTGGACCGATGATCATTCCAGAACCAAAGAATATTGAATAGACACCCATTGTACTACCTCTGGATTCTGCACTGGATATGTCGGTTAAGTATGCCATTGCTGCAGGTGGAAATGAACCTGCAATGAATCCCAACGTTGGTAGCAATGGCCATAATCCATTTGTCCATAGTGAATCGAATGGTATACCAACAAGCATGTATGCCAAAGATCCAAATCCTAAGAGCCCTAAGACAATGAATGGTCTTCTTTTCCTAGTGTAATCTGATAGGTGCCCCATCACAATTATACCTAACACCAGAGATACTCCGAGCATTGCAAAGAGTACAATCAGATCCATAGCTGTAATATCAAAGTATTCTTCGACAATATATTTTGTCTTGGAAATAACAAGTCCGTAGAGGGAAATAATCGGAATGTACACCGGGAGCATCTTCTGAACATTTCTGTCTCCAGCAACCTCTCTTAGAAGTTCCATGATACTTACTTCTTCATGCGAAATCACTCTGGTTTCCTTTATTAAAATCAGTGTGAGAATTCCCGCAATCATACACGCCGCAGCTGCTGTTGAGAGCAGTAGAAATGGTGCAAATCCTAATTCAAGCATTATAATTCCTAAACCGAATCCACCTGCAAGACCCATCAATGTAGAGAGGTCATAATATCCCATAAGACGAGCGCGGTTATCCTCTGTTGAACAATCAGCTATCATGGATAGTGTTGTTGTGACTTTTGATGCTGCGCCAATACCAAAGAGACCCGCTAAAATGAATGCAATAATATCAATTGTAGCAATCCCAAATAGAAAAGCTGCCGCAGCAGTTAGGAATAAACTTGCGGCGAGGATTGGTTTTCTTCCTATCTTATCACTGTATGAACCAAAGAATGAAACTGTGCTTAACTCTGCTAATGGATAAATCGCGAGTACGATTGCGACACCCCATCCTTCTAGGGCTCCACCCATATAGACTCCGCTAGAAATCACAGCAATCGTTACGTAGAATGAAGCTCGCATAATTAGCGTTATTAAATACAGCATTATCAAGGTCAACGCATGACCAGATTGTCTTAGTCCCATTCTTTGGCGCTCCGAATGTATTGAACTGGCTCGGTCATTAGCGTTTATAAGCTTGGTTGATTGTATTATTAAACTATGGTCACCAATAAGATTCCCGAAGAAATTGGTTCCTCGGATTATGTCTATTTGACACTCTATCGCTTGAAATCGCTAACTGATGAAGAGAAACATGAATGGTTTGGGTCTTGGAGAAAAATTAGAGATCATCTCCCGGAAGGAATAAAGATCATTACTGAGGCGTCAAGCGCCTTTGGAACAGAGTATACTGGGTTCATTGTCTATGAAGGCCCTCTTGATAGATTTGAAGAATTAGTAGATATTCTGGAAGACCATTCCAGAATGTTTCTGGAGAAATCACTCACTATTATTGGAACTCAAGGATTCTCACTTCCAACTGCAGAATTTCAGAAAATCATCGATGGACGACCAATCGATTGAACAGGTGTCTGTTTTGCCACGGAGCACTGCTTTTTATCTGGAATAAATTTCCCTGAAATCTGACCATGGTAGGTTGAGACGATGCCGAGTAAAAGCTCACGAAAAACTATAGTGATTCTTGTCTTCACTCTAGTAGTTGGTATCCTCCTCTACACTTACGCTCCTAGTGATATTCAAGCTGGAGAATACGATGCGACCCTATCTATTGAATCTCCAAGTATATCTATTAGAGAAACCTATATTGTAATTCTTCAAGTTTCTGGACCTTCTTCAGAAAACATATTCACCATAAATGGAACTTCTACCGTTATTGAAGTGACAATTCCTGTGACAGCATCGATTTCAACAGACCATCCCATTCGTTTCATTCTGAATGCAACTGGCGATGCTATAACTGCTGACTCCATTCACCTCTCGTTCACAAACAATGAAGGCTTCAATGTCTCATTGCGACCGACCCGTCAATCAGGACAGGTTTTCACAATCGAATATCAACCGCTTGTCAATTCTCGGGCCGCAGTCATGATATTGGGAGTTGTGGCAATTTTATGGTTTACTGAGGGTATTAGTCTTGTAGCCACATCCATGTTGATACCGGTCCTCATCGTACTGACCAATATACGACCTCCCACGGAAGCACTGGCTCCATTTTTTGACCCAGCTGTTGCTCTCATATTTGGTGGCTTCTTAATTGGCAGAGCGCTCACAAAATATGAACTTGATAAACGACTAGCTCTTCTTATCCTTTCTAGAACGAAAGGTGGTGGCGGATCACTTATTCTAACAGTAATGGGAGTTACTGCATTTCTTTCAATGTGGATTAGTAATACTGCTTCAGCTGCAATTATGATTCCAATTGCACTTGCGGTCATCAGTAGAATTCGAGATACTGAAATCCGTGGGAAGTATGGAAAAGCTTTGGTATTGGGTGTGGCATATGCTGCAACACTTGGTGGAGTTGCTAGCCTCGTTGGTTCGCCCCCTAATCCACTTGCGGCAAGCTACATCAACTCATTCATTGGGACTGAATTCACATTCATGAATTGGATTCCCTTTGGATTACCAGTAGTATTGATTATGCTCCCCTTAACTTGGCAATGGCTTATTTTCAGGTTCAAGATTCCAAAATCTATTGATGAGATGGATGATCTCAAGGAGTTATCCCACAAAGAGTATCTCCGGCTTGGACCTATGCCGGTTGAGCAAAAGATGGTTGTGTTAATCTTTGCGAGTGTCGTTATTCTCTGGTTTACAGAAAAATTACCTGACTTTATCGCAAACGTGATTGGGTGGTCAGGACACGGGATATCGAGTTCAGTAGTAGCTCTGATTGGTGGGGTCTCCTTAATGATACTCAGACTCCTCGATGAAAAGGATGTATCATCTCATATCAGCTGGTCTTCTCTTCTAATTCTTGGCAGTGGAATTGCTCTTGGTGGCGCAATGATAGATACAGGTCTCTCAGCTTTCATTGCTCAGCAGATGGGTGTACTTGGAATTTTCCCCTCAGTTCTTGTTGTAGTGATAATTGGTATCGTTGCTGTTCTTGTTACAATGGTTGCATCTAATACTGGTGCTGCGGTGATTCTCATTCCCGTAGCGATTCCTCTTGCAACAGGTTTAGGCATTGATCCTTTGCTAATTACTATGGTAATTGCAATTGCTGTATCGATGGATTTTGCGCTACCAACTGGAACTCCTCCATCCACCATAGCATATAGCACTGGGAAAGTGGAGATGCGTGAGATGGTTACAACCGGATTGGTTGTGGATTTTATTGCCATTATAGTTCTCACTATTATTGTAGTTTGGCTGTGGGGACTTCTTGGTTTGGTTGTTATCTGAGAATTTGTATGTACTTCCATTTCACGAAGGGTTTAAATCACAGAATCATAGGATGCTCTTCGAGGTTACAAGGGTGAGCTGGGTCTCCAAAATAATCAATGGAACTCCTGATGAGTTTGTTAAAGCAAAACTAGTGAAATATGGACTTGGATCACATCCTGGTCCACGAGTACATATTAAACTAAGCAAAACGAGTATCAAACTCAAAACCGATCTTGATCTTGAGAAATCATTTCTCAAAGGATATCTGCTGGGAGCTCCTGACGGACAACACAAAGTCAAAGGTATGATTATTACATACACAGACAACACTGCTGACTATGACAGATTGGCGATGCCACTGTCTTGGAAGAAATCAGGGGGTAAAGGTATTCCCGTCTTCAAAGCCAAGGTAGATGAATCTGCTCCACTCGCTGATATCAAAGCACTCTTCGATAATGATGATCCAACAACATTCTATCTCTTATCTCTTAACCCCAGAGATGGCACCAAACCTTGGAAAGTAACAACAAAGACATCCTTCCCTAAAGGTGGACCAAAAGAGGAGGAAGAGGAGGCTGCAGTTAAGGACCCTGTATTTGCAAAAGGTGCAATAGGATACACTCCTGAAACGTTGGAATACATTCTTGATTCATATCTCCCTGACCATAAGGACAAGGTAGGACCGAAAACCAAAGACATTTGGATACGAAATAATTTCGAAATTCTTGGTATTAAACCTCCAGATGATCCAAATCTGTCCTTTGATGAAAAACGACGACTTGCAAGAAAGAAATGCAGACTAATTCGTGAAATCACAATAGATGGTGTAGATTACACTGAGGAATACGATTTCATAGCGAATTAATTAATCTGGGTAACGAAAAATAACAGTTACTTCTATTGTACGACTCTGTTACTGGCGCTAGGCTTAAAAGCAGTCCAAGTTTTCCGACCTCTATAGTAACAGTGAGGCGAAATTAATGCTCCAAAGCTTTGAAAGCAACTTTTTCCTATTTTCAGCGATTTTTATATTCTTCGGAATATTTGCCTTTGGCTGGTTAGTAGTACATATCGAACATGGTCGCCATCTTTCAAAATTGAAAGTTGCTTTCTCCGGAATTCTCGGAGCTGTTCTTCTTGGATTTGGAATCCACTTACTCCTCCTATCGTTTGGCATGTGATTATTCAGCAGGTCCTTTCATTTACAGAGAAACTAAGTACGAACAATTGTTATTTAGTATCTCGATAATCAAGTATTGCTACTCTCTAGTGGACAGCATATTTTATACTTGCAAGAGGACTTATCGAAGTGTTACCAGAAACTGACATCCAAAAGTTAGCAGTTGAAAGTCGTCAGAAGTTAATTCAGGAATTTGCAGAAACCTATGTTAACTTGCGGGAGCGTGTAAAGCGTGTTCCTGATTTGGATGCAAGAAAGGTCTCTGAGAAGTTTTCCTGTCCTTTAGAAGTAGCTATGATTGCGTATCTAATCAATATGGATGGAATCATGACTCTTCGTATGGCAGTAGATCTGTTCGCTGCAGAGCTAGCTAGAAGAGCATCAGTCCACGAAGATGTTCCTAATCTCCCGGGAAATGTAATGGAGTTTGCACTTGTTGAGGGACGTTGGATATCTCATATTCACGGCAGATTCGCAAGACAAATGGAGATTCGAGTAAGAAGCCTTGCAAATCTTGAAGACGTTGTGGACATTAAAAACCTTGAAGTTGAGAAAGCATTATCGATTATTGCTGAAAGAATAAAACTTGCTGAAACTTTTATTTCTCCAATTGTAGATGAATGGAGAAAAGAACATGTCAAGTCTACAAGTGCAGATGTTATTACTTCTTTTGGACTTGCACTTACGAAATGGAATCGCAGTACACTCAATGGAAAATTCAAACAAGTACTCAGACGAACCCAGGCACACTTCCGTCTGCTTCGACAGGCTTTGACCCAGTCATCAGATTCATTCACAATTGATGCTTCTATCGACCGATTAACCACATTAATTGCTGAACTTGAACAACCTCTTGAAAATCTCACACCGCGTGCTGTAGCTCATTTTCTATTGCATTTGGTTCCTAGAGCACAAACAGGGAGAGGTGATCGCTCACCCTTACTTGATATTGGCGTTAGATCGACCCGAGGA
>Ga0315542_1001318_pt1 | contig 15492 bp, 8 predicted proteins | sample SalMarSW160120MG_FD_202541 | JGI IMG/M metagenome (GOLD analysis project Ga0315542, IMG submission 202541) | Salt marsh sediment microbial communities from the Plum Island Ecosystem LTER, Massachusetts, United States - Salt Marsh Sediment SW1601-20 ...
CGACCTGAGCGTGGCCTGGAAGGGCCCCACCCAGCCCGGCGACCAGGTCGCCATCGCGGCCCCGGGCGCCCCGCCCTTCGACCACCTGACGGCGGCGCCCGTGACGGGCAGCGACCCCGTCACCCTCACCGCCCCGGCCACGAAGGGCGCCTATGAGGTGCGCTATCTGAACGGCGTGTCGGGGCAGGTCCTCGCCCACACCGAGCTCGAGGTGGCGCCCGTCCCCATCACCCTCCAGGTCCCGACTCAGGTCGGCGTGGGCCGGGAGTTCGCGGTCAAGGCGGACCCCGAGCCACCCTCCGGGAGCCTGCTCCTCCTGACCCACCCGGACGCCGCTCCCCAGGAGTACCTCCTCTGGCGGTCTGCCGCCGCCACCGTCTCCATGGTGGCCCCCCGCCGGCCCGGCACCTACGAGGTGCGGTGTCTGGACGCCAGCGGCGACGACATCCTCGCCCGCGCCACGCTCGAGGTGGTGCCGGTTCCGGCACGCCTGGAGGCACCGGCGCGGGTGGCCGCCGGCACCCGCTTCAGGGTGCGCTGGACGGGACCTGACGGTCCCGAGGACTTCATCGACGTGGCGCCCGCCGATGCCCCGCGCCACCGGCATCTGGACTGGGCGTACACGGCCCAGGGGAACCCCGCCGACCTGGCGGCGCCCTTCGAACCAGGGGCTTACGAAGTGCGCTACATCTCCGGCGAGGACCTCGAGGTGCTGGCGCGCCGGGCGCTCAAGGTGCAGTAGGAGCGGCTGCCCATGACCGTTGCAGTGCGCTTCCCCGAGATCACCCACTCCGGTGAGCTGCGGGCGCGCCTCGGCGGTGTGGACGTGACGGGGACCTCGGTGTCCGCTCTGGCCACGGCCTTCGCCGTCGACCGCTACGCGACTGCCATCGACATGGGACGCTGCTCCGCCGCGCTGGCGGCCCAGGACACGGTCCTCCTCACCCACTGCCACTCCGACCACGTGGCCGGCCTGGTGGCCTGGCTCTCGGCCCACACGCGGCGCCATCGGGAGCGGCCGACCCGCGTCGTGGTGCCGGCAGCGCGCCGCCAGGCCCTCCTCGAGGCCCTCGCGGTGTGGCCGGACCTGGACGGTGTGCGGCGGCGGGTGGACCTGGACCAGGCACTGACGGCGGCCCAGCCGGGGGACACCGTGGAGCTAGGCGGCGACAGTCGGGCGCGGGCCTTTGCGGTACACCACTCCACCCCCTCCCTCGGCTGGACGATCCTGGAGGCCGGTCGACCCCGCCCGGTGCTGGTGTTCACAGGGGACGGCACGGTGGAGCCGTTCCGCGCCGACCCGTCTCTCCTGGACGCCGAGGCGGCCGTGGTGGACTGCAGCTTCATCGAGCCCGGCACCCGGGTCGCGGCTCGGCTCGGCGGCCACGGCCACCTGCAGGACTGGATCGAGCTCCTCGGCGTCCTGCCCTGCGACACCCTGGTCCTGGCCCATCTGCAGCCCGAGGTCACGGCCCAGGTCATGCTCGCCTGCCTGGACAAGGCGTCGCCCACCGACGGGCAGGTGATCGTGCCCTGGGTGGCCGCCGGAGGCGCCAGCCCAGATGCCGGAGTGGGTGACAGGCACCGCCGCAAGTGAAGCGACCGGATCCTCCGATGCACCGTCGACGGTGCCTCTGGCGCCGTCTCTGGACACCCACGTAAGATGGGGGAACGCGGCCGATCGCCCCAGCCCGCCGCGAAGAGGATGTTTCCCATGAGAAGCTGGCTCATTCTGCCGATATTGCTGATCTCCGCCCTGGGCGACGCCGCCCAGGGCCCGCCCCCCCTGGCCCTGGCGGTGGAGGTCTCCGGGCTCGGACACGGCGCCGAGGGCACGGTGATGGGCATGGTCGTGCAGGTCGCCCCCGAGGACCGGGACCGTCTCGGCGAGCGCGCGCGGCTGGCATTGTCGCTGGTGGACGAGGACAGACAGGTCGTGGATCGGCACAGCGCGGTGGTCTCGGTCCAGCAGGATGGCTCGATGATGCTCTACCGGGAGTGGCCGGTGGGGTCCTATGAGCTGCAGGTGAGCGTCGCCGCGGTGAAGGGCGCCGCGGAGGGACTGTGGATCGGCGACATCCAGGTCCCGGCCCTCGAGGAGGCCTTCACGGCGCCGGAGGGCGCCACCCCCGACGCGGTGGCCCTGGAGATGACCCCGCCCGCCGACGGTGCCGTCCGATTCCTCCCGCCGCCCGACATCGGCGGCATCGGTGCGGTCCAGCTCGAGGTGCAGGCCCCTGACGACACGCGGAGCGTGGAGTTCTTCCAGGATGGGGAGGCCATGGGCCGCCGCAACCGGCCGCCGTGGACGGTCTCGGTCCCCCTCGGCGAGATCGTGCGCCGCACCACCGTGCGGGCCGTGGCCCGCGACGGGGGCGGTCGCTTCCTGGGCGAGGACGCGGTGGTGCTCAACAACCCGACGGGTCAGGTGGGCGTGGAGATCCTCCTGGCGCCGGAAGGCTCCATCCGCGACGGGAAGCGTCAGGTCACGGTGGCGATCACCTCCCTCCGCGGCGTCCGCCAGATCCGTCTCAGCCTCGACGATCGGACCGTTGCCCGCTGGGCGGAGTGCCCGTGCATCGCAGAGCTCCCGGTCGCGGAGCTCGACCGGGCCACCATCCTCTCCGCAGAGGCCATGGGCGACGACGGCGTGCGCGGCGACGCTGTGCTGACCCTCGCCGGGGGCAGCGGCTTCGTGGGTGCGGTGCACGTGGAGCTGGTGGAGCTGCCGGTGGTGGTTCTGGATGCCCGCGGCATCCCCCTGACCGGCCTCGACCGGGACGACTTCACGGTGCTCGAGGATGACCGTCCGGTCACCCTGGAGGGATTCGGGACCACCGCCGACCTGCCCCTCTCCCTGGCCGTCGCCGTGGACACGTCGGGCTCCATGGAGGAGGAGTTCGGAGAGGTCCGACGGGCGGTCACCGGCTTCGCCGACAACCTGCTCCAGGAGGGCGACCAGGTGACCTTGGTCCGATTCTCGTGGGACGCCGAGGTGGTCGTGGGATGGACCGAGGACAAGGACAGCATCAACGACGCTCTGGCGCGCTTCACCCCCGAGGGCGGCACGTCGCTCCACGACGCCGTGGTGCGCTCCCTGGAGGAGTTCCGCGGGCGCCGCGGCCGCCAGGCCCTGGTGCTCCTCACCGACGGCGAGGACACCACGTCACGGACCGGCTGGAAGATCGCGGAGCGCTTCGCCCACACCATGCGCATCCCCGTCTTCCCCATCGGCCTCGGCCTGGGCAGGCTCGACTTCGGCAGCCGGGGGGTCCTGAACTCCCTGGCCGCGGAGACCGGCGGGGAGGCCTTCTACCCCAAGCGGGCCGACCAGCTCCCTCAGGTGTACAGCCGCATCTCGGAGCTCCTGCGCTCCCAGTACGTGCTCTGGTACCGCTCCAGCTCCGACAGGCCCTCCGAGGCGTTCCGCACCGTCACCGTCGAGGTCGATCGTCCCGACGTCACGGTCCGGACCATCAGCGGCTACTACCCCGGCAAGTAGCGGCAGCGATCGGCGGCTTCGATCGCGTACAGGCGATGACGTGGCGCTTGCTGCACCCAAAGTCCTGAAGGTCGCTGGGGAGGTCAGAGCGGGTGCCAGGCACGCATTCGAATCAAGCCATCCGCGTCCTGTCGAAGCAAGACGGCGTGCCAGGCACCCTGTCTGGTACTCCCGAAGCGCTACGCCTCGGCCCCTCCCTCGGGTGTGCCACTGGTGACACTTTTCCGGAGCGACGCGTGCCGGCCGTGCGCCGCGTCGCGACCGGAAACAGTGTCAGCGGTGGCAACCACGGGGAACGCGTCGATAGAATCGGCGCGTCGCGAGACGCACCACTCCGGATGGGCCAGAGGCGGTGCCAGGCACCGGCTCTGACGTCGCAACGTGCATCACCGCGGTTACCTGGCACCCCCTCTGGTGCTCCCGACGTCTCGCTCCGTTGGGCTGCCCCTGTATGCTGATCGCTGTCGTATCCCGCTGGACCGGGCGTCAGAACTGGTAGCCGATCCAGAAGGCGGTCTCCATCCCCCCCAGGCTCTCCTTGAAGTCCCACCTCCGGATGAAGTCCCAGTGCATGGGCAGTCCGAAGACGTTGAGGGTGAACCCCCACCCGTAGGAGGCGACCCCGTCGGTGAGACGACCGTCCTCGCCGACCACCCGCCCGTCGGGGAGCGTCTTCTCACCCATGAACACACAGCCGGACTCCCCCAGGTAGCTGTAGTGGCCGTAGGGATAGGCGTAGCAGGACATGCCGACGTCGGCGAAGATCCGCCCCCGGATCTCGCCCAGGGACAGGAAGGCGAGGTCGAGGCGGTCGATGAGGGGGAAGCGCCACTCCAGCGTCGCGAACCCGAGCTGGGTACCGCCCAGGGAGCGCACCGGAAAGCCACGCACGGTGTCGAGCCCGCCGGCCGCGAAGATGGTGGGGTTGTCCCCCTTGGCCGCGGCGCCGTACAGCCGGAACGCCACCTCCGAGCGCCTCGAAGTGGCCAGGTACTTGCGGTAGTCCAGCTCCACCTGGCGGGACAGGCCGTAGGCCCAGGTGAAATCGGCCTCCCAGCGCGAGCCCTGGTGCGGGCCGTAGCTCTGCCAGCGCGTGGTGTCGCCCACCAGGCCCACGGATGCCAGGGGCGCGTTGTCCGAGAAGCTCGCGAACGTCACGTCGCCGGTGGCGGGATCGAAGCGCGGGAGGTCGGCGGTCCGGTCGAGGTAGCCCAGCTCCCCCTGGACGCGGTAGTAGCGGGACAGGGGGTAGACGGCGTCGGCGGTTACGGCGGTGACCCGGTACACCTGCTGGCGGTCCTGGAAGCGGTCCCGCACCGGGTCGTAACCGAAGCGGTAGAACTCCCGGTAGTCGAAGACCGAGGCCCCCCACTGCAGCCGCCGCTTCATGTTCAGGTAGGCGGCCTGGAAGTTGGAGAAGGTGTCCACCGAGCTGAGCAGGAGGGCCAACCGCCGGTCGCCGTACTGGTCGGAGAAGGACAGGTAGACCTGGGAGATGAAGTTGTTCTCGGTGTCGAGGCCGGCGATGCCCGCGGCGTCCTCGATGAACAGCTTGCGTCCTTTCTCCTCCTGCACCTTGTCCGGGTTGACGGCGATGCTCACGGCCGGCACGAACGGCTCCGGCTCGTAGTCGAGCACCGGCTCCGAGGCCTCCCCGACCCGCACGCCCTGGCTGGGGTCCGCCGAGTACAGGTCCCAGCTCAGGTGATGGAAGGCCTGGAACCCGACTCGTTCCCCCTCCACCGTGGCTGCGGGCACGGGGTTGAGGGCGCCGCCGGCCAGGTAGGTGATGCGGTCCAGCGCTCGGCTCTGAAGGTCCAGCTTGTAGACGTCGAAGATGGCGTCCTGGCGATCCGACGCGAAGTAGATCTGGTTGCCGTCGGAGGAGAAGGAGGCCCCCACGTCGTTGCCGGGTCCCGACGTCAGCTCCTCCCGCTCGGAGGGGTCGTCGAGCGAGATCCGAACCAGCTTGCCGTAGTCGGAGACGTTGGAGGTGTAGACCAGGCTGTGCCCGTCGGGTGCGAAGGTGGGAGCCGCGTCGTACCAGGGATCGTCGGTGAGATTGGTGATCTCGCCGCTCGCCAGGTCGAGCAGGAAGATGTCGAACTGGCCGAAGCGCACCGCGTGGAAGGCGACGGTCCCGCCGTCCGGCGAGTAGGCCGGTTGCTGGGGCTGGTCGACGGGCAGTGGGATGTCGTAGCGCTTGGCGATCCCCCCCCGCAGCGCATCCAGGAGGAGCAGTGACCGGGAGCGCTCGCTGCGAGCGAACACCGCCACGTAGTTGCCGTCGGGCGAGAAGGCCAGGTCGCGGCCCTCGGAGGGACCGGTGGTGAGGCCCTGGGCGATCAGGTACTCGTACTTGGTGGTGTAGCCGGCGGTGAGGTTCTTGTACAGGCGGCGGTCCGGGACCCCGAACAGGGCCACGTCCACGTCCCCCTTGTAGGTGGTGAAGGCCGCCACCAGCTCCCCGGACGGCGACACGGTGGGTGAGGTCTCCACGCCGCGCCCGGCGGCGCCGTGGATGCGGAACGGCCGCCCGAACTCGCTGGGGTTGCCGCGCTCGGCAAAGGGCGCGTACTTCTTGCGCAGCCAGGCCCGGAACTCGGAGTCGAACTGCTCCGGGTCCAGGTTGAAGACCTTCTCAAAGGGCCCCTCCACCTTGCCGCCGAAGCCGCCGCGGAACGCGAACACGAAGTCGCGCACGGCGTCCTCGCCGTACTCCTCTTCGATGAACTCGAACACCTTGTGTCCGAAGCGATAGGCGAAGAAGCCGCCCACCGGCGCCTTCACCGACGGCACCATGTCGGACATGGCGGCATCCCGCATGTACATCTCGTCCAGGGAGTCCTCGTCGTTGCCGTAGTAGGACGCCATCCCCTCCATGAACCACAGGGGCGGCCGGGCGTACATCACCCGTCCCGCGCGGCCCTGGAACAGGATCTCGTACTGGAAGATGTGGGTGAGCTCGTGCTGGATGAGGTGCTGCAGCCGGCGGTCGGGAAGATCCACCGGCAGGACCATCCGGTTCCGCACGGGGCTGGCGAAGGCACCCACCGCCTCGGGGATGAAGCCCACGATGATGTTGGTCTGCTCGAACTCGGCGTGGGTGGCATAGGCGATGAGGGGGATGGGCTCCAGGATCTGGAAGTTGAGGCGGCGGGCGAGCTCGTCATACGAGCTCTCGGCGAACGAGGCGAGCTTCTCCAGGACGGGTTGCTCCCGGTCGTAGAACGAGATCCTGAAGTGCGGGGTCTCGTAGACCTTCCAGTCGAAGGTGTCGTAGCGGATCTTGTTCTTGCCGCCGATGGGTTGGTACTGCGCGGCGGCGGGCATCGCCGCCACCACCACAGCCATCAGGAACAACCACCGTCTCATCGATCGCCTCCTCACCCCGGCCGGCGGCCGCCCCCTCCCCACCCTCGAGCGACCGCTAGGGGCCGCGGTCGAGCAGAGCGAAGAACGCCATGGTGCAAAGGACCCCGCGCATCGTCAGTCGGTGTACAGGGTTCGCTTCGCGACCACGCTTCGAGGCACGAACACTCCCGCCAACCGATTCTCCAAATGAAAGAGGTCTCCGAACATGTCGGTGTACACGTTGAGCTTGCGCTCGCTGCGCTCCTTGAAGTCGGAGATCTGATCCTGGAACACCTTGTCGCCGCTCGATCCGTCGAAGATGAGCAGCAGCACGTTGAACTTGAAACCCGTCTCCTCCACCAGCACCTGCCGGAAGTAGGTCTTGCCGTCGGCGGGGGAGACGTACTTCTCGGTGGTGTACCCGGCGCGGTCCAGAACCTGGACGTCGATGGCGGCGGACACGATGTAGTCGGCCCCCGTGCGCTCTCCCAGCTCCCGCCAGAAGTCCGTCATGGTGGCGAGCTCGAGGGCACTGTCGCTGGGCGGCCGCAGCGATGCCTCCCGGGCCAGCACGTCGAGGCGGGTCCGGCGCCGCAGCAGGGTGCGGAGGTAGCCCTCGAACTCACGGCTGGCGGTCCTGTCCAGGGTGCTCACCGGGGCGTCGCCCCGCGGCTCCACGAGGATCGGACCGATGAGGATCTTCTCCGATCCGTTCAGCTTCAGATCGGGCTGGAGGATGAGGTTGACCCTGACCTCCTTGGTGCCGGCGCCGGCGCCGGTCGCCGCCAGGAGGAGCGCCGCGACCATCAGGCGGGTGGCTCCACGGCGCGTCATGCTCCCCCTCCCCTTCCCGCTCCCTCGGGAGGCTCCTCTGGCGCAGCCTCGTCCTCGGCGTCCTGCTCGACGACATTCTCGTCGTAGAAATCTTTGAATGATTTGTAGTTACGTTGCAGCACCCGATCCTGTGGCGCGACCGCGAGGGCGCTCTGATACGCCACCAACGCCTGCTCGTACCGTCCTGACGCCTCCAGGGCGACAGCGATGTTGTTGAGGATGTGGGGGTCGTTGGGAGTCAGGCTGTTCGCCTGCTCGAAGCGCATCAGCGCCTCCAGCCAGTAGCCCCGGCCGGCGGCCTTGAGGCCGAACTTCATCTGCTCCGAGGCCTGGCCCTCGGGGCCGGCAGCCCCCGCCACCGACCCGGATAGGACGCACAGCAGCAGCACGGCGCCGGCGGTCACAGCTCGAGGGATGGCGTGCACCAGCTTCCTCCCGGAGGTCGTCCCAGATTGAAGGTCATCACACTCCACCGGGATAGTAACCCGACAGGGTGCGGATCTTGACCTTGGGCCGGTCGACGCGCACCTCCACTTTGCGCAGCTCGCTCGGAGGTTTGTCCGAGGTGGAGGTGTAGGCGAGCAGGTACTGGGTGCGCAGCTCGCGATCGATCTCGTCATAGATGCGGTCCAACGACGCGTCGCGACCCACGAAGAAGGCCTTCCCGCCGGTGTGATCGGCGACCCTGGAGAGCTGCCAGCGGGAGGAGATCTTGGTGAGGGGCAGGTCGATCCCGATGGTGTAGATGGTGACGCCGGCGCGCTGGGCATACGCGAGGACCTCGTCGTAGTCGTGGCTGGAGGCATTGTCCTCGCCGTCGGTGAGCACCACCATCGCCTTGCGGCCACGCACCCCCGAGAACTGGAACAGCCCCATGATGACGGCGTCGTGCAACGCCGTGGAGCGGTCCGCGAACAACGACAGCAGGGCGTTCTCCAGGGTCTTGAAATCGGCCGTGAAGGTCGCGAGCACGTCCGGCCGGTCGGAGAAGGTCTCGATAAAGGCACGGTCCCGGGGACGCAGCAGGTCGCGCAGGAACCCCATCACCACCCCCTGCACCGCGGGCAGGGTCTCCTCCATGGAGCCGGACGTGTCGACCACGATGCCGAGGTGAATCGCGACATCGCGATGGAGGGCGAAGTGCGTGATCGTCTGCTCGACCCCGTCCTCGAGGACTTCGAAATCCGCCTCGGCCAGGTCCTCCACGGCGTGGCCGGCGTGATCCAGCACCGTCACCGGCAGCTCGATCGTGGTCACGTCGACCACGCTGCCGAACTGGGGAGCGTTCACGTACTGGATGTCCTCCGCCACGCTGCCGTCCTCCAGCGTCGCCACCGCCCGCAGGTACCCCACCTGCCCACCCCCCTCGACCTTGACCCGTGTCTCGAAGGGCGGTTGCCGGAGCGAGGCCAGGAGCTGCTCGTTGAAGTACAGATCCAGGGTACGGAGGGCGCTCTCGGTCGGAATGTTGACGTTGACGGCGACGCGGGTGCGGCCGTCGGCACCGGTGTCCGCAGACGACAGCGGCGCCAGCTTCACGTAGAAGCGCTCCCGGCCCACGTTCAGGGACAGGCGCCGGCGGGCCACCTCGTCGCCCCGCGCGTCGTAGCCCACCGCGGTGATGGTGGTGAGGCGCGGCAGGGGCCCCAGGTCCAGGTCCACGTCGAAGGGCGGTCGGTTCTTGGTCAGCACCTCCTGGTTGTCGAGCAGGAAGCTGACCCGCGCGACGGCGTCCGTGGTCACCGCCTCGAAACGCTGGACGCCGCTGATCGCCTCGCCCTCCGGACCCAGCAGGCGCAGGGGCGGCGCCTCGCCCTCAGCCGTCCCGGCGGCGGTGGTCGCCACCTCGGTCGGGACATCCGCTCCAGCTTCGGGCACCGCCTCGGCGACCGGCACCGGTGGATGCCCGGTGGGCACGATGCTGGCCTCGAAGGGGCTCTCCACCACACCGGCGTGATCGGAGTGGACGTCCTCCACCTTGAGGCGGAGCTCGTAGTCACCCGGGCGGACGAAACGTTCCACCAGCAACGACATGTCCTCATCCGAGGAGGGGACCGAGAAGATGTAGCGGAACCTGTCCACCATCTGGTCGGCGTGGGAGATCTCACCGATCACGTCGAGCTGCACCACGTCGACGTCCCCCACCGTGGTGCTGCCCAGCTCCTGGGCGGGAACGTCGATGGCGAAGCCCACGTGGACCAAGCCGCCGCGGGTCCCCCACGACTCCGCCCCCACCGAGACCTCGAGGGGCTCGGCCTTCTTGTCGAGGAGCGCGGAGAACTCCATGAAGCGGCTCGTGGCCGACTCCGGGCCGCCTTCCTCGGCGTTGCCGAACCGGGTCATGGCGCGCAGCACCGCCGGGTCCCGGCTCCAGTACTCGGCGGCGGCCATGAGGTTCATGAGGGTGTCCCCGTCGGGGCAGCGGTAGCGGGGGCTGTCCAAGCGCGATCCGCTCTGCCCGGCGAGACCGCGGCTCTCGGCGCCGGGCATGAGGTTGGTGAGCTGCCGCCGCCCCTGCATGGCGTACCACATCCGCCACGGCCCGGAGCCCCAGTTCTGGTAGAAGAGGACGGTCACGTCCTCGCCCAGGCCCTCCAGGTAGGGCCACACCCAGATCTCCAGGGGCACGAAGAACTCGCTGCAGCGGCTCTTGAAGCGCACGGCCGGCGGACCGTGGATGAGCAACGCCCGCGCCCGGTCCTCCTTGGTGTTGCCGAACTCCAGGCGGCAGAACTGGAGCCGGTCCCGGTACATCCCCTGGAACGAGGAGCCGTAGCCGGTCTGCCGGCCCCACAGGATCCACAGGCGTTCGGCGAACGCCCGGCGTTGGGCGTCGGTCTCCAGCGCCAGGAAGGCCTGCCTCTGCTCCTTGGTGATGAGGGGGTAGATCTCCTCCTCGAGCCACAGCCGCCAGTTCTCGGGGAGGTCCGCCGCCGAGGGCTGCGCGCCCTTGTCGCCGGCGGCGGCGGGCGTCGCAGCCAGCAGGAGCACACCGGCGGCGAGGAGCGCTGCTGTCACGCACCCCCTCAGCGGCCGGAGCAAGATTCTCATTCCCGTCACGACGCGTCGTCCACCGTTCGCTTCCGGAGGAATACCCACTCTCCGAATTCTACCTCGACCGACCCATGGCAGGCGGCGGTCTCGGCCGTGAGGATGGCGAACCGAACCGGGAGCCATCGGACTCGACACGGTGGCCCGCGGCCAGCTTCCTGACGGGCACCCGTCCACCGGGACCGCCGGCGCCGTCCGCTCGCCCGCCGTCAGGTCTGGAGGACTCCGACCTTGAAAGGCTGGACGTCGTGCTGGTGGGCGGCCGCCTCGAGGCTGCGGGCCACCACGTCCCGCGTGGCGCGGGGGTCGATGATGGCGTCGACCCACAGCCGGGCCGCCGCGTACCGGGGGTCCATGGCCGCCGCGTAGTGCTCACGGGTCTGGGCCAGCAACGCCTCCTTCTCCTCCTCGGTGACGTCGTCACCCCGGTTCTTGAGCTGGATGGCCGCCAGGGTCTCCGACGCCTGCTGGCCGCCCATGACCGCGATCGAGCAGGACGGCCAGGCGTAGAAGAAGCGTGCGTCATAGGCCCGCCCACACATGGCGTAGTTGCCGGCGCCGAAGGAGTTCCCCACGAACACCGTGATCTTGGGGACCACCGAGTTGGCGACGACGTTGACCATCTTCGCCCCCGACTTGATGATCCCCTCCCGCTCTGCCTTGGATCCCACCATGAAGCCGGTGACGTCCTGCAGAAAGAGCAACGGGATGCCCTTCTGGTTCATGAGCTCGACGAAGCGGGCGGCCTTGTCGGCCGCGTCGGCGTAGATGACCCCGCCGATCTGCATCTCCCGCTCGGAGGCGCCGAGTCCGCGGGTGCGGTGGACGACCTGCCGCTGGTTGGCCACGACGCCCACCGCCCAACCGTGGATGCGCCCGGTCCCGCAAATCAGGGTGCGACCGGTGGTGGCCTTGTACTCGGTGAACTCCGACCCGTCCAACAGGCGGCCGAGCAGGGCGTAGGTGTCGTAGGGGCGCGATCGATCCACCGGCACCAGGCCCAGCAGCTCCTCGGGGTCCGCCAGAGGCGGTCTGCTCTCGATGCGATCGAAGGGCGCCAGGGGCGGCCGGGCGAGCTCCGCCATCCTGGCGCGGATGTGGGCGATCGCCGCCTCGTCGTCCGGGAAACGGTCGTCAACCACCCCGGAGATGTCCACCTGCACCACCGCCCCGCCCAGGGCCTCGTTGTCGATCTTCTCACCGATGGCGGCATGCACCAGGTGAGCGCCGGCCAGGAAGATGGTGCCGGTCCCCTCCACGATCAACGCCTCATCCGACATGATCGGCAGGTAGGCGCCCCCTGCCACGCAGGAGCCCATGATGGCGGCGATCTGGTAGACGCCTTGGGCGGAGAGCCTGGCGTTGTTGAAGAACACCCGACCGAAGTGGTCGCGATCGGGGAAGATCTCCTCCTGCATGGGGAGGAACACCCCCGCCGAGTCCACCAGGTAGATCACCGGCAGCCGGTTGGCCGCCGCGATCTCCTGCGCCCGCAGGATCTTCTTGCAGGTGAGAGGGAACCAGGCGCCGGCCTTGACGGTGGCGTCGTTGGCCACCACCACGCACTCCCGACCGCTGACCCGGCCGAGGCCGGTGACGACGCCGGCGGCAGGGGCCCCCCCCCACTCCGCGTACAGGTCCCAGGCCGCGAACGCACCGAGCTCCAGCAGCTCGGAGCCCGGGTCGATGAGCGCCTCGACCCGCTCCCGGGCCAGCATCTTCCCCTGCTCCCGCTGGCGAGCCGCGGCACGCTCGCCACCCCCCCCCGCGATGGTCGCCTCCTGGGCGGCGAGAATCCGCAGCTCGTTCAGCCAGTGGTCTCGATTCGTCTCGTAGGCAGCGTCACGTTCCAGCTCGGTCGCCAGCGACTTGGGCATGGGCGGAGTGTAGCACCGCGCCCCCCATGAGGCTCTGCTAGACTCGCCCGGCAGCCGGTCACGGGCGCCGGCTCCCGAGGATGAGCAGATGGCCAAGGTCAAGGTGCGGCGGACCAATCGCGAGGAGCTCCCCGGGATCGCGGTCCTCCGCGACGCGGCGGCGGCGCGTCTGCCGTCGGCCTCGGGACGCCGTCGGGTCCTCGACCTGGAGATGGAGGTGGCCCCGGACCTGGCGCACCTCATGAGGCACGACCCGGACGGGTTCTTCACCGCCGTGGAGAAGGACGAGACCATCGGCTTCGGCGCCGCCCACGTCCGCTCCCGGCAGTGCATCCTCTCCGAGCTGTGGGTGCTTCCCCAGCACCATGGCAAGGGCGCTGGCGAAGCCCTGATGCAGCGCCTGCTTGCCTACGGCGAGCGCTCCGGAGCCCGCGAGTTCCTGACCGTGGCGCCCGTGGACCCGCCCGTCCAGGGCCTCCTGCTGCGGCATGCGTTCCGGCCCCTGGCCCCCCTCTACCTCTTCCAGATCGAGCGCTCGGCGGCCGCCGCGCTGGGGGAGTCCCTGCTCCGTCTCCTGCCCGGTCGCGAAGCCACCGAGGAGCTCCTGGCCCGCCGCGGCCAGGCCGACGTGGACCGGCTGGACCGCCTCACCCGCAACATCACCCGCGAGGTGGACCACCTGTACTGGCTGAAGGAGAGGGGCTTCGGCGCCGCCTTCGTGCGCCAGGGATCGCGAATCGCGGCCTACGCCTATGGCGGGACCGACCAGGTGGGCCCGGTGTGCGCCTCCACCCAGGACGCCGCGCTCTGCGGCCTCGGCTGGTCCATCCGGCTCGCCCTGGCCGCCCATCATCCCTCGCCCCTCGTGGTGGCGGTCCCGGCGCCCTTCGTCCCCGCCATCGAGACCATCCAGGACGGGGGCGGACGGTTGGCGGCGATCCGCACGGTGCACGTGCGAGGGGTGTCCCTGGCCTTCGACCGGAGCCTGCTGGGCGCCCTCGACCTGCCATGACCGGGGACTCCCGGCCGCTGCCATCTCCCCGGGACGCCCACGAGTACACGGTGGACTACGCAGGGGAGCTGAACCCGGAGCAGCTGCGGGTGGTGATGCACCCCGGGGGGCCGATGCTGGCCCTCGCCGGCGCCGGCACCGGCAAGACCAGGACCCTGGTCTACCGCGCCAGCCGCCTCATCGAGGACGGGGTGCCTCCACCCAGGATCCTGCTGCTGACCTTCACCAACCGGGCCGCGAGGAGCATGCTGGACAGGGTCGAGCGTCTGGTGGAGGTGGGCGGCAGCCGGGTGACCGGCGGCACCTTCCACTCCGTCGGGCACCGCATCCTGCGCCGTTACGGCGAGCTCCTCGGCTACACGTCGCGCTTCTCGATCCTGGATCAGGAGGACGCGGCCGACCTCATGGGGCAGGCCCTGGGCGACGCGAGCCCCAGCCTGCCCGATCGGCGGACACCGCGCCCCCGCCTGCTCCTGAATGTCTACAGCCTGGTGATCAACACCGGCCGCGACCTGGGGAACGTCCTCTCCGACCGGGCGCCGCAGTTCCAGGCCGACGCCGATGCCATCGCCGGCGTCTTCCGGCGCTACCTGGAGCGCAAGCGGCAGGCCGACGCCATGGACTTCGACGACCTCCTGCTCAACTGGCTGCTGCTGCTGACCAGGCACCCCGACGTCCGCCGCGACCTGGCGGAGCGCTTCCAGCACATCCTGGTGGACGAGTACCAGGACACCAATCGCCTCCAGGCCGACATCGTGGACGCCATGCTCGGCCCCCACAAGAACCTCATGGTGGTCGGCGACGATGCCCAGTCCATCTACGGCTTCCGCGGGGCCGAGTTCAGCAACATCCTGGGCTTTCCCGATCGCCATCCCGAGTGCCAGATCTTCCGTCTCGAGACCAACTACCGCTCCACGCCCCAGATCCTGCGCCTGGCCAACGCATCCATCGTCCACAACCGGGCGCAGTTCCCCAAGGAGCTGCGGGCGGTGCGGAAGGACGGCGAAGCCCCGCTGTTGGTGTCCGTCGAAACGCCGGAGGCGCAGGCGAGCTGGGTCGCGACGGCGATCCTCGAGCTGCGCGAGGAGGGATTCGACCTGGAGGAGATCGCGGTGCTCTATCGCAACCACTCCCACTCCCTGGACCTCCAGATCGAGCTCACGCGGCGCAACATCCCCTACCGGGTGCGCTCCGGTGTGCGCTTCTTCGAGCAGCGCCACATCAAGGACGTGCTCAGCCATCTCCGGTTCCTCGACAACCCCCGGGACGAGCTGGCCTTCGCGCGCATGATGAGGCTGCGCGACGGGTTCGGCCCCCGCCTCACCGCCCGCCTGTGGGCACTCTCCGCCGGCAGCGACGCCCTCGATGGCCTCCTCGCCGCCGATCCAACCGGCCTCGGCCTCCGGGGGTCGGCTCGGGGATCCCTCGACGAGGTGGTCCGGCTCCTCGGCCGGCTGCGCTCGGAGGGGGAGGCCGCCCCTCCCGGCGAGGCGATCCGCACCGTGGTCGAGGACTTCTACCGGGCCTGGGCCACCGACCACCTCGAGAACGCCCGCGCCCGCCTCGAGGACCTCGAGCAGCTCGCCCTCTTCGCCGATGCCCATCCCGACCTCAACACCTTCCTCGCCGAGGTGACCCTCCTCAACGACCTGTCCGGCGAGGACGCCGTCGGCGGCCCGCCCGACGAGCTGGTGACCCTGTCCACCGCCCATCGCGCCAAGGGGCTCGAGTGGCGCGCAGTGTTCGTCCTGTGGCTCGCCGAAGGGCGCTTCCCCACCGTGCGCGCCGAGGACGAGGAGGAGGAGCGCCGCCTCTTCTACGTGGCGGTCACCAGGTCCAAGGACCGTCTCTACCTGCTCCAA
>Ga0315542_1001319_pt1 | contig 15489 bp, 5 predicted proteins | sample SalMarSW160120MG_FD_202541 | JGI IMG/M metagenome (GOLD analysis project Ga0315542, IMG submission 202541) | Salt marsh sediment microbial communities from the Plum Island Ecosystem LTER, Massachusetts, United States - Salt Marsh Sediment SW1601-20 ...
ATTTCCGAGCTTTTCCAGGGAACGATGTAAAGAGACTTCGGGGCTTCGTCGTTGCCGATGATGGACATGCCGGACAACTCCTTGGCTTTCGATTCCTTGGTCTTATCCGCATCCTGAGCTACGACCGTCACGGCCGGAATCAGGAGCACGCATAGACACAGAGCTATTTTGCGATACATAGTCCCTCCTCAGGGCGTCGACTTCGAGTCCTTTCCAAGCCGAGCGTGCAGATCCGCGATCCACAATTTGACCTGCCGATCTTCAGGTTTGGCCTCGCTGTAGATCTCATAATGCTTGAGGGCACACTCCGGATCATTCAGATACAGGTCGCAGAGGATCCCAAGATTTCTGTGAATCGGATAGTATTCCGGAAAGCGCGCAGCCGCCTTCTCATAGATCTCGCGGGCCTCGGCAAACCGTCCGGCTTTGCGACACAACAAACCGTATTCGTTACTAGCCACCGGGTGTGCGGGAACCAGGGTCAGCGCGGTTTTGAGATGGGCCTCGGCCTGCTCCGATTCGCCGATGCGCTCATAGGCAATCGCGATGTCGACGTAGGGTGCCGTGACCTCCGGCGAACCGTCGATGACCTTTTTCAAAAGGTCGATGGCTTTGCTGTAATCCTGTTCGTTCAGCCTCGCGACGGCACGCTCGAAGTCCCTGCGCGAAGCTTCATCCATCCGGGGCACTTCCGTGATGACGAACCCTTCCCTGCCATCTCCGAGCCGCGCAACGGACGGCCCCTTGACCGTCAAAGGTGCCTGAGCCCCCGTGGCCGACTTGTGCTTGGCATCGGTTGCACACCCGGCAAGAACCGTCAGCGCCATCGCCAGAATCCCGAACCCCGCGAAGCTTCGCATTTTCGACCGCACTATTCTGACAGACATGACCAACATCACACAGTTTCCCTCCTCTTGAATTGTTCTCATTGCACCGTAGCCCCCGAAAGGACGCCCTTATCATGACTATCCTGCACGGTTCCTTCAGCCGGGACAGACTTCGATTTCTCAGCCGGCTTAGGCGCCGCGGATTCGGCTTTTGGGGAAGGACCGGGTTCCCCGCCCTGACCCTGCTTGGGGGCTTCAACCGCCGGGACAAGACCTGGTTCATCGTTCGGCTTAGCCTCTGCAGGTTGGGTCTCCTGAAGAGCGCCGGGCTCTGCCGCCGGTTTGAGATCCCCCTGTTCGGCACCTTCGGCCGGCGCTTTTGCCTCGGCCTTCGGCGGCCCAGACGGCGTCGGCCTATCAATTTCGAAGACATAGGTTTCCAGTGAACTGAGGGTGCCGCTGTGTTCTTCCGGCTTGTCGAAGCGGGCGGGCACTAATTTGGCTAATCTCTGCAGACTCTTGTCGATCCATTCATTGTAGACGCCGCGGGAGATTAACTTCAGATTGCTCTCGTGGATGGCGATAGCCTTTTCTTCGAACGGATAGGCCTGATCTTCGATGGCCAGTTCATACTGTTCCTTTTCCTGGGAATTCAGCCCTTCAGGACGCTCCGAGGTCATCAAGGCTTTGCTGAAATGGGCGTAGATCTCGGCGAGGTAGAATGTCGCCGCGGCGGTGACGTCTCCGAGTTCGTAATCCACGAGCCTGTTGAATTCCTGTATAGCCTGCTCCATTAGATCGCGCTTCTTGCGAAGATTTACCTTAAAGGGTTTTACAAGCTTGACGGCCACGAACTTGTCATAGGTCGATTGCGCCAACACCAGAGCGGCATTGGCGGCAAGGTAACGGGTGCGCGGGGTGCGGACGCTTCCTGCGGAAGCGTCGATCGCGACGATCTGCTCAAGTTCTTTCAAATAAAATTCCCGATCGTTTTGCGCCTTCAGGATTTTGGCGATTTTGTTGCGTGTCTCCAGGTTGAGCTCTACCGGTTGAGGAAAATAATCTACGTAGCGCCTGTACACCTCGAGCGCGCTGGCGCTGTCCTCATTCTTTTCGTACAAGTCCGCGGCCTCCTGAAGGGCATCCCGTCTGATTTCGTCGTCGTTGGATTCCCTTTCGATTCGCTCGTATTCACTCGCCGCCATGGAGAGCTGGCCGTTTTCCTTGTAAACGTAAGCGAGCTTCCTGGTCGTCTCCGGCTGCAATTTGTGCCCGGGGAACGCGTTTCGGAATCCCACCAGCACGGAGGCCGCATTGTCCCAGTCCTTGAGTTGGATCAAGGCGGCGGCGGCGTCGTATTCGGCGTTCGGTCTGATCTTTGAGTTGGGCGCCATGCGGCCCACCCTGAGAAAATGGTCCGCGGCGGCACGATAATCCTTGACGGCGTTGGCCTGCTCTCCCTGCTTGTAAATCGATGCCGCGAGGTTGTCCATCAGGTCATGGCGCGTCTTGTCGTCCTCGGGAAGCAAGCTCAACACATTCAAGTAAGCGGCCTCGGCCTCGCTGTAGCATTGGAGTTCGTAAGACGAATGTCCGACGACCAGCCAAGCCCCGCGGACGACCTCGACGTCTGCCTCGGGAAATTTCTCAAGGAGCTTGCTCGCTGCATCAAGCGCCCGTTCGTATTCCTTCATGCCATAGAGATCATCCGCGGCCGCCCCGAGTACGACCGCCGCCTTTTCGTGCGTCGGGAAGGCGTCGGCAAATCTCAACGAGCTGCGGACGACCTCCTGCTTGACCAGGTCCTTGTCTTTCGGACCGACGGCGGCGAGATGTTTTCTGTAGGCGTAGACCGCCGCGTAGCCTGCCTTGGCTGAACTCTCATGAGGCGGGTAGTTATAGGCAGTCTTCTCATATTCCACTGCCGCTTCGCCGAAGGACCCGTTTTGCACAAGCAGATCCGCCAAGCGGCAGTTGACGGCCGGAGATTCGGCGTCCTTGGGGAACGAGGTCAGAAAATCCCGATACCAATGCAGTGCCTCCTTGAAATTCGTCGCCTTGTCCTTGGCCTGACGGGTGTCCTGGTAGCAGGAGTGATAATAATTCGCCAGGTCCGTCAGGTTGGTTTTCAGGTAGCCCAGAACGTCCGGACGGGAATCGGGCTCGAAATACTTCCAGTATTCGGCATTCAGACCGTAGGTCGATGCGAACGCCTTTTTGGCCTCAAGAACCAAACTGGGGAACCCGCCGCTGGAGTCGATTTCGATCACCCGCATTTGGAAGTTGGGCGCCTTCTTGTGGAACGGATTGCGGCTCACGAAAGCGTTGCAGGTTGCGCTGGCGTCGGCGTAGCGGCGCTTGTCGAAGTAGAATTCGCCAAGGTTGCTGTAGATGCTGTCTTCGTAGATGCGGCTGCCGTGGCGGGAGAAGTATTCCATCACGGAATTGGCCCCGCCGAGGTTGGAAAAGCTCAAGCTGATGACGCGGAAAGTGTCTTCCATACGCTTGCGTTCAGGCTCGTCCTCAGTCTGCTCAAAGTCGTACCCCGTGGACACCTTGTAATCGAGCAGCACAATGTACTTATGCAAGGCCTCTTCGTAGAGTTCTTGTTTGTAAAACGTCCAGCCCAGTTTATACAGGGCGAGTTCGTAGTAGGACGAGCCGACTCCGATATTTACGACCTTCATGTAGGCGTCCTCGGCGTCAAGATAGCGCTTGTGCGCGAAGAAGTATTCAGCGCGCCGGAACTGCACTTCGTCCATATATCGGGATTCGGGGAATTCGCGGACCAACCGCTCCATGACCTCCATAGCTTCCTTGATCCGTCCCAGTTCCTCATAGGCTCGGGACATCTGGTACAGGACCTGGTCGTTGCGGTCATACAGGGGGTACTCTTTGAGCAATTTCTTGTAAAGGGCGACCGCTTCGAGGGCTCCCGTGCTCTCGAGATCATCCGCCCCTTTCGGAGATCTGGCCCGTCCCGCAGTTGCGGCGGGAGCCTCCCCTCCTTGAGTCGCACGTTTTTCAAAATCCGCCTCAGACTCCCCTTGGACAGGAGCATGCGCCCTGGCCTGGTCTCTCGGCCCGCAGCCTGCGCCGACAGGAGCGAACTCGGGCGTCGCCGCCTTTTCCGGCGGGACCGGCGCCGGCGCCCGGCCCCCAGGCTCGGCGCCCTCGGTGAGAACGCCGTATTCTTTCTCGATTTTCAGGTCGGCCAGGCGACGGATCGCCTCGGGCGACAAGGTGGAGTCCGGCGTGTCTTCAAGAAAGCGCTGGTAGCTCTGCATGGCTTTATCGAGTCCGCCTTCGGTCTTCTCTTCCTTGATCTCGATCTGCATATTGCGCAACTTGGCAATCGTATCCATGTGGCTGATCGATTGACACGCGACCAGCATCAGCGGGGCCGCCAATATAAAAAGCCGGATCCGGTTCATCGACCCATCCTCTCTCGGGTCTGGGCCCTGACTGCGCGATCATAACTGTCCGCCAGGGCAAAACGCGCCTTGATTTGGAACTCGGTGAGCCGCTCGCGGCGCCTGCCGAGTTCGTTCACCGCCATCACTTCAAGCATGTGGCCCTGCCGCGCCATCAGTTCCCCCACCTTTTCGCGGGCCGCCCGTATCAGAATCCGCTGGCGGCGAATCCCCTTGTCATAGCCCCCGTAGCTTTGCGTGGCGGCTTGGCGGGTGCGCACAAAGGCGCTATACTGCTTTTGCAACAGATCCACTTCGTGATTCAGTTCTCGAAGATGCCTGTACGCGTCGGTAAGACGCTTGTCGTATTCCGTATAGATGTTCCACTTCAGCACTCCCCGCAAACGCTTGATCCGAGCGTCGATCGCGTCGGGCGCCGCAGCGCCGCCCCCTTTCAGCTTCTGTTCCAGTTGCCGAATCTGCTCACCGATAAACCGCTCCTTCGAAGTCGCCAGGTAGTCGGGCCTAGGGACAACCAGCATGGCCTTCAGGCGTTTTTTAATGCGGTCCCGCTGCTCAAGGCGCAGGCGCATTTGCGAGTCGAGCCCCCGGAATTCCAGGTCAATGGCGGGAAGCAGCGGTTCGTAGTATGAGCGGCGCAGTTGGATGATCTCCTCGAAGGCGTCCAGATCCGTTTCCCAGTTCTCCAGCTTCTTTCGCAGTTCTTCCAGGTCAAGATAGTTTTTGAGGGATTCCTGGAAATCATGGGAAGCCATCAGATCAAGCAGGTAGAAGGTCTCCGGCGTTTGCGGAAGCTTGCGCAGTTTGACGACCCAGTCGGCGTCCTGCTTCAATTCTTCCCGCACCAAGGCCTTCAGAAAATGACCCTCGCGGATGCTCTTGATGGATGCGTCAAGCTTGTCAATTTCGGCGCCGAACTTCTCCAGTGCGTTGCCGTACATCAACGCCGCCTTGCTGTACACCTTCAGCTTGCCGTAGGCATAGGGGACGGCGAGCATGGCTTCCTGCACCGCTTCGTCCGTGACCTCTCTTTTCACCAGGATGCTCCAAGGAACCAGCGCCCTTTTGAAGCGTCCCTGCGAGGCATCCGCCCATCCCGAGCCCAGCAGCGCCCGGTTGGAGAAAGGGCCGTTCAAACGCACCCGGTCAAGCACCAGCTTGGCGTCTTCAAAATCCTGCTCCTTCAGCAGCTTAGAGCCGAGAACCAGGTTCGATTTGTCCTCGAGCGCCAATGTGAGAGGCTCGGCGCTGCGGATCTGACCGGTGTAATCGAGATAACGGCGACCCTCCTGCTCCTTCCCGTCCCTCATCAATGCAATACCTAGGTTGTAGGTGCTGAAGCCTTCGAGGTCTTTCGCACCCTGGAGGTCTCTCAGAATGCCCGCGGCTTCGGCAAAGCGCCCGTTCGCCATGAGGATCTGCGCGCGCAGAAAAGCGAGATCGTCGCGAATCCCCAGCGGGACGACCCCTTTGATGCGCTCCACGGCGTAGAGGGCGTTGACCGGCTGGTCTTTCTGAAAGTAGATCCGCGCCAGCCGGAAGATGGCCTCGTTGCGTACTCGCTCATCAACGTTGCCCTCGATGACCGCTTTGATGGCGCGCCCGGCGCGCCGGTGCATCCGGTAGGCCAATTCGAAGTCGCCCACTGCAAACTCCGCCTGGTTGATGTGATAATAGAGAGTGTCGCGTTCGGGTTCATCGAGCCGGTAATGCTGCTGCAACTCTGTGTCGAGCCTGGCGATCGCGTCGAACCATTCTCCTTGGAACGCGTGGTAGAGGGCCTCTCCGAAATAGAGATCCTTAAGCTCTTTCGGAGCGGACGCACCGGCCGACGCCGAAGACGCAAATAACATCAAGCCCGTCAGTATGACAAACAGCCTCGACATGAATTACCTATCCTTGAGTTTGATCCTTTGTGCGGCCAGGGATATTTCCACGATCCTGGGGCCGACATCCTTGGCGAACTCGAAACTCTCCGTTTTGTGCAAGTCGGCGCCCCCAGAGGCTTTGCCGATTACAGACGCCTGGAGATCATGTTCGCCGGTCCGTATATTGCCGGTGTAGATAAGCTGCACCCCGCCCTTCCTCAACGCTTCGAGCTCCTTGAAGGTGTAAATGTGATGGGCGACCGGTTTGCCGTCCAACCGGACCTCGACCGAGTCGAGACGGAAGGTTTCGCCGCTCACCAATGATACGAACACCGAGACTTCGGTGTTGGACGGGTACAGCAGCTTCTCTTCGAGCTGGTTCAGTTCCGCTGCAATCGCCAAAACGTCGGTCTTTATCTCCTGGACTTGCTCATCCAGGCCCTTGATCTGTTCCCTGGAGACCTCTTGCCCGTAAGCGACGCTCGAAACCAGAACAGAAACCCCTAAAACGATCACTCTCAACCAGCAGAGCATGTTTGCCACCTCGCCTTCGTTTGTAATGAAATCTCTATATCTTCCCGACCAAATTGATGAACACTCCCTGGTGTCTGTAATCCAGTTGAGTCAAATCATCCGAAAAATCAGTGAAATTGTAGCCGATCCCCATCTTGAGGTGATTGCCCAGATGCCGGTATATCCCCACCAGCGCTCCGCTGCGGCTGTCCTGCGCATCGGGTAGATCAAGCATGCGCCCTTCCAGAAGTGCATCCCAGCGGAATAAGAAGTGCCAGTCCACCCGCAGGACAAACAAGTGGGCGCGGCTGTCGAAAAACTCAGGATTTTCTCGATCCGCGGCCACCTGGCCGTAACGGAAGGCGTACTTGCAGCCTACGGTCCATTGCGGCGTCAGATCATACATGGCATCCATTGATACGATATGGCTGCGCTGGACAAAGTCGGACACCGTATTGGCACCGGTTACCTGATCGGTCGCCGGTACATTGTAGAAGTAGGTGTACTTGATCAGCGCGTTCAGACGGTCGTTGTTAACGGAGCGATAGGCATAGCCCAGGACCGCTTCAGTGTAGTCGCCGTTATAGACATCTCCCATCGAACTCTCACTTGTGGCATAATTGAATTTTCCGATGAGCCGCCAATTCTCGGACAGTTGGTATTTCAAGCTGTTTTTCAACAGCCAGGAGGTGCGTTTGTTGAAGCTGGTATCCGGCTGCTGGATGTTATCGATCCGGTATTCCAGTGCGCTGGCGATCTTCAGGCTGTCGAACCCGTAGCCGGCGCTCACTGCCAGTGCTTTTCTCTTGAGCTCGGCGTCGGTCTGAGGATCTTTGAGCGTGCCGAAGTCGAAATTGGCGCCCAAGTTGAGTCGATCGAAGGGGACGAGTTTCACTCCGGCGGAATGAGTCAGCCCGGTTGGCACGTCGCCATGGGCATACCGCTCTTCGAAGTAAACGCTCGCGCTGTCCGAATACCGCGTACGGAATCCGGAAATCATATTGCCCTTCTTGGCGAGCAGGCCGTTGTCGGTCCCCTCGTTCTCGTAAGTGTAATTGGAGTAGACGGTGGTCCTATCGGAATAGAGGTATTCGGTCCCCAGCCGGCCGCCCGGCCCGAGGTCGCCTCCTGAAACCTCCCCCAGGAGATTGAATCGGTCGGTCATGCGCAAACTTCCGCCGCCGCCGATCCGGCCGTTGTCTTCACGATTGCCGCTCTTCTGAATCGTTTTCTGACCGAAACCATAGGTCGTCCAGCGCGTGCGGGAATCGTACAGCACCTTGAGCACCGCATCCGTGCGGCCGCCCTCTTGCTGGGTCTCGGGTACGACCTGTGAGTTGTCTTCACGGTTGTCGTGACGCGCGCCCGTACTCAAGGTCCAGTGCTCACCCATCCGGTAATCAACATCCAGCTCGCCGTTTTCGGTCTCGAGAGCTTCGGGCTGAACCTGTTTGTCCACTTTCAAACGGACACCCAGACGGTCGGTAACAGGCAAATCCGCCGTGCCGCCGTACTGGGTTATATCGTAGGCGGTGGTCTTGCCCGACGCTGAGTAGCCGGCATCGAGTTTCTGCAGGTAAAAGGTGGTCTTGCCGCGTCCGTTTTTGAAAAAGTCCTTGAAAGCGACGCTGGCGTCGATACGATAAGCAGAGGCTTCGACTTCGTTGTCGTTAAAGGGATTCGACGTGTCGAAGTTGAAACCGCCGTCATTAGAGGCCGTTGTGAGCACGCCCGGACCCTTGGTATGGCCCGTTTCGAGTTTAATCCATGATGCCGAGGACTTGCGGATCGTCAAATCCGCACCACCCAGACTGTTTTCGATGTCTTCTTCTTTGTCCCGATTGACGGTCAAGCCGATTTTGACGTGGTCGTTGAACCAGTAATGAACCCTGCCGCCGGTAGCCAGCGTGTCCGGGTTATCAAATCCGGGCGTGAACTCATAACGAACCACCAGGTAGACCGGATTCCCGGTGATCGAACCGCTGCTTACCAGCATGCCGTCGTTTGCCGTTGCCGGCAGTGGTTGCGTCAGCAGGATGCGTCCCTGCAGGTAATCGATATCGTAATCGAGCACCGGCGTCAGGTTTTTCACCCCTAGGACCATCCCGGAATCCTTGTCGCGAACCTCGATTCGTACACGCTCGGAACCCTCCAGAATGTCCTGCCGGCGCAGGAAATAGAGCGACCCGTCCGTGCCGCGGAATTCATCACGTCCCGCCACGGTACCCGGGTCTGCGGCAAAACCGTCCGCGAGTAAGCGCGGCTCTCCGAAATCGGTGGTGTCGAGGGGTTGGTAATGCAGGTTGGCACCGTACAGTCCCCGGTCCACATGCGCCAGATCATTATCAATATATGCGGTTTTGAAGTTGCCCCAGAGCCCATACGTTTTTTCTTTTTTCACCTTGACATAAAACTTGCCCAGGGTCGGCGCATCTTCCTCAACGGTGCTGTCATCACCGAAGGTTGGGTAGTGGTAATCGGGATCTATTCGCCGGAAAAGGGCATCGGGCGTCTTGTCCATGAAATTTGAAAAAATCTCGTCCAAAGGTCCTTCCCGCGTATCGGCGCTCGCCGTCAGCGACCAGCCGTTGTCGAACTTGCCGTTCGTATAGAACGCCAGCCGGCCCTCCGCGCTAAAATCTTCGCTGTATCGCGGCTTGTCCGGCGCCAGCAGTTCTGCCGGGCCATCGGTCTTGTTGCCGGATACGGTCAAGTCGGCGATTCCCACGGTAAACCAGTCGCTCTTTTTCATCGCCAGATCACGCAGGTACAACTCGCCGCTGCCGAACTTATCGAACACGGCTACTTCCACGGTATTCATGCCTTCCGGAAGGATTTCTTCGGCTACAAAACCGCCCTTTTCTTCCACGGGTACGGCATAGCCGGCCATCCACACCTTGTGTCCTTTGGGAATTCCGGTACCTTGGGCCTCCACCGTACCGCCTCTAAGGGAGATATTGTGGACGGCGATTCGGCTCTCCCCGTAACCGGCTAGCAGTTCCTTGCGCAGATTCGTTTTCGCAATCGATGGATCGATACGGTCGACCACCCATAACGGCTGGCTTTTTGTCTCGTCGAAAAGCCCCTTCGGGTCATACACCCGCACCAGGTATTTCAACTTGCGCAGTGGTGCAGAGAAAGATTCGAACTTTGGTTGCCATTGCGCCATCCCGTCGGCATCCATCTTGATAACGTCGATGGGCGTATCACGGTCAGACTGCGTTTCTTCGAAAATCCTGATCTCAGCCCGTTTAATGAAGCTGCGGTAATTGCTGTACAGGCGGAAATGCACAAGATTCTCGACAAACGCCGTATCCGGCGAATCCTGATATTGGATCGTGCGCGGCCAGGCGGTCACGTTTAATCGCGGTTCCAACTTCAGGGTGTCATACTTGAACTGGATTTGGGCCTTTTCAAGGGCCACGTCGGTGCAGCGCTGGACGTCTGAACTGCATTTGCCCGGATCATCGAGCGGTTTTCCGTCCACCGTAATACGCATGAGATTCAGAGCAAAGGGGTCGGCGGGATGCACTTCCCGGGTAAACGGAGTGACCTCCACCCCCTCGTAGTCATCGCGAACGATGAGTTCATCATAGACCACCTCCACTTCGACACGCGATGTATCGGACTCGATAAAACCGGCGTTGACCACATCGTTGGATTGCACATAACCGCGGCCGTCGAACTCCGCCTGCCCCTTCGTCAATCCCATCTGCTTGCCGACGGCCGTCATGGCCCGGTGCGCTCGCGCCATGGACAAGCCGATGTCATCCTCGTAAATAGCGGCCGTACGTCGATCCAGGCGTTTGTCGCCCGTATAGCCGATAAACCGCAGGCGAACGTCGGTCTTGTCACTGATCTCATCCATGATGCGGCGGAGTTTATCGGTATAACCCGCCGGTATTATCGGTTGCCCGTTTTGGAAAAGGACCGGATCAATACTGCCTAACACCGAATGGTAGACACGGGTGACGGTCTCGGTACCAGGAGCATCAGGACACAGTTGGGGCTCGTCGGGCAGATCCTGGAGCGGATCGTCGTACCAGAATTCAACTTCGACGCGTCGATTCAGCGCACGCCCCTGTTGTGAATCATTGGAGGCGATGGGTCGAGAGGCCCCCCTGCCCTCGCTTTCAATGGCGGCATTCGGCAAATCCAGGTCGTCCTGTACGGCGAGTGTGACACGGCGGGCCACCGCTTTGGAAAGTCCTATAGAATTCCCGTATATGCGTCTGTCGCGTCCTTCCAACGGGAGGTTATCCATATAGGCGATTATCTTTACAACTGGATTCTGTTTGCCGCGAAGATTGTTCATCGCCTGCCTGACCTGCTGCAGAAATTCTTCCGGTACGCCGATCATGCCTTTGTCGTAATGAAGGGGCGGAATCAGGTTCTTAATGCGCGCGCGATGGGAGTGCCCCTCCTTGTAACGCAATTTGCATACGGTTTCTGTCCGACAGACCTTAATGAGATGCACTTCACTGGGAACCATCACTTCCTTCTCGGTCGGTTTTTCGCTGATTTCATCGTACCAAACCTGCACTTCCACGCGGCGGTTGAGCTGTCGACCTTTTTCCGTTGCGTTGCCCGCTACCGGCCGGCTGTCGCCGAGCCCTTCGTATGAGATGGCTTCGGGAGGAAGATTCAGCGCGCGCTTGCAGTATTCGGCGACGGTGCCTGCGCGTTCACGCGACAGCCCGACATTGTCGCCGTATTTCGCGATCAGTTCATCCCTGAGGGGCTGGGAGTCGGCATGACCGACAAAGTGAAGTCGCACATTGGCACGACCGCGCATGCTGTCAAGGATTTCGTGGAGACGCTTGACGTAGTTCTCGGGAATTTCCGCTTCACCCGAACCGAAATGGATGGGCGGAATCAAATTTTCGAGCTTGATCGTTTTTGCCTGCTGTTTGACCACTTCACGCGTTTCCTTGCGATCCCCTTCATTCTTTTCGAGTATGGCCGGGTCATGGACCCACGACCGAAAGGATTGATCCGCCGGCAGGTGCATTTCGGCCTCCTCTCCGATGGTATCCGTTTCCCTTACCACTGATTCCAATCCTGAAGCAGCCTCGGTGAATGCGGCGAGAACAATACAAAAACACAGCAACGCGACACCGTGCTTCAAAAAGAAGCGTTTCAATAGGATCAGGGTAGAAAACATGGATTCCTTCATTTCGCTATCACTGTCCGGCCATCGGCGCCCCGCGGCGCCAGAAAATTTCGGTTTCAATAGTCAACCGGTAGCCGCCGCCGGATTGCTCCCACTGCCCCGCGATTTCTTTCTTCAGTGCATCAAGTCGGTCCTCCACCAACCCTTCAGGTTCAACATCTGCGAGGTACGATAGGCGCAGAACGGACGGCGCCTTCTTCAACTCTTCAAGCAATTGTGCGATCTTGGGGGCCCACTGCAGCCGCAGTTCGTTTGCATTCGGCTCAAACACTCCATCGGCGATATCGATTCGAACCACATGGTGGATGGTCGCGCCGAAGTTGAAGCGCAGCATCTTCCCGCGGGTGGCGCGCTGAACGCGCGGATTTTCGGTCGTCAGGCGATAGCCGCTCGGCAGGGTACGCTCATCCAGCTTGAGGATGAAATTGCTGCCGCGATCCTCATCGGGTATCGCTGCGCAGGTAATATGGAAACGACCGTTTTTATCGGAAGTGGCAATCAAACCGCGTACCGTCGCCACGCGAACGCCGGGCAGACCTTTCTCGCCCGTGTCCTGCCACCCGTTCAGATTGCGGTCGTCGAACACCTTGCCGATCACATCGGTACAATCAAAGGTCGGGTCGGGAATGACCCGCACGGTGGCCGTCGCTTCCGCTGAGATCGTGCTGCCCGTGGCGGTGTTGAGCACCAAGGCCCGATTCACATATTCGTCTTCGGACACACCGGAACCCACCACCAGCAGCAATTTGATCGTATATTTCTGATTCACCTGCAGCTGGAGATCCTTCCAGGTCAGTTCCCGCCCATTGATCTTCGGTTCCGCAGGCATGCCGTCCAGGCGGGCTGAACCGGCCACATATTTGAATCCGGCCGGAAAGCGATCGACGATAATGATGTCATACAACGGGACACCGTAGACATTGGTCACGGTAATCGTATAAGGCACCAACGATCCACGGGTCACGTTGGTCAAAGGGGATGTTTTGGTAATGGCCACGGCCCCATTCAGTTCCGGATCGATGGGAATGAAATTGTTGAAAATTTGACTCTGGCCGGGCACGTTTCCATTGTTCAGCAAGAGGTGCATATGATAGATGGTACCCGCTGTTCGCGGCTGAACCGACGGCGCCGGCACTTCCGCCGATGAGACGGCCTCGCAGTATTCGGTCGTAGCCGGCACCGCATCGTCCGCACTGCCCGGGCAGGCCGGGACGGAGAATGCTGCCGTAGAGGCATCGCTGGCCGGCGGTATGATTTTAGACGGCATATCCATGTAACCGATCGCCGGCGGCGTCACTTCGATGAGATAGTCAGCGCCTGCCGGACAGGCCGCACTGCTGAAGTTCAGATCGAATTTGTAGAAGCCGTGCCGGGCGGTGACCTGATTCTGCTGGGCCGGATCATCGAAACACTGGCTCGGCAGGGCTGCACCGGTGGCCGCGTTCAACAGTGCCACTCTAGCGCCGGAAACGGGTTCACGCCCCACCGAGTTGTACACCGCACCATTGGGCCAGATCGGCAGATTCAGATTTTGCAGATTGGCGCCCGAGGCCACGGTAATGTCACTGATTTGCTGCGGGCCATTGGTAAACGGCGAGTCCGCGTAACCCAGCGAGGCGCTATTCGCCCCGGCGCCCGCCGCACGGAAGCGCAGTTCATATTGATCGGATGTGCCGGTATTGGGCACCAGACCGCTGAGCCTGTACACACCATTGGTATCGGTGGTCACCGTTTGGACCAGCTGATTATTGCGATAAAGCGCGACCGACCAGCCATCGAGACGTCGTTCGTTGCTGTCACAAAGCTTGTCCAGGTTCGCGTCATGCCAGACCTCACCGTTGAGGCTGGCGCTGCCCGGAATACCGCCCACGTCAATGGATACACTGGCCGAAGCGGTTTGCGCCGGGTCGTTCCAGCGAACCACGCCGGTATTGGTGATGGTCGTACCAATGGCGAGCGTCCCGTTGATCTGCACGCGAAAACGCAGGACGGCACTCGCGCCGGCCGGCAGATCACCATATTGTGCCGCATAATCCGCCGTAAGGATCGCACCTGCATAGCTGACCCCGGCCGGTGAACCGTTCAAAGTGCCTGATCCGGCCACATAGGCCATCTGATCGCCCAAGGGCGGATTCAGGTTATCGCTGATCACTACGCGGATAGCGGGAAGGCTGCCGTTGTTGATGACGCGGATGATGTATTCCATCTGGCCGCCGGCTTCCGCTGCCCCGCCGCCGACAATCTGCACCTGTTTGGTAACCGTAAGCAGCTGGGCATCTCCCACGACGACGATGGTGGGCTGGTTGCCGTTTGAAGGCACCCCATCGGCGTCGGTGAGGTTTGCCGGCAGTTCATTGGAGGCGACGCTGCCCTGGTTGCTGATGAGCGTCCCCGTGGGAACGCCCGGGTTGACCCGGACATCAAAGGTGATCGTGGCGCTGTTGCCACTCGAAACTATGCCGGCACCCGGATTGTCGCCGGAATTTACCGGCAGACCGGCGATAAGCGGGGATACGCCGCCGTCAGGGCCCAAAGATGCGCCGTTCAGGCGAAGGGAATCGGCCACATAGACGGTATTGGCTGGCACGGCGTCGGTAAGCACCACGCCCGTGGCCGGAATGGCGCCGAAGTTGCTGGCAGCGATGGTGTAGCGCAGGACGTCACCCGGATCGACGATTCCCGGAGAGCCGAAATCCTGTTGGATCTGCACGGTCTTGTGGGCATAAAGCAGCGGCAGGTTGCCCACGATGTTGCGGGTCGGGTCGTCGGGAATCGGTGTGTTCGGGTCATCGGAAGGCTGTTCCGGCTGAGCGCCGCTTCCGGCGCCGCTGCCGCTCACAAAGCCCTGGTTCTCGATGATCAAACCGTTCATGGCGTTGGGATCGACCGCCACGTCAAAGGTCACTGTAGCGACATTGTTCGCCCCGGCCGTTGAATCGGCACGAAGGTAGCCGGGCGTAGCATTTTCCGGCGCGTGGAGCAGGATGCCGGTTTGCAGGGGATTGCCGCCGGAGCTCGGATCAGCCACGGCTGACCCGTTGAGGATCGTGCTGCCGGCCACAAAGGTGGTGTTGGCCGGAGTGTAGTCCCGCAGACGCACATCCACGGCATCTTCGCTGCCGATGTTTTTGATGGTGAGGGTGTACCGCAACGTTTCACCGGCCATCAGAACGGTGGGGTCCCCCGACATGATGGTGGAGATTTTCTTTACTTCAAGGCGTGGCGCGGAAGTAATCAGCGTCCGCGTGGGATCCGTGTCGCCGGCCACATTGGGATCGTCGCTGTAGGTCTGGTTCAGGCTTTCCGAGACCAGCTCGGCCTGGTTGAGCACCACGGTATTGCTGGTGATCGCCGGTGCGAGCCTGACCTCAAATACGATCTCAATCGTGTCATTGGACTCGCCCTGAGCACCGATGCTGAGATTGGCGACAGTTACCAATCCCGTGCCTTTCGTGCCGCCTGCCGCACTGGTACCCGAAGTATCGGCACCCGCGGGTACGCTGATCAGGTTGAGGCTTCCGGAAGCAAAGGCCGGGGCGGCATTGAGACGATCGACTTCATCCACGACAGAAAAAGACGATAGTCCCACGGGCCCGTTGTTGCTCACCCGGATGGTGTAGCGCAGGATGTCACCCGGGCTGGCATTGCTGCCCGGGTTCTGACCGGTGGTCATA
>Ga0315542_1001322_pt1 | contig 15482 bp, 10 predicted proteins | sample SalMarSW160120MG_FD_202541 | JGI IMG/M metagenome (GOLD analysis project Ga0315542, IMG submission 202541) | Salt marsh sediment microbial communities from the Plum Island Ecosystem LTER, Massachusetts, United States - Salt Marsh Sediment SW1601-20 ...
TTTCAAGATCCTGAGACACTCGCTTTCCAGTCTTGACAGGCGGGGACGATTTTTTCTTGCCGGTCTGATACATTCCGGGTCCAGGTGCGGGCTATGGTTCTCCTTGAGCAGGCGAAGCGATGCCAGACTCTTGGAATGCTTCCGATCCAGGAGACCGTACCACTCCTCTCCCGATTCCAATATAAGATCCTTGAGGTCTTTCGCCGGCTTCTGCCCCGGGGTTCGGCGGCCGATAAAACGACTGATGCCGTTCGTCCAGACGGGCAATACATCAAGGACAACATAATCAGCGGTAAATGAGAATGCGGCATAGCGGGCATTGAATGTCCGAAGCAGCCCTTTTGCCAGTGAAAGCACCCACGTTATCTGCTGTCGACATTCTGTTGAACAGTATCGTCTCCCTGGCTTCATATCAGTGGTTCCGCAGGACAGGCATCGTCCGGTACGTCGGGGCGCTGCATACCGAACCTGTTTCTTCTGCACTGATTTTTCAAGCATCATTTCCACGATACGCTGTTTTCCCGGTGCCTTTCTTCTGGGAACGATCGCCCGGTCGCGAATGACCAGCATTCCTGAAAAATCTGATCGCAACCAGGAGGCCGCTCCTCCAGTCCGATTTTTGCCCTTATGAGTAAGAAATTTTATGGTATCATACCCTGATTAGCAGCCAAAATCAAGCAAAGGGTTGTTGATTACCACCAAGACATTATCTGCTCCGTTGCCTTCGCTCGCTCCTCCTTGCCGCCCCCGCCGGGGACGGGATCTTCGACTTGCATCTGACACCTGCTGATGATCAGGACTTTCGCCAAATCACCCGGTGAAATGCATGATACCAAAATGAGATGGTGGATTTGGAGACTCGCGAGGGGCAGAAGGATCATGCCGGCAGCATGTGCTTCAAAAACTGTCCGGTATAAGAGAACTCGTTCCGGGCAATTTCCTCCGGGGTTCCGGCCCCGACAATGTACCCCCCTTTGTCTCCCCCTTCCGGGCCGAGGTCAATGATATAATCCGCCGTCTTGACAACATCCAGGTTGTGTTCAATGACCACCACCGTGTTTTTGAGGGCCACCAAGTAATTGAGGACCTCGAGCAATTTTCTGATGTCCGCGAAATGCAGCCCGGTAGTGGGCTCATCAAGCAGGTATAGGGTCCTGCCGGTATTTCGCTTGCTCAGTTCCCGGGAGAGTTTGATACGCTGGGCCTCACCGCCGGAAAGGGTGGTGGCGGGCTGTCCCAGCTTCACATACCCCAGCCCAACATCCACGAGCGTTTTCAGTTTTCCCCGAATATGGGGAATGTTCTGGAAAAAGGAGAGGCCCTGATTTACGGTCATTTCCAGGACATCGGCGATGGTCTTGCCCCTGTAGTGAATATCCAGTGTGTCCCGGTTGTACCGCAGCCCCTTGCATGCTTCGCACTTGACATAAACATCCGGGAGGAAATGCATCTCTATCTTTATGATCCCGTCCCCGCGGCAGACTTCACACCGCCCCCCCTTGACATTGAAACTGAACCTGCCCGGCCTGTATCCCCGTGCCCTGGATTCCGGCAGTCGGGAAAAAAGCTCCCGAATCGGGGTGAAAACACCCGTGTAGGTGGCCGGATTCGAACGGGGAGTCCTGCCGATGGGACTCTGATCTATGTTGATAACTTTGTCTATGTACTCAATCCCCCTGATTCCGGCGACCTGTCCCACCCTGGCCTTGGAACGGTAGAGCCTGTTGCACAGGGCCGGATACAGAATGCCGTTGACCAGGCTGCTCTTTCCGGATCCCGAGACGCCGGTGACACAGGTGAAGGTGCCCAGCGGTATCTCGGCTGCGATATTTTTCAGATTGTGCTCTCCGGCTCCCTCGACAACCAGGGATTGCCCGTTCCCTTTCCTGCGTTCCGCCGGGATGGGAATCACCTGTTTTCCCGACAGATATTGACCGGTCAGACTGTCATTATCCCCCATTATTTCCTTCGGGGATCCTTGGAACACGATCTCGCCTCCCAGCATCCCTGCCCCGGGTCCCAGGTCTATGATATGATCGGCGCTCAATATGGTCTCTGCATCGTGTTCAACTACCAGGACGGTATTCCCCAATTCCTTCAAGCGATTCAGGTTCCTCAGGAGCCGCAGATTATCCCGCTGGTGGAGCCCTATGCTCGGCTCATCAAGGACATAGAGGACTCCCGCGAGACCGGAACTGATCTGGGTGGCCAGTCTGATTCTCTGTTCCTCTCCACCTGAGAGGGTGGCCGAAGCACGGTCAAGGGTCAGATAATTCAAGCCCACACTCATCAGGAATTCAAGTCTTTCCCTGATCTCTTTCAGGACCCTCCTGGCAATGGCCTCCTCTTTTTCCGTCAACTGGAGATGATGAAAAAACGCTACAGCCTTCTCCGTGGGGAGAGCCGTGACCTCGTGGATTCCCTTTCCCCCGACCGTAACGGCCAGACTCACGGGTTTGAGGCGTGTGCCGCCGCATGCGGGACACGGCCGGATACTCATGTACTGTTCGATGTCCTCGCGAACCTGGTAGGAATCCGTCTCAAGGTACCGCCGCTCCAGGTTGGGGATAATCCCTTCATACGGCCGGGTATGAAAGTACCGCCGATGTGCCCGTTCAAAATAGAACTTTATCTCCTCTTTCCCTGAACCGTAGAGCAGCGCCTCTTGGACTTCTTCAGGAAGACCGCTGAACGGAGAATATATGTCTATCTCATAGTGCTGACACAGTGAATCCAGGATCTGCTGGAAATAGACGGAATGGCGATTGGCCCAGGGAGCGATTGCGCCCTGTCGGAGAGAGAGATCAGGATTCGGAACGATCAGGTCCGGATCAAGATATTTCTTGGTTCCAAGCCCGCTGCATTCCTCGCATGCGCCCCGGGGATTGTTGAAAGAAAACATCTGAGGAGTGAGCTCCGGGATACTCAGACCGCAGGACGGGCACGCAGCCTTCTGGCTGAAGAAGATCTCACTGGAACCAACCACGTCGGCGATAGCGATGCCCTCGGAAAGGGTGAGGGTCAATTCCATGGAATCAGTGAGGCGTTTGTGGATCCCCTCTTTCACCACGAGGCGATCCACCACCACAAGGATATCGTGTTTCCTGTTCTTGTCCAGGAGGATATCCTCTTCCAGGAGCCTGATCTCTCCGTCTATCCTGACGCGGGTGAAACCTTCTTTCCGGAGTCGGCGGAGGGTCTGGGCATGGGTTCCCTTTCGTCCGGACACCAGCGGCGCCAGGATCTGGACCCTTGTCCCTTCCGGCAGCGCCAGGACCCGATCAACGATCTGCTGTACGGTCTGGGAATGGATCTCGATGCCGCATTTCGGACAGTGGGGTCTCCCCACCCTGGCAAAAAGGACACGCATGTAATCGTAGATCTCGGTGACGGTCCCCACCGTGGAACGAGGATTGCGGCTGGAGCTCCGCTGCTCGATGGAGATAGCGGGTGAAAGTCCCTCGATGGTATCCACATCAGGCTTGTCCATCTGCTCGAGAAACTGCCGCGCATAGGCCGAGAGGGATTCCACGTATCGCCGCTGTCCCTCGGCATAAATGGTGTCAAATGCGAGGGAAGACTTCCCCGACCCGGAAAGACCGGTGATGACCACAAGTTGATTTCTGGGGATATCCAGAGAAATATTCTTCAGGTTGTGAACCCTTGCACCCCGTATCCTGATGTGATCCGTGCCCATATTATCTACTGTCTCTTTCGGCGGTTGTTTACAATGTCCACTGCCATCGTCACAGCCGCCTTCAGGCTGGACGGATCGGCCCTTCCCGTGCCCGCGATATCATAGGCCGTGCCGTGATCCACAGAAGTGCGGACAATAGGAAGTCCCAGGGTCACATTTACGGCATCGCTGAAGTGGAGAAGCTTGAGCGGGATCAACCCCTGGTCATGGTACATGGCCACCACTGCCTCGTACCGGCCTTGCGCCGCCTTCCAGAAAAGCGTGTCAGCGGGGAGCGGGCCGTCAACGTCAAGACCTTCCCTCCTCGCCCTTTCAATGGCAGGCAGGATGATGCGCTTTTCCTCGGAACCGAAGATCCCTTCTTCTCCTGCATGAGGGTTCAAGGCCGCTACCCCCAGCGACGGAGAGGTTTTTCCAAAATCGTTCACAAGAGCCCGGGCCGTAACCTGTATGGTGTTGTATACTTTGTCAACATCCAGCAGCCCGGGTACCTCCTTCAACCCGCAGTGGATGGTGACAAGCACAACCCGCAGCCGCTTTCCCGCAAGCATCATTACGTAGTCCTCTGTGCCGGTGAGATCAGCAATAAACCGCGTGTGGCCTTCATAGGCGTATCCCACCTGCTGCATCAGTGCCTTGCTGATGGGGCATGTCACCATCGCGTGGATCTCGCCGCGGCGAGCCAGATCCACGGCCGTCAAAACGGCGTTCATCATGGCTTTTCCGCCCTCCGGGGTCGGTCGACCGGGAACCATGACTTCCTTTTCCAGGTGCGACACCGCCATAAGTTCAATATTCCCCGGGTTCCCCTTTGCTTCCGCGGGTCTTTCCACCAGCCGAACCTCTTGCCCGGAAGCCGCCCGCTGAAGTTCCGAAGAGAGAACTGCATGGTCCCCCAGTACTATCGGCCTGCTGATACGGTATAATCCCCGGTCTGCAAGCGCCTTCAGAATGATCTCCGGGCCGATACCCGCAGGATCACCCATGGTGATCGCGATAAGGGGACGCTGATCATGCTGCTTTGCCATGTAAAATTCCTTCATAAATCAGGCAGGTTATCTATTTCTCACAATTTTCTATTATGTCTCTTGCGACTCAGCTTGTCAACATCCTTCCGCTTTCCCTGGTAACCAGGAATTTCTCCAAATTACCCGGTAAAACTCGTGATGCCAGAATTGGATGGTGAATCAGGGGCGTCCGGAACTCCCCTGCCTTTGGCATCACCCTTGCATAGATTTCCGGCAATGCCCCGGCCGCCATCGCGGGGCCGGCCGTCTTTGGTGTGCTCAGAGAAAAACCGGGTTGAGAGAAAGATAACGTAGGAATATCTTGCACATATTTATCTCAATTCCCTTGACTTGAAACATTTTTTGTTTATACTGCCATCATGACCGGTCTGCATGAATCCATAGGCGAGAAAGTTTCCACCCTCAGGAATCTTCCTACCCTTCCCCATATCCTGGTCAAACTCATAAGAGCCTGCAATGACGACAACATATCTCTCAAGGAAATCTCATCCATCATTGAAAAGGATCCTTCCCTGAGCGGAAAGATCCTCAGGCTCGTGAATTCCGCCTACTACGGCCTTCCGAAAAAGGTCAGCACTATCCAGCAGGCCGTGGGTTTTCTGGGGACCAATACCACCAAGAATACCGCCATCAGCGCCTCTGTCTTCAGGGCGTTCGAACGTACCAGCGGAAATGCCACTTTCAATCTCAAGCTTTTCTGGTGGCACTCCCTCAGGTGTGCCGTGACGGCCAGGCTGCTTGCCCGGAAAATGAGATACCAGGACCCGGAAGAGGCCTTTCTGGCGGGCTTGCTTCACGATATCGGCAGGCTCGTCCTCTGGGTCAATCTCAAGGACGAATATGCGGCGCTTCTTCGAGAATATGCGGACCGCCCGGATTTGCTCCTCGCAGGTGAAATACGGCTCGGTCTAAACCATTGCGAAGTGGGTGCATGGCTTCTGCAGCGCTGGAATCTCCAGCCTTTTGCCTCCGATGCAGTCCTTTATCACCACGAGCCCGTGGAAAGGATTATGGGGGCGTTTCCTCTTGTCAAAATCATTTTTGCCGCCAACATCCTTTCCCAAGGTCCAAATACTTTGCCGGATGGCGGGATGGAGACGGCCGAAAAGCTGCTGCGGCTTTCCCGCGCGGGTATCGAATCCATACAGGTTCAGGCTGATGAAAGGGTGGTGGAAGTGGCCCGGTCTCTCGATATCGAGATAGAGCCGCCGGAAGCCGCTGAACAGGACCTGAGCGAAAAAGACCGGAAAATCGAAGGAGACCTCATGAGCGAGGTGCGGAATATCTCTCTCCTTCTCGGTACCCTCCAGAACCTGCTGGAGGCCAATGACGAGAAAGAGATCCTGCGGTCCCTCGAACATGGATTCCGCGTCCTTTTCGATACGAGCGATATTTTCTTTTTTCTCATGGACCCCGATAAAAAGGGGCTTGTGGGAAAATCCATTGAGGGGGAAGGAAAATCGGCCCTCGTAGAGGGGCTTCTCGTTCCCATGGAGTCCGAACAAAGCCTCCTCATCTCCTGTCTCAGCCAGCACCTCCCCCTGGATTCCATGAACATCTCACCACATTTCTCCCTTGCCCTCATCGACGAACAGCTCATTCATTTCCTTGACAAGGAAGGAATCCTGTGCCTGCCCTTGCTGGCAAACAGCGATCCCGTCGGTGTCATCCTGCTGGGGATTGACAGGTCTGACCTGAGATACTTTCAATCGCATCGCAAGCTCCTCGATCTCTTTACGAGACAGGCCGCAGTCGCGCTCCACTCCAACATCCTCCGGCGCCATCAGATGCAGAAAATTCAGTCTGAAGGCGCAATCGCATCCTCAGGCATGGCCCGCCGGGTGGCGCACGAAGTGAATAATCCTCTCAGCATCATCAAGAATTATCTCAAGATTCTGAGCATGAAACTATCTTCTGAAAATGTCGCTCAGGATGAAATACGAATCATTAACGAAGAGATCGACCGCATTGCGCTGATTCTTCGCACCCTCACCGGGTTCTCCCGGAGCAGGACGCCCAAACTGGAACTGGTTGATATCAATGCCCTGCTAACAGACCTGGTCAAGATATCCAAGGATTCCATGGCGGAAAAGAGCGGAATCACCATTCACACTGACCTGGATCCCACCATCCCGAAACCCGTTTCAGAAAAAGACGGCCTGAAACAGGCTTTTATCAACCTGATGAAAAACGCCGCCGAGGCCATGGCTGACGGCGGCAATATCTATCTCTCCACCCGCAGGATCTCAGCCGGTCTCCAGGGACAATCCGGAGTCAGCAGTGAGAATGTTCAATCGTACATTGAAATAGTCTTCAAGGATGACGGCCCGGGGATCGACGAGGAGATCAAGGAACGCGCATTTGAACCTTTTGTGACGTCCAAGAAAGAAGGACACTCCGGTGTCGGCCTTTCCATCGCGTTTCAGACAATTAAGGCCCTGGGAGGGGTCCTGACTTGTGAAAGTGAAAAAGGGGCAGGTGCCGCATTCAAAATATCCCTGCCGGTCAAAGACAGCTCCGAACCGTGAACCAGATACCCTTTAGAGATACCCATGCCTTCTCTCACAAAAATACTTATCGTTGACGATGAACCAAGGATTCGGGACAGCCTGAAACTCCTCCTGGATGAGCAGGGGTACGATGTGTACACCGCGAGGTCGGGACAGGAAGCCAGGGATATCCTGTCCGTGTACCAATTCGACCTTGCCCTTCTGGACATGGTAATCCCCGATATGAACGGCCACCAGCTCATGGAGTACATCTATGAGACGAGCCCGGGGACCATGGTCGTCATCATCACCGGACACGCCTCTCTGGATTCAGCCATCGGGGCCCTACGGAGAGGGGCTTACGACTATTTGAGGAAGCCCTTTGAGTTTGAAGAGCTCCTCAAGACCGTGCAGAACGCCCTCGACCAGAAGCAACTCAAAAGCGAAAAGGAAATCATCAACGGGAAACTGGAACTCTCCGAAGAAAGGTACCGGTATCTGGTCCAGAATTCCCCTGATATTATTTACACCCTGGATGAAAACGGGGATTTTACCTTTGTCAGCCAGGCAGCCAAGCGCCTCCTGGGGTACGACGCTGATCAACTCATCGGAAAGCACTATTCAACCGTTATATACGAAGAAGACCTGGAACGAGCCCAATGGTTTTTCAATGAGCGGAGGACCGGGGAGCGGGCAGCCACCGGGGTGCAGTTGCGTCTGAAATCGACGGAAGGGCATGAGGCTTTTCGGGCGTGCGAGATCCGCCATCTCACCGTTGAGCTGAAGGCAACCGGCATGTATGACAAGCCGGTCAAAGCAGCGGACAAGGCATACCTGGGAACCCACGGAGTAGCCAGGGATATCAGCGCCAGGAAGCGTCTCGAGGCCCAGCTCCAGCAGGCTCAGAAGATGGAGGCCGTGGGAACGCTCGCCGGCGGTATTGCCCACGACTTCAACAACCTGCTCATGGGTATTCAGGGTTACACGTCCCTCATGCTCCTCAAAATCGATTCCAACCATCCCCACTATCAGAAATTGAAAAGCATCGAGCAGTATATCGAAAGCGGGGCCGAACTCACCAAACAGCTGCTCGGATTTGCCCGGGGAGGCAAGTACGATGTCAAGCCGATTGACCTCAATGAGCTCGTGGAAAAAACCGCAACCATGTTCGGCAGGACCAAGAAAGAGGTCGTCATTTCCACCCGGTTTGAAGAAACCCTGTGGGCCGTGGAGGCTGACCAGGGACAGATTGAACAGGTCCTGCTCAATCTCTTTGTCAACGCCTGGCAGGCCATGCCGGGCGGCGGCAATCTCTCTCTTGAGACGAATAATATCACGCTGAGCGCGCAGACGGCAATCCCTTACGACCTGTCTCCGGGACCGTATGTCCGGATAACGGTGAGCGACAGCGGGCTCGGCATGGACGAAAACACCCGGCGCAGGATCTTCGAGCCGTTTTTCACCACCAAGGAAATGGGCCGCGGTACCGGTCTCGGACTCGCGTCAGCCTATGGGATCATCAAGAATCATAACGGGATGATCGAAGTTGAAAGCATGATCGGGGAAGGCACCACCTTTTCCATCTATCTCCCTGCCAGCAAGAAAACGGTGGAGAAAGATACAGGCCCTGAAGGCAGGATCCTCCGCGGACCAGAGACCGTTCTCCTCGTTGACGATGAGGACATGATCATCGAGGTGGGCGCCGAAATCCTTGAGGCACTGGGCTACAAGGTCCTCACGGCCAGAAGCGGCCCGGAGGCCGTGGAGGTGTTTCGGATGAACAAGGACCGGATAGACATCGTTGTCCTGGACATGATCATGCCCGGAATGGGAGGCGGCGACGCTTATGACCAGCTTCGGGAGATTGATCCCGGTGTCAAGGTCCTTCTCTCTACCGGCTACAGTCTCAGGGGCGAAGCATCCGAAATATTGAAACGAGGATGCAACGGCTTCATTCAAAAACCATTCAACATCAAGATGCTCTCCCAGAAGCTCCGGGAAATACTGGATAATCAAACCTGCTGATCACCCTTTCGCCCTGTCCGGGAGAAAACGAGCTCCGTCGCCCTCCCGTGCATGAGTCTCTTCCCGCTGAGCAGGAGGCATCAGGTGCCACCCGAAGGGGGCATAAACGAGGAGCATCGGATATGAAAAGCTTCCGAAAAGAACTCTGGTTCAACATTCCCGCCCGTCGGGCCTTCGTGAACATCACCCCCCAGGTGCAAGAATCTCTGAGAGAAAGTGGCATCAAGGAAGGTTTTGTCCTTTGCAACGCAATGCATATTACGGCATCGGTCTTCATCAACGATGATGAATCCGGTCTCCACCAGGATTATGAAAAATGGCTGGAAAAGCTTGCTCCCCATGAACCCGTTTCCCAGTACCGCCACAACGTGGGCGAAGACAATGCCGACGCGCACATGAAGCGGCAGATCATGGGCCGGGAGGTGGTGGTGGCCGTCACGAACGGCAGGCTGGATTTCGGAACCTGGGAACAGATCTTTTACGGAGAATTTGACGGGTGGCGAAAAAAACGGGTCCTCATAAAAATCATAGGGGATTAAGCAAGATAAAGATAGTCCCCTTCCTCCGTTTCACCGATCTCTCCACATTAAAAGGCTTTCACGCGTTTGAACAGGGCCCAGGCAGAAACGGTCTCCGGGGTTTTCCCTTTCTAACCAGTGGAGGCGTATTTTTAGATTGGGAGACCGTATGTCATGCATCTTGAGCATATGAACTCTGTTGCTTAAGCCCCGTATGGATTTTCGGTAGTATGGATCAAAGCAGAATACCCAGTCTTCCTCGCGACTGAGAAGCAGCAGATAGTGGTCCTGCCGACGGTCCAAAAAGACCTTGCACAGGGCAACTCCTTCTTCTTCCAGGCAGGCAAAAATTTTGCCTGGTTTGTCAAAATGAACCTCTTCTCCCTCGAGGAACTCCGTTTTGACGGAGAACTTCTTAAATTTGTAGGAACTCAACCAAGACCCGAGCAGTCTGACCGCATATTTACTTGTCCCCGCACTGCCAAGCCTGGCATCCTTTCCGACAGTATCAAGGCTGTACATGTAAATATATCGGATAACCATGGGCGGGATTTCATTACGCTCGAAAAGACATGAAACAGCATTGATAAAAGATGTCGGCACGCAATCATATTCTGAAACTTGATATTGCAGCGGGATATACATGGTATCTCTCTTGCTGATAGTCTTTATCAATGTTACCAGTTTTCACCAAGTTATCAATTTCCTTTCTGTCAAATTTTGCCTCTGAAAGTTGTATATACCGTATTGTTGTTAATTCACCATGTTTCGGTTAATTGGGCAACCTAAATATGACAAACATCGGGTAAGTCAGTGAGAGTGGAACAAAGGAACGCTCTTCTAAAATTCGATAACTCAACCTAAAAGGGAGTAATTGCCGTCCTTGGCTATTCCCCCCCACCTCTCGACCGAAATCCGACACCGGCCAGACTCACTTCCAATTTTCTCACCAGCACTGTATGCGACATGATCAATTCTCCTGCAGCGCAAAAACACAGAAGACTCCGTGCTGTTAATTTTCTTCCTGCCGGTTCCGTTCCCGTACGAAAAATAAAGAGGGTATGATTCGAAACAAATGCCCACGCATATCTGGACGCACTCAAATCCCCTCAAGCAACAAAAAAGGGGTTAGGCAATACAACCTAACCCCTTTGGATTTGTATTGGTAGCGGGGGCAGGATTCGAACCTACGACCTTCGGGTTATGAGCGCGCTCCAGAAAATTATTACCAAGAAATATGTAAAGATAGTGAACGATAATAATATTAATAATGTCAAATTGTTATATTATAAAGAGCGATAATACCAGATAATAAAAGATACCGCTGTTAACCACCAATATAGCCACCAAAATTCCGCCGATAGCCACCAATATGGACACCAAAAAAGTCCGATTTTTGCTCCAGATCCGCGAGCAAAAATTGGGGATGTCGGGAGATCCTCCCACCGAATTCAAGGCTACTTTCGTAAAGTGAATTTTACGATTTTTAATACCGGGGATAATCCTGAGTTCGTCGAAGCTTATATTGCCCCTCGCTTTGTCATTGAAAAATCAAAGATAGAGCTTGATTTTTCAAGCTAGATCGTTTAGATTGCTACCATGAACTTCATCGATAGAAAAACGGATCGGGCCACATTAACCAAGCTGATGTCCGTCTTCCCTGTCACTGCTATCCTTGGTCCTCGGCAGTGCGGAAAAACGACACTGGCTCGAACACTTGCCGCCGATAGCTATTTCGATCTGGAAAACCCCCGGGATCTTGCGCGCCTGGAACAGCCTCAGCTCGCACTGGAAGACCTGACGGGGCTCATCGTCATCGACGAGATTCAACGATTGCCCGATCTTTTTCCTCTCCTGCGCTACCTGGTGGATCAAGGAAAACGTCGCAAGTTCGTCATCCTTGGAAGCGCCTCGCGGGATCTGATCCGTCAGAGTTCGGAATCCCTGGCCGGAAGGATTGCCTACATGCAATTGGGCGGCTTTCGCCTGAGCGATATCGGTCCAGAGGCCATCAAGACCCTGTGGTGGCGAGGGGGATTGCCCCCATCTTTTCTGGCAGCGTCGGACAATGAGAGCCTACTCTGGCGGAACCAATACGTAACGACCTTTCTGGAAAGGGACATCCCTCAGCTGGGGATCACAATCCCCGCCAGGACGCTCCGCCGCTTCTGGACCATGCTGAGCCATTACCACGGCAATATCCTGAACTATGCGGAACTGGGTCGCTCCTTCGGGGTCTCCGACATGACCGTACGAAAATACTGCGATATTCTTGAAGGTACGTTCATGGTGCGCATACTCCAGCCATGGTTTGTCAATATTGGGAAACGCTTGGTGAAGCGGCCGAAATTATACCTGCGCGACTCCGGGCTGTTCCATGCCTTGCTGTCCATCGAAACCCCTGAACAACTGGAGGTTTCCCCACGGCTCGGTGCGTCTTGGGAAGGTTTTGCCCTGGATTGCGTCTGCCGAACCTTAGGAAAGGAAGATGGAGATCTGTATTTCTGGCACACCCACGCCGGCGCTGAACTCGATCTTTTCTGGCAGGCGCGTGGCCAAAACTGGGGGGTGGAATTCAAGTACGAAGACGCCCCCAGAATAACCCGATCCATGAAGACGGCAGTTGCAGACCTTAGATTGGACCAGCTATGGGTCGTCTATCCTGGGAAAGTGGCTTATCGTCTTGGCGAAAAGATTCGGGTGATGCCTCTTGCCGACGTTTCCGACGTCTGGAACTATGGATAACTGATGAAACATCCTACCCTGGCACGGCGAATACTTGAGGAGCTTGTAAGAATCGACATCCTGAAAAAGGAACAAATCGGACAGGAAACGCTGTATTTGAATGATAAACTGTATGATCTGCTGTCGAGAAAGTAATACATGCACCGAACCAGTGGATATAGAACCTATATGCACTGAATTCACCAATAGTAGTGCACATTCTCAGAACATGCCCTGATTCAGTGCATTTCACACCTGGGAGGAGCGCTCCAGGGATGACATGTCGGTGCCATCGACACATCCGCAGAACGTGTCGATAAAGTCGAAAATTTTAGATTATTTCAATATCGCCAATAATCACACCCAAAATTGAAAAAATGTGGCCCAAAACTGCCCCACCAAAGAAAAAGGGCCTACGCCGGAAAAGCGTAAGCCCTTGAATTTATTGGTAGCGGGGGCTGGATTCGAACCAACGACCTTCGGGTTATGAGCCCGACGAGCTACCGGACTGCTCCACCCCGCGCCAAGGTTTTTACTATAGCCACTATGATAACCGAAGTCAAATAAATTCTATTTATGGGGCAGTCGAATAACAAACGTTGCGCCCTCACCCGGATTGCTTTGGGCCCAGATATCGCCCTTATGCGCCTCCACGATCTTGTATGAGATAGAAAGACCCAGTCCGGACCCTTTTTCCCGCGTGGTGTAGAACGGCTCGAAAATGTGCAAGAGTTTATCTTTTTCGATGCCGATTCCATTGTCGCTGATATGAATTTCCACACCGCCGGGCAGACCGGCAGTAGAGATACTGATGCTCCCTCCCGCTTCCATGGCCTCGATTCCGTTTGCAATGATATTCATAAACACCTGTTTCAGCTTGTCGGGGTCACACGAAATTTCCTCCAGGCTGGAAGAAAGCTCTTCCACGAAAGAATATTTTTCCGGCTGATAGATCCCGGCCATGATTTTCAGGACGTCTCGAATAACGGAATTGATATCTGTTGCACGCTTGACCAACCGGTACTCTTTGGTGAAATCCCCAAGATTGGCTACCAGTTTTTCCAGCCGGGTGATCTCATCATGAATCATGTCCAGCTTCTGAACCGCCTTCTGATCATCAAGGTTATTCCTGATCTGGTGGGAAAATCCCCCGATAATCATGAGGGGATTCTTTATCTCATGGGCAACGTGGGCAACAGCCTGCCCAACTGCGGCCAGTCGCTCAGAGCGCAGGAGGTTTTCTTCCAGTTTTTTCTGTTCCGAAATATCCCTGATAATGGCCGTGAAGGTGACCACCTGCTCCATTTTCAGATAACTGAGGCCCATCTCAATAGGAAACTTCTCCCCGTTTTTCCTGCGTGCAGTGAGAGAGAGGGTTTTATCCGTAATCTTGGGGATTCTCCTCTTAAGGAAATCTTTGACGAGCCTGCGATGATCACCATATTGCGGGGGCACCAGCATATTGAGGTCTTTTCCCAGAATTTCCTTTCTGGTGTACCCGAAAATGCGCTGAGCCGCGTTGTTGAAAAGGACAATTTTCTGGTCTTCATCAATGCTCAAAATCGCATCCGTTGCCGTATCAAGAATGGCCCTGAACTTTTTCTCCGAGCCCTGGAGCTTCCGGATCAGTCTCCGGTAATCGGTAACATCTCTTGCAATTTCAATGAAATACTTTATCTCAGCCTCCTCGACTATGAGGGGATACATGATGCGAATTATTTCTTTTGTTCCGGATTTTCCATCCTCCCGCAGATGAGTTACCTCAACCCGCTTCCCTGTCTGAGCAGCCCTCTTGAGGGGACACAGGCGATTTTCCTGATCACAGGGCTTTTCAGCATGATAGGTCACTTCGAAGCATTTTTTCCCGACGGCGTCTTTTTTGCTGATGCCGTGCCGCTCAAGAAAACTCCGGTTCACGTTCAGCACCCGATAATCTGCATCGAGCACCATGATCTCCTCGTCGATCCCGTTAAAGAGCGTCTCCAGAAAGAGGTTGTCCACCCTGAGCGTTTCGATAGCCTCCGTCTGCTCGGCCAAGATCCTTTTCAATCGGTCTATTTCCCGGGAAACCGGTTTTTCCTTTTTCCTTTCCATGGGTCTGCTCCAAAGCCCTGAGAATCAACTGAAGTGCATCTCCTCCCCCAGAGGGGAGAGACATCATGACGTCCCCCGAAGGGGGCGCAGGGAGAACTTACGCTTGAACACGGGGCAAATAAAAGACATACTTCAGGGAAATAATATCAAACATCTCACCGCTTCCCTGCATGATCTGTTCATACAGTTCTTTCATGGTGGCGGCAGTCCGCAACGCAGCCTGGTAGTGCTGCACGTTGAAAAACCGGTGATCAATGGGAAGCAGGACCTGATCGAGAGGTCCGTGCCAGGTAATGTCCAGGTCCTTTTTCATCAGGAAGATCTTCTTATACATGTCCCGCAACAGGGCCGTGCGCAGAATCGGGCTGACCCGGTTTATCATGCAGTCTATCAGCCCTGCAAGGAAGTACACTTCCCGCATGCGATCCTCCCGGTCCCGATACATGAACATGCCCCTGATGGTAGACGCCGTTCCGTCCCTGAGGGCAAAATGGGAGGGCAGTTGCACCGGATTCCTGTCCCCGCTCTGCAGCATCAGCCTTCTCCGTCTCTCAAAATCCAGTGAATCGGATCGCAGCATCTGGATAAAGTGCACGGTTTCCCAATCCGCCTGGCGGAACTCCAGCGGCGTTGAAGCGACCAGATTATCGGATAGTTTTCCGGCCCTGCTGCTGAAGTCTATGATTTGAGCCATTATCTCTTCCAAAAAACCGGGCTTCCGTTATAACCGGCGGCCGGGATACATTCGTCACGGCCTTGGATGACAGGTTTCGTGGAGTTGTATCAGTCGCTTCCGTGTCACGTGGGTATAGATCTGGGTAGTGGAGATATCGGAATGGCCGAGCATCATCTGTACGGACCGCAAATCAGCCCCTGCTTCAAGAAGATGGCTCGCAAAGGAGTGTCT
>Ga0315542_1001323_pt1 | contig 15475 bp, 12 predicted proteins | sample SalMarSW160120MG_FD_202541 | JGI IMG/M metagenome (GOLD analysis project Ga0315542, IMG submission 202541) | Salt marsh sediment microbial communities from the Plum Island Ecosystem LTER, Massachusetts, United States - Salt Marsh Sediment SW1601-20 ...
CACGAGGTCATACTCGGACCGCAGCGGTTTCAGCGCATGTTCCAGTACGTGCTCTCTGCCGGTCCTGGTGAGGAGATGGATTTCCGAACCGGCGAGGTCGATCGTGGACGGCAACAGACTGGGACCTTCCCGCTCGATCCGCGCCTTGCCGGCCGTGGTGCGTCCAAGCATGACGTCGTGCACCGACGACTCCAGTGAGTCGGCGTCGATGCCCATTGCATAGGTGAGGCACGATTGGGGATCGAGATCGACGAGCAGCGTGTGCATGCCGGCGGTCTCGAACGCTTCTCCAAGCGTCTGGACCGACGTGGTCTTGGCGACTCCGCCCTTCTGGTTGGCGATCGCGACGATCGTCATGACACGGAGTGTAGGTGGTCGCTACTTCCGGTACACCGACACGTGCAGCCCACTTGACGACGTGAACGGACCGAGGTCCCAGCCGCCCCATCGGTTCTCCAGGGAGAGTCCGGCGAGTCGTGCCATCACGTCCAGCTCGGGCGGGTAGGCGAACCGGATTGACACCGGGTACATCGTGATCTTGTCGTCGCGAACGATCAGATGCTGGGTGTCGACTCGCTGATTGGCGGCATCGAGGACGCTCGTGTCGACTTTGATCCAGTCTGCGCCAACGTGGGTGACGTTTGTCCGCTGTCCCCGATCGAATCGGGTCAGATCGGGCACGAATGCCTCGATCACAAACCGACCGCCCGGTTCCAGGTGGTTGGTGACGTTCTCGAAGCAGCGGATCTGATCCTCCTGGGTGAGCAGTCCGAAGAACGTGTTGAACGCCACGAAGATCAGCGAGAATGAACCCGGCACATCGACGTCGGCGAAGTCGCCGATCGTCACCGGAACCTGATCGGTCTTGGCCGTCAGCCTGTCGACCATGGCCTGGGACGCGTCGATGCCTGAGACCGAGAGACCTGTCTCGGCAAGTGGAATCGCGACTCGTCCCGTCCCGATCGCGAGCTCGAGTACCCGTCCGCCCTCGGCCAACCGGCGCAAAACGGCCACGGCCGCCGAAGGGTCCATGTCCCCGTACAGGTCGTCGTAGATGTCGGCGATCCGATCCCCGTACGTCGATGGTCCGTACTCCATCGGTTCATTCTGCCAGGTAAGGGGTACGCTGCGCGGGTGAATACCGCCGTCGGTTCGCTTCGCACTGCCCTCGGAGCAGTGGTGTTGATGGCTGCCGGATGTGCGACAGGGGCAGTGACATCCGGAACCGTGGTGGTCGAAGAGACGACCACGACAACCAGCACCGCCACGCCTATGACAACAGCAACCACGACGACCGCACTCGAGCCGACCACGGCAACAACCGTTCCCGTCTTCCACGCAGAAATCCACGAGATCGGCGAGGCGATCGCCGCCCGCATGTCGTTCTCCTGGCACGAAGGGTGCCCGGTCGCACTTGACAAGCTCAGACTCCTGAGGCTCTCGTACCACGACTTCGACGGGAACGTCCAAACGGGCGAGCTTGTCGTGAATGCAGACGTCGCCAACGACGTCGTCCAGGTGTTCTCGGAGCTGTTCGACTCCGGATTTCCGATCGAGCGCATAAGACTCGTCGATGCCTATCAGGGCGACGACGAGGCGTCGATGCGGGCCGACAACACCTCCGGGTTCAACTGCCGGTACGTCGAGGGAACCACGAAATGGTCCCAACACGCCTACGGACTGGCCATGGACATCAACCCACTGCTCAACCCGTGGGTACAGAGTGATTCGATCGACCCGCTGGAAGCAGCCAAGTACACGGACCGAACGTTGCAGGTTCCAGGCATGATCCACGACGGCGATGTCGTGGTGGAGGCTTTCTCGTCGATCGGCTGGACGTGGGGAGGTACGTGGGTGCACTCCAAGGACTACATGCACTTCTCATCGACCGGGAGGTGACCGCTCGGCCAGTTGGGATCTGACGAATGGGTAGCATGGCACGGACATCGCAGTGAGATGCTGCACGCACGCTGGCCATCAAGGAGCTGATCACGATGACGAAGTGGGTCTACGCGTTCAAAGAGGTCGCTGACGCCGAAAAGTACACGGGTTCGTGGGACGGTGTCCGCGGGCTGCTCGGCGGCAAGGGCGCCAACCTGGCGGAGATGGCAAGGATCGGTGTACCGGTGCCGCCCGGATTCACCATCACTACCGAAGCCTGCAACGCCTACCTCGATGCCGGCGAATCGTTCCCCGAGGGGATGTGGGACGAGACTCTCGCTGCGCTGCAAAAGGTGGAGGCAGAGGCAAGCAAGACGTTCGGAGACGCGGGCAATCCGCTTCTCGTCTCATGTCGCTCCGGTGCCAAGTTCTCGATGCCGGGCATGATGGACACGGTCCTCAACATCGGCATGAACGATGAGGTCGTCGAAGGTGTCGCCAAGCTGTCCGGAGACCCCCGGTTCGCCTACGACTCGTACCGCCGTCTTATCCAGATGTTCGGCACTGTCGTGCTCGGCGTGTCGGATGAGCCCTTCGAAGAGGTGCTTGCCGAACATCGCAAAGAGCACGGGGTCGCCAATGACGCCGAACTCCCGCCCGCGGCTCTCGCCGACATCGTCAAAGGATTCAAGAAGATCGTCAAAGACGAGGCGGGCATCGATTTTCCGCAGGATCCGTACGATCAGCTCAAGCTCGCAACCGAAGCCGTGTTCAAATCGTGGAACAGCCCGCGGGCATTCGCATACCGCAAGGCTGCCCACATCGCCGACGACCTCGGCACCGCCGTCAACATCGTCACCATGGTGTTCGGGAACATGGGCTCCGATTCGGCAACCGGCGTGGCGATGTCTCGCAACGCGACCACCGGTGAGAAGCAGATCGAAGGCGACTATTTGGTCAACGCGCAGGGTGAAGACGTCGTGGCCGGTATCCGTGTCACCGATCCGGTTCAGAAACTCGGCGACGACATGCCGAAAATCTGGAACCAGTTCACCGACATCGCAACGAAGCTCGAACAGCACTACCGCAACATGCAGGACATGGAGTTCACGATCGAACGCGGCAAGCTGTGGCTCCTCCAGACCCGTGACGGAAAGCGCACCGCACAGGCGGCGGTCAAGATCGCTGTCGATCAGTGTGAAGAAGGTCTGATCAACAAGAAGGAAGCAGTGGAGCGCGTGTCGCCCGAGCAGGTCGACTTCTTCCTCCACCCGCAGTTCGATCCCGAGTCCCGCTCGGCAGCCGTCGACAGTGGCTCGCTGGTCGCCAAAGGTCTCAACGTGTCGCCTGGCGCCGCCGTCGGTGTCGTTGCGTTCGACGCAGACCTGGCACAGAAGTGGGCTACGGAGGAAGGCAAGGAAGTCATCATGGTTCGTCCGGAGACCAAGCCGGATGACGTGCACGGCATGCTCGCCGCCAAAGGCATTCTGACGAGCCGTGGCGGCCGGACATCGCACGCTGCTCTCGTTGCCCGCCAGTTCGGCAAGCCGGCCGTTGTCGGTGTGTCCGAACTCGAGATCGACATGGCCGCGCGGTCGATGGCCGTGGCCGGCAAGACGGTTAGCGAAGGCGACTGGATGTCGATCGACGGCACCACCGGTGACGTGTTCGTCGGCCGCCTCGACACGAAAGTGCCCGACATCTCGGACCCATCCCTGATGAAGCTCCTGGGCTGGGCCGATGAGATCCGCCGGCTTCAAGTGTGGACCAATGCCGACTACCCACGTGACGCCGAACGCGCCCGCTCATACGGGGCGCAGGGCATCGGGCTGTGCCGCACGGAGCACATGTTCTTCGAACCGGAGCGACTTCCACACGTGCAGGAAATGATCATGGCCGAGACGCCCGAACAGCGTGAAGGCCCACTCGCCGTGCTGTTGCCCTTCCAGCGGGAGGACTTCGCCGGTCTGTTCCGTGCCATGGACGGCCTTCCGGTCATCATCCGGTTGATCGACCCCCCGCTGCACGAGTTCCTGCCGAGCCACGAGGATCTCAGTGCAGACATCGCCGAGCTGCGCGCAAAGGGCGGATCGTCCGCCGAGATCGCCGAGAAGCAGCGGATGATCGACCGGTCTGAGGCGCTGCGTGAAGCCAATCCGATGCTGGGTCTGCGTGGTGTCCGCCTCGGTATCGAACTGCCGGAGCTCACGAAGATGCAGGTTCGGGCCATCTTCGAGGCCGCCATCCAGGTCAAGAAGGAAGGCGGCGACCCGCACCCGGAGGTGATGATTCCGCTCACCAGCCACGTCAACGAGCTCAAGCGTCAGCGCGAGGTCCTCGAAGGTGAGGCGAAGCAGGTGATGGAAGAGCAGGGCATGACCGTCGACTACAAGTTCGGCACCATGATCGAGATCCCCAGGGCCGCACTCACCGCCGATCAGATGGCGGAGTACGCCGAGTTCTTCTCATTCGGTACCAACGACCTGACCCAGACGACGTTCGGGATCAGCCGTGACGACGCCGAGACCGGATTCCTCATCGACTATCTGGAGCAGGGCATCCTGCCCACCAATCCGTTTGCCAGCCTCGATGAAGCAGGCGTCGGCAAGCTGATGGGGATCGCTGTCGAGGGTGGCCGTTCCGCCAGGCCCGATCTCGAGGTAGGCATCTGTGGTGAGCACGGCGGCGACCCATCGTCGATCGACCTGTGTCACCGTCTCGGACTCAACTACGTGAGCTGCTCGCCGTTCCGGGTGCCTGTCGCCCGCTTGGCCGCAGCGCACGCAGCCATCCGCAACGCCTAGAAAAGACGATGGACAAGTAGAGAGGGGGGCATGCCCCCCTCTCTACATTCCAGCCCGAAGCCGAGCCAGGTGTGCGCCGCTCAGGGAAGTCGGGTCGGGTCGAAGAAGCGGCGCACACCCGGTGATCAGTGGCCCCCGCCGCCGTTGCCGCCCGAGGTGTCCCCGCCGGTGTCCCCTCCGGTGTTGCCGCCCGAGTTGTCCGAGCCGCCGGTGTCGTCGCCACCATGGTGCCCGTCGCCGGAGCCGGAACCCTGGTCGCTGCACCCCACACAGGTTGTGGACGGGGTGCAGTCGGCGCAGGTTGTCGAGGGCGTTCCGCAGCCGACGCAGGTCGTCGAAGTGTCGTCGATCGACTCTGGCTGGTTCAGCATCTGGCGTGTCGTCACTCGGAGCTGTTCAGCCGTCTCATTGACGAGATTGATCTGCTTCTCCTCCATCTGACGAGTCATCGTTCGGAGCATTTCAGTGGCGTCAGCCCGGTACTGCTCCGAAGTCTGGGTCTTGGTCTGCGCCTGAAGGGCGGCTTGTTCGAGGGCTGCCGCGGCCGGTTCATAGCCGTCACGTAGCGCGCCGATCGCGTTGCCTGCCAGCTCCAGTCCCTCGGAGACCCGGTTGCGGATGATCAGACGCTCTGCCTCCTCGAGGCGTTCTTGGGTGCCGCCGTTCATCAGGCCGACCTTCTCCATGAAGGTATCGACTCCATACAGAGGGTCTCCGGGTGCTGCGGAGTTGGCAACCACACCCACACCACCTGTCACGGCTGCGAGGGCTACGGATGCCGCGAGCACCTTGGTGGCAATCGCGGTGAGAGCAGTTCCAAACACGGTCCTTCTCCTCCATCGGTATCGTCGTGAGGCCCGATCGTGTGTCGGGCCGAGACGGACCGCTCCTAGTGCTGCAGCGATGTGATTGGACGCCGTCGATTCGTTGACGGTGGCCGGTGTCCTCAGTTGAGCGACGGCATCACCGAGCGGGGTGCCCGGTTCTGCGTCCTCGAGGATCTCGTCGAAGTGTTCCATCTCACCATCGTTACCGTTGAGGGTGCTCATAGGGGTACGCTCAACTTCCGTCGAAGTGCGTCCAGGCCCCTCCGTTGAAGCGCTTTGACTGCTCCTGGCCGTTTTCTGAGGATCACTGAGATCTCGGGAACGGTCAGCCCCGCGATGATTCTCAGCGTGAGCACATCGCGTTGCGCGGACGACAATTCCTGGAGCATCTCATGGATCTCGTCGGTGGAGAGGTTGCTGCCGGCTTCGTCCTCTGCGGACGGTGCCGGCTCGGCGACGGAGTCCAGGTTGTCGTCGGTCGGGTGTTCGTGGCGGCGGAACAGGCGCCGTCGTTCATCGATCACTCGATGGTGGGCGATCATGAACACCCAGGACCGGAACGCCCCCTCATCGCCGTCGAACGAGGAGATGTTTCGGGCAAGCTGGAGAAACACATCACCCAGTCGATCCTCTGGTTCTCGCGCCCCGTGGGCGCGCAGGTATCCGAGCACCTGGCCGGAGAGGTCGTTGTAGAGGGCGCTCCACGCCCAATCGGCGCCGGTCTTCGCGGCGTCGAGAACCGAGTTGAACCCAGGACCGATCATGTGATCACGCGATCCACATGGTTGTTACCGCACACCAATGCTCGAAGGGTACGGCTCATACACCGAGGCGGGTGCCGATCGCCGTGAGAACAACGACCATCAACCCCACTCCTATCTGTGTCCACCCGACTGCTTTGGCCGGCACCGGCGGCCGGTGTAGGGACACGATCGACACGATCGCGAGCATCGCCATCGCGACGAGTGACAGCCAGGGTGCGGCGCCGATCAGAACGAGGGCGAACGTCGCGAGGATTGCTGCGGCTTGGATCCACAAGATGGGACCGTGGGGAACGTCTTTCTCCTTGAACCGCCGGACCATGCCGCGAGCCAGCACGATGGCGGCGACGTCCCGTGCCGTCAGCACGCCCCACAGCCCGAATGAGACGACCCAGTGGACGCCACCACCTACTGCAATGGCTGCTGCGGTCGATCCCATCGCGATCGCCCCGGCCAACTGCGGAGCCAGTCCCCGGTTCTTGCTGTGTGCGTCTGCTTGCAGCGAGAAGAGAGCGAACGGGACGGCCGCGATCAGCGGCCACCAAAACGGACCCTTGCGGGTGACGAACGCTCCGATCGCACCGGCGGTCGCAAGGAGTATGTAGAAGGTAGCGACTGCCAGTGCCACCGACGATCGGTCGAGCCATCGTCGCCGTACCAGGTCGGTGGCGAAGAGCTTGACCGGGCGGCGTGCGAGGAACACTGCAGTGGCAGCGACCCCCAGCTCCCAAGCCGTTGCGGTTGGTGCGACGAGCAATCCCAGCAGGATCGGCTCGAACGTGAACCCCCACCCACCGTGCTCGGTTGGGAACGCGACCGATCGAAGCGTCATTTCTCTGACCGGACGAAGCAACCGTCCACATGGTCGTTGACCATGCCGACCGCCTGCATGAACGCGTAGATGATCGTTGGGCCCACGAACCTGAACCCTCTCGATCGAAGATCTTTGCTCAACGCGACCGACTCGGCGGTTTCAGTGGGGACGTCGATCGGTGGCGGAACGGCGGGTGGAGTGAAGCGATCGAGGTAGGAGGCCATCGACCCGAACTCGTCGATCACCTCCAGCGTGTGGCGAGCGTTGCCGATCGTCGCCTCGATCTTCCCTCGATGCCGAACGATGCCCGGATTCGCGAGGAGACGGTTCACGTCCGCGTCGGTATAGGAGGCCACGGTCGCGATGTCGAACCCCTCGAACGCCTCCCGGAAGGCCTCGCGCTTGCGGAGGATCGTGATCCACGCGAGCCCTGCTTGGAACGAGTCGAGCGAGAGCTTCTGGAAGAGCAGCCTGTCGTCGCGGACCGGGAATCCCCACTCCGTGTCGTGGTAGGACACGTACAGGGGATCGTCGCCGGGCCAGCTGCAACGCGTCTTGCCATCTGCCCCGAGTCGTGTGATCATCGCCGACCGATCATACGCGCAGACTGTTCCTGATCTGCTGCTTCAGAAAATGGCAATCTCCGCCGATAGCATCATCGGTGAAGACGATCCTGATCATCGAGGACGAGCCCTCGAATTCGGCGCTAGCCGATGTCGTTCTGCGGCGGTTGAACTGCCAGACGATCATCAAGCGGAACGGGCTCGCCGGTCTCGACAGGGCGCATCGAGGCGACATCGACCTGATCATCCTCGACATCGCCTTGCCGGGTGTGAACGGATGGGACGTACTCACCACACTTCGAAAGGACCCCGTCACCGTGGACGTTCCGGTGCTCGTCCTGACAGCGCACGCCGGCGAAGAGTCGATGGGAAGAGCGTTTGGGGGAGGCGCCAACGACTTCATCGAGAAACCCTACGCGCCCGAAGAGCTTCGGGTGGCCGCACGGAAACTACTTGGTGAGACCGAGGAGGGGTCTCCTAGTCGGACAGGAACGACACGAGGTCCGCTCTGAGTTGATTCCTCGACGGGGTGTGGACGTACATCATGTGGCCGGCCTCGTACCTGCGTTCCGTGACCCGACTCTCTTCCCGCAGGCCAAGGTGATGGAGCGTGTAGTCGGTAGCGAAGTATGGGGTTGCCATGTCGAAGTACCCCGACGCGACGAACAGCCGCATATGCGGGTTTCGGGTCATGGTCGATCGGAGGGTCTCCGACACGTCCACATACGCGTTCTGGAAGTCTTCGTAGTTCCATGCCGGGAACACCTTGGGGTTCAGCACCTCATAGGGGAGGTCACTCTCATATGACAGGTCCCTGCGCACGTAGTCGTTGAACATCGCTGCGTAGGCTCCTGTGATGGCATCCATGCTCGGATCGTTCTCGAGCATCGAGCCGGTCAGATAGCGGTCCACCCCCTTGTACCGGCTATCGAGACGTCCAACCGTGTAGCCGTCTGAACGAAGCAGCTCTTTGAGGAACTGGAACTTCTCGACTCTCAGATCGGATCGCTCAACGAACTCGGCGGAGACTCCGATCGTCTCCGCAACCATCTCCGCAATGCTCGACCGGTCGTCGTCGGAGAGCCGATCCCCCATCCAGAGCGCCTCCATGTAGTCGCCTGCGGCGAACTTCTCGGCCTGAGCGAGCACTTCGGTCAGCGCGAGTGCCTGGAGGTCCTCTCCGAGCTTCTCGTGGTACCAGGCCGCGGCCGCGTAGGCAGGGAGGTAGAGCACGTAGGGGAGATCGTTGCCGCGATGGAAACCGTGCGTCTTGGAGTCGATCGCGATCGTCTGGAAGTTCAACACAGAGGAGATGAGCATGACTCCGTTGAGGTACATCCCGTAGCGAGTCAGCAGGTGCCCGGCGAGGCCGGCCGACCGGGTTGTCCCGTAGCTCTCACCGATCAGGTATTTCGGAGACGCCCACCGTCCGAATCTGCTCAGATACAGATGGATGAACTCACCGACCGCCTCGATGTCCTTGCTGAAGTGATGGAATGAGCTTTCTTCCTTGCCGGGAATCGCCCTGGTGAACCCGGTCGATACCGGGTCGATGAACACGAGGTCGGCGACGTCGAGTATCGAGGCGCTGTTGTCGACGAGTCTTCCGGGAGGGGTCGGCTGGTTGCCTTCGTCGTCCAGGAGAACTCGCTTGGGACCCAAGAGACCGAGATGAAGCCAGACAGACGCCGAACCAGGACCTCCGTTGAACGCGAACACGATCGGTCGTTCGGACGGATCGTCGACACCGTCGCGGCTGTAGGCGACGAAGAAGAACGACGCCTTCTTCTTACCCTCCTCCTCGGTCAGGAGGAACCGTCCTGCCGTTGCGGTGTAGTCGAGGGTTTCGCCGGCGATCCTCGTTCGGTGCGACGTCGTGGAGAGGTGTTCCTCGAAGTGTGGAGGGGTGGTCGGTTCTTCTTCGGGAGTCTGGGCGGCCTGATCGGTGGAGCTGGGTTCGGTCATGTCGCAAAGGGTACTGGTCCGTGAAAGGCTTCGAGCGGGGAACTCTCACCTCTCAACGTTTGAGAAACACTGACCGAAACAGGAGACATTTGGCGCGCGCTTCCGTACGCTACACACTCGTGAAACGCAGATACTTCGCTCTCGCAGGTACGGTCGCCGCGGCAGCAGCACTCGGCTTCGGTGAGTTGGTGGGTGGTCTCCTTCCCGGTGGGACGTCCCTGGTGGTGTCCGTCGGTGCGCGTGTGATCGATGCTGCCCCGCCGTTCGTGAAGGACTTCGCGGTGGCGTACCTCGGAACCTCCGACAAGCCTGCCCTGATCGTCGGTGTGATCGTGTTCACGCTTGCGTTCGGCGCGTTGTTCGGGCTGATCGCTGCCCGGAACCGAGCCGCAGGAGTCGCCGGTTTCGTTCTGCTCGCCCTGGTCGGGTTTCTCGCGATGGTGGTCAGCCAGCCCGCGTGGGAAGCGCTCCTCGTCGCAGGTGCGGCTCTCATCGCGGCTGTGTTCACCCTCGTAGTGCTCCTTCGCGTGACGACGGCGAGTGCCGACGAGGGCAGGAGGAGGTTCCTGCGTCAGGCCGGTTCCCTGGTCGCGCTCAGCGGGCTCGCGGCGGTGGCGGGAAGATCGATCGTTCAGGCCGCCGCAACGACTGGTGCTCGCAACGACGTGACGCTGGCTCCGCCGGTGACGCAGCCCACGCCGCTTGCTACGTCGCTCGATGTTGCAGGGATCTCTCCGCAGTACGTCACCAACGCCGACTTCTACCGCATCGATACCTCGCTGGCTGCTCCAAAGGTCAATGTGGACAACTGGAAGCTCTCGATCACGGGGATGGTCGATACGCCGCTCGAGTTCACGTTCGACGAGCTTCTGGCGATGCCGATGATCGAACGCGATGTGACGATCTCGTGCGTCTCGAATGAAGTGGGGGGTGATCTCATTGGCAACGCTCGGTGGCAAGGCATCGTTTTGGGGGATCTCCTGAACCAGGCCGGCGTACAGAACGAAGCCACCCAGGTCGTCGGGCGATCCGTCGACGGCTTCACCGTGGGATTCCCGACCGACAGGGTGTTCGACGGCCGGACGGCGCTGCTCGCCGTCGGCATGAACGGCGAACCGCTTCCTATCAACCACGGGTTCCCTGCCCGACTGATCGTCGCCGGGCTCTACGGATACGTGTCCGCGACCAAGTGGCTGAGCGAGATCGAACTGACCACATGGGATGCGTTTGACGCCTATTGGGTGCCGCGAGGCTGGGCGAAGAAGGCGCCGGTCAAGACGGAATCACGGATCGACGTTCCGGTCAAGAACAGAACGATCACCGCCGGCAAGGTGCCAATCGCCGGAGTTGCCTGGGCGCCGACGAGAGGCATCCAGAAAGTCGAGGTCCAGATCGACGACGGACCCTGGCAGACCGCGCAACTCGGCGACGATGACGGGACCGAGTCGTGGCGCCAATGGATGCTGGAGTGGAACGCCACGGTAGGCACACACCGGCTACGGGTTCGCGCGACCGACGGGACCGGAACAACGCAGACCGAGGATCAGGTGCCGCCCCGCCCCGACGGAGCATCGGGTTGGCACACCGTCACGGTCGACGTGACCTAGAATCGCGAGCCCAGGGCTGTCAGCGGCGTTTTTCTCGTTCGGGAACCCTGGGTTCGGGAGTGTTCGGCTCTAGAACTGCTCGGGTTCCAGGGCGTCGAGCAACTCGACTCCTCCGGTCACTGCCCCGAACAGCCCCGTGTCCTGAGGCAGCAGCTGCTCGGCGTAGAAGCGGGCAGCGACGATCTTGGCCTCGAGGAACTCCTTGTCGTCTGCGCCTTCATCGAGGAGCGCAGAGGCGGCGAGCGCCTGCTTCGCCAAGTAGTAGGCACCGAGTGTCGAACCGAACATGCGCAGGTACGGGGTCGCCCCGGCGAGTGCGTCGTACGGATTCTGCATGCCGTTGACAGCGAGCCAACCGGTCGCCTTCTCGAAGGTCCCGACTGCCTTGCCCAGGTTGGTGCGAATCCCTTCGAATCGGGCGCCGGCGGCCTCGAGCTCACCGTCGATCGCCTTCATGTCGGCGATCAGCCCCATGATCGGTGCACCGTTTGCCAGCGCGAGTTTCCGACCCACCAGATCCATTGCCTGGATGCCGTTGGTCCCTTCGTAGATCGTGCCGATGCGTGCGTCCCGGTAGTACTGCGGAATACCACTGTCTTCGATGAAGCCCATGCCGCCATAGACCTGGGAAGCGAGTCCGGTGATCTCGACGCCCATGTCGGTGAGCCACGCCTTCGTGATGGGTGTAAGCAGTTCGCCGAAGAGCTGGTTGCGCTGTCGAACGTCCGGATCAGGGTGGTTCAGCGCGACATCGAACGCGAAGGCGTTGGCCAGGCCGATTGCCCGCATCGCTTCGAGCTTCGCCTTCATCGTCATGAGCATCCTGCGGACGTCGGGATGCACGATGATTGGTGACGACTCGGTCTTCGGTGCCCCGATCGGACGTCCCTGAAGGCGTTCCTGCGCGTACTGGACGGCGTTCTGATAGGCCAGCTCGCCAATTGCGGTGCCGCTGATTCCGACTTCGATGCGAGCGGCGTTCATCATCGTGAACATGCACGACATACCGTTGTGCTCGCCTCCGATGAGGTAGCCGACAGCGCCTTCACCGTCGTCGCCGTAGGCGAGTACGCAGGTCGCCGAGGCACGGATTCCCATCTTGTGTTCGATCGATACGACCTTGATGTCGTTGCGTTCTCCCAGCGAACCGTCGGGGTTGACGAGGAACTTGGGAACGATGAACAGGCTGATACCCTTCGATCCCGGGGGCGAATCGGGGGTTCGGGCGAGCACGAGATGGATGATGTTCTCGGTGATGTCCTGGTCACCCCACGAGATGAAAACCTTCGTGCCGGTGATCCGGTACGTGCCGTCCGGCTGGGGGACTGCCTTTGTCGTGAGCGCACCGACATCTGAACCTGCCTGTGCCTCCGTCAGGTTCATGGTGCCGGCCCATTCGCCTGACACGAGCTTCGGCACGTAGGTGGCGATCTGCTCCTCGGTGCCGTGCTCGACGATGGCGTGCGCGGTTCCCTGTGTGAGGCCAAGCACCATCGACAGACTCGCGTTCACCGAGTCGAGGATCTCGGTCATGATCGACATGACGACCTGGGGCATCTGGCCGCCACCGAGTTCTTCGTCAGCGGGGAGTCCGACCCAGCCGTTCTGGGCGGCTTGGATGTAGGCCTCTTTGAATCCTTCTGGAGTGACGACGGAACCGTCGATGAGCTTCGAGCCTGCTTCATCGCCGGTCTTGTTCAGTGGGAACCATTGCTCAGCGAAGAATTTGCCTCCTTCGGCCAGGATCGCGTCGACCAGATCGGCGTCTAGCTCGGAGTAGCGATCGAACGAGGTCAGCAGGTCGAGATCAAGGAGATGGTTGAGAACGAACCTGAATTCGTCGAGAGGCGGGGCGTACTGTGTCATCGGGTCCCTTTCACAGAAGTCCTTCCGGACAGCTAGCCATTGTTTGCAGTATCGCGCCGAATGCTTGCATCTGCAAGCTATCGGCAGTGTCCAGGACTCGATATTCACCCGTATCCGACGGGGTGAATCGGTAGTCTGTCACTCTCGTGATTCGTCGATACCTGACTCTGCTCGTTGACTACCTGCGCCCTCAGCGAGGTCGTGTCATCGCGCTCGCCGTGCTGCTCGTCTCAGGGATCGCGTTCCAACTGATCAACCCCCAGATCATCCAGCGGTTCATCGACGGAGCGACGTCCGGCGCGGACCACTCCCACCTCGTCACGCTGGTGGGCATCTTCATCGCGCTCGCGGTCGCGCAGCAGGTGTTCTCGGTGATATCCACCTACCTCGCGGAGACGGTTGGGTGGATGGCGACAAACGCGCTTCGGGGCGACCTGGCACTCCACCTGCTCCACCTCGACATGGGGTTCCACAAGACGCATACGCCAGGCGAGCTGATCGAACGAATCGATGGGGACATCACCGCACTGTCCAACTTCTTCTCACAGTTCGTCATCAACGTGCTCGCCAACCTGGTGCTGCTCGTGGGGATTCTCGTTCTGCTGTTCGTGAAGAACGTGTGGATCGGCCTCAGCATCTCGATCCTGTCGATTACCGCCCTCGCCGGAATGCTGGGGATCCAGTCGATAGCGATGCCGTGGTGGAAACAGGTCCGGCAGAAGAGCGCCGAGTTCTACGGGTTCCTCGGTGAGCAACTCGGTGGAACCGAGGACGTTCGTGCGAACGGGGGTGTCCCGTTTGTCATCTCGAAGTTCACCGAACACATGCGTGAGTGGCTGCCGGCCGCCGTCCGAGGCTTCATGGGGTGGGCGCAGCTGTGGTCGACCAACATCGTGCTGTTCGCTGCGCTCACGTCGCTGGTGTATTGGCTCGGATCCCACTACTTCGGCACCGGGACCCTGACGATCGGTGGCGTCTACCTCGTGTTCGCCTACTCCGAGCTGATCCGCCAGCCGATGGACCGTATTCGTACCCAGATGCAGGACCTCCAGAAAGCGTCGGCCGCACTCACCCGGGTGGAGTCGCTCTTTGCGCTGGAGTCTCGACTGCCCTACGACGGGGAGAACCATCTTCCCGACGGTGCACTCTCCGTGTGGTTCGACGATGTCTCCTTCTCGTACCGCGACGATGCCGACGACGACGCCGGGGACATAGTGCTCGATCAGGTGGAACTGAATCTCGATGCGGGCCGAGTCCTGGGAGTTCTGGGTCGGACCGGCAGCGGAAAGACGACCCTCGCTCGGCTTCTCACCCGCCTGTACGACCCGACGGAGGGGACCGTCCACCTCGGCAGTGTGCCGCTGCATACGGCAGGCAAGGTGCACCTTCGCCGGCGGGTCGGCATGGTCACCCAGGACGTCCAGCTGTTTCGTGCCACTGTTCGCGACAACCTGACGTTTTTCGACGCCAGGATCGATGACGCTCAGATCCATAGGGTCCTGGAGGAACTCGGCTTGACCGAGTGGGTCGCCGGTCTGTCGGACGGACTGGACACGATGCTCGAGGCCGGCGGCGGCGGGCTTTCGGCAGGCGAGGCGCAGCTCCTCGCGTTCACCCGGATCTTCCTCCGTGACCCCGGGCTCATCATCCTCGACGAGGCGTCCTCGCGGCTCGACCCGGCAACAGAGCAGCTCATCGAGCATGCGGTGGACAAGCTGATGTCGGATCGTACGGGCATCGTGATCGCCCACCGCCTTGCCACTGTCACCCGCGCAGACGACATCCTGATCCTCGAGCACGGACGGATCGTCGAGTACGGGGCACGAGTCGACTTGATGGCCGACCCGAATTCCCGGTTCTCGCACTTCCTGCGTGTCGGCATGGAGGAGGTGTTGTCGTGAAGCGCGACAGGATGACGTTGCACCTCATGTGGAGGCTCATCAGGTACCAGCCGGCCCGGTACACCCTGAACCTGTTCGCCTGGACGAGCATCTGGGTGATGCCTGCCCTCCCAGGGCTCATCACCAAGGCGTTCTTCGATCGGGTCGAGGGCTCGGCGACGGCAGGATTCACGATCGGAACCTTGATTGCGTTTCTCGTCGCGTACGGCGTCGCCCGAATCGCCCTCGTCCAGGTCGGCATCTACAACGACGCCAACTTCCAGTTCAGAGGTTCGGCGGTGCTGCGACGCAACATGCTCGACCGCATCCTCGAGCTGCCCGGCGCCCGCTCCGTGCCCGACTCGCCCGGTGAGGCGATTAGCCGGTTCCGTGACGACGTCGACCAGGTTGTGGAGACGATCTCGTGGACGGTCGACATGGTCGGGTCTTTTGTGTTCTCGATCGTGGCCATAGCGATCCTTTCATCGATCAACGCCCGCATCACGA
>Ga0315542_1001327_pt1 | contig 15459 bp, 12 predicted proteins | sample SalMarSW160120MG_FD_202541 | JGI IMG/M metagenome (GOLD analysis project Ga0315542, IMG submission 202541) | Salt marsh sediment microbial communities from the Plum Island Ecosystem LTER, Massachusetts, United States - Salt Marsh Sediment SW1601-20 ...
GGCACCAAGACCTCTGGGGTTCAATTGGGTATTATAGGATATCAATCTGGGCATCGTAGCATAAACCAGGCCAGCAATAAAAATAGTGCGCATTGATCCATGGAATAAATAGTACAGTACTAACAGTAAAAGTATCATTCTTAAGATATCGATGGCCACTGCCAATAATTGGCTATGTTTGTTAAAGATATTTGGTGGGAGCTTTGCCATGAACAGAGGAAATAAAGGAGGATACCATTGATGTTCATCCAGGAGATATAGGGGGAGAACTGGAGGGAATTGGCCAGTTTCCCGGTAGGTTTTAATATAGGTTTTCCAGAACCAATGATCAACACCCGCATGAGTAGAATACAGAATTAAAGGTAACAACCGCAGCAAAAGTGCGAATAAAATGACGAAAAGAACCGCTAAAAAATCCATCGAAATTTACATATCCTCAACCAGGTAGAAGTTCAAAGAAGCGTTTTATCTTATTATCATATACTGGCGATAGTTTCAGCTTTTGGTAAAAATAATAATCTGATTTAGTTATAGCCTTACTCCAAAATACCATAACGATAGGATACATTATAGAAATTGACAAAATGATTAATTTTATTAAAAGCGATTTATCGAAAAAGAGTGCAAAACACAAAACGTAGGAACCAAGAAATATTAGATGATATGAAATCCATTTTTCATATTTGATACGAATTAAATATTTTTGAATAAAAAAACTAACAATAGCTAATTCTATTATAAAAGCGCTTAAGGTGCCACAAGCAGCACCGGTCATTCCTAATTTTGGCACCAGGAGTAAATCTACTAAAAAATTTACTACTGAGTAGCCGATGGACGATATGAATATGAAGTAGGTCCTTTCATAAGATGATATTATTACGCTCAATTGACTGGCCATTATATTGAAAAAACAGGAAATGAATAAGATTCTAAAGGTCAAATCATTTTGGGCATATAACTTATTAAAAGGAAGATAAGCCAGATCATGAAAATAACCAAAGAAAAAATAGATTGTAGTCAATAATATCGTTGTATGACAGAAGAGTTTGTTGATCATTAAAGAGAATTTTTCTTTATCATCTGTTATGGCGATCAGATAAGGACTAAAAATGCTAGGAATGATCACTATGTTCATCAGAAAAATATTAAAAATAGTATATAGAAACTGGTACAGGCCTACATCAGTAAACGCATAGTAAGTTTTTATCATTACTTGATCGACCCAGGAATACACTTGATACGATGCCTGGATACCAATTAAAGGCAACGAAAAAAACAGCACGCGCTTTGCTGCAGCTTTATCAAGAAACAGTGTAAATTCCCCTCCCAGAGCCGAGGGAACCAAGTACTTATAAAATATAATACAAAGCAGACAGGCTACAATTATATTGGATGCAATGAAAAACTCCACCGTGACCGGAAAGGCCCAATAAAACAGCCCGTATAATATCAGATAACCTAATACAAAACCGCCTTTCGTGGCCACCTTAATTGAGGCCGAAAGATCTAGCCTATTCATTCCGATGGCCATATTTTGATAATCTGTGAGGACGATATTGAAAAAAAGATATAAAAATAACAGCGGCATTAGATGGGTAATAGCTACGTAACTCGAGATGGCGGTCCGGAAATACCAGAAGAGGAAGACAAAGAGAAGAAAGAGTCCCAGGTTGACCAGTAACTTAAAACTATAAATCCGGCCCATGGAACCTCTCGCCAAAAACTCTTTTCTACCAATAACCGGGAGAGATTGAGAAATCCAATTATTAAGAAAGGTCAGGCCCAACGTGACCGCCATGGTGAACATGGCCAACCGCCCATAATCTTGAGGAGAAAGCACATCAGTTAAAATCCTGACGCTCACCACCCCCAGGACCAGGCCGATTACCCTCTCGGAGAGGAGAAATTTTCCATGTCTGATAATTTTCACAGAGATATCCTGATATCAGGGAAACGAATAAATCACATCGAACCGGTGAAGGGAGTATTTCCCCACCGCGGATTGCACGATCTCGGTTGTCAGCCCCTGCTTCCTGCCCCATTCCAGGAAAAGCGATTTATTGAAGTGTTTGATTGAAACATCCGGAGCCAACAACCCGGAGAGATGGCGAAACAGATTAATTCTCGGCTGATCCTGATCCAGGCTGGGGGGCTTAGTAATGGGAAGCGGGGCTTCCGCGTCAGGGAGATTGCCGATTAACATAAGACCGTGGTCTTTCTTTACCACCCGCAACATTTCCGCCAAAATCTGCTCACAATAGTGCCAATGCGGAAGGTTTATAAATACAAAATAGGCCAATACCCGGCGGAAGGTATCGTCAGGGAACTTGAGTTTCCTCCCGTTCATGCAGTAAAACTGTGCCTGGGGTATGTTTTTCTTTTGGGCCAGGGCCACCATATTGGCCGAAATATCGATGCCGATGTACTGGGAGCAGAAGCCGGCGAGGGCTTGGCTAAGCAGGCCGGAACCGCACCCTATTTCCAACAAATTCTCAGACCCTGTCAGTCTTAGACGGGACCTGAGGCTCTCAAACATTTCCTGGAGGTCTTCCTGATCGAATTTCTCGGAATCACTCCCAAAAATTTTATACCCATTGACCGCCAAGTCGTCCGGATCACCTGGATAATGGGCAGCACGTTCCTGGAAAAATTTTTTCAGGCGGATTTCGTCAATCTTTTCTTTCAATGAATTACGCCAGCCCCTGTACATCTTAATCGCTTCCTGATTTAGGCGCCTTTTTTCGCATACATTAAATTATTTAAGATCCCCAGTAGACTAAACACAAATATGTATTGCGTTTTATTAAAAACGAGAGTTCCTCGCCAAAGATCCATCTGAGTGCCGCCAAATTTTCGCTTAAAAGTTCCTATGCCAAACATCTTTGAATCTTTTGGCAAATAAGGAAAATAAGGTCCAATCTCGTAATAGAGATAATTCTGTGCCTTGTAATATTGGATAGCTTGCCATTGCAAGAAGTAGTTGGGTTCTAAAAAATGAAACTCCTCTAATGAACCACCGGCATAATAGTTTGCCTTTTGCTTATAGGTAAGTGCCATAAGGCAAGCCACCCGTTTACCTTCAGGATGACCGGCAAAGAAAAAATCGCCAAATCCCCGGGAGTGAATTTCTTTTTCAATATACGTAAAAAACCAGGGGGAGATTAGGGATGCTCCGGTTCTGGCATAGGTTAGATGATGAATTTGGCTAAAATTTTCCGCTGAATCTTCAGGATTTACACAGAAAATAAGGCCATTATTTTGGGCCTTGCTAATGGAATATCTGCATGACTTTGACATGGTTTTAAAGATTGTCCCTTCATCCTTCTGTAAATCAATAACGGAATCAATATCCGGATATGATAGACAGGAATCATATCCGTACATGCGGCCATGGCAAAGCCCAAACATGGCGAAGGGATTGATAAAGCCACGTTGAGGGGGCAGCGCCCGGTCACTCAGCGGGGCGTGGATAAAATCGAAGCAGAGTGCCTGGTGCCGCCGCGCCAAGTCAGCGAGGTGGCCAGAGGCAGTTTCCCATAGCCGCAGTTTTTTTCTTTCAGAAAGTCCGGGCGCAAAGGCGAGGCCGGCTGCGCCGAGGCCGCTGGAAAAGACCTTTAAACGCAAGAGGTTACGCAACATCCAGCGAGTATTGAGGAAAGTGGGACAGATGAAAACCAGTCGACCATTTTTCATGATCCCGAAGGAGAGATTTTTTTGACCCATTAACTCACATAAATCGATTAATTCAGAGCGATGAAACAGCCAGGTATCCGGAGAGCAATTGGCAAAGTCATTCCAGACTGATTTGTCGATGTGGTGGTAATCAACCACGATTAAATTCGATGGCAAGTTAACTCTCCTTCTCCTGGTAACAAACCGATGATATCCCGATGACCATCACTTGATGGAGTCGCCTAAGCCCTGAGCATAACTAGAATTATTCGTCAGATTATCCAAATCTTGATAAGTTCGGCGCAAGGATTGGAAATCACCATTATTATCAGTTACCGCCGCCAGGATCTTCTTAAACCAGGAGATACAACCATTTTCCGTGAATGTCGGCCGATGGGCATGGGCCGGATGAAACCCCACAGTAAAGATAAAATGAGGTAGAGGCAATTCCAGGGCATATTTGAGCATCCGTGCAAAGAGGTCGGGCTCCGGCTCCATAATATGGGTGCTCTCCCAACCCCGCAGAGGTCTTCCCCGATATCCGGCATGAGCCAGCTTGAATGGAAACCATAGAGGGAATTGTATATCCGGGAAGTGAACGAACGTTCCCGTTACCCCATCCACCCGATCCGTTCCCCATTTTAACAGGTTCGACCGAAAGAGTGAGGATGCTCCCAGAACCTCGGGTTCATTTTGGAAGACATAATCCAGGGCATCGATCCACTCGGGATAAAGGAGAAATGGTCCGTGTCTATGCAGAGTTGTTATGCCAATTTTATCCTTTTTAGCCAGTTGCACCTGATCCCATAAGCCTTTTCCGACAATTTCTTTTTTAGCGGGATGATACGCGTATCTTCTCCCGGTAAAACGAGTACAGAGCCGTTGAACAATATGTTCCCGTTTAATGGTGTTGTAATGGAAGGCACACTCAATAGATGGGTTCCCGGCCATTTTACTAACCCAAAAGTTGGTATTGTCGTCTCTTAATACCGCGTAGGTGGCCGGAAGCTTATTTTGGTCTTCCAGCTCCAGGTAGCCAGTATCCCTGGAAGAATCCACATCATGCCGGAATATGACGGTTATCTTCTTTAAATCCGGAAATCCGGCAGGCCTGGCCGGCAACAGCTGAAGGATATCCAAGAGCCGATGAAGATCGCAGACCCATTCATCCAACCAAAACAACCGATGGCGCCAGTTGAACCAGGGGGCCAGGTCCGATTGGCCCTGGAGCCAGGCCTGGAAGCCTGCAAAGATATTGCCATTCAGATAAGTAAGGTTTTCCTGGGTCCATAAGGCCGGGGCCTCGAGGGGAGTCTTGGAGGCTCTTTCGGGAGTCTGTATCTCCCCGTGCACCATAAACAGTTGACCGTACGCGTCAGCCGAGGCAGCAGGAGTTTCTTGATGACCCCACAGATAAAGCTGCTCCCCCGGACTCCAGAGGCGGATTTCGTTGGCAGAATCCAAATTGGCCCCAATTGCTCCATTCGGATGGTCTAATTGAACGAATTTCGTCTCACTCTTGGGCAAGCCCAGCCAATCCGGCCAATGGGGGGAAATTCCGGCCGCCAGGACCCGGCCGCCTTTACCCAACCACTGTTTAATCTCCTGCTCTTGTGACTTCCCCCACTGGCCCAAAGAAGAGATAACGAGAAGCTGGCCGTCGGGCTTCAGCGTGGAAAGTTCTGCCAGCGTCACCCAGGCAGGCAAATATCCTAGCCTGAAAAAAAAATTCCAGGCTCCCACCGGTCCCACATGAGCATAGGCATCCCGGGGCCAGTTGACGATACCCTGAGCGCCACGAAATTTGTAAAGGGGCACGGGGTTGGATATTTCACCCTGCGAATCTTGGGGGGAGAGGATCAGGATAGACATGGTTTAAAAGCACGCGACATTAGACAGTATTTGTAAGCTCCCAAGTTACCGAAAGTAAAATTCAATGCTTAAGGAGACTCACTTTAGATTTTTGGAGTGGATTTTTTTCCCACCAGACTTTGAGAATATCATGCCCGATGCGGGCAGCAATTATCTTGTTACCTTTTTCTTTTATATGGCACCAATCCACAAACAGCCCGTCAGGATCATGCATGAATATATCGCTAATATTAAAAAAATTATATTTTACTAATTGTGCTTGCTTATGTTCCATAACATCATATGTCATTTTAACAAACTGTCTGCATTTTGCCTTTTCTGCTTCCTGGTGCTCATAACTTGTGAGGTGATTTTTATTAAAAATTGTAGGTTGCCAAAAAAACAAGGAGATAAATCGATGATTACTCAGGTTTTCTACCAGCTTCATATTCGCTAGATAGATGTTTTCCACACCTTTAGCCAGGAGATAATCCTTATTATCAGGCATATTCTCTTGCCGCACAAGGGGAGACCGGTGCCCAAACAATTTGTTAGAAATCATGCCGGCTACTTTGTATATATTCGAATCCTCTACAGTGTTTTTAAGAAATAACTTTGCCACAGCATGAGGACGCAATAATAAATTAAATTCTTTAACCCGATTAGATTCATTCTGCGGGAGTCCTGCGACTCTATTCTGATAGGCAGAAAAAGTGTCATTCACTCCATCATAGAAAACTACTATATCTGGAATGTTTCCTTTTTGGAGAAGGGTTAATAATTCAACTACCTCTTGCGTATTTACGTATCCAGTCTCTCCATAATTTGTAACCCTGACATTAAGTCCCCGTTCAGAAAGATATTTTGCAACTAACGACGGGATGGTGTAATCATCCCTGGCAGCAGTTCCCCATAATGTCGAGCCACCAAACATAAAAATATTCAATCGTTTTTCTTTATCATTCTTTTTTATTCGGGGGATATAAGTATAGCGAATGCCGTGTTGATTGACATTAATATATTTTCCCTTGAAAGGCTTTCTGCGCCAGTAAACATAAGATTTCCAATCGGCATCACCTGACTGTATAAACTTATGGAAATAGTCATTTGCCCATTCGATTTTTACCTTTATATGCCATTATCCTATGGTCAATCGGTATGTTCTTGTAATAATAATATCCCGTTAGGAGCAACCCACAGAACAGTTCCGAGAAAATAATTAAGAGTAATGTAATACCTAAAATTACCCAAGTGGTTTTCGAAATATGAATAATATTTTTAAAAAAAGTTAGGCCTCTCATCGGCTTAACTCCCCATATATGCTGTCCGATCTTGGCATTATCAAATTTTCTCTTACAAAACGTTAATTAGACAATAGTAGCGTAACAATTCTTTCCGCGGTTTTGCTGTCCCCATATAGTGGCATGCGGTTAGATGGAGGCAGGAAAGAGCGAACACTGTGGATTATTTGTGAAGAGTCGGCACCGGCCAAAATATTCCAACCATTTTCAACTGTTTCCACCCATTCCGTTTCATCCCGCAAAGTAATACAGGGCACCCCCAGCCAGTAAGCTTCTTTTTGCATACCGCCTGAATCCGTCAGGATCATCCGGGCGGATTTTTCCAAAGCCACCATGGTTATATAACCGACCGGTTCTATGATTTTCAGGTTGCTATCCCTGGACTGGCCCGCGGTTATGCCAAGCTCGTTCAGACACTTGAGAGTGCGGGGGTGCAAAGGCAGCACTACTGGTTCGTCACGGGAGAGCTCTTCCAGGGCCGAGATGATGTTGGCCAGCCGTTCGGGGTTGTCGGTGTTTTCGGCGCGATGGAGGGTGGCGATCAAAAACGATTGTGGCTTAAGGTGCAACTGAGCCAGGATATCCGGCACTTCGCCCGCATGGCCGGCAATGAAGCTCAAGGCGTCATACATGACATCTCCCACCACGTGAACGCCTTTAGTGATGTTTTCCCGGGCCAAATTATCCTGGGCCACCCGGCTGGGACAGAAAAGCAGGTCGGCAATGTGGTCGGTCAAGACGCGATTGATCTCTTCCGGCATGGCTCGATTAAAACTACGTAAGCCTGCCTCCACGTGGGCCACCGGAATATGAATTTTGGCGGCTGCCAGGGCTCCTGCCAGCGTAGAATTGGTATCTCCATATACCAGGACCACATCGGGATTTTCCCGCATCAGAATCGGCTCCAGTTGAACCAGCATCTGAGCGGTTTGCCAGCCATGGAAACCCGAACCGACCTCGAGGCAATAATGTGGCTCGGGGATTTCAAGCTCCCGGAAAAAGATGGCGGACAATTCATCGTCATAATGCTGGCCAGTATGGACCAGAACTTCAGTGAAGATGGTCTGCTCAGGCTTTACTGTCCTGAGAATTTCAGATCTGTTAAATTTTGCAATGGTGCGAGAGACAGCCGAGGCTTTGATAAACTGTGGCCTCGCCCCCACAACAGTAAGGATCTTCATAAAAAAGAGTTATCCTTGATGGTACCGTTATCCAGCCACCAGAGAATGATACAAGGCGATTTCCTGATTAACTAATGAGCTCTGGTCATATTCCGTCCTGAAGACTTTATACAGGTTATCACCCAGGCCCTTCGCCAGTCCTGGGTCTTTCATGATTATCTCTATTTTGTGGACCCATTCGTTAACTGCAACCGGATTAACCAAGAACCCTGTGACCCCGTCTTCAATGATTTCACCATGCCATTCAATATTTGACGCAATTACCGGCTTCCCCAAAGAGGCTGCCTCAAACAGCACAAAACCCGACATGGGGACCAGGATCGTTTTGGCATGTTTAATCAATGATTGAACCATGTCGTTGGGCTGCCAGCCTAAAAAGTGCGCTTGAGAAAATCTTTGCAGATGAGCCTGACCGGATGCCCGCAAGGGGCCGTCACCACAAAAGACAAATTGTACCTGGGTGGGCCAAGCACTCAGTACCGCTGCGGCCACTTTAAACATGATATCAGAATATTTATATCTATTGAGAAAACCAACAACAAGAATATAAGGGACTTCCGGGTTTAATCCAAACCGGGAGAATATTTCCGGTTGGTCCACTTCCTCAACTTCGGCCGGGGTTATTCTCCAGGGAATTATTCTCACCTTCTTATTAGCTCTTTGATTGCCTATCAGAGAAGCTACATAATCTTTGGTGTAGCGGTTAGGAGCTATAATTATATCACATATATAGAGAACAATTTTCTCTAATGTATAGGAAATAAATTTATTATTAAATTGATATTTATTATCTCTTTCTTGCGGTATCCGGTTATTTCCTCCCAATGAAACTACACTTGGGACTCCCAAGAGCCTGCCCACTAAACAACCGATAAAACTTCCCAGGTAAGGCAGTCTACCGCGAACAAGGTTTATATTTTCTTGTTTAAATTTTCTAAAAACCATACAAAAGGTAAGAAATAAATTAAGTAATTTAAATTTACTTCTATGGACAATATATGAAAAAATCTCAATATTATATTCAGCAAATTTTTTTTTATAAACTAGGTCACCGTCACATGGAGTAAAGTGAACCACTTTCTGAGAGAATCTATCAGGATTATAGATGATGGGAGCTGTCCACAAATTTCCTTTCTTATCTAAATCACTTAAACAGCTATCCATGAAATTGGCCAAGCGTATCTCTATATTATCCTTCATTTGATAGCGCTAACCCCTTGTCCCGAACATAAACGGCAAATACTTATACTATCTTGTTTTTGTAACAATCGGGCGCGAAATTTTTGAAATTTCTCGCCGTTCCATATCTGGTCAAGGTCCTGGTGTAAAAGGTTTCCCATGACAAAGTTGCCGGTGGCGTCGCGGCAACAGGGCACCACGTCGCCGTTTACCTGGATGGCCAGGGAATAGTAAATCCAGGGGCAGTCATTTGCGGGAACTACTTTGGGCTTGAGTATGCCCCGCTCAAAGGCTTCGGGATCATAGAACCAGTGGCTTGGGTCCCGGGGCAAAAAATCCCTGGCCTGAGCCAGGGTACGCACGCAAGGATCGACAATCACGGCGGCATCGACCTGCATCTGCCGCATTAAGGCCATGAAACCAGCTATTTCATGTTCGTTGTGTTTCATCAAAATAAAGCCGCAATCAATCTGCATTCCCGGGCGGCGGGCGTTCCGCTGGCGCACGGTTTCCCGCAGATTTTCCAATACCTTATCCAGGCGGCTGCCGATTCGGTAAGTCTGGTGAGTTTCCTGGGTTATCCCGCCTATCTGAAAACTGACTTCATCGATCCCCGAGTCCACCAGTCTGCCGGGGTCAATCACGTCGCCATTGGTGCAGGTTGTAACAAAAGGAATCCCCCTGTCCTTGGCGTACCGGATCATGTCATAGGCCGACTTGTTGAGAAAAGCTTCTCCCATGTAATAAAACATCAAGGTATTGGTATGAGAAGCGATCTTGTCGATGATGATTCTAAACCGGTCATAGGACATGAAGGCCTTGGGCCGTCCCAGGATGCCGGCCCCGGTTTCGCACACCGGACATTTGAGATTACAAACATTGGCCGGCTCAATGGTGATGTTCATGGGCCGCCCGGCGATGCGGGGCGAGCGCCGGACCCAGGAGAGGGAGGAGCAGACGTGATCCAGGGAGCCGCGGCGTTGCTTTAGGAGTCCTTCCAGACCCTGACGCAAAGCAAAGCAAAAGGTGGCAAACCGCTTTCCCACTACTTTCTGTTTTAATAAATCCTTTAACGTGGTTCGCATGTTTAGATCTGGACGGACTTCTTTTAGAGTTAATGCAGTTACCCTATTTTAGGATTGGCGGCGTTACTGGGGCCCATCACCTGGCAGGGAGTGCCGTAAGCCTTGCTGCCTGAAGGTATATCGCTCAGTACCAAACTGTTGGCCCCAATAATACAGCCATCGCCGATAGTAACTCCCTTGGCGATGACGGCATTCGGGCCGATATAACAACGAGAGCCGATCTTGACGGGAGCTCTTTCGAGGCTTTCCTGGCCTCCGGATAAAGCCCACCGCACCGAATCGTGGGTGTAGATCTGGACGCCGGCGGAAATAGAGCAAAAAGAGCCGATCTCCAGCCCGCCGGAGCCGTCAAGGATGGTAAACGGGCCGATCCAGGTGTTGGCCCCGACCTTTACGTCGCCTAAAACCAGGGCACTGTCATAAATACTGGCCCCTTCTCCGAAGCCGAGGAGCCGGGCCTTCTCCCAGCGGTCCACGAAATAATCGCCGAACGGCAGGCTCCGGTGCCATTTGGCCTGCATATGCTCCTGCAGGACCAGCCAGAGTTGACGCAATTTCTTTAACAGCTCGGGCTGCTGGTGCTCTGGAGGTAAAGGAGTCTTTTTCTCATCCATATCCGGTCCGCGGCCAAGCAAATTCTCACCGGTCAGAGTGCGGCGGGGTCGAAGCCCAAGGCCTGAAATGATCTATTCTTTTACGGCAACTACCGTTATGCCGGCTTCCTGGATGTTGAGAGATTCAATGGCCAGGCCGGCCTCAGCGCACCATTTTTTAATTTCCTCCGGGGTATGGCGATGGCAGTTCAGGGGCCTGAACCAGTCAAAATTTACGTGGTTCATTTCGTCCAGGGTGTACTCGGGACGATAATACATCTTGCAGATATGCCAATAGAAAAATCGTTGCAGATCGAAAGTCCCCTGCTTAATTCCCAGAAAGGGAATATCTTCCGGCACCTGGAGCTCGACCTGTAATTCCCCCAGAGCTTTTCCAAGCTTGGTCAGCGCTTCCAGGGCTTTCCAGGCTTCGGCATCACTGAGCGGTTGAAGCTGGCGGCGGATGTAGTCATCGGTGAATTCCCGGATAACCGCCTTTTTGGCATAAACGTAGAACAAGAATCTGCCGCCGGGCTTCAGATGGCGCGCCAGCTTCTTGAGGGATGCCTCGGTGCTGTCCGTATGATGCAGGACTCCCTCGGAAAAAATCAGATCAACCGAGGCGTCCGGCAAGGGCAACTCGGTCAGGCTGACCTGAAGAAACTCCCCCGGATATCCGGCTTCCCTGAAGCGCTCCCGGGCGATATTTATGGCATCGGAAATATCAATCCCCAGGTAATCGTGGTGATGCAGATGCTCTCCAAAAAAGAGCAGGGCCGAATAGCCGGAGCCGCAGCCGGCGTCCAGAATGATTCGGCGTTCTCCGGCCAGCCACTGGTCGAGCAACTCGGGGTTATTGCGGCAATAGCGCTCAAACAGCCAGCGTTGACTGTTGGCCTTGGACGCGGCAGATTCATAGGTGTCCCGCTTGGACCACTTAAAACTAAAGGTATCCCTGGTTTGACTCTGCCGGTCAGAATAGTGCGGGTTCGAGGAATCGGGGACCTTGAGCCCCAGTCTTTTCAATGCCGACATCGCCAGACCCTTATTGGTACTTAATGAGCCACCATTCCATATTCAGCAGGGACCAGATAAATAGTCTGCGGTTTTGCTGGCCTTGCAGGTGCTCATTGACCAGATTTTGCACCGCGGTCTTATCCAGATAATCATAAAGACGGGCCCGGTCATTGAAGAGGGTGCGCCGGACAAATTCTATACTTTCGCCCTTGAACCACGAGCTATCCGGGCCGCTGAAGCCTTGTTTTTCCGCCTGGGTGATGTCTTTGGGAATATAACGGTCCATCACCTTGCGCAGGATGAGCTTGCCGTCGCGATGTTTCTGAAAATATTTAGCGGTCTTGGGGCCGGGTTCGTTTTCATTGAGCCGGACCAGCCGTGACAGGTTTTTCAGCTTAAATCTTACCGGAACCTGCCTGGCAAAATCTACTAAATCATTATCCAGGAACGGCACCCGGGTTTCAACACTGTGGGCCATGCTCAACTTATCCTCCACGATCAGCAGGCCGTGTAGGAAGGTCTTGGCCTCAAACGACAGGGAATAGTTGATATAGTCTTCCGGCCTGGCAGGATTGGCGGGGTGATTGCTGAAAACCTGCCGGAAGATATCCCGGGTCTGGACGTGTTTTACCCGATCCCAGACGGGCAGGAAGACCCGGGAGACTTCTTTGCCGGGGATCAGGCGCTGCCAGAAACGGTAATATTTATCGACATACTGCTCAAAGTTGTCATTGACGGCCGCGCGATAGTATCTCCAGGGATAGCCGGCAAAAAGTTCGTCGCCCCCGGTGCCGGACAGGACCACTTTGACAAACTTGGAGGCCAGCTGAGCCATGTAAAAATTAGGATAGCTTTGCCCCACCCGGGGCTCCTCCAGGTGCCAGGCCAGGGTCGGAAGGATACGCTCCATATCCCCGGCTTTGAGCACCATCTCGTAGTGCTCGGTCTTAAAGAGGTAGGACATAAATTCGGCTTTTTCCCGTTCATCATAAGCCAGCTCGAGGCCGGAAGCGGAATGCAGGTCAAAGCCGCAGGTGAAGGTTTTGATATAAGGGAGTTCGGTCGCGGCGATTGCGGTGATGGAGCCTGAATCCATGCCACCGCTCAAATAAGAGCCCACATCCACATCGCTGACGAGCTGCCGCTTGACGGCTTGCCGGAACAGCCGGTCCAGTTCCTCCAGATGTTCTGCTTCGGATGCCGACTGGTCCGGCTCCTGGAAAGAAAAATCCCAATAGCGCGTAAATTTTAAGCGGCTTTCCGTGGAACCCAGGGATAATCTGGCCCAACTCCCGGCCGGGAAGAGCCGGACGCCTTCGAGTAAAGTTTTGTCCGTAAAGATATTCTGAAAGGTGAAATATTCCAGCAGGGCTTCGAGGTCAAGGGCGCGGCGGGCGGCGGAATGGGCCAGAATGGCCTTTTGTTCGGAGGCGAACAGAAAGGTCCGGCCTTGAAAGGTATAATAGAAAGGCTTGATGCCGTAACGGTCCCGGGCGAGAAACAGCTCCTGGCGGGTCTTATCCCAGATAGCCAGGGCGAACATGCCGTTGAAGCGCTGCACGCATGCCGGTCCCCACTGGACGTAGGCGTGCAGCACCACCTCGGTATCAGAGCGGGAACGGAAGGCATGGCCCAAATTTTCCAACTCCCGCCGCAGCTCCCGGAAATTGTAGACTTCGCCGTTATAGACCAGAGTGAATTCGCGGTTGTCGGTACTCATGGGCTGGTGGCCGGCCGGAGATAGATCGATGACGGCCAGACGCCGGTGCCCTAACCCGAGAAAACTGTCGACATAGAAGCCTTCCCCATCCGGTCCCCGGTAGGCAATGGCATCGGTCATACGCCGGAGGGGTGCCGGGGAGACCGGTTCACCATCAAGATTAAATATGCCAACAATACCGCACATAAGTTTTACAGGCGTTTGCTGAGTTCCCGCACCACCGTCTCCTGGTCTGCCGGGGTCAGGTCATGATAAAGGGGTAGCGTCAGGCAATGGTCAAAGGCATACTTACTGGCTGAGAGGGTACCGGCGTGGCGGCAGGCGGCGCTTGCGAAGAAGGGTGGATGGAGATGGAGGGCATAGGTGCCGATCTGCACTTCGATGCCGTTTTGCCGCAGGTCCGCCATGACTGCATCGCGGTTCTCGATGAAGATGCAGAACGATTGCCAGGAATGTTTCCCCAAGTCGGTGGTTCGGGGCAAGGCGACCCCGGGGACGCCCTTAAGCATAGCGATATAGTTGTGGGCCAGCTCAAGGCGCCTTGCTAAGAGTTCGGTGATTTTCTGCATCTGACCCAGACCCACCGCGGCCAGCAGGTTGCTTAACTTGTAGTTCGTGCCGATACGCTCAAAGATCGTTCCGGCGCGGGAATCGGACCGGCCCATGCCGAAATGCTTATAGGATTCCATCCATTCGGCCCAGCCGGGGTTATTGGTGACGATAATGCCTCCTTCCCCGGTGGTGATGAATTTGCGGGGATGGCAACTGAATATCGCAATGTCGGCGTGGTTTCCCACCTTGACACCCTTAAACTCTGCCCCCAAAGCACAGGCGGCGTCCTCCACCAGATAGAGGCCGTATTTTTCTTTGAGGGCCGCAAGGCGATCATAGTCCAGGGGGTTGCCGAACAAAGAGACCGGAATCATCGCCCGGGTGCGGTCCGTGATGGCGGCCTCCAGGGCGTCATAATCGATGAGCATTGTGTCCCGGCAGATATCCACCAGCACGACCCGGGCCCCGACGATAGCCACGACATCGGCGGTAGCCGGATAGGTGTAATCGGGGACGATGACCTCATCGCCGGGGCCGATGCCCAGGGCCCGCAGAGCCATTTCCAGGCCCGTGGTGCAGGAGGTCACCGCCAACGTATGTCGGCAGCCCAGGAACTCCCGCACGGCCTCTTCAAATTTTTGGGTAACCGGCCCCTCGGTAAGGAAGCCGCTGTCGAGAACTTCGCAGACCTTGTCCTTAATTTCCTTGGACATATAAGGTCTTATCAGGGGAATTTTTTTCAGGTCATCCTCCTGCGGCCTGACGCCGAAGCGCAACTTCTTCCATGTGGGCCTTACGCCAGTTTACCAAACGCCGCAACCCCTCTTCCAGATCTACCGTCCAGGTAAAACCGAGATCGCGAGCGGCGCCCTCCGGGTCCCCGACCCGATTGGTAACGAAAGTCTGTCCCGCAGGTTCATATTTAATGGGCAAATTGCTGCCGGTAATCTTGAGAATCAGCTCGGTCAACTCCTTGATGGAGGTCTTAATTCCCCGGCCCACATTGTAAAAGCCAAACGGGACGTCGCTTTTCAGGGCGCAGACATTGGCCCGCGCCGTATCACCCACGTAAATGAAATCATAAGCCTGGGAGCCGTCCCCATAGACCACCGGCGGCAGGCCTTTGTCAATATTATCCAGAATCTTCATCATTACCGCAATGTAGGTGCCCCGGTAATCCTGGCGCGGCCCATAGACATTCATGTACCTCAGCCCCACTCCGTTCAAACCGTAGCGTTTATGCAGGGCCTTGAGCATATGCTCACCGGCGATCTTGGTGGCGCCATAAAAGGTCCAGTTATTATAGGG
>Ga0315542_1001328_pt1 | contig 15456 bp, 13 predicted proteins | sample SalMarSW160120MG_FD_202541 | JGI IMG/M metagenome (GOLD analysis project Ga0315542, IMG submission 202541) | Salt marsh sediment microbial communities from the Plum Island Ecosystem LTER, Massachusetts, United States - Salt Marsh Sediment SW1601-20 ...
ACCGCGAGCGGCACCGTGACTATGCTCAACGGCAAGTTCGCCATACGCACCGAGTCGGGGTTGAACCCGTTCTCATTCTCGGCGGGCGTCATAGACGCGCTAGACCAGCAGGAGATCACGCCATACGTCATCGCGTCAAAGAGCTTCAGCCTGTCCGGGCCGCTGGCCGAGAACCAGGTGAGCGTGGCGGTCAACGCCGGCTACGGCGGCGGCTTCTATGACGACGGCATTCTGCTGGGCGGCGAGGTGAAGCTGCATCCCCAGTTCTCCATCATCGGCGAGCGCACGAAGAACCTAACGAACCTAGGGTTGCGCTTCAACAGCGCGGGACTGGCACTGGACATCGGGCTGATTGACCTGGAGGATTTCGGTGCCGGCGCCAGTTACACCTGGACTTTCTTCTGAGGGAACGAGCGCTACCTACCGGGGAAGCTCGAACAGCACGAGGCTGTTCTGATCTGCGCGCCGCACCGCCACGTACCGGGAGCCCGGGCTGAACGAGTAGCTGTCCACTCCGCCCGCCACCACGTACTCCTGCACGCCGTCGCGCTTGCGCAGGCAGAGGAATGGCTCGTTCTCCGGCATGCGCACCCGCACGGCGTAGGGCAGGCGGTAGAAAATACGGAAATACGAAAGGAACCTGCCGTCCGGCGAAAGGCGCGGGTTGAAGTCAAAGCCACGGTCCTGGCTGTCCAGTAATACCTCGGGTTCCTCGCCGCCGAATAAAAGCACCTGTGAGTAATACCTGGCATCACGCCCTTCCCGGGGATTCTCCGGCAGCTTGAATGTGTCGTCCACCATCAGGAATCCTGGCGAGCTGCCTGCGCCACCGAACGCCACGTTGGAAACAACGCCGGCAATAATCTCTCCGCTCGGCACCACTTCGATTCCGCGGAACTGATACGCGTCATACAGCTTCACCAGCGCGTTATCGTTCAGCGAATAAGCAGACAGGAACTCGCCTCTCGGATACTCGCCGCCAAAGCTGCGGGAAACGATGATGATGGAGTTGTCACTGGGGCTGTAGGCCAGCTCGTCTATGAGGTCAACCTGCGTCTTGATAGATAGGGCGAGGAACGCACCGGTTTCCAGGCTCAGCCGGGCCAACGAAACTTCGCTTTCCGCCGAAGTGAATGGTTGGGCGGCGACATAGACGTACTTATCGGTGTTGTCCCAGACGTACTTGCCGATAATGAAGTCCGGCGGGACTTTGGTGAACTCAACCGCCCGCAGCCTCCCAGCCTCCAGGTCAACAACCTTGAATAGCGGGGGTTCTAGCGGGTGGGCCTGCGGCGCGTAAAAAGAGACGTAGCGGCGCTGGGGTGAAAGCTCCAGGCTCAAGTTCTCCCAACCGTCCTTACGGCGCAGCACGCTTGCGAGGTCGGTAGCGGAAATGAGCTTTTCCCGGTCGCCAGTGCTGATGCGGTGTTTCCAGACGATGGCACCGAAGGGATTCACCGCGTAGAGCACCAGGTTGTCTTCATCCCACCAGTCGTAGTCTACAATCCGGCTGCCGTCGCTGAAGGAGATGATGTAGGGCTCACGGTCGGCCGCGGTTGCCGCCAGTGGCGACAGCAGCAAGGCTGCCAGCAAGAACAGGGGAAGCAGGCTAGGTGTCCACTTCATAGTCGGACGGCGATTATAACGCCAGAGGCCTTAGCCGTGAAGGTGCGCTACGGAGCCTAGTCTGTGAGTGGCTTGGCGGATATGGGTATCTCTCCAGCCTTGATTGCCCGCTCGTAATAAGTTATCTCGGTCTTCACTTCGTCCGGCAAGCGACTGAAGCTCTCATAACCCGTGAGGCCCACTAGCTTGATTACATCATCGCGCAAGCCTATCGTTATCACTTTCACGCCGCCCGTCGGGACGCTTCGTCCCGGCTTTGGCACGTAAAGTGAGTCTTTCGCTCCTTCGTTCAGCTTCACCGGTTCATCAATCCTGAACAGCCCGATGTCGTCCGCGTTTTTAACAAAGAACAGAGGTAGCTGCCCGAAGTCGACCACTGAACTGAAGACTACTGAACGGTAGGCTTCGTCGGGGGGCGGAGTTATGCCGGCGATGGCGTAACTCGATGAACCCTCCAGCGAGGTTATGAAAGATTCACCCAGCCCACTGGCCAGCACGGCCACCGCATCGACTCCGAGGCCAGACATGCTGTGCTGTTTCACTTTATCCAACATTCCCCAGATGAGCTCCAGCCCTTCCTCGGGCGCGACCAGCTCCTTGCGCTTGACCCTTAGGTCGGTCACGCTGCTGCCGGCGCGAACTTCCCTGACGCCTTGAGTGAAGCCTGCTACAAAACGGTCGCACCACTCCTCTTCAAAGCTGAGCACCGCGATGCGGCCCGTGCGGCTCAGGTGCGCTAGCGCCGCGCCGGCAATGTATCCTGGCTCCTCCATTCGGAAGTCCATGCGGAAGAACAGCGAGGATGCTTCCGGCGGGATGGAAGCAAGCGCGAGCACGTAGTTGGCAGGGCGCACCTCAAAGGTCTCCGAGAGCTTGACGAACAGATACGTGTAGGTGTCGTGATAGGAGAAGACGACGGTCGGATAGCTGTCCAGCTCCTGGCGCATAATGGATATCCACTCGGTGGTCGGCTTCTCATAGAGCCGGATTTCGCGGTACTCCCAGTTGGCCGCCGCAAAGGCGTCCTTGGCCGCCTGGCTGAACGCGGGAGTGAAAACCTCCCGCTCGGGGTACTTCGGATCCGGCGGGGGAATAACGAAGAGGAAGTGCGCAACCGGCGGGCCCCGCTGTGCAGAAGGCTCCGGTCGCCGAGCAGCCGCATCCGGGCGCTCCGCAGTTTCGGGTCGGTTGCAAGCCGCTATTAGCAGCATAAACATTGCGGCAATTGCGGTGCCGGTTACAATTCGCTTCACGGTTACATTATAACTTCAGGCTCGGCGGCGAAACTGCCCCTCTTGGCTCTGATATAATGCGAATCGCAAATGAGCGACCCGTCGCGCAACCCGCTGAACGGCACCGTGAGCTTCCCCCGCATGGCTTGGGCCTTCATCCTGGTGCTCACGGTTTGCAGCGTCACGGTGTTTTTCCTCCTGCTCAAGCTCTTTGTCCCATCTGGCAACCAGGTTTCTTTCTTCCTGCTCATCGGATTCGGCTTCATTCTGTCAGCTCTTCTGCTGGTAGGCGTCCTCCTGCTGCACCAGCACTACGTGCGCGCCCAGAAGCGCATGCGCAAGCTGCTGGAACAGGAGCTGGAATACATGAGGATCGAGCAGGAGAGCAGCGAGATAATAATGAACTTGAACGAGCTGCTCTCCGAGCAGACCGAGGAACAGGTGCGCCTGAACCGCGAGCTGCGGCAGCTCTTCCTGGAAACCGTGCGCGCGATGGTGGCAACGCTGGAGGCGCGGGATGAGTACACGCAGAACCACTCGCTGCGCGTGGCGGGCTGGGCGGAGTTGTTGGGACGGTATGCGGGACGGTCACCCGAGGAGTTGGAGGTGCTGGAGCGCGGCGCGCTGCTTCACGACATCGGCAAAGTCGGTATTCCCGACAACATCCTCAACAAGCCCGGCCGCCTGACCGAGCAGGAGTACGAAGTGGTTAAGACCCACCCGAGCCGGGGCGACGAAATTGTGAAGAACATCAAGATGCTGCAGGACTCACGCCCCATCATCCGCCACCACCACGAGCGCCCGGACGGCAAGGGCTATCCGGACGGCAAGGCTGACCCCCCGGCGGTGGCGCGAGTAACCTCCATCGCGGATTGCTTCGACGCAATGACCAGCCAGCGCCCCTACCGCGACCCGATGGACTATGACACGGCCAAGCGGACAATGGTGGACGCCTCCGGCGCCCAGTTTGACCGTGTGCTGTTGAACGACTTCTTTGAAATGCTGGAAACCACTTCGGAGGGTCACCGCTCCATCGGACATATTACAGGCATACCGCCGCTGACGTTCAGCGAGGAGAACGACGCTCGGCTCAAGGGATACCATGAGCGGTTCAGACAAGCTATCTAACCGGGTTGAGGCCGCTTCGTACATGCTCACCGAGCCGGAAGTGAGCCTCATCGGCATCACGCGCCCGCTGGAGGGCGGCACGATTGAACAGCACCTTGAGCGCGCCGCCCGGGAGTGCTACCAGTCGCACAAGCTGATGTCACCGGAGGATAGCCCGCGCTTCATCCGCGGCATCATCCTCCGCGGGCACGAGAGCGTGCTGGAGCACACCAGCGCCACCTTCCGCGTGCTCGGGGGCAGCCGCGCCTTTACCCACGAGCAAGTGCGCCACCGGTTGCTGTCGTTCTCTCAGCAAAGCCAGCGGTACGTAAGCGAGACCAACTACCGCGCCATCCTGCCGCCAGCGGTAGCGGACAACCCGGAAGCGCTGGCGGTCTTCCAGGAACTGCTGGAGCACACGCGCGAGGCCTATGCCAAGCTGAAGGAGCTGGGGCTCAGAAACGAGGATGCGAGGTTCGTGCTGCCCAACGCGGTGGAGAGCGGCATCGTCATCTCCGGCAACCTGCGCGAATGGCGCCATGTATTCCGCGTACGTTGCACCGAAGCGGCGCAGTGGGAGATTCGGCGCATTTGCGGGATGATGCTCAAGCTGGTGCGCGAGCATGCGCCAGTGGTGTTCGGCGATTTCGTCCTGGACGAGGAGACCTGGGTGGCGCGGCATCTGGCGGAGACTGTAGAGTGCGATGAGGCCAAGAAGCTGGTCAAGCGCGAGCTTGAGAAGCTGGCGCAAGCCGGCGAGCCGCCCAACCGCATTCTCCGGTGCCTCGCCGACGACGACGTATACCGGGCGCTCTTTCACGTGAAGCTCTGCCTCTGCCGGAGTTGCCGCGAAACGCTGGCCGACTGCGGCGATTGGAAGTAGCGGCGGGGCGTTGATGCCAGCTTTGAAGGAATGACAATCTGATGTTTGTGATGCGGCTTATGCTGGTTCTGGTGGCAGCCCTCATAGGCGCGCTACTAACAACATGTGTGGATGAAGAGGCACCTCGCGAGTTCCCTACCGAGGCAGCGGGACAAACTGACACCACATCCCTCTCCGCCGAGCGAGCGCTCACATCAGGCAAGCGTGATAGCATCAGCGGATACGAGGATTACGAGCTGGCTCAGCCGATAGACAAAGAAGTTCTTGCGCGCTTTGTCGGGTCGCAGCGGGACAAATCGCAGCCGGAAGTACAGGTGTATGACCTCAAGGAGGACTGCCCCGACGGCCACAACCTCTGGCTGAAGAACACTACGCTGGTGCTGCGGGACGGCCTGCTGAAGGCGGTGTTCGTGGACTACGATCCGCCGCCGGAGCTGCGGAGGCAGCCGGAGGAGGCCTGGGATTTCGTGGAGAGCCTGCGCCAGGCAATCATGGGGCAATACGATTCTCAGTTGGTTGCGAAGGACAAGTTCTACCAGTCCGCGGAGTCCCCCGGAGCCAAGTCGTGGATGGGAGTGCTGCTGTTGAAGGACGAATGCGGGCGGGAGCTGGTGCTCATCTGGACGGGAACCGAGGTCAGAATCTCGTGCTGGGAAGAGGAGTTCATGCGCGAGGTAAAGGAAGACACTCATGCTGACCTGCAAAGAAAGCTACCCAGCTTTCCGCCAACGCCCTCTCTGTAGCACGCACGCCTGCGGCGACTGGAAATAGCGGGCGCGGCTGCTACAATTCCCTGCATCAAGCGCATGCTAGCCACACTGGTTATCTGCCTGATTGTCTTCATTGCCGTGGTGGCCGTCAGCGCGCGGCTGATGGAGAACTCGCTCATCTACTTCCCCTCCAAGCACCCGTCGGGGAGATGGAATGCGGGGGACTACGGGCTGGCGGTGGAGGATGTCTGGCTCACGGCGGAGGATGGGGTGCGGCTCCACGGCTGGTATGCCGCGGCGGAGACTGCGCCTGGGAGTGCGGAGAATGGCGGTGCGGTTCCGGTCATCCTGCTCTTTCACGGCAACGGCGGCAACCTCACCGACCGCATGGAGAAGCTCAAGTTGCTCACCGGCCTGGGCGCGGATGTCTTCATCATTGACTACCGGGGCTATGGCAAAAGCGAGGGCCGGCCCGACGAGGCGGGCATCTACCGCGACGGCGCGGCGGCTTACCAGCACCTGATGGATGAGCGCGGCGTGGCGCCAGAACACATCATTCTCTTCGGCGAGTCCCTGGGTGGCGCAGTGGCCTGCGAACTGGCGGCGCGCCATCCCGTGGGTGGCGTCATCCTGGAATCGACCTTCACCCGCGCCAGTGATATGGCGCGCAAGGTGCTGCCGCTGCTGCCGCCGCAGCTTTACCTCAAGACGCGGTTTGATAACCTCGGCAAGCTTGCGCGCATCCACGCGCCAGTGCTCATCCTCCACGGCGCGGAGGACACTACCGTCCCGCCGTACTACGCCCGGCGTTTGTACGCTGCCGCGAATGAGCCCAAGGCAGTTCTATTCATCCCCGGCGCGGGGCACAACGATGTGTCTGTGGTGGGCAGGAAGGAGTATGCGGCCGCGATCACGCAGTTTCTTGATAACCTCCCGTAGCGGCGCCGTGTTACAATCATCCTGTTGTGAAGCTGCGGAATGTAGCAATCTCCATTCTGATTGTCTTCGCGCTCGCAGCCGTGCTTTGTTTAGTGCCACTGCGCGAACTTGACGGAGAGAGCGCTGTATCTCTTCTTGGGTATCGCATCATAACGCCCACCGAGCCGAAGACCACAGTGGTATTGTTGCCGGATGATGTGCTGCAATTCATGGATGAAACTAGGAGCTGGGTCTCGAAGTGGTGGGATGACTTTCTGGACAATCCCAATTCCACCTTTGACGACCTCTCCGATCAAACGGCACCAAAGGACCTCCGCGACAAGGCATATGAAATCCTTAACAACCCGAGCACTTGTCCCGAGATAATGCTCTACATGGTCTGGTGGTTTCAGAACTACGAACAACCCGAGTTTACTGAGCAGTTCCTCACGCCATACATCAGCCCAGAGTTCCTCAGCAAACTCACGGATAGGCCACACCTCCTTCTTCTGGCACTAGTGATATCAAGAGAGCAGTTGCGGTATGCCCTTTCTGAGGGCGAGGAACCTGCTTTCTCAAGAGACTTCATGGAGACGCTCCACCAAGCGCATGCCGAGATTCTCGCACGTGCATCAAGAATAGCGCCGCGAGACGCTTTCTCAAGACTGATCGCTATCCAGGCTGCATACCAGGCTGTTGTCAGCGAGAGGGGTGCAGATATCTGGCTGAAGGCAACGGACGCAGAGAGGCAACAGTATAGTAAGCAAGCGCTGCCCTATTTAAAGCGATTCCTACGGTCAAAGCGAGGATGGCTTGTCAGAGAGCCGACTTGGTTCAGCTACATCCGCTCTCTGGATTCGCTTGAAGGCCCAGCACGGCAGCCCGCTTCGAGGTATGCTCTGCTTTCATCAGAACCGCTTAGCACATTCGGTATGATCGATGCTATGGTAGCCGCTGACGCATCCGAGAGAGGAGATTGGGGGACTGTACTGCTGACAGTGGACGCTGTAGACCATTTGTCGGACCTGTATCCCGAGGACGAAGACAAAGATCAAGGCTACGCTTTCTTCCTCGTCTTTACTTCTATCAGTGCTGCCCAGGCGTCACCAGACTTGAAACAGGAGCTGGCTGAAATCCATGAGGAATGGATTGGGCCCCTTATTGAGGCTCTCGAATTGACCATCAATGCAATGGACGAGCCTGGAGCCGTCGTGAAGCAAGACTCCGGGGCGGTCGTATCTGAAGAGCCGACCGATGAAGAGCAACTGCAGAAGATTAGAGAGCGTGTCTCGCGCCTAAGGAAGGCGCTTGAAAAAGAAGTAAAGGCCCCTGCAACAAGGACGGACTAGCTTCTCACGAAGCTCCAGCGCGTTGCCCGCCTACAGAATATACTCCGCCAGGTCCTTCTCCGCGAGGATGTCGCCGACGCGGGACTCCACGTACTTGCGGTCAACTGTGACTGACCGTGGCGCGGCGTAGGGCGCCTCAAAGGAGATTTCCTCCAGCACCTTTTCCAGCATGGTGTAGAGCCGACGGGCGCCGATGTTTTCCAGCATAGAGTTGGCCTTTGCTGCGAGCTGCGCCAGCGCCTTCACGCCGGTCTTGGTGAACTTGAGCGCGACGCCATCGGTCGCCAGCAGCTCTTGGTACTGGAGCGTCAGCGCGTTTTCCGGCTCCACCAGGATGCGCCCGAAGTCCTCGGCCGACAACGAGTCAAACTCCACGCGCAGCGGGAAGCGCCCCTGGAACTCGGGGATGAGGTCGCTGGGCTTGGTGACGCTGAACGCGCCGGCGGCGATGAAGAGGACGTGGTTGGTCTTCACCGGGCCGTACTTGGTGATGATAGTGCTGCCCTCAACGAGCGGCAGCAGGTCGCGCTGCACGCCGCCGCGCGAGACATCGGGGCCGGACTGCTGGCCTTCCTTGTAAGCTATCTTGTCAATCTCGTCAATGAAGACGATGCCGGTTTGCTCCACGCGCTCGATGGCCTCGCGCAGGACCTTCTCCTGGTCAATCTCCTTCTCCACCTCTTCCTGCAGGAAGTGGCGGCGCGCTTCGGCCACGGTCACTTCGCGCTCCTTCTTGGGTTTATCGCTGAAATCGGAGAACATCTCCTGGAGGTTCATCCCCAACTCCTCCAGGCCCTGGGAGGAGAATACCTGCATGAACTTGGGCTGGCTTTCCGGCAGGTTGACCCGCACCTTCTGTTCGTCCATCGCGCCGCTCATCACGCGCTCGTGGAGTTTGGCGCGCACACGCTCAAACTGGGCGCTGCGCTGCTTCTCGCGGTCAATCTCCTCGGGCGTCTTCATCGGGCCGGCGGGCGAAGGGCGCGGCTGCATAATGTCCACCACCCGCCAGGCGGCGGCAGACGCCAGGCGGTCCGACAGCACCCGCATCCGCTCCAGCTTCACGGTGCGCACCGAAACTTCGGTGAGGTCGCGGATGATGCTGTCTACATCGCGGCCGACATAGCCGATCTCCGTGAACTTGGTGGCCTCCACTTTCACGAACGGGGCTTTGATCAGGCGCGCCAGACGGCGGGCGACCTCGGTCTTGCCTACGCCGGTGGGGCCGATCATCAGGATGTTCTTGGGGATTATCTCGTCGCGTAGACTCTCCGGCACGCGGGCGCGGCGGTAGCGGTTGCGGATGGCCACGGCCACGGCGCGCTTGGCCTGGTCCTGGCCAATGATGTATTTATCCAGCTCCGCCACCACTTCGGCGGGCGTAAGCTCGGTGCCGTATGCGGGTTCAGTGCCGTCTTCCACGATTCTCATCGCGGAGAGTCTAGCACAGGGCTGCAAGCCGGTCAGGGCATCGGCACTTCGGTATCCACCCCGGCGCCGAGTTCGGTGAGGGGCAGCGGATTGGCCTCGTCAGCGCTACGCTGGATCCACATCCGGTTGTTGCCGGCGAAGGCGTAGGAAGCCGGGTAGGTGTCATTGCCGCCGGTGTCAATGAAGAGCCCCAGGCCGCGGATGAAGTCGCGCAGGCCGCCACGCGGGCCGTTGTTGTCGCGGCCAAAGGTGGTGGCGGCGGAGACGTTGTAGGTGTCGTCACCGGCGAAATCCCAGAACACTCCGATGCCGTTGGCGTTGCCGCCGCCGAGTGATAGGTTGGGCGCGTCGTATGTGTCATTGCCCGCGCGCTCCACCAGGAAGCCCAATGAGAAGTCGTGACCCGCGCCCTGCGCCATGTTCATATCCGCGAAGTAGTGGTCGTTACCTGCCGCGTCATCCAGGATACCGATAGCGAAGTGCGCGGCGGAGCCCTGGACATACCAGTGGCCGGTGTAGCTGTCGTCGCCGGCGGCGTCGGAGAGGATGCCCACGCCGTACCAGTAGCCCGCGCCCTGGCCGAAAACGCCACAGGAGTAGCCATCGTTACCCGCCGAGTCGAACAGCATCCCCACGCCACCGGCCCAGGAGTGGCCGGTGTTGTAGTCGCCCCGCTTGCCGAAGCCGAAGCCCTGGGAGAGCGAGCCGTTGTGCTCCTGGGACTGAGCGGACGGATACTTGATGTCCTCGTCGTTGGCGGTGTAGCGGTCGTCGCCCTGCAGATCCACCAGCAATCCCACGCCCATGGTGAAGCCGTAGCCTTGGGAGTAGGCGTAGCAGTCATAGCTGTCGGCGCCCGCAAGGTCGGAGAGGATGCCGGTGCCGAAGGTGCCGCTGGCCTGGCTGGAGGTCACGGCGGAGTAGTGGTCGTCGCCGGCTTCGTCCAGCAGCAGGCCAACGCCGAACAGCCCGGCGCCCTGGGAGTAGTGGACGGCCTTATAGGTGTCATTGCCGGCACAGTCCAGGAGATAGCCGTAGCCGAACACCCCGGCCCCGAAGGACGGGGCATCCTCCGTGGTGCTCTCGTAAGTGTCGTCGCCAGAGAGATCAATCGTCACGCTTACGGGGCTCGCGAGGTTCAGGTTCGCCGCTCCGCCCGCGTAGGCGTCATTGCCACCGGTGTCAATCACCAGCAAGTACGGCAGGAAGGCCGAGTAGCTGTCGGTCTGCGCGCCGTTGAGCGCAATCATTCCCAGCGGCGTGTCAAAAACGAAGCTGTATTCGCCGGTCGGCGGCGTCTCCTTGAGCATATCTCGCACCTTCCCCGCGGCGTAGGCCAGCAGCGTGGCGCCGGTGTTCAGGTAGTTGAAATCAAGTTCGTCCAGCAGGTCTTCAATGAGCAGGTCCATCTCGGACGCCCGCGTGGCCGCTTCCAGACCGCTCAGCTCCGACTCCTGCGTCATCCAGCCGTAGAGCAGCTTCGCTGCATCGGGCGTATCCAGCGTCTGCAGCCGCGTCCTGACCGGATACAGCGCCGCATCGCGGTATGCCAGGACTTCGGGCAAAGTGAAGAAGAAGAGCGCCGCCGCTTTCGCCACCGGCTCCGGCACCGTAGGGACGGTCTGCGTGAGATACGACTGCTCGTCCGCGCTCAAGTCATCGCCAAGATACTGATACAGCCCTTTGATCGAATCAACCATGGCTTCACCGGCCGGCAGTGCGTCCGCCCTCGCGATGTAGGGCTCCAGCGGGTCGCCGATGAGCCCCAGCCGCACGGCGTTACCCGTGCGCCCCTGGGCAACTTGCATGAGCTTCCCTGGATTGGCGGCGTTTTCAAAGGCGCTGCGGCGGAAGGTCTCGACGTAGCCGGGTATCTTCCATGGATTCCCTGCGAACGCGTCAAACGCTTGCAGCCGATAGCGGTCGCCGCCATAGAAGCCCATATCCGCGAAGTCAAAGGTGACCTCCTCCGGCGTTAGCCCCACCTGAGCCAGCGCAGCGGCTATGGGTTCGGCGGACCTCCCAGCCAGATCCTCAAAGCGGCTGGCCTGCGCCGCGATGCTGAGCAGGATTGCCACCAGAATGGTCAGAAGAATGCTTTTCATCACACCCACCTCCCGATGGAATCAGGCGCGCTAACGTTTGCTCTTGCGGCCCAGACTACGCACGGTGCGGTAAAGCCTGGCGGCGTCATCCTTATCGGCAACAGCGGAAATTACTGCGGCAGCGAGCGCGCCATGACGCAGGACATGAGCAATGTTGTCCGCGTTGATACCACCAATCGCCACCACCGGCACCGGCGAAACGGTTGCCACGCGCTGGAGCTCTTGCAGCCCGACTACCGGCTGCCGCTTCTTGGACGAGGTCGGGAAAATGGCGCTTACGCCGATATAGTCCGCGCCGGCCTTCGCCGCGTGGCGCACTGCCGTTTCGGTACGCGCGCTAATACCGACAATGAGTTCACCGCGTATACCACCAATGGCGCCCAGAGAAAGGTCGCTGGTTCCGAGATGCACGCCGTGCGCTCCCGCTGCAAGGGCAACATCCAGCCGGTCGTTGACGATGAGCAGCAAGTCGCTGTGGGTATTCATCAAGTTCCGCGCTAGCCGGTACAGGTCTCGCGCCTCCCAGTTTTTCATTCGTAGCTGCGCCACTCTTCCGCCAGCACGATAATAGCGCGCCATCAGTTCTTGCGGAGACTGCTTCTGAGTATTGAGCTCGTCCACCACGAGATATAGCGGGAAGTCCTGCAGCTTGTCAGCGAACAGCTTCGCTCTTGCCGGCTGCACCGTCTGAAGAAGCACGTTGGTCTCAACCGCGTACAGCTGGAAACGCAGCTTCTTCCATTCGGTTGAAGTCTTGCGCTCACCAATAACCTTGAGGCACTCCTCGATGCTGCGGGCGGCCTCTTGCGCGCGCTTGAGATTGGCTGGCGCGATGTCCTCGGGCCGACGGTCAGCTTCCGCCGGCGGCGTGCGGCTCTTCCCGGAGTCGCGCTCCAGCCTGCGGGCGCGAGCCAGTTCTTCGCCCAGGCGGTCGCGCAGCTCGCGCTCCAGCCTGCCTGCCGCTAGCCTCACATCCTTCAACTCCCCGAAAGCAGCTTCAACCCCGGGAAGGTAACGGACGAAGTCTTCAGCCACGCGGAGTCCTTCGCGCAGCCGGTTGAGGTTAGCGTCAATAACCTGAAGTGCGTGCCCCCGCTTCACCGGACAATTCTAACACTCGCGCTTCTCGCCGCTTAGCTGCAACTGGCGCAACCACAATTCGCGTGACAGCGCTGCCTGATGCTGAAGTGGGCGGCGCCCATTGATCGTCTGGCAGCCTTGCATCTGGGCGAGGAAGAGCAACTTCGTTTGCAGCGGATTGTATACAAGGTCAGCGACTGCGAGGAACAGCCGCAAGAAGCGCGGATGGTCGGCGATGGTTTCCTGGGGGTGCGGATGCAGCCCCATTGGCGTGGCGTTCACCAGCAGGTCAAACTTCTTGGGGCCCTTGTCGAAACCTGTGCTCTCGCAGCCTTCGTAGACGGAGTTGTCCGCTTCGAAGCCGTAGTCGCCCTTGAAAAGCCCGCTGGGCTCGCCGAAGACTTCTTCGCGCTCCGCCCACTTGAAAAAGCCCTGGAACTGGGCGAGCGAGACCATTCTGACCCGCTGCCCAAGTTTGGACATGAGCTTTCTCACCGCATCAACATTGCGCTCGCTGCGATGCACAACCACGAAGCGTCCGCATCCGACGCGCGTCAGTGCGAGAAGAACCGCTTGGGCGCCGCCGCCGGTGCCAAACACAAGGACGCTTCGCACCTGTTCCAGACCGGACTCGCGTAGTGCGTGCAGAAAGCCTGTTGGATCAGTGTTGAATCCGACGAACTTCCCGTCGTTCTCTCGGACGATGGTGTTGACCACTCCGATCTCGGCGGCATCTCCGCGAAGCTCTTCCAGCAGGGGGACAATCCGAAGCTTGTACGGGCTGGTGACATTCGCGCCGAGGAAGTCCTGTTCCGCCAGCATCGCCCGGACATCCTCCTCAAAGCTCGCGGGAGGAATCGCGCGCAGGGAGTAGGTCAACGGCATCTTCATCTTCTCGAAGCACGAGTTGTGCAGCTGGGGCGAGAGCGAATGCTCCACCGGAAAGCCGATGAGGTAAAGCTTGTTGCGCACGAGCGGAATTATGGCAGGGATGCGCCGCTCCGGCAAGGCTGGGGCGCTGCTATAATCCCCGCAATGGGCAAGATGAAGGACCCCGTCATTTCCGTCGGCGCGGCGCGCTACCTGCGCATCCCGGTGAAGACCCACGTGCTAACGGAAGATGATGATGTGGTAGAGGTGGTACGGCGCTACGCCGTACCCCAAGCCCAGGAGGGCGATGTGCTCTTCTTCGCGGAGACCGGCTTGGCGATTATTCAGGGGCGCGCCCGACATATCTCCGGGATTCACGTTTCTTCGCTTGCGCGTTTCCTCTCGCGCCTCGTCACCAAGAGCAAATACGGAGTGGGATTGCGCAGCCCCTACGCGATGCAAGTGGCCATCGAGGAAGTGGGCGTGTTACGCATCCTGATGGGAACCGCCGCCTCGGCCTTCGGCAAGATTGTCTTGCGGCGCACCGGCGATTTCTATATAGTCGCGGGGCGGTCAACCAAGATGATTGACGCCGAACACACGATGGCGATTGAGCGGTACTTTGAGTGCGTGGTGCCCGGGCCGCTAAGAATCCGCGAGACCTGCGCCGCCATCAAGGAAGCGACCGGGCTGGACGCCTGCGTGGTTGACGTCAATGACATCCAGTATCCCTGGGTGATTGACGCAAGTTTCGAGAGGGCGCGGTTCGACGAGGTCGCCGCCGCCTTGACCGATAATCCGCTGGGACAGGGCAGCGAATGCACGCCCATGGGGCTGATTCGCCGGCTCAGCAGTAGAGACGCCGCAGCTCACACCGGCGCTTCTGGTTGAAAGAACCGCCCAACGGGTATAGAATCGCACTAGTGCGCGACTCGTCGCAGCCAAAAATCGGCATTTCCACGCTGGTGGACTACACCTACCCGCTCGAATCTCTGCTGCCGCGTATCCGCCAGGCGGGCTTTGACGCGGTGGCTTTCGGCCACAAAGCCACCCACTTCACCTATTTCGAGAAGAAGCGTATCTCCGAGGTTGCCGACTTGTGTGAACGGCTGGGGCTTTTTGTGGACTACATCCACACGCCGATCGACATCTTCCTGGATCTCACATCGCCCAACGAGCATGCACGCCAGGCGACCATCGCCACTTACAAGTTCGCCGTTGACGCCGCTAAGGAGATGGGTGGCCGCGCAGTTACCGTCCACGTCTGCAACAAGGAGCTCATGACCGAGGACGAGATGGACGCCCGCGTGCCGTTCGGGCTTGATTCGTTCAAGACCCTTGGCGAGTACTCCGCGGAAAAGGGGATTCTCTTCTGCGTAGAGAACCTGCCCTTCACCCAGTCCTACCACAGAATGCTGGTGAAGCTGCTGAAAGCCTACGAAAGCAACCACATTTACCTCTGCCTAGACACTTGCCACATCAGCATGGGCAACCCTGAACCGTTCAGCTTCATTGAGGCTTACGCCCCGCTCATTAAGAACTTGCACCTCTCGGACAACTTCGGCCAGCGGGACCTGCACCTTATTCCTTACACCGGTTCGTTTGACTTTGACCGGCTGGCGCGGCTGCTGGGACAGACGGGCTACGACGGCAATGTGATGCTGGAAAACAGCCGCGAAGCCGCAGCCAGGCGGATAGATCGAGGACGAAGTTCATCCCGGGAGCCGGAGCTGAACGAGATTGACGACTACCTGGTGAAGTCTTTCCTCGCGGCAAAGCGCTTCCAACTAGAGCTGATGGGCGCGCGACAGCAACGCAAGCTACACGTGGTCTGAGCACCACTTCACTTCATCACCAGGCAAACCGGCAACTTGCGCTCCTTCTCCAGAGGGAGATTCAGTGGCACACCGAGCAGCGCTATCTCACTGCTCCCGCCGCCGTCAAGGTTGAGCGCCGTACAGGCGCCAAGGCGCAGCATTCTCTCCGCCAGCTCCTGCAGCGACAATCCAGGCACCGAGCTCTCGTCATCCTCCCGGGCCACGAACCATATCAGGTTTCCCGCGCGGTCGAAGCCGACTGCGGTGCGGGCGCGCACGGAGTTAGCGATGTTCGCCGGCGCCTCGTCCTTCTCAACCGTGATGTTTA
>Ga0315542_1001330_pt1 | contig 15454 bp, 14 predicted proteins | sample SalMarSW160120MG_FD_202541 | JGI IMG/M metagenome (GOLD analysis project Ga0315542, IMG submission 202541) | Salt marsh sediment microbial communities from the Plum Island Ecosystem LTER, Massachusetts, United States - Salt Marsh Sediment SW1601-20 ...
GAGTACATCTGCTTCGAGAAGAGCCTTGCGCCCTTCCCTCCGGACCGGTTCCGCGCGCTCGTCTCGGGAAGCAGGAGCGTCCGCAGGTTCAGGGAGGACGTCCCGGTCAGCAGAGAGATGCTCGAGGAGCTCGCCGGGCTGGCAAGGCTCGCCCCGTCGGGGGGGAACAAGCAGCCGCTAAAATTCATGCTCTCGTCGGGGGAGCCACGAAACGGGATGATATTCCCCCACCTGCGCTGGGCGGGGTACATGCAGGACTGGGACGGTCCCGCCGAGGGGGAGAGGCCTGCGGCCTACATCGTCATCCTCGGAGATACGGAGATCACCGAGAGCTTCGGCACCGATCACGGCATATCGGCGCAGACGATCATGCTCGGCGCCGCCTCGATGGGGCTCGCCGGGTGCATAGTCGGGTCGGTGGACCGCAAGGGGCTGCGCGTGGTCCTAGGAATACCGGTCAGTTACGAGATACTCTACGTCCTCGCGCTCGGGTACCCGGCAGAAGAGGTCGTCATCGAGGAAGTCAGGGAAGGCGACATCAGGTACTGGCGCTCCGGGGACGGGGTACATCACGTGCCGAAACGGTCCCTCAACGAGATCCTGTTCGAACCGTAAGATTATTTAGCGCGCCCCAGGATCTGCTCGACCTGCTTTTCCATAGCCTCGTAGTGCGAGCCCTTCCAGTACACCCTGCCGCACCAGACGCACTCGCGAAACTCCTTGAATTCCCTGGCGATACGCGGAGGCACCCTCGGCTCGGCCTCTTGCGGCGATATCTCGCGCAGGGGCTTGTTGCACTCGAGGCAGATCGTGAAGGGCTCGAGCTCCGGCGTCTCGCCGATCGCGATGAAGAGCTCTGCGATCATCTCCGCGGCGCCAGAGAGGCGCAGAACGATGGGGGGCCTGCCGCGCCTGTCGAGCGGCCGGGTGGCGGTGGTCACGGCGGTGCGGCCGTCCGCTTCTGCGTCGGCGAGGAAGTACGGGCTCCTGCCCGGGGCCACGAGCTCGCAGTCCAGCCCCAGCATCCGCATCTTCCTGCAGAGCCTGCCGAGCATACCGTCGAGCAGGAAACGTCTTTTCATGGCAGCCGGGCCCCGTCCCGGGGGTGTGGAAAAGAGTTCAATTTTCCTTGACAGCCTAGCAGAAACTCTTAAAGATGAGTAGCCACAAAGGTAGGGATGTCGTGTTACGGTGGTGATTAAGACGGAGATGGAGGTGAGAGGTCCGGTTGGAGGGGATGCCGGATGGGGAACATGCCGGAAGAATTTACAGGATGTCTCAAGTGTAACAAGGGTGTTTTGCTGCCCCTCTCTGATTACGGAAGGGACGGCGCGCCGATCCGCTACAAGGCCTGGGTCTGCAACAATCCCGATTGCGGGTTCAATATCAGGATAGACAACGGGGAGATCAGCATCGGCAAGGACCTGGGCTATTCATCGAAATGACCCCGGACTGACAGATCAACGGCAAATGAGGGAGGACACGGGTCCTCCCTCTTCTTTTATATCCCTTTTGCGCGCATTTTATGCCCCGTCCGTGTCCGCGTGGCGGGCGGTGTGCCTCGTGAAAAGGACCAGCGCGACGGCCAGGGCGGCAACCGAACCGGCGAGCCAGCCGGTATCCGGAGGCGACCACTCGAAGCTCCTTATCGTCTCCTCGCTTATGCCGCTGAGCCTGTAGAGGGAGAAAAGGTTGAAGATCGAGTGTATGATCACCGCGTAGGTCAGCACCCCGGTCCTGTAGAAGACATACGCGAGGACTATGCCGAGGGCGGTCACGCCGGGGATGAGGTAGAGGACCCCGTGTGAGGCGGCGAAGACGAGACCGGAAAGGAGGATGGCCGGGGCGGCGGTCATGTTCCTGTGGAAGACGCTCTGGACCGTACCGCGGTAGAGGAGCTCCTCTCCGAGAGGGCCTATCAGGCCGAGCCCGAGCGCCATCCCGGCGAAGTGCCACGCCCCTTTGGGCTTGAACGCGAGCAGGATTTCGATATAATCGGAATCCACCGGGCGCCCCCGCCTGAACAGCCACGAGAGAGCGTCGACGGGGTAGATGGCGGCAGCCGCTATGAGGATGACCAGGGCCGCCGTCACGGCCTCGGGGCGGTGCAGCCTGAACTCACCGGTGAAGCTGAGGTTATACCGTTTAGTGATGATCACGAGGGGAAGGATATAGCCGAATATCGACGGCAGTATCACCGACAGTACGACATTTCCGTTCAGGTAGAGGATCCCTACGAGGGACGACGCCATCAGGAAGCACGCGAATGCGTAGATCAGCAGGAACCAGTTGTTCATCCTGCCGAAGAGGCCCGGCTCCTGCAGCGGCTCCTGCCCGTCCTGGTCATCATATTCATCTTCATCTGTCACGGGGATTGACTATATAACCGGCCGGCCGGGCCGGCAAGCGGAAAGGGCGCGATGATAAAGCTCATCATCTTCGATCTCGACAACACGCTGACCGATTTCATGAGGATGAAGGACGAATCGATCAACGCCGCGATCTGGTCGATGATCGACGCGGGGCTCGATTTTCCCGAACAGAGGATACGCGAGGAGATATACAGGATCTACGACGAGGAGGGGATCGAGTACCAGAAGGTCTTCAACAGGCTGCTGGTGACCCTGATAGGCGAGGTCGACTACCGTATCCTCGCCGCGGGGATCGTGGGTTACAGGAAGGCCCGCGAGGCGGCGCTCGTCCTGTACCCGCACGTAAACCGGACGCTCCTGACGCTGCTGAAGAAGGGGCTCAGGCTCGCAGTGATATCAGACGCGCCGAGGCAGGAGGCGTGGATGCGCCTCTGCTACCTCGGGCTCCACCACATGTTCGACACGGTCATCGCCTTCGAGGACACCGGCGAGCGCAAGCCGAGCCCGGTCCCCTTCCGGCTCGCCCTCGAGAGGCTGGGATTAGAGCCGACTGAGGCCCTGATGGTCGGGGACTGGCCCGAGCGCGACATCGCCGGCGCCGGGGAGCTCGGGATACACACCGTCTTCGCGAGGTACGGGGACACCTTCGGGACGGGGGAATCTGGGGCGGATTACGACATAAACGACATATACGCGCTCGTCGGGATAGTCGACGAGCTGAACGGGGCACTTACGGAGGGGTGACCGGATGCATTTAGTCACAAGTGAGCAGATGAGGCTTCTCGACGAGGAGACGATAAAGAGGTTCGTGCCGGGGCTGACCCTGATGGAGCGGGCCGGCCAGGGGATCTTCGACTCGGTCCTAGAGCTCGCAGGGGATGCCGCGGAGCTCTGCGTCTCGATATTCCTCGGCCGCGGCAACAACGCCGGCGACGGGCTCGTCGTGGCGAGGCTGCTCGCCGAGAAGGGGGTCAAGTGCTCTCTCTTCTACCTCCACGAGCCGAAGGAGCTCTCTCCCGACGCGTTCAAAAACTTCTCGAAGCTATCGAGGCTTCGCAAGAAGGGGGCGATCGAGGAGGTCAACCTCTTCCTCGAGGGGTGGGAAGACAAGGCCATCAAGGGTCTCGCCGAATGCGACCTGATCATCGACGCGCTCCTCGGCACCGGGATCAACAGCCCCGTCAGGGAGAGCTACGCGGGCGTCATAGGGCTGATCAACCACTCGGGCCTTCCCGTGATGGCGGTCGACATCCCGTCGGGGATCAACGGGACGACCGGCGAGGTGATGGGGACCGCCGTGATGGCCGACATAACGGTGACTATGGGTCTGCCGAAGACCGGGTCGGTCTTCTATCCGGGCAAGGCGTTCACAGGCTCTCTCGAGGTAGTCGACATCGGCATCCCCCCCGAGGTCATCGAGGCGGCCGGCCTGGACACCTGGGTCCTCGACGACAAGGCGGCGCTGGCCGACCTGCCCCATCACTCACCCGAGGCCCACAAGTTCGAGAGGGGGTCGCTTCTAGTGGTGGCGGGGAGCAGGCGGTACGCCGGGGCGGCTTCGCTCTCGGCGGTATCGGCGCTTCGCACGGGGTGCGGGATAGTCTATCTCGCAGGCCCCGAGTCGATACGGACCGTGGTGCAGTCCGCGCATCCGGAGATAATATTCGTATCGCTGCCAGAGACGGGCTCAGGTTCTATCGCCGAAAGCGCGTTAAAGACAATCTTCGAAGAGATAAGATTCGACGCCGCCGCGATAGGCCCGGGTCTGACGACAGACAAGGAGACCGAGATCCTCGTTCGCGGGTTCGTGTCGAGGTGCGAGAAGCCGGTGCTGATCGACGCAGACGGGATCAACGCATTCGCCGGCCATTACGAGGAGCTCAAGACGCTGTCTATGGGCAGGCCGGTGGTGATATCGCCCCACTCGGGGGAGCTTCGGAGGCTTACCGGTATAGACGTGCCCTCTGAGCCCGGCGACAGGGCCGACACGCTCAGGAAGCTCGTCATCGGGGCCGGGATAACGCTCGTCCACAAGGGGGCGCCGACATTGATCTCGCACGCGGGCGGGCGCGTCGACGTCAACGTCCACGGCCATCCCGGCCTGGCGACCGCCGGGAGCGGCGACGTCCTGACAGGGGCGATAGCGGGGATGCTAGCCCAGGGAGCCGCCCCCGCCGAGGCGGCGCGGGTCGGGGTCTACATACATTCGAGGGCGGCCGAGATAGCCGCCGAGGTGACCGGCGAGCGCGGCATGCTGGCCGGCGATTGCTCAGCCTCACTGCCGGCGGCGTTGCGTGAGCTCGAGGAGCTGACGCCGTAGCGGCAGGCGCGTTCTCAATCGAGCCCGGCCGTCGGCCGGGCGTGCACATTCAACAGGGGAGGGGTTCCCATGAAGAGACGGGTTTCCAGCGTCCTGGCCCTGATCGTCCTGGCGGCGTCCGTATCCGGATCCGCCGCGGCGCAGACGTACATGTTCAAGAGCGTCCCGGGCGAGACTCCGCAGATCGGCGTGAGGTATCTCAGGCCCGATTTCAAGCATGGATCCGAGATGTCGGTCTTCTCGGGGATATACGATTTCCGGGCCGATCTGCCGATCAACGCGAGATGGAGCATCGACGCCTCTGTGCCCTGGTCCAGGTGGTCTTCGGACGAGGAAGACGTGTCCGACGACTACATAGGGAATATCTACGCCGGGATGCAGTATCTCCGGGCGGAGGGGGACAGGACCATGGTCGCCTCCTTCGGCGCCTACCTCCCGACGGCCGAAGCGAACCTCGGGCATGTGCTGCTCGGGGCGATAACCGACAACATCGGCCTGTTCAAATATATCCCCGACGCATGGACCTTCTACGGCAACTTCGCCTGGTTCGACCTCAGGGAAGGTGGGGTAAGGTTGGGCTTCGAGGCCGGCCCCGACCTTGTCGTCCCGACGGGCGATAACGACTCGGACACCGAGTTCTTTCTCCATTATGGCCTGACCGCCGGGTTCAGGGCGGAGAAGTTCGCGGCCACGTTAGAGCTCATCGGCCTGATGGTCGTATCGGAGGACTACGACGATTTCGGCGACAGGTTCGTGCACGCCCTTGATCTCGGCGTCAGCTATATCAGCCCGCATCTCTCTCCCGGGGTCTTTTACATGATATACCTCGGTAACGACGAGAACGACTGGACCAGCCTGGTCGACGGGGTGCTCGGGGTCGACGTGAATTTTGTCTTCTGACGCGGAGGCAGTCTTATCAGGGAGCGCGACGTAATAGGGTTTCTCAGGGACTCGTTCCCTGAGGCGGGGCTAGGCGACGACACCGCCGTCATCGATCCACCGGGCGGGAGCTTACTTTTCGCCTCCGACGCGGCGGTCGAGCAGGTGCACTTCCGGCTCGACTTCTCGACCGTCGGTCAGGCCGTCCAGAAGGTCGTGACCTCCAACGTCTCAGACGTGTACGCGATGGGGGGAGAGCCTTACGGGATAGTCTTCACCGCGGGGCTGCCGGAGAGCTGCGGGGAGGAGGACCTAGTCTCGATCGTCGACGGGCTGCAAAGGGCCTGCGCCGCCTACGGCATCAGGCTCTGCGGCGGCGACACCGTCCTTTCGCCGGCCCGCTACTTCTTCGATGTTGCCATAATAGGATCGGTGCCCGTGGGGTTCGCGCCTTTCCGGCGCGGCGGGGCGCGGCCCGGCGACAGGCTCGTCCTCTTTGGCGAAGTCGGAGGCTCGCTCGCCGGGCTGAGGCTGCTCGAGGGGATCACAGGGCCCGGGCAGGCGGAGCCCCTCGACCGGCTCCTGCCGCCTCAGGCCGGCAGGGCCTGTCTTCTCGAGGCGGCCCGTACGCTCGCGCTGGACAGCACGGCGGCCGGCTTCTCGGCGATATGCGCGGAAAAGGGCCTGGACGCGGGCGCGCAGGCTGCGCTGGCGATGATAGAGAGGCACGTCGCGCCGCTGGCGCACAAGCCCTCGGTGAACGGCTCGCCGGAGTGGGCGCCGATGGTCATGGCGATGATAGACATAAGCGACGGTCTAGGCAGGGACCTCGCGACGCTCTGCGCGGAGAGCGGAGTGGGAGCGGTCGTCTCCGCGGAGGCGGTCCCCGTTCCCGCGCCACTCGCGGGCGCGATTGAGGGCGGTCGCGAGAAGCTGATCCGGTTCGCGCTGTCGAGCGGCGAGGAGTATGTCGCGCTCGCCGCCCTGAGCCCGGGCCCCGTCCCACCGGGCGCTGTCGTCATAGGCGCCGTCACCGAGGAAGCGGGCGGGCTGCTGATGGAGGAACCCGACGGTGGGATCAGAAGGCTCCCGACGTTGGGATACGAACACGAATTCCGGGAGAGTGACGAATGAAATACGATCTCGAGCCTGGCTTCATGATCGCCGGCAAGTACGAGGTCATCGATAAGCTCGGATCCGGCTGGGAGGGAGAGGTATACCGCGTAAAGGAGAAGGCGATAGGCGTCGAGCGCGCCGCCAAGCTCTTCTACCCGCGGGCCGATTCACGGAACAGGGCGACAAAGTTCTACGCGCGCAAGCTTCACAAGCTGCGCCACTGCCCGATCCTGATCCAGTACCATACGGGCGAGAGGATCGCGATCGACGGCGAGAAGGTCAACGTCCTGATCTCGGAGTACGTGGAGGGAGAGATCCTCGCCTCCTTCGTCAGGCGCCAGCCGGGCAGGAAGCTTACGCCGTTCGAGGGGCTTCACCTGCTGCACGAGCTCTCGGTCGGTGTCGAGGTGATACACAGGGCGCGCGAATACCACGGCGACCTGCACGACGACAACATCATCATCAGGCGCAAGGGCCTCTCGTTCAACGTAAAGGTCGTCGACATGTTCAACTGGGGCACTCCCGGCGCGGAGAACTACAAGGACGACGTCTGCGACCTCATCAGGATCTTCTACGACTGCATCGGGGGCAAGAGCACTTACTGGAAGCAGTCGCCCGGGATCAAGTACATCGTCTCCGGCCTGAAAAGGTCGCTGATCACGGAAAAGTTCAGGACAGCCGGTCATCTGCGACGGTATATCGAGACGATGGAATGGGAGTGACGCCACAGGATGCTCATCTACATGATCAGGCACGGAAGGACGGACTGGAACGACCGGCGCAGGATAATGGGGCGCGAGCAGGTGCCGCTCAACGCCGCCGGCCGCGAGATGGTCGAGGCGGTAGCCGGGCATCTCTCAGGAGAGGGGATCGCGGCGGTCTACACGGGGACGCTCGCGCGGACACGGGAGTCGGCCGGGATACTCGCCTCGGCGTGGGGCGCCGAGCTCATCGAGGAGCCACGGCTCGACGAGTCCGGATACGAAAAGTGGGTCGGCATGACCTACTACGAGCTCACCGGGGACCGCGATTTCGAACTCTACACGAAACGGCCTACCGAGTCGCGTTTCTCCGAGGGCGAGAATATGGCGGGGATACAGGAGCGCGCGCTGGCCGCAGTCGACAGGATCGCCTCCGAGAGACGCGGCGTCAAGACTGCGCTCGTCTCGCATGCCGATGTGATCAAGCCCGTGATCACCCACTACCTTGGGATGGATCTCGACACGATGCACAGGCTGGCGGTCGCGAACGCCTCGGTCACCGTCCTCGACCTGGGCTACCCGGGCAGCCCCCGGATCAGGTATATGAACCTGATGCCGTGGAAATGGAAGAAGGGCCTGACCGACCCGCCGTCCCCCGAGTGACGAAGCGGGTTGCGCCGGCGCCGTGGCCTGGTTAATTTCTGATTATGAATCTTTACCTCGGCATAGAGACCTCGTGCGACGACACCTCGTGCGCGATCTATTCACCAGAAGAGGGCCTGATCGCCTACCGGACCGCCGCCCAGCTCGACCACGCGAAGTACGGCGGCGTCGTGCCGGAGATCGCCTCGCGCACGCACATGAAAACGATCCTTCCCCTCTACGAGACGGTGATGGAGGAGGCCGGGGCAGGGCTCGGCGGCCTTTCTGGGATCGGGGTGACCAACGGACCCGGGTTGACCGGGTCGCTCCTGGTCGGGCTCTCGTTCGCCAAGGCTCTAGCTTACGGGAGCGGAGTGCCGCTCGCCGGCATCCACCACATCGAGGGGCACATACTCGCCAACGCGATCGAGGGGCCTATGGGGACGCCGGCCATAGTGCTCGTGGTCTCGGGAGGGCACACACAGCTCTTCAGCGTCGAGAAGCCGGGCAGGTACGAGCTCCTCGGCGGGACGAGGGACGACGCGGCGGGCGAGGCGTTCGACAAGATCGGGAAGATACTCGGCCTCCCGTACCCGGGCGGGCCTTCGATAGAGAAGGCCGCGCGCTCCGGCGACCCGGCCGCCTTCGATTTTCCACGCGCGATGCGCGGCTCGGGCAGGTGCGACTTCTCTTTCTCGGGGCTCAAGACCGCGGTCAGGCTTAAGGTCGAGGAGCTCGGTCGCCTCACCGAGCAGGCCGTCGCAGATGTCGCCGCCTCGGCCCAGGAGGCGATCGTCGACGCACTCGCGATCAAGTCGGTCATGGCGGTTGAGATGACGGCTGTCTCGCGCTTCTACCTCGCCGGCGGGGTCGCGGCCAACGGGAGGCTCCGCGAGGTGATCAGCGAGCGGATCGGAGCGGCGGGCGCGCAGGTGTCGTGGCCGCCGGCAAGGTTCTGCACGGACAATGCCGCGATGATCGCGTGCGCCGCCTGGCACCATCTGTCGGCAGGCCGCGCTGACGGGCTCGACCTGAACACCTTTCCCAGAGGCGGGCTCGAGTCCTGGGCGTGAGGCATATCTCCACATTTTCCCCGGCCTTACATTTATTTCTTACCGATCCGATAGTGCATTGTCGATATTGCATTATCCGACATTTCCTTTGCATTCCCTCCCCATCCCGGCGCCCGGACAGATGCGTGAACCCGCCGTATAAGGGCTTTTCAGGTAGCGGGTTAACCGGTTTCCGATACTCCCGCTCCTTGGCATATTAATTGCCATTCATCTCGTGGCGATCGGCCGAAGACCCGATCTGAGCGGAGGGGAACTACCCTTTTCGGGGATTTTGATGGATGAGCGCAGGGAAAGATAACGACGTCCGCAGGGTGCTCGTCGTCGACGACGAAGAGCACATCAGGCGGATACTGAAGTTTCAGCTCGAGAAGAACGGCTACGAGGTCGTCACTGCGGAGAACGGCGAGGAAGCGTTGAAGTTTGTCAGGCGTTCGATGCCCGACCTCATTCTGCTCGACCTGATGATGCCGAAGATCGACGGCTTCGAGGTCTGCCGGCAGCTCAGGGCTGACTTCCAGACGAGCCAGATCCCGATAATCATGCTTACCGCCAAGAGCGACCTCCCCGACAAGATCAAGGGGCTTCAGGGGGGCGCCAACGATTACCTCGTCAAGCCGTACTCGAACGAAGAGCTCATGCTGCGAGTCAACAACGTGCTCGAATGGAGCCAGAACCAGAAGAACGCCAATCCGCTCACGGGGTTCGCGGGGAACAAGGCGATCGAGAAGGAACTGGCCCGGAGAATAGAGCGCAACGAGCCGTTCGCGTTCCTCTACATCGACATCGACAATTTCAAGGCATACAACGATTACTACGGATATCAGAAGGGCGACGAGTCGATCCTCTTTCTCGCCGACATCATCACCGAGGCTGTCAACTCGCTCGGTGGCAGGAAGGATTTCGTCGGCCATATCGGTGGCGATGATTTCGTCATCGTCACTTCTCTAGACCGGGCCGAGTTCATAGGGCGCCACATCATCGATGAGTTCGACAAGGGCTCCCTGGTCCTGATGCACGAGGAAGACATTCGCAAGGGGTACCTCGAGATCAGGAACCGCCTCGGAGAGATCAAGAGGGTGCCGCTGATGTCACTGACGATAGCGCTTGTGCTCAACGACGGCGAACGGCTGAAGCATTTCGCACAGGTCAGCGATATCGCGTCCGAGCTCAAGAAATTCGGGAAGGGTATGACAGGAAGCGTCGTCGTGAGAGAGAGGCGCAAGGAGATCTCGGAGCCAGCCGAGATCGACAGCCTGTAACCGGAGGGCGCAGTGGCCGGAACGACCTACACGGACAGAGGCCGCGCGGCGGGGACGGATCCCGCCGGACAGAGCGAGACGGATCTTCTCAGGGAGGAGATCGCCCGCTACCGGAGCGTCTTCGAATCGGCCAGCATGATCGTCGGCCACGAGCTGGTAAAGCCGCTCACCTCTATAAGCGGATACGTGGAACTTCTCGAGGACCGGTTCGCCGCTTTCACCGACGGGGACGCGAAGAGGTATTTCATGCGACTGAGGGAATCGATCGGCCAGCTCGAGGAGCTCGTCGAATCGTTCGTCCAGCTGCTCAGGTTCAACCGGGTCGACGACCAGGCCGGTGTGCTCCAGAGCGTAGACCTGCGCGCGCTCGTCGAGAAGCTCAGGCCGGGCGAAGGCGAGGGCCGGGCCAGGCTGAGAAACGCGGTCGACCCGGCGATGCCGCCACTGCTGCTTCGAAGGAAACATGTCGAGGTCGTCCTAGACAACCTGATCTCCAACGCCCTGAAGCACAGCGGGGGTGGCGCCCCCGTGACCGTCGAGGCGGAGGTCATAAAGGAAAGGCGCGGCAACACCGCCGAGAGCGTCCTGATCGTCAACGTGACGGACGCCGGGGTAGGGATACCGGAGAACGAGATAGAGGAGATCTTCAATCCGTTCTACAGGGGAGCTTCGGACCGGCGCTCCGGCGGGCTAGGGCTCGGGCTGGCTCTCGTGAAGAACATCATGGATATCATGAGCGGAGAGGTCCGGGTAAGCAGCGCTCCCGGCAAGGGCACCAGGGTGACAATAAGCATCCCGCTCAATGGAGACGACAGGCCCGGCGAATCGAAAGAGCAGAAAAATGGCCGTTAACAGGAAAAATGAAGTAAAACCCCCGCCGCTCGTCAGCATTCCCCAGGCCAGGCTGATCGAGCTTGTCGCCATGTTCGCGATACTCTACGTCGCGAGGGAGATAGCAGGATTCACCTATCATACCGGGTTCGTAGTCGGCGTGTTTGTCGCCGCGGCGCTGTTAAACGTCGGCATATCATCGGTGCGGGGAATAATGAGGAACCACGGCAGTGCGGTCGCCGGCCAGCGGGTCTGGAGCTGGCTGGCAGTCATGATAGACCTGACCACCGTGCTCTCGCTCATCTATCTCACCGGCACGGTTGCCAGCCCGTTCATGTTCCTCGTCGTGATACCCCTCTTCTTCGCGGGGAGGCTGCTGCCGGCGATGACGGCAGGGTTCGCCGTCACGTTCGCCACCGTGGCCGTGATCGCGGCGCTGGGGCTGCTCGAGCTCAAGGGAGTCATCCCCCATCATTCAGTCCTCGGCAGCGGCATGGAAGGCCCAGCGGAGTCACATTACCTTATTGGCACACTGCTCGTAGTCGGTGGCTTCATGAGCCTGATGACCTACCTGTTCAGCACCTTCTATGATAACTTCCAGGTCTATTTCCGTGACGCGGAGAACCGCATCGATTCCTCGCGCAAGAGAATACTCGAGCTGACACGTCTCTACGACATCAGCCTCGGGATCAACTCCGTCATAAGTCTAGATACGCTGCTCAAGATGGTATGCAAGGAAGTCACCCTCCTGCTCAGGCGCCCCTGGGCCGCCGTCGCCCTGATATCGCATAAGGGCGAGGTTGTCAAGTTCATCGAGCTCGGGGCGGGAGGAACGGAAGCAGAAGGGTCACTGGGGAAGCTCGACGAGGATCCGCTCTTGACGGAAATGATCGGGAGCGAGGACGGCCTCGCGGTCGAGGATGCCAGCGGGCACGAGACTCTGGGGCAGTCACGCATAATAAAGGAAAGAAAACTCGTGCCGGTCCTCGCGGTCCCCGTGCTGTCGGGACACGATTCGCAGGGCGTGCTTTTCGTGGGCGACCGCAGGAAGGACCCGTTCACCGACGAGGAAGTCAAGCTCATGTCGATACTTTCCGGCCAGATCTCGACGGCCATCGACAAGAGCCGGCTCTATGAAGTCATGACCGGAAGGATCAGGCGCCTCGAGCGGGAGAACGAGGCCCTGCAGAACTCCAACAACCTCAAGATGGGTTACATATCGCACGTCTCGCATGAGCTCAAGACGCCGCTCACATCGATAAAGGCGTACGTCGAGTCGCTCGCCGAGAATATGGGCGATCCGGGTTTCACCGAGGGGAAGGATTTCCTCGGCGTGATATCGAGCGAGACGGACAGGCTCATACGCCTGGTCAACAAGGTGCTGGACATATCCAAGATAGAGTTCGGCCAGAGGACGCTCCGCCGCAGGCTCTTCGACCTGCTCGGCCTGGTGAGCGAAGTCGACACCTCGATGCAACCGTACTTCAGCGAAAAGAACCTTCACCTGCTGATCGATTTCCCCGACGACCTGCCGCTTGTTGACGGCGACGAGGATCTTGTCAAGCAGGTGCTGATCAACCTGATCGGGAACGCGGTGAAGTTCTCGCCGGCGGGGTCGAGGATATTCCTCACCGCGGAGGAGGAGGCCGTATCGATCAAGATCACCGTCCGCGACGAGGGAGTCGGCATCCCGAAAGACGACCTTAAGAACATATTCAGGCAGTTCTACCAGGTCGGAACGGACTCGTCCGAGGGCGTTGGCCTCGGGCTCGCGATAGTGAAGAACATAGTGGAGCAGCACGGTGGGTATATGCATGTCACCAGCGAGATGGGCGAGGGAAGCTCATTTACCTTCACTCTGCCGAAGGAGCACCACTTCAACGACCTGCTCGGGTACATATTCGATTCCATGGATGCCCGCGAGGAGGTCCAGGAGATGTTCCAGCTCGCGGTAAAGGTAGTCGCAGAGATACTGTCGGCGAAGATCGTCTCGATGATGCTTCTCGACCGTGAGCGCAAGGAGCTCTTCATAAAGGTCGCCTACGGGCTCGATGAGAGGATAGTAGAGAACACGCGAGTGGCGGTGGGCAAGAGCATTGCCGGCCGGGTCGCCCAGACGGGCGAACCCCTGCTTATAGAGGATATAGAGGAAACTGGACTCTCCTCGATGAGATCGAACAATCCGCAGTACGAGACGAAATCCCTGCTCAGCGTCCCGCTGGTGGTCGGCTCGACGGTCATCGGCGTCATAAACGCGAACAACAAGACATCGGGCAGGCCGTTTACCGAAGACGACATGATACTGCTGCAGAGCATAAGCGAAAGGATATCTAAGGTCATAGAGAGGATGCGCACGGCCGAGGACTTCCATGCCTTTCTGCGTGAGACCATCTCGTCTCTCAACTCGCTTCTGGAGATATGCGAGTCCGACGAAGCCGGCATGCGAAACATGCTCGTCGAATGGTCGGTCAAGGTCGCCAGGAAGCTCGGGCTTTCCGAGAAGGAGATCCAGGTAATCCAGTTCGTCTCGAGCGTCCACGACGTGGGGATGACGACAATCGGCGACGACATACTCTCGAAGACGCTTGATCTGACCCCCGAGGAGATCGACGAGATCCGCAAGCATCCGCAGCGTGGAGCGGCGATAATGCGGCCGCTCGAGTTTGTCGAGGCGGTAAGCCAGACTATGCTCTTCCATCACGAGAGGATGGACGGCAAGGGGTACCCGATGGGTCTCAAGGGGGACCAGATACCGATAGGCGCCAGGATAATCTCAGTGCTCGACGCGTGGGTGTCGATGGTGAGCGAACGGCCGTTCAGGAAAGCGCTTGCCCTCGAGGATTCGATCAATGAGCTCGTGGACAACGCCGGGAAACAGTTCGACCGCGAAGTCATCGGCGCCTTCATGGAGGTGCTCGTCGACGAGGGGCGGATAGAGATAGAGGAGTATGCGGGAATAAGGGACAGGCTGAGGTTCGGCGGTAGGCACCACGCCATGCCGTAGACAGGAGCATTCGATGCTGAGGGCAGGCGCGGAATACATCTTTACCGGCGAAGCAGGAGCGGTGACGTATCTATTCGTCCTGCTCCTTCTCTCGCTCTCATGCGTTTGCAGGGCGGTCTCCGCACACAGAGAAGGGGGCCGCAAGGAGCTCGGCGCGCTCGCGTCCGGGCTGTCCCTGCTTTTCGTCTCCCGCGCGCTCGGCGTCTACTCGATGAGGTCGGGCGTCGAGGCCCTCTCGCTCCTGGCGGCCGCCGCGGGACTGGCGGGGCTCTACCTGATGATCACATCGATAGTGTCCGGCAGGAGGGAGGGCGACTATGCGCCTCTGAGCAGGACGGTCCTCGCGGGAGGGCTGACGGCCGGTGTCGCCGTGAGTGCCGTGGCGCTCCTGCTGCTTCCAGGCTCGGGTTCGGGCCCGGCCGCCATCAGTACGGGACATATCTTCGCCGCTGCAGTTCCGGTGGGTCTTCTCGCCGGATTGCTGATCGAGAGTATGCGCAGGCCGGCAGGCGCCCGCCGCGCGGGCGGGTCGCTCATCGCCGCCGCTGCCGCCGTCTTGCTTGCGGCGGCTTCAACGGTCGCCGTCCTGGCTTGGACAGGCTTTGCCGGAGGCGGGTCGTTCGTCCCGCAGCTCTGGGCCCTTCTCGACGTGTCGGGGATCTTCCTCTTCCTCGCATGGCTCACACTCGAGCCTGCAGGGAGGAGGGCGTCCTGCTCCCCCGCCCTCTGCGGCGCCGCCCCGTCAGAGGCAAGGCTGCCTGAAGGCCAGGGGCGCCGGGTGCTGGAGATCAGCAGGGCGATCGTCTCGGGAGACAGGGAGACGGATATATACAGGGAGATAGCCGCCGCGATCCGCGAGGAGACAGGCTCCGGGTTCGTCGTCGTGCGCGCCTCCGGCGAGGGCGACGAGAGGTTCGAAGTAAAGGGATTTTCGGCCGAAGGGCACGATTCGGGGTCCCCCGCCTTCTCGATGAGCCTGACGAGAGAGAGGCTTGAGCAGTACCTCGATCCTCAGGACGGGGCGTCCGGCCTGCTCGTACTCGACGAGAAGACGCTCGGCGACGACAGGGAGGCCTTCGTGCCCGCGATGCTGGCCGCCGACAGGGGGGCCGTAGCCGTGATGCCGGTCGAGGACGCCGGTGTCAGCAGGGCCGTGGTGATCGCCGGCTTTTTCCGCGACGGGCTGCCCGAGGAGGTCTCCGGCGTGATCGAGGCATACAGGATAAACATCATCCAAATCGCCGGGCGGGAGGAATG
>Ga0315542_1001332_pt1 | contig 15445 bp, 20 predicted proteins | sample SalMarSW160120MG_FD_202541 | JGI IMG/M metagenome (GOLD analysis project Ga0315542, IMG submission 202541) | Salt marsh sediment microbial communities from the Plum Island Ecosystem LTER, Massachusetts, United States - Salt Marsh Sediment SW1601-20 ...
CTTCGTGGCATCAGATACAGTCGGGGCACCAAATGGAATTCTCACTTGAGAATCTCCTTGGGCACGGCCTCCACTTTGCGAAGATCAAGCGCCTTGGAACGGATATCGGCGGCGGCTGCCAGTAGCTCAGCTTCCATCGACGGGTAGACGTCCAGCTTGGTCAGGTCGCCCTCCTTGACAGTCGGCTCCGTCGAGAGGGTGCCCAAGAGCGCCGCTTTGTCGCCGGATCCGGCCAAAATCTTGTTCGACTGCGATAGCTTCCAGGCGGTCAAGTCCACCTTTACTTCGGGCTGGTATTCCGGGGGCGCCTCGGCAAGAACGGCCTGAGCGGCGATAAGCGCATCGCAGTAGGCCCGCAGCTTCTTGAGTTCGGCAATCTTCGCTTCGGTCAGCATCTATCTATCGCCCTCCCACGGCGCGGCACAGGTCCATGATGTAGCACGCTTCCGGCCCGGTGGCGTTGTCGGCCTCACGTCCCCAGCGGCCCGGCCCGCCACGGTCAATCCACGCGCAGACACCGACGGCGAGGCCCGCGCAGGCCAACGTCAAGGCGGCGAGGAGGAGGTGGCGCTTGAGCTTCATCCCAGCCAAACCTTCATCAGTTCGTAAGCTCCCAAGATCAACCCCGCCAAACCGGCCAGAACTCCAATGCTGGAGAAGACGCCCTTGATGTTCGCCCGAAAGTTGAACAGGGTATTGAACTTGGCGTCGATCTCTGGCCGGCACTTGTCCATGCAACGGTCCCTGCCACTTTGGGCTTCGAGTTTGATCTCTTTGACGTCGATGGTCAGCGCCAGAAGCTGGCCCATCATGAACGCCGGAATCTTGTCCGGATCGTTGAGCGCCTCTTCCATCTGGCGTTGGTGGTAGGCCTTGAGCGTCTCCAGGTCAGCCACCGCCGCCAGGTGGGCGGTGTCGCCGGTCTTGGCTTTTCGCGCTTCTGGCATGGGTCAGCCCGCCTTCGGAACCGCCGGCAGGCGAGAGATCAGCTTGTCGACCAGGCCCTTGGACTTGTCCATCGTCTCGGCGAGCACCGGGGCGATATCGCGCTTCCAGCGGTCTTCGGACTGCCCGCGGAGCGCCTGGAGCGCCTCCACCGCTCCGGCGAAGCCCTTGTGCTCGCGGCGCCAGAGAATGAAGACGATCACGGCGCCCAGGAGGATGACGCCGGCGCCGATCCACTCCCAGTAGGGCGCCAGTCGAGCGATGAAGGCCATGGCGGGGATGAGCGCCGCCAGAATCACCCCGAAGATCAGCAGTTTGCTCCGAGCCAAGGGCAGGAAGTAGGCGCCGGCGCCGGCCAGGGCCGCGAGCGCACCAAGAATCCATTCCAGCCGCCGGCAGCCAGCCCGGCGCTCTGAAATCTGAGCCTGGACGATCTCGGCGTCCTTGTCGGCCAGGGCCTTCTTGAGCGCGTCGCGCTCGGCCTGGAGCTCGGCCACCGTCTTCGGCTTTGCTTCCACGCCCCCGGCTACCTGCGGAATCGTGCGGCATCCGCACAGGAAGATAGCGCAGATCGTCATGAGCAGAACAGTGGTGCGGGGTTTCATGCGTCCACCTCCACAGCGGGAATCCGCCATTCTCCAGACTGCTCGAGCGGCTCGAAATCATCCTGAACGTCGTAGACCACGCCGTCGGCGTCAGTGATCGTGTCGCCGCGCTGCGGATCAGTCGCTCCGGCGCCGAAATCCAAATCAGCCTGTTTACACGTGAACTCCAGTCGCCCCACGCGCGTGTAAACTCCGTCTGTCTGTAGCGCGTCCGTCGACAACCGGTTGCGCGTGCCGGTGAGCTCGACGGTGTTTGATCCGCGAGTGTAGGTCACTATCTCGCCGCCGACCGCGTAGAACGCAGGGATCGCGGCCTTGGCGGCTGTTTGGAAGATGGAGTCAGACACGATGATCTACGCCTTCTTGATCCGCCCGAGGAGCGCGCTCTTGCGGACGCGCACGTCGGGGACGCCGTCCACGTCCATGACGAAGGTCTTCTTTGAGATCCCGGCCACCGGCCCGACCCGCGTCTTGCGGTTGTAGACGATCTTGATTACGTCGCCGACCGCGATTTCTTCCGCCGGAACCTTCTCGACCTCTTCGCCAGCGTCCGGCGCGTCAAAATCAGGAGCCGGCTCCGGCTCCGAGACCAGAGGAAGCGCGTTGATCGGCTCGGACTCCGGAGCGGGCGGCGCAACCGGAGCCGGGGCAACCGGCGGAACGCCCTTGACGATGACGACCGGGGCCGGCCCGACCACGCGGACCTCGACCGGCGGCTTCCGGTCGCTCCAGAAGTAGCCGCACTTCTCGCACCTCCGCGGATAGAACGTCGCGCCACCGGTGCCAATCGCAGCCCCCGCCTTGACCACATTCATGCTTCCGCACTGTGTGCACTTCATGGTTGCGTTTCTCCTTCTTCCGGTGTCTCTTCCGGGACCGATGAAACGGCGACGGGGAGGCCTGGCCCCGGAAGAGAGCCCGGACCTACCCCGCCCCCGTCTAAACTGACTCCCGCTTCCGAGAGTAGCCGTGTCATGACGGCCTGGCTCGCGAGTTCCTCCCGGTTCCACTGCCGGGCCGCGAGCCAACAAAGGAAATTTTCGACTCGCGATTGCTCGGGCTGCCAGCCTGCAAGCATCGCCTGGATGTCGGCCGCGAGCGTCGCCACGGTGCAGCGCTTGATTGCCTGCGCATCGATGCCGAGGTGTGGCCCGAAGGCCAGGACCGGGACGCCCGCGGCAAGAGATTCTACCGCCGCATTGCTGTTGATCGTGATTACGAAATTCGCGCCGGCCAGCGCGGAAGCAAGTCCCGGCCCGGCCTTGCTCTCGCGATACGCCGCGCGCTCTTCTTGCTTTTCGTCCAACAGGGGGAGCTGTGTGTGCACGTGGCTGCGCCGATTCGTCGGGTTCTGCGGGTGCGGCCGAAAATACACCAGCGTCCCCTTCGGGATCGCCCTGGCGACTTCGCGCTGCAACGGGTTCGGCCCCTGCAATTCCGAATCGGCCAGCTGCGTGTCGCCAGCGACTTGGCCGAGAACCAGGATGTAACCGCCTGTCCGCGCTCTGACCGGAGTCAGCCCCTGCGGGTAGAACTGCGCCAGCTTCTCGGCCCCACCAGCCGGGGCTGGATCGTTGATCCGCCGGCGCCACGACGCGCGATGCAGGAACCCCTCGGGATCGACCTGCATGTTGTCCTTGCGCTGATAGAATCCATTCTCGCACCAGAGCGTCGGGACTCCATGGCGCGCCGCAGACTGCGCCAGTTTTGCGCGCCGGATGTTGTTCCATGCGCAGAGCACCACTGGTTTCACTGGGTTGGCATCAATCACGTTCTCATCGTCCTTGCGGTAGCGCTTGACCATGAGACCGCAGTTGTGAAGCCCTTCGACGATCCCGGTGAAAGGATGAACATCCTCGCAATCTTCCACCAGCGCGTATGGCCGCGAATCGGGCGCTTGGTTGAACGCCTTGAGAATCTCGGACTCGCATCCGTTGAGCCACAGGTGGAGTGCGTAGGGGAGCTGGCCGCCGGTCTTCGGTTCGGCCTGCCGCAGCGGAGCCACATCTCCGCGGATGGCGCGTTGATAGTATGCCGCCGCGCCCCGGTGCCGCATCGGCATGAACCAGGGCCAGTCGGCGACCGTGAAAAACCCGGGCTTACGCGCATAGATTTCGCTCAAGAGGTCAGGCCCGTAAGCGCAACGCGAAGCCGCCGGAAGCGTCTTTGCGGCATCCATCAACTCCCGAAGTCCGTCCGCGCTCCGGCCGGAAGCCATCACGCAATTGTTGAAGGGGACCTTGTGGAACTGCCGCGAAATAAAAACGCGCTTCCCGTCTATCCCGAAGGCCCGCTCGGCCTCGCGAAGAGAGCGCAGCGGCCAATAGTCTACATCGAAATACCAGCCGCCCTCCCGATAGAGCACCGAAAGCCGGACCAAATCGGCCTTGCTCGAAGGATGCGCCGCGCGGGAGCAAATCTCCGCCAGCTCTGGGAGGATGGCCTCCTCGCCGTGGAGTTTCACTTGATACCCACGATTCATACGCCGGAACTCTTCGATGTTGCGCTCGGCCCAGTCCGGAAGTAGGCCGCCGATCCAAACGAAATGAATCAGCCGCGGGATCACGGCCGCTCCTCCCGGACCTGCTCGCCCTTGCACTCGAGCCCGCGGTTGTAGCGCTTGCGACACTCGGCCATGGCGGCTTCCATGTCGCCTTCGGCCCCGATGACCTCCCAGAAGAGCGGCCAAACCTCCGGCAACGATTCGACGAACACGGTCAGATGGTTTCCAGCCACCGACAGAGCATATCCGGAACCGATGGACGGCTTGCGCAGCGCCAGGTCGATGGCCGCATTCCGCGAATCGTAGAAATATTCAGCCGCGCGCCGGCGCAGCTCTGGAGTCCTGCGATTGCATGTCACGAAAGAAGAGAGTGCGGCGAACATGTCCATGTCGATCCGACGGCTGAGTGAGGCGACGCAGGCGGCGCGCTCGCGCAGTAGGTGAACGTAGAGCGTATCGGGCGACGCCGGGTACCTGTCGAGCAGGAGCGGCAGACCCCAGGACAGGTGATGGTCGATTTCGATGTGCCCGTCCGGGTAGTCAAGATCGCCGATGGACCGACGGGAGTGGCTCTCGTGGGCACTGGTGAAGTTCTGGATGCGCTTGCAGGCCTGCGCAAACGTGCGCGTGCCGCACCGGCCGGTGCCGATGACAAAGACTCTCACCTCCCTATCTCCACCAACGTGTCGACGCGGGCGACGATCCGGCGAGAACTCAACGAGCAGAACTCGTCAACCGCCAGGGTGACACCCTCGCGGAAACCGTAGTCATGGCAGAAGAGTCGCCCGGAGGGCGCCAGCAGCCCCAGAGAGGTTTGGAGGTCGTCCAGGCAAGGCTTGTGATGATGATCGGCATCTACGAAGATGAGGTCAAAACGTCGTAGCGGCTCGAGCGTGGCCAAGTCCTGGACCGTGCCCACGAATAAAAGTTGGTTTGGCTGACGATTGGCCAGCCAGCAGTTGGCGTTGATCTCCTGAAACACGTCGACAGAGATTACCGTAACGCTCGGATATGCGGCCGCCAGACGTGCGGCGGTCACGCCGTGAAGGGTCCCAATCTCGAGGATCGCTCCGCCGGGGGCGGGCATGGCCACCGAGAGCGCCTCAAACTGCCCGGGGCGGAGTTTGCTCTGTCCGTGAAACGTCATGGCCGAAGCTCCGGCACTTGGTCCGGATCGTCGGCCCAGAGGCAGCCGAGATCTCGCAGCCAGGACAGCCACATGCCACGGTTCTTGTGGTAGGCGCCGGGCAGGAGGTAGACCTTGCGGCCGGCCGCCAGCGCGCAGATCGAGAAGTGCAGAGCGTCCGTGACCACGACTTCAAAGGCGGCTGCCAGACGCAGGTAGCCGTCGATGTCGCGCTTGGCAACCGTTCCGAAGGCCGGCCCGCGATCTCCAGGCACCTGGCGGGCCCCGAAGAGCGCCTCGCGATCGCGGCGCAGGAAAACGCCCAGGCGCTCGGCGGGCTTTTCGGTCCCGTGGCTCGCGGGGAAGTCGAAGCTGAGCGCCATGTCCGGGTGAAGCTCGGCCTCCGGACAATGCAGCCGGATGGACTCGGCCTCGCGGGCGCAGTAGCGAACTTTCCCCGGCAGCCGCTCGGGCGCGCGCCATGAGTTCGGCAGCACCGTCATGGGGAGTCCCAGCCGCGCCGCCTTCTCGCGGATGCGCGAAGAGCCGCCGATCAATCCCATGTTGCCGCCGCCGAAGAGCAGCAGCCCGTCGAATCGCTCTGAAATCTGTCCGTTCCACAAGCCGTCGCGCTTTTCCCAATCCCAGGGAAGACGCCGGCCAGCCACCGGCCCGATCCAAGAAACATCGATCCCCTCGCCGCGGAAAAGCTCGTGCGCCGCGCGCTCCTGGAGCGTGTCTCCAACATTGCCGTGCTCGCCCCGGACGTAGCCGAGGCGCCGGCCGCGCATGGGCGCCAAGATCCCGGAGAAAGCGGAAACGGGAAGGAGTCTCACGGCCGGCCCCCGTCGATGGACAGCACGTAATCTAGAACACGGCCGCGCATCACGTGCCGGCCGCGGTGCGTCTCGTCGCCGGCCGGGACCCCGGAGGTGTGTCCAAGACAGACGATGCCCATGATTTCCAGGTCGCTCGACAGCCCGTATTCCGCCAGGCCCTGCGCCCACGTGCCCGCAACCATCGGCGTGCCGTCCATGTTCGCGAACGCCGATACCCAGCATGCTCCCAAGCCGTATGCGGTTGCGACGAGCAACATGTTCTGGATCGCGGCGGCCGCATCTTGATATCCGAGCTGGCGCCATACGGCGCCGCGGCTGCCGCGCGACGAATCCAGGCTGCGATCCTGGAAGACGAGAACCAATGCGCTGGCGTCTGCGAGGAAGTCATTCCCAAGCCGCAACTGCGCCAGCTTGACGATGCAGTCGCGACGTGTCTCGACCAGCAGCCGCACGGCCTGCGCGTTCGATCCGGACGGCGCCCACACTGCGGCCGCCAGGATGTCGAGCAGGCAGTCGTTTGCGATCTTCCTGCCCGTGTACCCGCGCCGAATCGAGCGCCGGGCGCGGATCACGCCGAGAATGGTCTCTACCGTTTCCACAGCAGCGGATCCCATCCAAGGCCAGCCATATGCTGGCACGCCGCGTTGCGCCGGTCGAAGTGGTCCGGCCGCGTTTCGTTGCCCTTTTCGTCCGTCAGGTTGCGGTATTTGCTCCTCATGCCCGCCACGACCCGGGCCGGCTCTCCGGTGACTTCCTGGGATGCGGCGCACAGGACAATGTCGTCCTCGGTCCAGACGGCCTCGGGAATGTCGCGCGCGAAGGGCGTCGCGAGCAGCCGGCGGTCAACCGCGTGGACTTTCCCTTTGATCACCGACGCCGGGCCGTCCTGGTGGCTGAATCGTGCCGAATCCGCCCCCCAATACATCGAGTCGGAGACGGCCAGACAGCGCCGGCCCTCGGGCCCCACCACGGAGCCGGGATGCCGCTCCAGAGCGGCCAGCATCGGCGCCAGCGCATCAGGCGTGGTCAGAAGCACATCGTCATCCAGGAAGACAACCGCATCGGCGGTGGACAGCTGCCCAAGAGCGTGGCGCGCGCGGCACTTGAAATTCTCGCCGGCAACCACGTTGACGGCACCGGCCACCGGCGCCGCAGACGGCGCGTTGTGCCAAACGAAGATGCGACTGGGGGCGGGATTCTGCGCGCGGATGGCCGCCACCACGTCTGGAAGGTTCCGCGGCCGGAGGTAGGATAGCATGACCACGTCGTAGTTCACGCTTGCGCCCCTTTATTCTGGGCGGCATGGGCTTTTTCTTGGCCATTCCATCCCCATTTGCGCGGATGCCAGAGATGCACGAAACCTGAGACCGGTTTCCGTGCGTTCAAGTCTTCGGCCGAGAGCCCCCGAGACAGGAACCAGTCGCTGACCGGCCGGTCAAACTGGCCCCATGTTTCCTTCGATGGCCAGCCCCCGCGCTCACGAAGATGTTCCCGGAGCATGAAGGCGTTTCCGGTCCCGTGCCGGGGGGTGCTCGGTAGGCTCAGTCGGCCGCCCCGAGATCGCGCCTGGTAGCCAGGGAACCACGCTTTCCCGGTATCCAGGTGCGCGATCCCGCGCCGGAGCACTTCTTCGGGCACCAGCATGTCGCAGTCGAGGAAGAACAGCCGGTCAGTGCCTGCCAATTCGGCAAGCGCATTGAGCGCCGCGCCCTTGTTGAACGGACCGGTCTGCGGAAAGACTCGGAAAGAAAAAGGCGCGACCGCGGCGGGGAACCAATCTTTCAGCGGCGCGAGTTGCGGCACGTCGGGCCAGTCGGCGACCAGGATTTCCAGCCGCAGTCCGGCCCGGCGGGCCGCGTGGACCAGGGACTTGGCGCACTCAGGGAACAGCGTTATCCGCCGTCCTTCGTGCTCGATCACGCTCCGGTTGCAGTGCGCGATGAGCACCGAGAGCTGCAAGCCCTGGTCCACGTCGGCCTCATTGACTGCTAGTAACGGCCGAGAGCGATGTCGACCGTCTCGTCGGCAGCGGCCGCCGCCGTGGTCGGATCGCCATCCGGGTCCACAGCGGAACCGGCGGTCTTGTTGCTGCTCGAGGTTGTGGTCGCGACCTCGTTACCGGCATCCCAGTAGCACTTGGAGCCGGAGGTGATGGAATCGGACGATCCCGTGCCCTTCGGGAACCGGGCGATGACGCCACCGACGATCAGACTGCCGAGCTGACTGGCCGCCAGATCGTTCTCGACGATGCCCACCAGCTCGCCCAAGACCACCACGTCCCCGGCGGTCTTTGCGGTTGCCGGCTTGTACGGAATCTTGATCGCCTTCTCATTCCCGGAGACGATCGTCACGAGCGGAGTTGCCATCTCTGTGTCCTTTCGTGTCGAAGTTTAAGTTAGAGGGGGCCGACCTCCGGCCCCCTCTGGATCCCGAGGCCCAGCCTACGCGCCGGCCATCTTCACCATGCCGCGGAAATCGAGAGCCTTGGCGACGGCGTCCTGGATGACCCGGTAGCCGACCGCGATGGAATCGATGCCCATCTGGCTCTGGTTGAAGTATTCCAGCCGCGGGGCCTGCTGGCCGTTCCGGAAGCTGACCTGCACGGTATCCACCTGGTTCGGATTGCCGATCAGGTACCAGCCCGTAGTCGAGTATCCGGTGTAGTTACTGTTGCTCAGCCGGCTCTCAATGACCGGAGCGATACCCAGACTGCCCCAAATGTTCGCGGTGGCCAGACCTGCGGTTGTCCCCTCGGCCAGGGTGATGCTCTTGAGTAGCGCGCGCGCGTACTCCTCGTTTTCCGGAGAGCAGAGCAGCACGGCGGGGTTGATGTCCAGCGGCTCGCCGTCGCTGTTGACCTGCTTGCGGAAGAGCTCCAGGGCCTTGCGAAGGGCTGTGGCGCCAGCACTGAGAGCGTAGGTGCTCCCGGTCTGGTAGTTCTTGTATGTGCTGGCGTCGAAGAGCGCCACGCCATCGGCCAGGACCGCGTTCGCGAGCAGATGCGTATAGACCAGCTTGGAGATCAGGCTGGCCGCCCGGTCACCCATGCCCTGCGGAACCTTACTGAGCATCCCGAGATCATCGTTGATGAGGTGCACTTCACTGATGATGACCTTCTTGGCGTAGCGGGCGAGCGTGAACTGCTCGTACTCCTCGCTGAGCTTCCCGTCCTTGATCTCTCCATTGGCGAACCCGACCTCTTCCAGGTCTCCCACGTCGGTCAGGCGTACTCCGGTATTCGCCTTGAAGTCCCTCACCGACCCGGTCGAGCACCATGCGCGCCAGGTCGCGGAGGCCATGGTGTAACCCTTCATCATGAACTTGTTGGCCACCGCCCCGAGAATCTGCGGGAGAGTGATGGTGCTCGCCGCTGCGCGGAGCATCTCGTCCTCGCGGTGCGGCACATCCTTGCCCTCGATCCGGAGGGCGTGCCGACAAACATCCAGCAAGGACAGGTGCCTGAACTCGTCGGCACGGTTCGCCCGCTCCTCGCCCTTGGTCTTGTCCTCGCGGACGATATCGTCTCCGGCGCCAGCACGGACGCGCATAGCGTCCACGATCAGGCTGCGCTCGATGTCGCCGCCCTTGACATGCACCGCCGGGGAACCGACCCCGGAATCCATGCGCTTGCGGACGGCCGCGAGCACTTCGGCGCCGGTCTTGGCCTCGTCCCATCGTTCGGCAATGGCCTGTGCCTCGATCTCCGGGAACTCGCCGCGACACACGCCCCGGACCTTGGCCACGCGCTCAACCTCGGCCTGGCCCTGCTTCGCGAGAGCCTGGTCGACGCGCTCCGCGACCAGCTTGTCGATCACCGCTGGATCGATAGCGGGTGCGGGCTCGGCGTTGCGCTGCACCGGCTGCACCGGCTGCACCGGAGGCGTCTGCTTCTTGGCCACCTCTTCGGCCGCGCGCTTGGCCTCGGTCTGCTCCCTCTCAAACTCAGCCTGAAGTTCGGCGCGCTTCGCCTCGTCCAGGTCCTCGAGTTTGAGCCCACGCTTCACCAACCACTCACTGAACTGCATGGCAGCTCTCCTCATCTCTGCGGCCCGCCGCACTTTCGCGTCTACGTCGGCTCCTTTCACGACAGCCGAAACCTCGTAGACCGACCAGCGGACGAACACATCCGTCGGGCGCGCGCCCGCTTTGAATGTGCGGCCGTCAACCGTTCCTGTTTTCTCGGGCTCGATGCGAAGGACCGATTCCGTCGCATATGCCCGGATGCTCACATCGTTGAGATGCCCGTCCCGATAGTTACGGAAGGCGTCGAAACCCCTCTGTGTCCCGGAAAAGTAGAGTCTCGCGACAAGCCGACGCTCGCCCTTGTCATCTTCGATTGACCAGTCCCTCACTGACCCGAGTGTGTTCTCGACAGTGCTCGCGTCGTGTGAGTCGACCAGTGTAACCGTTCCTGTCGGAAGGTTCGCTTTGTCCATGAGTAGGACTTGATCAACCGTGTTGTAACTGCGGTCCCAACCGACAACTGGCTTTTCGGTGGCCACGATAACTGGCATGGAACGATCGGATTCTCGTGCCTGTTCCGCACGGACGGCCATGCGAATGACGCTATGGTCCGAATCCTCGGGGATCTTCGAGCGAAGGATCATTCCTGGCTTCCTTTCTTGCCGGAGTTGGCCGCTGCTCCCGCCTCTCCGCCTGCGGGGGCGTCCGGTTGCTTCTCGACAGGCTGCCCGCCCTGAACGTCCAGCGGATGCCGGATGCCGCGAGCCCGCCACCTATCGACTTCCGCGAAAAGCCGGGCCTCGTGGTCAATGTCGTCGCGTCCATCGGACAGGACTTCGTCAGCCACGGCGGTAAATCCGTTGCTGGTCCGGGTCTTGGCCGCGTTCGCGGAATCAACTGGATTGGTATGAGCTTCGTTCTTGGGCCAGAGCCACTGCGTCATGAATGGACCGGCTGGATACGGTATCACCCCAACCCTCGTGGCCTCGGCAAACCACATACCGAAACGCCTGTCTAGGTCGCGATTTTCAATGATCCCGCGAACAACCTCGCCGTCGGCGGCAAGCATGAGCCCGTCAAAGCGAGCGCTTGCGAAATTATGCCTACTGCTGTCACCGGTAACAGCGTTGACCGGCAGACATGAGCCACGCCCCGCGGCTGCCAATTGATCACGGCGGAACTCTGAAAGGTTCTGGTTGGGGTGCTCCGGTTTCACAGTCATGGGCTCGTAGCCGGGAGGCAGCGTGGTCAGTGTGCCGTCCTCGAGGTCCATGACAGAGGGCAAAAGCGCCTCGGCGTCCTGCGCAAACTCCGGCATGGTGTTCTTCAGAAAGGCAGCGAATTTGTTCGCGATTTCGGCCGCACTGACCGTGCCCTCATCGACGCGGCGCAGCTTGTGAAAGATGCTCAATGCAGTGGCAAGCCACGGCTCGGCCCGGAATTGAATCGGGTCCTCCTCGACAAAAACGTGGAGCATCAGCCCGGCCGGAACTTCGTCAAACTCACGCCGGAAATAGAAGTCGTTCGCCTGATTGTCCGGGTCGTCCTTCAGGATGAAGTAGCGAACCGGACGGCCGTCCCGGTCGGTCTCCACCCCGTCGCCTGAGATTCCGACCGGGGATTGCAGCCGATCTGGACGGATCATCAAGAAGCGCAACTTGACCGGCGTCGGGGCGTTCATATCGATCCGCGGGACGGCCAGATATTCGCCACAAGGGAAGAACTGCTTGACTCCCAGGTGGACCTGCATGGCCAGGCTCTCACCCATCCTGTAGCCACAAGCCTTTGCCCATCGCGCAAACTCGAATTCGACTTTCTGGTTCCACGGCTCGTTCGCGCTCCGCATTTTCAGATGCGGGCCACGACCGACGATCACGTTGGCATACGTCCGGCCGAGGCCCTTGGCGAACCCATTCTGACGCATCTCAAAGCGGGAGCGCTTGCGGATGATGGACTGCTCGGCGAGCAGCGCCTCATTGAGCCCAACGTCCATCGCGTTGTCGAAGCCGAGGAGCCGAGTATTGCTCGCCGCGTCGTAGTGCGTTCTGGACATGTCTACGATGGCGGGCCTTCCCGCGGCGTCGAGAATCTTTGACGTGCGCTGGAGTGCCATCAATTCATCCCCTTAGGTGTGACCTTGCAAATCCTGATCCCACCATAGGTGGAGTCGGCAGAGCTGTCCACCATGCCCTGATATACTGCTCTGGCCTTCTGTAGCTCGGTCAGGTTTTTGTAGGTGATGCTCTTTCCGTCTGGGAAGGAGATTGACTGCGCCGCCCCGCTCTGGATCATCGACAGAATGGCCGCGTCGATAGCATCGATGATCGTTTGCGGGCTTGTGGACATCGTCTTCTCCCTTGAGGCTGTGGGCACCAGTCCGGGCTTGCCCCCCGCTGCCCCTCTCTCTTCTCCTCCAAGCCGCTACCACTCGCGTTCTGTGAATCTCTCTACCCTACAGGTGGTAGGTGGTCAAGGAAAATTTGGAATATACGCTATTTTGTTACACTAATGTAATTTTTGCGCCTCTATCTTGCGGTCTCGAAGGTCGGGAAACGCCTTCCGCAGTTGTCGCATACCCTGACGCGCTTGATTCCTCCTGCTGTCCGGCGCGTCCATCCAACGCGCAGATCTGGGCATCCGCAATTCGAACATCGAAAACCCTTTCCGCTGGACAATTGCTCGGCCCGTTGAGTGTCTGCGATCATCCCCTTGAGTGTTCTTTTGGCTTCCGGCGATCCCATTACGTTCTCCCAAGCAAAGCAGCCAGCGACTTCCCGCCCCCCGACGTGCCGCCAGCTCTATCCCTACGGGGTTTGCCTCCAGCCTTCATCCCATCCAGTGCCATCCCAAGCCGCATCGCCCCCACGTGACACCCAACGAAACAATCGAACCAGTGGTTCGGCCGCCCTGGCAGTGCGCGCCACTTCGCGATCTTGTCTCCGTTCTTCAGCGTCTTCGACTCCGGCCGCTCCGCGGTCAGGTGCTCGGCCAGCGCCCAGTGGTCCTTCGGCTCGCGCCCCCACAGCGACACACAGCCGCGGCCGCCCATGCCCGTGCGCAACCGCTCGTTCGCGAAGCTTTTGAAGTGATCGGTGTTGTAGAACAGAATCCGCGCGTCTTTCGCCTTCGTCAGCGAATAGTGCCACCCGTCGCCCTGGTCACGCCGAGAGCAATACCGCGAGGGCTTGAGCTGCGTCTCCGCGCCGATGCCCTTCGAGGGAATCAAGAACGCCGCGTGCGGGCTCTGCCGACAGAACTCGTAGACTGTCTTCGCCTGCCAGCCGGAATCGACCATGCAGGCCGACAGGCGCAGGTCCCCGCCGCCGGCCACCAGATAGGATCGCCGGCAGATGGCCCCCGTCACTTCCGCGAGCCGCGCCGTCAACGCGGCTTCCACGCCGCCGAGCTTGCCGCGCTCCAGCGCGACGACGCCGCGGTCGAGCACCCCGCCGGTGAAGCCGTCGCCAAACCAACACGTCAGCCAGTGCATATGCGAAACACTTCCGAGGTCGATGAAGGACACCACCAGAGACGCCCCATGGTTGGCTTGGTATCGGTCCAGCCCGTTGACTTTCTTGGCCACGTCCGCCGGCTCGAGCGGCGGCTCGATCCCCTCGAACTCCTCGATCGGCTCAAGCTGATACTCTGCCTGGAAGACGTGCGCCCCGCGATCGATCAGCAGGTTGTAAGCGTGCTGGATCGCCGACAGCTCGCCCGGCCCGTAGCACTCCGCCCATGAGACAACCGCGCCGGCGTCCATCTCGGCGCGATTCGCCGAGTAAAACGCAGTCGCTCTTTTCTCCGCGTCCGCGCGGCCGCCCTCGTCGTTCGGCGCGTAGGTCCGGCGCAGGTCGGCATACTGCTGCAACCACAGAGTGTCATGCGCCTTCGCCCAGCTCTTGACCATCGGCAGCCGGGCCCCCTGCCATTCGGGGTGCCGGCTGTGGTCCAGCAGCCGGTCGACCAGGTCGCCCTTGCGGATCACGGTGCAGGGCATGACGGCGCTCATGGTCCGGCTGTGCCCGGCGAGTCCAAGGATCGCACCGGTAATCAGTTTCTCGCGCGTGTCGCATTGCGACGGGCTCCGGGCGCTGTCGTCGGTCTGCGGGTCGTCGATGATCGCGAAGTCCGGCCGCACTACACTGCCGTCCTTGCGCCGATGCCGCAGCCCGCGGATGCGCCCGGTCAGCCCGAAGGCGCGCACAATGATTCCATTCGACGCCGCCGGCTGACCGTTGTCCTCCAACATGGTCGGGAGCACAAGGCAGTCCGTTTTGAGCTCGATCATGGTCCGGCGCCCGACCGACATTTGCCCGCGGCAGCGATGCGAGATTCCCTCAAGGCAACGCATCGGCCAGCATGCGCCCGGGAAATCCTCCATGAGCACGTCGTTGTCCTCGAACTCGGCCTGGATGTCACTTATCAGGTCCTCGCCGGCGCCGCGATCCGCGCAGACAAGCGGGATGTATCGCTTGTGCCCGTGGCACGCGCACCAGACCGCAGCGCCAACGGCCATCGTGGTCTTCCCAAATCCGCGGAAAACCGCCTCTGCGAAAAGACCTCCGCCCAGAAGCGCCCCCTGCGTTTTCGCTAGCACGCGAAGGTGATCTTCGCTGAACGGCGCCGGGAAGCTGTTCGGCAGGTACGTCTTCAAGAACCGCGGCAGGTCGAGCCGACACGCCTCGCGACGCTGGCGGTCCTTGACGGCCGGCCCTGGCCCGATGTCCCGGGCCGCGCGGTCGCGGTCGCGCATCCGCTCGGTCTGACTGCGGGGATCCAGCGCCCGCCGCAACGGCCTGCCGTCCTTCAGTCGACGGCGCAGGTACGCGATAAACGCCCACAGGTTGACCCGGCTGTTGCGCTCCACCGGGTATGTGGCACCGTTGGCGATGTTTTGAATCTGCTGCCGCGTGATCGTCCCCGGCATCGCCTCGTTCGCGAGCTGCGCTACCTGCCCGTATGTTAGAGCGGTTGGGTCGAGGTGATCAGACACAGGTTTATTCCCCCACCTCAATCGCCCGATCCATCGCGAGAATGAAATCTGTGTTGGGGCTTTCCCCGTAGAAAAATACGAGCCGGTCGCGGGCGAAGCAGAGCGGCTTCCGCATTTTCTCGACTTTAACGCGAAGGGCTTTTACCTCAGCGCGCAGCTGCGCCTTCATGGTATCGAGTTCTTTTTTGGTGAATTCGGACCTGTCACTGGACATCACGCGCCACCTTTCTTCTCGTGCCCCGGGTACCCGTGCCGGCGGAGCATCCACGCCATATAGGCCGCCGGATCAATTCTGCCGCGGGCGTCTACGGGAACGCCAGCGGCAATGTCTTCGCGTAAATCTGATTCTGAAACCACATCCCCGGCCGACTGCGCTCTCATCCGTTTCAAAACTACACGCGCTGATTCCGCTTTCATGGTTTCACCGTCCTTTCGCTTTGCTGTTTTGATAAGACAGTTTTTTTTCTTGAT
>Ga0315542_1001333_pt1 | contig 15441 bp, 16 predicted proteins | sample SalMarSW160120MG_FD_202541 | JGI IMG/M metagenome (GOLD analysis project Ga0315542, IMG submission 202541) | Salt marsh sediment microbial communities from the Plum Island Ecosystem LTER, Massachusetts, United States - Salt Marsh Sediment SW1601-20 ...
GAAGACATTACAGACAAGCACATCCAAGCAATCAAATTATCTGAAGATCACCGTCAGATGAAGAAATCCCGTAGTGCCGCAAAAGGGAGAATCTCATCAATTTTACGAGCGACTGCAAAGAATCTTGACTTTATCATCGAAGCCAAAAAGAAACTTTCTGGATTGCCTGGTATCGCGCCGAACATCCCATCAATTGTATGTGCTGGATTTCCCAATGTTGGTAAATCAACACTAGTCAGGAATGTCTCCACTGCAGAACCTGAAATTGCATATTATCCCTTTACAACACGTCGAGTTATTATTGGTCATCTACGGGTCGGGAACCAGAGTGTGCAAATCGTTGATACTCCTGGAATTCTTGATAGACCAATGGCTGAAAGAAATGCGATAGAATTGCAGGCCATTACTGCACTGAAATATCTAGCTAATGTGATTATTTTCATGATAGACCCATCAGAAGCATGTGGATGGACATTTGATCAGCAAGTCACTTTACTGAGCGAAGTCAAAAAGATGTTCCCTCTCAATCCTATCTTGATAGCACTCAACAAAATTGACATCAGTCCACCAGAGCAACTTGAAAAAGCACGAGCAAAGTTTCCTGATGCATACGAGATTGTCGCTGTTGAAGGTACTGGACTTGAGGAACTTCTGAAAGATGCCGTGGATGAGGTTGACCTGAAACCGATGCAAGAGTCAGTTGATGAGTATTTAGCATCTCTCTCCCGAAAATAGTCAGTTTCCTGTTATTTTCAAAAGCCCAAGTTCACCAATAGTTCCTTCAAGATTCATTGAAGTACCTAGTATCTGCTCTATTGTCCACAAATTCGTAATGAGATGAGAGGTTACTTCAGAAATTCCAATTCTACTCTCTCCTTTTGCTACTGCTAGATATGGAACAATCATATCTGCAAGATGTGGATCTATAGCTCTCCCCGTTGAAACAGCATTTACCAGATATTCTGCTGCTCTCTCTCCTACTTTTTCTGCACGTTCTCCCCTTTCCCCAAGTCTATCTGCTCCTATTCTTGTTCTATTCCTGTCTTCTGCCCATAGAACAATACCACTACCTGGGCTAAGATGATGGTCTTCGTTCTTCGAATATGATTCTGTTTCAATACTAGCTTCGACATCAAGTTTCTTGCGAATTACTTCTTTCGCAGACGATGCTTGACGTTCAGCAACATGTGATGGAAGGCGAACACAATGTGATATACCTGCTACAGTCTTTAGTTCTCCAAAATCAACTAAATCGAGTGAATGCAATTCTTTGACTGGAGTAACTCTACAGAGAACTATTCCTCCACCCCTCGGATAATGTCCTCTTTTTTTTTGTTCGATTTCAACTATTGCCCCAAGTTGACTGACCATTGGTGAAAACACATTTTGCAGGTAGTCAATTGGTGGGCTCCACTTTACATCAGTGCCACCTCGAATCTGGAACGTAATAGGCTTTGGCGCTAGAACTGCGGGAGGGAGCACTGCTTGAAGAATGAGGGAAATCGAACCTGCTGTTCCAATATCAATATCGAATAATCCACTTTGCCGTTGATTAGGAATGAACGTAACTTCAGTACTACCTACTTCGAGACCTTCGATTGCTGCATCCACCAACTCTCCCGTGAGCTTTATCCCAGAAAGATGCTGCCTTTTGAGACCTGGTTTTGGTCTACCTGCACGAATTTTTGAAATTCTGACAGGGCTCATGGTCAGAGCAGCTAATGATATTGATGTACGAAGTATCTGACCTCCACCTTCACCATATGATCCATCAATCTCAATCAATCCTGTCACCTTCATCTACTGATTAATTACGGTGTTATGAACTTGGCCTTTAGTAAAACCACATGTTATGTATCATCCTAAGCCTTATTTGATAGGGAAAACCAACAAATGAACCGGTCACAATGAAGTCATTATTCATAGGGCGCTTTCAACCAATTCACAAGGGCCACATCCATACAATCAAACAAATCATCGAAAAGGGTGAGGACATTATTATGATTATAGGCAGCGCTCAATACTCACACACTCCAGATAATCCCTTTACTGGCGGGGAACGGGTAATGTTCATCAAACAAGCTTTGATAGATGAGAATCTTCCTCTAGAACGGATTACTATTGTTCCTTTAGCTGACATCAATATTCATCCATTATGGGTAGCTCATATGCGTTCCTTTGCTCCGTATTTTGATAAAGCATACAGTCACAATCCGTTAGTCAAGAGACTCCTTGAAGATGGCGGTATCAAGACTGATTCAACTAAACTGCTAGAGCGGTCTACCTATAGCGGAAGCCATGTCAGAGACCTCATTCGCTGGAATAATAGTGAATGGGAAAAACTTGTACCTGAAGGTGTTGTCAAGCTAATTAAGAAATATAAACTTGACAAACGAATTCAAGAGGTCGGGGAAACCACAACAAAACGGTGAGTACATTCATCAACCTTCATGGTAGTGTTTATATAACAACTAGAATGACAAAAGACTAGGTGAACGTATATGCTAGGTGAACACGTTCCGTACTATCATTGAACGACTAATTCTATATCCTAGTCAATTCCATAAATTTCAATCAGTACAGAGGACAATATCATGAGCGGTGATAAAAAAGAACCAAAAAGTACCATATTTGACATCGATAAAGAGAAGGATTTTCCTGATTGGTTTGGTGAGATATGTAAAGTTGCTGAACTTGCTGATATTAGATACGGTGTGAAGGGCTTTACCCCATTCCCTCCATGGAGTCTCATGACCATGAATAATATGTTTGACATCCTAGAGGAAGTTCTTCAACGTAAGGATCACTTGCCCATGTTATTCCCAACAGTCATCCCTGAGAGTAATTTAACAAAGGAAGCTAAACACGTTGAGGGTTTCGTACCCCAAGTGTTTTGGATTCAGGATATAGGTGAAGATGGCAAGCTTGAGGAGCGGCTCGCGCTCCGTCCAACAAGTGAAACTGCAATCTATCCAATGTACTCACTATGGGTAAGAAGCTGGAGAGACTTACCTATGAAGCGGTACCAGCGTTGTTCCGTATTCAGATCTGAGATTAAGAGCACTCGGCCCTTCCTGCGAGGAAGGGAGTTTCTCTGGATAGAGAGCCATAACGTCTATGCGACTCATGATGAGGTAAAGGCACAGGTTGTGGAAGATCTTGAAACAACAAAGGAAGTCGTTACAGATGCCTTTGGAATTCCGGTAATGGTCTTTCGTAGAACCCAGTGGGACAAGTTTCCCGGGGGTTTGAACACATACGCTGCTGACACACTCATGCCTGATGGTAAAGTTATCCAACTTCCTTCAACTCATGACCTGGGTGACAACTTTGCTCGAGCATTTGACATCACGTATTTGAACGAGAATAATGAAACTGTGTATGCTTGGCAGACATGTTATGGCCCTGCTATTTCACGCATCTTTGGTGCATTAATCTCTGTACATGGTGACAATAAGGGACTTAGACTACCTTTCAAGATCGCACCTTATCAAGTGGTTGTGATTCCAATATTCAGAGGAGATACTGCAGATGCGGTCCTAAAATACTGTGAAGATATCCGAGATACCCTCAGAAAAGCTGGGCTCAGAGTACATCTTGACAATAGAGATGACACACCAGGCTGGAAGTACAACTATTGGGAAATGAAGGGTGTTCCAATCAGAATAGAGGTTGGTCCCAGAGATCTGAAAGGTAACAAAGCCGTTCTCTTTCGTAGGGATACTATGGAACGAGAAACCATTGATATTAAGGATCTGAAGAAAAAGGTCATCAATCTTGGTGCGGCTGTTGATAAGAATCTAAGAGAAATAGCTGAATCAAAATTTGAGGGTCTTGTTGTCGATGCCGATAACTTTGGCGCTATCGAAGACGCTCTAGATAATGGTAAGATTGCTCGAATTCCATTCTGTACCACTGAGATGGAAGGTCTCCCCTGTGACGAGGAAATCAAAGATCGTACAGGAGGCGAAGTTCGTGGCACACGAATTGATGTGGAAGAAAAACCTGAAGGTGTATGTGTAGCCTGTGGTAAAGTTGCCACTGAAATCGTCTACATCGCGAGGTCCTATTAATCAACTAGACCCAAGGGCTCAATAGGCTATTGGGTCTTATTTTTCTCGTGGGTTTTGAATGAAAGTCTTAGTCGTTTCAAATCACGAGTATGCTAGAATCATTCAAGATATTCTTGGAGATACTGCAGAAGTAATTATATCAGATACTTCATCGGATTCTATCTTGGAACAGGGAAAAGATGCCGATATCATTGCCTCGAATAGAGTTCCATCTGAGCTCATAGAGTCTTCATCAAGATTGAGGATGATACAGACATTTACTGCCGGAGTTGAGAACATCGATTTTTCTGCAATACAGAAGAAAGAGCATCTAATAGTCTGTAACACTCACATCAATGCTGCTGAGGTTGCTGAGTTTGCAATCACACTCCTTTTTGCAGTCGCCAAAAACATCATTCCAAATGATAGAGAACTCCGAAAGGGGGACTGGAAGTATGCCTTTGGTGGACCAAGTCCTAATGTGGAAATTCGTAAAAAGACCTGTCTTATTATTGGTCTTGGTAACATAGGCTCTGAAATAGCAAAACGATTGAAGAGCTTCGATGTCACAATTCATGCAGTAAATCGAAGTGGAACGTCCAAGCATGCTGAATTAGTCGAAAAACTAGTGAAGATTGATGACGTGAAACATCTCGTTAAGGATGCTGACTTCATTATTCTCTCACTACCTTTGACCTCTGAGTCAAAAGGACTTGTCAATGAACAATTCATATCCTTGATGAAACCGAGCTCCATCATTGTGAATGTATCACGAGGAACAATTATTGAAGAAGAAGCTCTCTTTAATGCACTTAGAGAAAACAAAATTCTTGGGGCTGGACTGGACGTATGGTGGCGATATCCAAAGAAATGGGGTGGTACTGGACAGCCTCCAACAGATATGCCCTTTCAGGATCTTGAGAACCTTGTGGCATCACCACATAGAGCTGGGTATTCAGAGAATACGGAACGAGAGTATTTCCAGTTTGCTGGTGAGAATATACTTCGATTTATCAAAGGAGAAACCCCTCACAATATTATAGATCCTAATCGTGGTTACTAGAAAACTCGCATCTGATGACAGTCATAAAATTTGAAAATTTGTTATTTTGTTCATGTAAGAATCCCTAAAAGTGGGTCTAAATCATCAAAAGAAGAATTTGAATGAGAAAGAACACTGCCGCATTAATCGCCATAATTGGTGGCTTAGTCGTCTTTGGTATCAAGATTATCGCATATATCTATTCAAATTCAGTGGCATTGCTATCCGACGCTCTAGAATCGATAGTTAATATTCTAGCATCAGGGATGATGCTCTTTTCAATCCATATTTCAGAAAAACCTGCAGATGATACACACGAATATGGGCATCAAAAAATTGAGGATATATCAAGTGCCTTTGAAGGAATATTCATTATAGCTGCTGCACTCCTCATTGTTAATGCTGCAGCAGGGCGACTTTTTGTCTCATCAGAGCTTCTTGAGATAAATCTCGGCATTGCGATATCTGTGTTAGCTACAGGAATCAATGCTGGGATATCTCTATTGTTAACCCGAACAGCAAAGTCGAGTGGATCTATGGCGTTGGAAGGTGATGCGAAACATCTGCTGTCAGACGTAGTTTCAACTTTAGGTATATGGATTGGGCTTATTATCGTACAAGTAACTGGATGGTATATTGTGGATTCCCTACTTGCATTTGCAGTAGCCATATTGATTACACGAATGGGTTTAGGATTGATACTACGGTCACTAAGACGGTTGATGGATCATTCTTGCATCGAAGAGGAAAAAACAATTCTTTCTGTTCTGGAAGAGCATCAGTCGGACTTTATCGAATTTCATGACCTAAAGAGTCGCAGGCAAGGTAATCTTGTACTTGCCGAAATTCATCTAACAGTTCAAGATTCAATGAGTGTTAGAATGGCTCATGATATTATTGATAAAATTGAAGAAACCCTCAATGAAGAAGCAAGTCATATCCGATTAACAGTTCATATAGATCCTGAAACTGAACTAAAATCTCCAACAAATGAATGATATTTCAGATAAATATGGATAGTATCACATGTAGTAGAAAAAAGAGTGAAGGTTCATCCAAAACCTCCATTCGTTTCTAAGAATTTTAGAAATGTGAGTACTTCAAATACATTTCATAATCAAATGATATACGGGAGCAGTATATCATGGCACGGCTATTAAATCTCACAGAGTCAGAGAGTCAAGACTTTAAGGAAAGCAGCAATCTTAGCAAGAGATACACCCAATATTCGGGGGACCAAGATTTGGAGATAGAGAGTCTCTCACAGATACCTGGTATCGGAGAAAAAGTCAGGAAAGCATTGGTAGATCACTTTGGCACTGAAGCTGTCGCAATGAAAGTGATACAAGATTCACGAGTGGACTTAGTAGCTGCAGTTCCCGGAATTGGCTCCAGACAAGCTGTTAACCTTGTAAAAGGCGCCTTTGAGCAACAGTTTGGGGTCAGTTCAGGCATGCTACTACGTAGTAGTGATATTCGTAAAATCTACGAGAGCGTCTTGGAAATAATGCAGGATTATGCTAACACAACTTATGCAAAAGACAAACTATTCCTCTATTTCCCTTTACCACCAGAAAAAATGGATACAATCTTGGAACGGCAGAGGTATTTTGCTGATGCAGCTTCGGTGGCTCGTGGATTGAGTTCTGACCAGCGTGAAACACTGAAGAAATTATTAACACAGGTTCGAGGTCTCTACAGAAGAGCAAAGCCACGACGAATTGAAGGTCGTGTAGTTATCACAAATGATGACAAGGTCTTTGACAAACTAATTACAGAAGGTATCGATAAGTGGTGTCCTGTCTATGTTCTTTCTGAAGGAGAAAGTGGAGTTGATTACGCTCAGGGATATGACCTTGTACTGTTCATTTCACCCTTAGGTGCTTTTGATGAATCAATGGATATGCTTGATAATGTTGAGATGCTTGGTAAAGACTGGTCTTTCGAAGATATATTACCAGAAATCACTGTAAACTTCTATGCTCGTAATTACCGTGTTATTGATGCCTCGTGCAAACTTGCTGAGATATTTAGTAGCCTTCCCTCAAATGATTCAATGGTAGAATTTGCAAAAGGTCTTGATTTTGAAGGTCTTAGTAAAGTGGGAGAGATTCTTCAGAAATTGGATGAGAACGGAGACCTAGCTGAAGGGATTGATGCTAATATAGACCGCTACAGAAAAGCAGTGAAAGTCTTTCCAACAGCAATTGCAGAAACGGAATCATGGTTGAACGAAGAGATAACAACACGAATCTCTAAGAGCCACGTCACTCTTGGTGGTCAGCAAATAATCACTATCCTCCAATCTGCAGATATGGATGGTGCTGAAAGTGGCGCACTACGAAATATGCTCCCTGCAGAGATTGTTGAAACCTTCACGACTACCATTCAAGAGGCAGAAGACAAACTTGCACAGATGCTTGGTCTTACTGCCAGAGAGGCAGATTGGGTGACTGGTATCATCAGCGAAGAGATCTCACTTCCGGCTAAACTGGTTGCAACACAAATCAATGACTTGGAGGATAAACTAAGACGGCTCTTTGCAGACAAGCAATTTAGTTTAATCAAAAAAGTAGCTAATGACTTGGACCGATTACGAAATGAAGTCATGCTTGCTGTCCAGACTCTGCTTGAATTCGATTTATTCCTCGCAGTAGGTCTATTCTCTCATGATTATGAGCTTGAAACACCCAATATCTCGATGGAATATACAGGTGTAGGTGTACAAGGTGCTAGCAATATATTCCTTACACAGAGTTTTCTAAAAGGGAAACATGGAAAGGTTCAACCAATCGATTATAGCATTGGAAAGACTCCATTCCAACCTGACGGTACGAATGGTGAGAATTGTGCATTACTTTCTGGTGCAAATAGTGGTGGTAAGACTACGACAATCCAAACAATAGCTCAAATAGTAACAATGGCACAATCTGGGTTCCCTGTTCCAGCAAAGCAAGCTTATGTCCCTGTATTTGAGGAATTATACTTCTTCTACAAGAGCCGAGGAATGGTTAGCGCAGGAGCGTTTGAGACCACCCTCAAACAGTTTGCAGATATCGTTGTATCTGAAAAATCAAAGCTTGCGCTCTTCGATGAAGTGGAAGCAATAACTGAACCTGGAAGCGCAGCTAATGTCATTGCTGGTCTTATTGAGATTCTTCAGAGTGACCCACGAACTTCCACAGTAATTTGCAGCCATCTGGCTAGAGAGATTCAAGAAGTGACATCAGTTCCTCTTCGGATTGATGGTATTGAAGCCCGTGGTCTGGATGAGAATCTTGATCTTGTTGTGGACAGAACTCCTCGTTTTGGTACACTTGCTAGAAGCACTCCAGAATTGATAGTTGAGAGGCTTTCAAAGTTAACAAAAGGCCCCAAGAAGGCAGTCTATGAAAAGATACTTGAGAACCTCAACAGACTAAGAGATCAATGACCTACAGAGTACTTGTACTAGGAGACACTCACATTCCATCCCGAAGGGATTCAATTCCGGTTGAGTTCTATCAACATATCAAAAACACTGAATATGATTTGGCGCTTATTACAGGAGACCTTGTTCGAGAATCTGACATGAGAGCAGCTTTACCACCTCTTCCAAGAAGTTTCATTGTAGTTGGAAATATGGATTATGGTAGCACATACAATTTTCATGAACAAATTCAACTTGATGACTTCAATCTCCTTCTGCTTCACGGAACTCAGTTACGCCCTCGTGGAAATATTGAGCAATTATGGGAAATACTCATGCAGATTGAAGGAGATGTAGCGATTCACGGTCATACTCACAAAGCTGCTATTGGTCTCTATAAGGACAGACTTTTTCTCAATCCTGGTACGATCTCTGGAGCTACAGGAGGTTGGGGTGGTCGTGCGGATGCCAGTTTCATTGAACTTGATATTCTGAAGAATGAGATGAAGGTTACACTTCACCAGACTGATTGGCGAGTGGTAAAGACATCTGAAATAATGTTCTTGAAACAGGATAATGCAATATTACGTAGTTCCTGAACGTATAGATCAGTATGTTCCCCAAGGGTCGGGGCTGAGTAGTCGCATGTAGATTTTTTTCAAAACATTAGAGCTCTCTAACAGAGCAGCTTGCAATGTGCTCTCTTTATTCACTTTGACTTTCTTTGACCTAGAACCAACGAGCTTTCCGAGACGCCCTTTAGATGAATCCCCCTCTAGAGATACTTTTACTGGAATCACACCCATCACATCTTCTTCAGGAAAGATGTCTCGCGTAAATTTTAGGTCCCGAAAGAAAACAGTAAGGGTTTCCTTGACTGCAGCTTTCTCATTGGAATCTGCTTTGAGTTCACTTATAATCTCAAGTGCACGTATTCTTAGATGGTCTGATACAACTGACTGTACCTCTTCTGCTAGAGTTCTATTCATGGCACATGCTATTCCAATGTCTATCATGAGGATACGTATTCTATCTAGTAAGACTCCAACATCAGCACCAACAAACGACTTTCCCCTCATTGATACTAACCAGTCCTCATAGGCTGCACTTACACTCCGTATGTCATCCTCATATTTTGAGAATTTGCTCATCTCATCTGGTGGAATCAGAGTGCACCATACTGCCATTGAAACATCATTAGGTGCCATGATTAAAACTAGTTCTCATCCGTTTTCAGTATTACTTGTGTAGGCTCTTGCGTTAGTGCGTTCATTCTAATACATCAACATTAATGCATTGGATAGTGGCCGATATGACGAAATACACGGTGAAAATCGAAGTAATCGACATTCTGGGGGAAGGAAATTGCTCGATGAACCAGAAAGTGGGAGATGCCTACAATTACCCCGACGATAGAGGGAAGATGTGTCCAAGTTCATTCTGTACTCTTTATCCTTGGATAATGGTGATGCTCTCAGGTGGAAGCTTCACCGATGAAGGAGATGGAAGTGATTTCATGCCCACTGGCTGTCCTGACTATAAGCATCAGGTTGTGTACAATAATCATGGACGCTTGTTGAAGAATAATAATAGAAATATATTTGACCGAGAGTTTTTTACTTACATTGTCTGAGATATTCTAGAGGTATCTGTGGCAATGTTGCATAAGCAGTACAAGAATCTACGAATTATCTGCATTCTCTTTGTAGCAGTTGGTCTTGTTTCTAGTCTTTCAACCAATGTGAGTGGACAGGACACATTGACATTCTCAATCAATCGAAACGTGGGTATGGCTTTTGGAAACTATATCAGTGGTACATACACACTACAGGGTAGTGGTCCAACTTCAATCCAAAACTTAACGGTCTACTTCAACGGTGAGCAAGTTCATTTTGTTACAGGAAACACTATTTCTTGGTTATTTGATACTGCAAACTATGAGGGCGGCGCAACAAATGTAACCCTCGTAGGTATCACCGACACTGGAATATTGTATGATTCTACACAAACGGTTGTGTTCATTGGTGGAGAAATAAGCAATATAATCACCATCGGGATAATTGCTCTTGTTGTGGTTCTCATACTTGCTAAATACGGCCCTCGACTGATGCGTTTGAGAAATAAGTGAACTCATGTTTGGAGTCTTCTGATATGACTGATGAAGATCGATATTCAATAAATCTTGATGTAAAATATGGTCCTTTGGAACTCATTGATATTCCTAACTTAATAGAGGACAGTAAAAAGGAATGGCAGAATTTCTCTCTCTCCGAGGTAAATGACTGTGTTGTTAGACTTGGGGTTATCCATGGTGAATTTCACTGGCATACGCATGACAATGAAGACGAGTTTTTCTACGTAATTGATGGGCTGCTGTATATCGATCTTGAAGACAAGACCTTTGACTTGGGTCCTGGTCAAGGATTTATGGTCCCAAAAAGAGTTTCACATCGAACTCGAGCGCCTCAACGCACTTCAATTCTCATGGTTGAAGGAAAAACGGTAAAACCGACTGGAGATTAGATTTTAAAGAACTGACGGAGTATTAAGGCATATTCTGACTCGGATACTGCGAGTAGAATAACTAAATTCGTGAATTAGACCTAGTTCTCCGGAGAGGTAGTAATATATGATTCCCAAGCAACCATTTGGCCGCTCAGGACATGCAAGTACACGGATTATTTTTGGATCCTATGCTTTGAGTAAAGCAACACAAACAGAAGCTGATCATATCCTTGATTTGTTATTAAAATACGGAGTGAATCACATCGATACTGCAGCAGGATATGGAAATGCTGAGGAGCGTATCGGACCGTGGATGGAGAAGCATCGTGATGATTTCTTCCTAGCAACCAAGTCTCGGAGTCGTTCATACGATGGTGCTTGGAAGGACCTTCAACGCTCCCTTAGCAGATTAAAAGTCGACCAAATTGATCTCTGGCAGATGCATGGTCTGACCAACCCGGTAAGCTGGGAGAAGGTGATGAGACCAGGAGGTGCCTTAGAAGCTTTCATTGAAGCGCGTGAAAAGGGGCTGGTGAGATTTTTGGGAATTACAGGTCACGGTGATAAAGTTCCAGAAATGCACAAACAGAGTCTAGAGCATTTTGATTTTGATACAGTCCTCTTACCCTATAACTATTTGCAGATGCAGAAACCTCGGTATGCAAATAACTTCAATGAGTTAATCGAGGACTGCCGTGCTCGCAATATTGCAGTACAAACCATTAAGTCGATAGTTCGGAAACCGTGGGGAACGAGTTCCCAGACCCATAACACGTATTTCTATGAACCACTGATATCTCAAGACAGTATTGACAGAGCAGTACATTGGTCATTAGGACTTTCGGATAGTTTTCTGATCACTGCTGGTGATATGCGTCTCCTGCCAAAGATTCTTGATGCTAGCACGCGATTTGAGAAACAACCATCCGATACAGAAATGAGCAAACTTGTTAATGAGTTTGATATGAAACCGATACGATTCAGTAATGTTGACTTCAGGTGATGACATCAAGAAGAAGTAGCGGCTCAGGTAGCAGAGCAACCTCTGTGGAACTCATTCTACAACTTTCAAACCTAATACTTCTGCTGTGCAGTTCTTAACACATGCTCCACAACCTCTACATAACTCATCATCGATTACAAGTCTTTCATTTTTGATTTCCAGTGCTTTCCAATGGCACACATCTATGCAAGTCCCACATAGATTGCAATAAGGTGGGTAGAGAAGAACAACTTTCTTTTTTATCCGCACCCTCTTCTCTGGTTTTGGTACTTCAAGGATTATAGGTGCCTCTTCATACTCAGAAGTTGCATATCTCCTATAGAATAATTTAACCATTGGATGCGCAGTTCGTGGTAAAATATATCCGTGTTTTCCCGTTTTCATAAACCTCCTTATTCATGTATTATGTCATCTTGTCTGCTCACCAAAAAAGAGATTGAATTAGTTCCAATCACTTAACCGCCTCATTTCATCTTCCTAATATCGTCAGATTGCATCCACGTTCCTTCAGTTCTCTCTCAATCTTGTGTATGTGGACAGATGCAGCGATTGTTGTATTTTTCAAGGAAACTAGCATCAACTTGAGATCACTATCGGTGTGTTCGGAAAGTTTCCTAGGAAGGATTACGCTGAACGCGTATTTTCGCCAATTTGAAACGTTGTTTATTCTATCAAGCCGTTTTTCTTTAAGTTGCATGCGAGTTCCATAATCAACTGAGTGGCTCAGTGAATAATCCTCCTCTATATCCTCGTCATCATCAGAATGTACAATTTTGCTATTTATTACGGACATTGATATCACAATATCTATTATATAGACATTTATTTATAACCTTTTGGTAATATAACATTATTATTATGTTACCAATTCATATACAATATTGAAAAAATAGACTAGAATGTGAAAGATATGCGCTTCTTATGAAAACAAATTATCACATTCCGACATATTTATGAGCTAAAATTGACATTCTTGTAAGAAGATATCTGCTAAGAGGAATATAATTGAGCCAAGTACTAGATGATTCGCTTAATCTTGAGTTACTCCAACTCATTTGTTCGGGTGAAGGAGTTGAGATTAATATCAGTGAACTCTCCCAACGGTTAAAGAAACATCGGAATACGATTGCATCAAGGGTAGAAACTCTATTTTCCAAAAAAATCATTGAGAGACCCTTTCATCCATTCCCCAAGATTTTTGCAGAATATCCTCTTCTTGTTTTTGAGAAAGCAAATTTACCTCGAAATCGAAAAACAAACAAATGGATTGAAACTGACTCACATATCTGGGCGGCTTTCTTCGTCAAGGATGAAGAGTATAATAGTCTGCTAATCGAACTGCATGAAGATCTCCATGCCTATCAGGAATGGGGAGATAGAATCATTAACGAAGAGTTGATTTCACTACCTTCTGACCAAGAATCTATTCCTTCTGAGGCTATCTATTTGAGCACCAAGGCAATCATCAAGAATGACCCTGTCGCTGCAATCGAACTTCTAAAAGCACAATTCCAAAATTCTCCAGATTTGATGATTAACGATCTAGCAATGGATCAATTATATCTTGATCTTATTGAAGCACTCATATTAGGGAAGGGAGTCTGGACTAATCCTAATTTATTATCTAGGAAACTTGATGTTCATCGCGTAACTGTTCAAAGAAGGTTAGACCTTCTTCTCCAAGAGAAGATCATCTCAAATCCGGTCTCTCGGTTCCCACGAATATGGGCTCCGCCTGGATATTTCATTGTTCTCTCTCTGATTGAGCTAAAGAAGGAAAAAGATCACATATCCAAAATTCTCGTAGATGACCCACACACATCTCTAGTTGTTAAGGCTGGCGCAGGTAAGTACAATCTTCTAACAATAAGCTGTTTCTCGAGGCTAAGAGATCATCTTACTTGGGAAGAACAGTACGATCAACGATTCTCCGGCTCGGTCGGTGCAGTCAAGAATCTGTATCTTTCTCCGTCAATGACTTTCTCGATACACCAGCAGTATGTTCCACTTGAATACCTTAGAAAAAGGTTGGAAACCCCTCGCAGGTAGATATTGTTTGAAAAGGAAAATTCTCGAGAATAATTAGAAAGAAGTAGCATCGCCGGTAGAATAAAGACAAATATATTTGAGATGGGGAGCTGGTCAAAGGTCTAGGAGATGGATACCAAAAATGACGCATGATACTAATTCCAATGACGATGATAGCTTTAAAAATCTGGCACGTACTTATGACAGTGAATGGGAAACTTGCACATTCAAGCAAGATCTTCTAGAAGCTGTAAACAACAATCTGGACATTGCAATTGTAATCTATGGAACTTTGCTTGATGCTTCCATGAGTTGGGTCTCTTCTTCAGTCCCTGCCCTGGATGATTTATCTCCAATCCAGTGCATGAACTCATCCAGTGGGACTCAGAAACTTAAACAGATTCTTCTCAGTTTTCCACGATGAGTGTTGAGAAAAGAAGAAGTGGCGCCGCCGGTAGGGCTCGAACCTTTAGCCGTACGCCACGAAGTGTAGCGCACTACGACCAACAACTGTCTGGTTCCTAATCATTGAATTAGGAATTAACAGGCTGTCGCTCTACCTACTGAGCCACGGCGGCTTATTCTCGCCTTCGCCCGTGAAAGCAATATTAACGTTGCTGTTTAACCTTGTTCGCCCTTTGCATACTTCTATGTACATTGATTCACCTGTAGAAATGCGATTATCTTGGTGAACGTAATGGAAGATGCTCTTCAAAAATCTGCTCTGATAATTTCCAAAGCGAATGAGAATGGAGCAACTCTTCGCTTGATTGGTGGTTTGGCCTTTAGAAAGCATTGCCGTGAACTCGACTTCTGTGAACGTGAATACGGGGATATTGACCTTGTTGGGCTATCTCATGAAGCACCAATGATAATCAAGACATTAGTCGACCTTGGATACAAAGAAAATACCAGATACACATTGGTTTCAGGTGGAAACCGGCTTCTTTTCGAGAAATTTGGGTCAAAGGACCATGTTGACATCTTTTTTGATAAACTGCGAATGGAACATGAAATTGATCTGAGAAAACGGCTTGACCTCGAAGAGTTCACAATATCTGTGAGCGACCTCTTTGTCTGCAAGCTAATTATTCTGAACTTCAATGAGAAAGATTACCGTGACATTATCTCAATTGTAAAAGATCTCAATCTTGGAGAAGAAGACTTACCCTCAACCATCAATGTGAACTACATTGGCGAGCTATGCGCTCGAAATTGGGGACTCTATCATGATATTACCAATTCTATTGATGATTGTATAGAATTCGTAAAGAATTACCAACTAGAAGAAGAGGTTGCTCAAAAAGTACTGATGCGATTCAACTCTATCAGAAAGGTGATTGTTGAATATCCGAAACCTGCAAAGTGGAAATTTCGAAGATATATTGGGGAAAGATACCCG
>Ga0315542_1001334_pt1 | contig 15439 bp, 7 predicted proteins | sample SalMarSW160120MG_FD_202541 | JGI IMG/M metagenome (GOLD analysis project Ga0315542, IMG submission 202541) | Salt marsh sediment microbial communities from the Plum Island Ecosystem LTER, Massachusetts, United States - Salt Marsh Sediment SW1601-20 ...
ATACCAAAAAATAGGCTTAACTTCAAAATATTGTGGTCCGGTTGGATACAGTGGGATCGCAGATCACTTGCCGTGACATGCGCTGTCACCGCCCTTGGCCATCACCGTATAGTATTCTCTTATCGCAGGTTTGGGTGTAAATGTGATCTCCGTAAAATATCTCAGGTGGACATAGTAGGATAAATCTGCATGTTACTGGTTCAATCTATAGAAATTGAAAAACTTAAGGGCGTCCCACTTCCCACTCTCTAAGGAGGTTTATCCTTTACAGCCACGCAAGGCGGCGATCCTCTTGCAATTGGGGATCATCCCCGAAGAGCGGCATGTCATACTCAATAACTCGATCCAGCAAGCGAAGAGCACACGCTTTTTGCCCTATAGCAATATAGCGCTGTGCTTTTCGCGCCCATGGAAAATCCTCAGTTTGTGGAGTTATTAACTCATTCATAGACATTATAGTTTTACCCCGTTGGACTATTTAATAGCCCACTTCCTAAGAGCTTAAAGATCAAATCTCCTCTGTATATAGGTATGAAGTTCATCCACAGGCAATTCCCGGGTTGACGCACCGGCCCTGATGTAGAAATGTTTGTCACCATCGTTGACATACGCTGGGGCATTGCTGGGCGAGCATTTTATTATCAGGACATATTTATTTGTGTGGTTCTCAACTCGTGGTTGAATGTATAGCATGTGGTAAGGACCAATTTTATTGCTAATAAGATTGTCTAGGTGTTGCAACATCTTATCGGAGCTAGCAAAGCCATCTGAGTCAAGACCGAGAATTTTCCCTGTATCGTCAACCCCAACTAGTAAATAGCCGCCGCGGGTGTTGAGGAAAGCTGCAATTGTTTTCAATGAAGCATGTTCAATCACGCTGTCCTTTTGTCGGCTATGGAGATTGACTCGAAGGGTAGATTTGAATTCCACGGTATTAGATTCACCCCGAGCAATAAGTTCGGAGGCTGAAATGTCCGGGCTATCGATATCCTTTTCACCTTTGCTAAGCCGCGTGTATCCCTCCTTGATAACTTGCGCTAGAAGTCGCCTTCGTTTTGTCAGAAACTCATTATAAGGCATATTCTCCCAACCTACAGGCAGCGCATGCATTTCTAACATAACACCCAACTTTTCAGGACTGTCTTTGAATCGCTTCATGTACTGAGGGAAATATTCAGATGGTGCAGCGTCAGAAATATGGATGTTATCATCCCATTCGACCAATGCAAAGTTGGCGATCTGGTTTCGATCGCGATCATCTTTGATATCAATTGAGGCAAGGTAGTTCTTTGGGAATAAATGGTGTCTCTCAAGTGCGGCTTTTTTTGAATGTGTGATGGGATCAAGCAATTCTGAAACTTTCATATTAGAAAAAAGGACTTGAGCATCAAGCAACTTCAGAACGGCACAATAAGCAAACCAAGACGGGCTTCGGGCCGCAGCCGTCGCCAAGTCATTTGGTAACGTGATGGACCAAAAATCGCTGGTCAACTCACTATCAACAACACTTTTGAGGTGAGCAGTATATTGCTCGGCACCCTGAACAGTGCGCAGATTAGCTAAATCTTGTTCCATGCGAGATTCTGGTGAGCTAGAATACCTTCCTGTTATACTGCTCATAAAAAACCACTGAGCAATCACCATTCGCAGTGCATAGGAATCAACACCAAAATCATATTTACCAATAAGGAACAATGCATAAGAATAAAGCAATGCGGTTTCTGAAGTAATCATAGACGAGCTTCGATAGCCTGCACAGACAGGTATTTTCATAAATTCATGCCAGTTTTGCAAATCAAGGACTTTGTCTTGCGCTTTTTTCAGCGTATTAAATTGCTCCTCACGCCTTTGAGGAGAATATTGTCCAGACTCAAGATCCTTGCCTCTTAAAATTAAGTAGGCATATTTCAGACGTGCACGCCGGAATCCGATACCTATGGCCACTCGCAGCAGTTGGGCTGGATCTGGTTCAATAAAATAATTATATGATGACAGCTCTTTAGCTCCCGCCTTGCGAGAGCGTTCACAGAATGCCTCTAGGGCATCGCGACCTTCCTCCCAGAAAACTGACATCAGAGTAAGAATAAAGTCAGCCTGGTTCAGTTTTTGCCCCTGGCTGTTCACGCGGACGAAGATATCCGCAACATCTTCTTCATCAGTCGCTGAATTGACCTCAAGGGCGGAAAATGGGTATTTGCGGAGTTGGAGAAGTCTTTGGATATTCTTGGCAATTGCCTTTCTAGAATTAGGCTCAATTTCTTTACTTTTGCTTACTTCATCAATAAACTCGTTAATGAACTCATAAGAGTCTTCGTAATTCTGAAACACTTCACTGATATCTTCTACCCAATCGGGGCTACGGCCATGCGCTGCAGTAGCAACAGCGAAATCTCCCGTCAATGGTCGGAATGCAATTTTAATAAGTTTTTCTTGGAAATCTTTATTTAGGACTTTTTTGCCTTTCATCACCGCGTATAGTGAGGTTAATCGTTGCTGCCCATCAATAATGAGTGTGGATGGCGTATCGATCCCGTGCACGGCCGTACCGATTAGCTTAGTACCTTCGTTCTCGGGCGCCGCCCATAAAAGAAGGTAGCCTATGGGATAGCCCCGAAACATGGAATCAAAAAGATCTCGAACCTTGGATGCTGACCAGACAAAGGGCCGTTGAATATCTGGTAAGCCAATCGTGCCATGATCTATAGCCGACACCATATATTCAACATCGCAATCTATTCGTTTAAAAAGTGGTCCACTCATAATGTCTTTCCTTACATGAATTGTTTACCCAAGTTTCCGGCTGTGGTTTAGAAACCCACGAGTGTCCTGCCTATACATTTGGTAAAATTTTGATTTTTGGAAAAGTGTAGGTCTAACGCTTATTAATTTCCCTCAGTGGGCTATCGTATTCCTGCTCGTCTATGGACAAACCGAATCGATTCATTCTGCAATTTTCAAGACCTGGCCCCTTTTTTTATAACTGCGAGTCACCTGTATGCGGAACGCGCCATGTGTTCATTGCTTTCCATGCCTGCCAGTCCCTTGCACCTGTGATACATAGGTACACCTGGCCGCCAGGCCGGCCAAACTCATTTGTTCGGATATCTGGTCATGAGGGATCAAGAGATAGGTCCAGTGCTTGCCATTATTTGCTTTTGCATGGCCCGTAGCATGTTCGCACCACACCACTGCTGCATCCGCCTTCGCAAGTACCTTCTCATCTGTCATTTCGCTCGCTCTCTTGGGTTCACAAAGGAACTTGCTTGTTTTCGTTTCAACCACAAAATCCGGTTCATAGGATTCATCGTGGCTGTAGTGAATTTGAAAATCACTTTTGGCAGGCTTGAACCACTTGAGGACATCCTCGTCGCTCTCCAGGATCACGGCAAAACGCCGCTCCGGATCGGAGTCAAATTTCTGTGCCGGATACAAACATTTCTGAAATCCGCCGAAAAGCATGCTCTTGATTCGATTCTTCTCGCCTTCCGGGATCGGTGTCCTGAAATCCCGGACCACTTCATCTGCACCGGCGGTATAGTTGTTCGGGCGCAAAGTTCGAAATCCCTTTGTAACATGCGCCACATAAGACGCAGCCATTTCGGTGAAATGGTGCTGCATCTGGGAGTGAATCAGGTTCACAAGAGCTTGCTGGTGGTATTGCAGCACATTCACCACATCATTTTCTTCGCTCAGGTAGGACCGCAAATGCGCGATGACCTCACCGGCCAGTTTGTAAAGCAATGCCGAATGATCATCATAACTGATATCGTTGAAATCAATCAACCCGCGCACCAGGTAGTCTTCCGGCCGATTCTCCTCGACAATTCCTGATCCGTCACGTAGCTTGTATCGCTGCATATCATGCAGGTGCTGAATGAGGATGTCTTGCGCCACCGGCTGTAGGTTGATGTTTCTGGTGTCCAGATCGAAATCTTCATATCCAGCGACCACCTCGCCTCTTGGCACCACCACTATTTTTGGGATGTCGATGGAGAGGTCTTGATACAGAGCTGTGGTCTCCTTCACCACGTTTGCAACAGTATCTTTACCAAGGCTGTCGTACAAAAGCCCGAGCTTGGGCCGGGCGATCTCCTCAACCTTCTTGACGATTTCCTTCTGGATCTCCGCGTCCTGAAGTTGGTCGCTTCCACGCAGGCGCTCATACTGCCGGATGGCCTGGAACGTTGCCTTTGCTACTTCCTGCTCCTCCGGTTTCTCGAAGAGGTTACGGCTCTCAGGGGTCCTTATTTTCTTGCCTGTCTCTGCTGTCGGCCCGGCAATGATGTTCTCAAATTCGGATTCGACGATCACCGCCTTCTTGCCCGCCTCGGGGATATCCTTTCCAATAACCACCCCGGTGCGGATGATCGAGTTCGGATCGTTGGCGTGATCGATGATCTCCTGAAACCGGTCGTGTGACACGATGGTCAGGCGATCCACGGCCGGGATTCCTACCCGCTTTCCGTAAGGCAGGCGCAATCCCCGGCCGATGGACTGTTCCACCAGGGTTCGGGAGTTTGCGGCACGCAGGGGGACGATGGTGTAAAGATTCGTAACGTCCCATCCCTCTTTGAGCATGTTGACATGGATGACGGCCTCGACCGGGTTGTCCGGATTTTCGACGTTGAGCAACTGCTCGACAACCTCGTCTTTCTCTTCACCGTGCACTTTAGAGTGGACGGTGATCACTTTGCCCCTGTACCGGCCCTCGAAAAAATCGTCATTCTCCATGACTTGCTGTAGCGCGTTGGCGTGCGTCGTATCCTGGGCGACCACCAGCATGAATGGCTTGACTATGGGCTGGCCGTTGTTCCGGGCGTACACCTCCAGCTCGACCTTGGTGTTTTCATGAATCCGAACACCGTCTTCGAGCTTGACCTTTTCCAGTCCTTCGTCCGAGTAGTTTGCAGCGTCGAAGTTCTCCCGCGTCGCCACTGCGGGTTCCTTCACGAAGCCGTCGGTCATCGCATTGCTCAAGGGATAACTATAAATCACGTTCCTGAAGGGCTCGGCGCGCTGGCCACGTTCCACCTGTGGCGTCGCTGTCAGCTCCAGTCCTAGGATGGGATTCAGCTCATTGATCGCCCGCACTCCGGCGCTGGCCCGGTAGCGATGCGATTCATCCATCAGCATAACCAGGTCATCCAACCCGGAAAGGTAATCGAAATAGCTCTGTCCGATGTATTCGCTCAGGCGCTTGATGCGCGGGCTCTGGCCGCCTCGCACCTCGCTGTTGATCTTTGAGATATTGAAGATGTTGACATGAACTTCACCCATATCGAAGAGCCAGCCGTTGCGAATGCCGTGCCCATTCTCGTAGTTATCTCCGGTTATGATCAGAGGTGGATTGACAGCGAAATCGGAGATCCCTTGGAAGACATATTTTGGTGTGTTGGGCGTAAAGTCGGCGATCAGCTTGTTGTAGATGGTCAGGTTCGGGGCGAGCACGAAGAAATGACGGATGCCCTCGCTCAAGTAGAGGTAGCTGATAAAAGCGCCCATCAATCGCGTCTTGCCGACACCCGTGGCTATGGCAAAGCACAGGGAAGGAAAATCACGCTCGAAGTCTTCTACGGTCAGGAACTCGGTCTTGATCGTTTCCAGTGCCTGGGCGGTGTCTCTATTTTTCTCGAGGGAGATGATTTCGCACACGCGGGCCAGGATCTCCAGGGAATCCCGCTGCGGGGGACGCAGGCTCAGGCGATTGCTGATGGCATTAACATGTTGAATGCTCATTTTGAACCCTCCTTATCTGAAGGTTCCCGTGATGCTTCCAGTTGTCTTGATCCCTTGGCAGCTTCCTCCAGTTGTTTGATGCTTTCTGCTTCCCCGACAGACTCTTTGTACGCCCGCCGCCGAACTTCAAACTGCTCGTATTCCGCTTTTGCATATTTTTCGGCAGCCTGCTTGCTTACCTTGCCGGCATTGGGAAGCACCTTGCGGTCATTGAAGCGTAAAAACTCATCAAGTTTCTGCTCCCAATCCTTCATAAAAACCTGCTTGCGGTGCTTGGCCTGATCTTCAGCAAAATCCAGCCACATGACCACAATCCGGTTCAGCTCATCGATTTCTTCTTCATTGAGATAGTTCTTGGCTACGGTGACATCGGTTTTGCGTACTTCTCCCGCCTTCCAACTGGTGAGGCCCATATTGGGAAGCAGATGACTGGCGCGTGATTGAATCAGCTCGGCGGCGGTCATGCCCGTAGCGGCAAAATGAAGCTTATTCTGGATGATACTGAAAAACAGGGTGGTTTCGCTCCATGACGGTTCGTAATCGGCTGCCATGGCGAATATTTCTTTCACCCTCAAGTACATCCGCCGCTCGCTGGCGCGGATGTCCCGGATGCGAGCCAGCATCTCATCAAAATAGTCTGGAACAGTAGAATCCTTAACCGGTGGGTTCTTCAGGCGTTCGTCATCCATGACAAAGCCCTTGATGATGTATTCCTTCAGTTGACGGGTGGCCCATATCCGAAAACGAGTGGCAATCAGGCTTTTCACCCGGTAACCCACCGAAATAATCATGTCCAGATTGTAAAAATCCAGTTCGCGCCGGACATCCCGGTTGCCCTCACGGCGAACTGTCAAATATTTTTTGACAGTTGCCTCCGGTTGCAGCTCGCCTTCCTGATAAATGCCGTGAATATGGTGACTTATATTTTGTTTGCTGGTCCGAAACAACTCTGCCATCATCTGCTGGGTAAGCCATACAGTTTCGTTTTGAAGACGAACTTCAAGCCTTACCTGTCCGTCATCGGTCTGATACAGCAGGAATTCCCCGCCGGATTCTTTAGGCACAAGTTCATTCATCCCTTGGCCCTCCTTCCCTAAGATCGAACAGCGTTGCCTGGGTCGGGTTGCCCTTGCCGAACTTCCGCCGAGGTTTGGCGGGCCTGACTACCGCCGGTTCTTCCGGTTCCGGCGTTGCCTTGGGGAGGTTCTTGATCTCCAAGCTATAGTCGTCGTGGCCCCACTCGCATTTTTTCAAGACCGCCTTGGGGATCTTCTTGATGGTCAGGTTGGGAAATTTGTCCGGGTCGCACCGGAAGGCGGAGCAGCAGATGAGCAAACTGCGCTCCGGTCCGACCTCGTCGCTGAGACGGGTCAGCATCTCCTTGCTCATGAACTGGGTGGTCACATAGAGGAAATCCGTCTCCGTGCTTTTGCCGTGAATCCAGTAGACATCCTCGCTGGGAGCGTATTTGAACCCCTCCAGCTTGCACATGGCCTCGGCCAGCATGGCCGCGTTGAACTCGGAGTTGATGACCGGGTTGCCCCATTCGTCTTCAACGATCAGCGATGGCCCCAGCCGGTAGTAACGGAAACCGCCCCCGCCTTTCCAGTTGACGGCCTTGGTGATGCCGCCGGGGTCTTCGCCATCAATGACCTTTTTCATGCGTGGGATGATGTGTGTGTGGCAGTGTTCGCCCAACTCCACCATAATCCAGCGGCGTCCCATCTTATGGGCAACTGCACCGGTCGTTCCGGAACCGGCGAAGGAGTCGAGGATGATGTCGCCGGGGTTGGTGGCGATTTCTACGATACGTTTGATCAGGCGCTCAGGCTTTGGTGTTTCAAAGCTGACGTCAGCACCGAATAGCGTGTTCGCCTCATTCTTTGCCTCGCCGGTATGTCCCACATCCTCGTGCGGCCACCAGGTCCACGGTACAATTCCCTTGGCGTTCTTGAGGAAGTGCTTCCGACGCGGGACCCCATCCCCCGTCTTTCCGAAGTAGACACGGTCATCTGCAATGAGCTTGTCATACTCACTCCTGATTATCTTCCAGCAGTTTCCAGCAGGGGGCTTATGGACGCGGCCGTTTGATGCCGTGATCTCGTACATCTGATTGGGACGATATCCCTGAGCAAGGAGTGACACTGATTGCCATGGTCCTCTCGGATCATTGTCCGGGTTGCTGTACTGCTTGGTTTGTTTGGCTTGCAGCGGTATGAGATTGCGACACTCTTTGAATTTCACGGGATTAGTAGCGTACACATAAATATACTCATGGGTGTCACCAATGGCCTCTCTATTCTCCCGCGAGTAGCGTTTCTGCCACACGTTAGTGGCTACGAAGCAGTCCCGACCGCATACCTCATCAAGCAATACGCGCAGGTATGCCATCTCTCGGTCATCAATAGATACCCATAACGACCCAACTTTCCGGTCAAGGAGCCTCCACAGTATTTCCAGACGCTCACGCATTAGTGAGAGCCATAACGAATGCTCAACACCATCATCGTAATGCTCCCAAGCCGATCCGGTGTTGTATGGCGGATCGATATAGATACACCTGATCTTGCCGGAAAACCCTTGCTCCAGCGCCTTGAGGGCCAGCAGGTTATCACCGAAGATCAGCCGGTTATCGAAGATGTCGTTTTCGCTCATCCTGTGTTCGGCATGATAAGACTTCTCCGGGTCCTCGATCAGGATTCTCGGCTCCAGCCTGGGCCGGTTCTCCTTTCCGATCCACGTCAGCTCAAGTTTTGTTTTCTTTTTTGCCATGTGATCACTCTTCTTCTGTTTGTTGCAGATGATTACCCAGGCTGGGCAACTCCCCCAATTCTGGCGGGCATTCCCCGACTTGTCCGCCGTAGCCTTGGCAAAAGCGTATCCACGTGAGTTCAAGTTTTGTACGTTTGGTCTGTCTCATTCTTCCGATGCCACTGTTTCAATCAAAGAGTTTTGGTAAATAATCACGCAATCTAAGACTAAAGGACGCTCTGGATCACGGCGACGCTGCTGGTGCTGCGGTAGAAGTTCCCTGCTTCCTTCTCGTCTTTATCGCTTCCACAACCAACTTCAGATCTGCGATGTCCTTCCCAAGCTTCTGGGCATTGGGAACAGGAGCATTTTTAGCGGATGATGGGTCGTGGGCGTCTACTACGTCGCAACAAGTTCTATGCAGTCGGGCAATTTCATTGTATTCGGCCTGCGTAAAACCCACCACGTCGCCTAATTTGTTGACCCTAACCCAGTCTCGATAGCGTTTCACCGCCCCGCTGAAAACCACCTCCTCGATCACCCGCTCGATCGTTGCACGCAAGTGGTCGTATTGTTGCCGCATCTTAGCGCTCTCTTTCTCGTTCGGATAGGTCGGCCAACTTTTCATCAAGGCCTTTTGTTCTTTTTCGAGTTTATCTAAGCGGTCCCTGTAGGGTTGGTGATCCCAAGGAAGCCCTTCTGAAACGTGCCCTGGACGCCCATTTAGCCATTCCAGATGGTGCATCAGATTATCGACGTTCTCTTGCTCGATGTGATCAAGCAGCTCGCCGAGAAATACCGTGTCGTGGGTCAGCACGATCACCTGGCGTATTTTTGCCTCCTCAACAAGTCGTTTCGCAACGTTCTTGCGCCAATGGTGATCAAGCGATGAAACAGGATCGTCAAATACAATTCCACCCTTGTGTCCAGCAAGATGCAGTTCCGCAAGGAACGAGCCAATGGCGATCGCGCGCTGTTCGCCTTCGCTTAGTATCTCGTCGATCCTTGTCGTTATCGGAAGATCAAGCACAAGCTTGTGTTTCATCTTGCTTCGCTCAACACGTTCCTTGAGCTTAGTTTTGATGTGACCAACCCCCAGCGCTTGAAACTCGGTGTCGAGCGCGTTCTTCAATGCGGCGGTCACGGCTTGGGTTGCAAAGACCTTCGTCTTGTCGGAAATTCCTCTCGTTTTCAGGTCGTCCTTACATTTTGTCAGCATCGCCTTGATTTTCATTCGCTGGAGGAGATCCAATACGGCCTTGAGGCGCTGGGATAGGGTTTTTCGTGTTTGAAGCTCGGCGCATTCGGCTTCAAGCACCTTTTTTCTCTTCTCATCGCCGGCTTTGTCGAGTTCAGTGGCTTCCGCAACGATTTTATTTGAAAGCAGCTTGAGGTCAGCGCGCGGATCACCATCAAGTTTGGGAGCGTTCTCCCACGCATGTGCTTTCAAGGCATCCAATAGCCAAGCCCTGCGGGTATCAACTTTCTTCTCGAAGTCCTGGGTAGTCTGAAGCAAAGCGGCGTCCAAAAGCTTGAACTCTTCGGTCAATGCGGGATCTAGCCCGAAACTGAGAGAGACTTCCGAGATCTTCTGACCCGCCTTCTCACGCTGTTCGCGCTTCTCGATTGCAACCTTGGCGGTATCCTGCTTCACGAATTCCTCAAATCTCCGCATGCGCTCGGTCGATTCCTGATCCAACGTCTGCTGGCACAATGGACACTGCGCGCCGGCTTCTAAGAATGGAAACGGCTTTCCTGGATACGCGATTTCCGTCGAGAATCGCCGTGCTGACTCAAATAGAATCTTCCACACCTTTTCGCCCGTTCCTGGAAGTAACGGTGCACCGGCCCGAAACTTCTCCGCCGCAAGGATTTCCGCCTTAGATGCAGCTTCGGCCTCGGTGTTGCACTCCTTAAGCTTCTCTACCGCAGCGTCGTTGACCCAAGCGGTCGCACCGTCAATGCGGGAAATCAGCCCCTCGACACGCTGTGCCGATAGCCGCAAGGTTTTAGCCTTGGCTTTGGGGTCGTTCTCTGTCAAGGTCTTGACAAGTTCGGCTAGTCGGGTGGTGTCGGCGACTGTAAGCGTAGCGAGGGCTGTCACCTTGAGCGGATCCGTATCTGGACCAAGAGAAGCGATCAACTTGCCCACTGCCGTATCACCAAGTAAATCAGCATAGGGTGCAGCGTCGGAGTTGATCGCATTAATCTCCGTGTTGAGTCGCTGGGTCAATTCAGGCAAAATGCGCTGCCCCAGGCTCTCAACAATATCGAGTCCGTATGGAAGGTAGGCCACATCGCCCTCATCCAAGTATGCCCTCGCACACTTTGTGTCAAACACTGCGATGGTCGATAGATCGGCAGGAAGTTCTAAACCGCGCTTCCAGCCAAGTGGGCTTGCCTTTCCATTCATATCGATATCGAAAGTCGCTTCAGGAATACTCTTAATGGCCTTTACATCAAAGGCATCAGGGTGAACCGTTTCCAGTGAGTCGCGTGCGCGGCAAGCCTGCTTCAATACTCGGGAATAGCCAGACTTTCCAGCAGCATTGCCCCCGTAAATTACAGTCATTCCTTTCAGTGCAAACTCAAGCATTTGTCCATTGGGAATTCTATTCACATGTTTGAGATCCCGCATCGCTCGAAGAATGACGGGTGCAGCATTGGCTGTTTGTGCTGGAAGATGCTTCTGCGCGAGAGGATCTGGCTCTCGATTTTCGGGGTCAGGAATTCCGTGCGCGGACTTCAACATCGCATACAGATCATCTAAGTCCTGTTGGTCGAGCACCTCTTTCTGAAAGAGGCGGCGCAAAGCATCGCGCTGCCACAAGGAAAGACCTGTTGTAGACCATGCTAAAATATCGTCGAGCAGGCTCATATCAATCCCACCTTAGCCACCACATACAGTTTCACATCCGTTCTTCGCCATATCTCAATGAGACGCCGTCTCTCCTCCAACGATGAATTGTCTGGAGGAATTTGCTCTTTGTTATTTGATATTGTACGGTATCTGATCATACAAAACTCCACCGAATAGCAAACAGCGTCCGCACATTCCGGCGTTGCTTCAACTGTTTTTCGATGTTTATAATCAGTTCCTCGCGATGGGCATCGATGGCGTCCTGGGCGTCGAACAACTCGCGGCGTTTGGTGTTGCGCGTCTTCTCCAGGGCCTTGATAACTTTCTGGGCCGCCAATTTGTCCTGAAGCGACTGCGCCAATGCCGCCGTCTTGCGTGCCTCGCGGATCTGCTTGTCGATCTCCTTGATTTCCTGTTCCAGCCCCTGCTTAAGGTCCTCGGACCAGCGGTCCAACTTTAGGACCTCTTCGTCAAAGAATTCCCCGTTGCGTTTGTCTATGGTATCCACCTTGGCCTGGACTACGGCTTGGCGAAGCCCTGATAAGTCCGGCACCTCAGAACAAGCAGCACCCACCTGCCCGGACAGAAGCAGCAACTTGCCACAGATTTCCTCGTCAAGGACCTGCCCGTCGTCTGTCCGGGCCGCGAAAACCAGGAATTCATCTGCATTGAGGGCCTCAATAGTGAGCTTGGACAATTCCAACCAGCCCGACTGGCCTACGAGTGGCTCAAGGATACTGATTTTGGATTCATAGCCCGAATAGTCCAGCGTGATCTCGACCGATGGGAGGTTCCGTGCAATGGCCCGCTCAATGATTTGAACAGCCAATGGATGGTCTTGACGGTAGAAAAGCTCTCCTTTGGCCTCAGCCTGCTTCCAATCCAGGTTGTACCAGCCCTTTCGGGCATCCTTACCGATGTAACGGAAACGCGGCAGGGTCGGGTCGAATTCTGCGCGGCCGTTCAGCTCAACTCGGGTTAAGTCGAGCAACCATCGTTCACGTTGCGAAAGGGTTTCGACGGTCTTTTTTTGGCTGACGCGAAGGCGTGAGCGAACATCCTCGTCAAAATTCTCCAGAAGGCTTTGCCGTGTCTCGGCCAGGCGGACTTGGATTTGCGTATCCAATTCGGCCTGAAGGGCGTCGAAAGCGACCTGAATTTCCTCGGATGTCCGGCACTCCTGGTAAACCTGGGCTATCCTGCGCTCAATGTCTACGCCGGATTGAAGCGCCCCAAGCACCTCGTCGCTGGCACCGAAAACGCCGTCGAACAGGCGAAACTTTTCGCTGAGCAACTGGAAGACCCTCTGGTCAGCCTCATTACGGCGGTTGAGGAAATTGACGACCACGACGTCGTGTTTCTGGCCGTAGCGGTGGCAGCGGCCGATGCGTTGCTCAATCCGCTGGGGATTCCAGGGCAGATCGTAGTTAACGACAAGCGATGCGAACTGAAGGTTAACACCCTCGGCAGCAGCCTCCGTGGCGATGAGAATGGTGGCATTATCGCGAAAATGTTCCACGAGAGCGGCTTTGATATCTATGGGCTTCGAGCCGGTGACAACATCCTGCCCTTCGTGCCTGCCCACCCACTGCAGGTAAATATCCCGGGAAAATGTGTCACTGTTGGAGCCGTTGATAGTAACCAACTGGTCAGCGTAGCCATTGGCCGAGAGCAAGTCGAAGAGGTACTCCTGCGTCCGGCGGGATTCCGTGAAAATCACAACCTTGCGCGCTGCACCAAGGTTTCGGGCATGCTCGAATGCGGTGTGTAGGGCAGGAATAAGAGCCTCGCCCTTGGAGTTGTTCTGAATACTGTCGGCCAAATCGGCGTAGCAACGGAGCTCGTTCAGCTCATCCTTGAGCATTTCGGAATCGATGCCCCTCATCGAATGCAAATCGTCGGCCCCGTCTTCCTGCCACTCGTCCTCTAATTCATCGATCCCTTCCAGGTCTTCTTCGTCGAGCAGTTCGACCTGTTCCTGAATGTTTTCGAGCCGACGCACCAGCCTGCGAAGCGTTCGGGCAATAGCGAAAGTTGATGAAGCCAGCAATTTCCGGAGAATGAGGGTAATCAATTGCCGTTGACTGGCCGGTAGCGCAAAAAGGCTTTCTCTTTGCAGGTATGAAGACACCCGCTCGTAGAGTTCGTGCTCGGCGTCACTGGGCAGGAATTCCTGGGTAATCGGCACACGCCTCGTAAAAGGAACGTATTCCATAACCTGTTTGCGAAGCGTGCGAATGCAGATCGGACCAAGGCGTTGCTTCAGTTCCTCATTGCGCAAAGTGTTGTCGGAAATCCGGACGAACTGCTCGCGAAAGGATGTGGAATCTCCAAACACGTGCTCGTCGATTACACTCGCCAGACCATAGAGTTCCATCAGGGAGTTCTGAAGGGGCGTAGCCGTAAGCAGCAGCTTTGGAACCCGTTCAAGAGTGTCGGCGATCTTGTGGGACATGGACTTTTTGGCTAGAGGGCCGGTTCTGTTGCGCGATCGGTAAACATTCCGCAAGCGATGGGCCTCATCTATTACGGCTACGTCCCATGAAACCCGCCTGATCTCCGCTGACTTCGCCGAGGCAAAATGATACGAGCATATGACCAGGCGATTTTTCTGGTCAAATGGATTGGACGAGCTATCTTTGTTCAATCGGTTAAAGATCTTCGTGTCCAGGATTACGCACGGGAGGTAGAATTTTTGCTCGAGTTCCTGTTGCCATTGCTTTCGGAGCATGGCCGGGACAATTATTAGAATCCGGCGGCGGCGTTCCGCCCACCGTTGTGCTAAGACAATTCCTGCTTCGATGGTCTTACCAAGACCAACTTCATCGGCGAAGATAGCGCCGTTGGACAATGGCGAACGAAGTGCGAACAGGGCTGCATCGATCTGATGCGGATTTAGGTCAACGCGGGCGTTGGCAATAGAGCGGGAGAGGGATTCGATGTTGCCGCCCGAACCCCGGAGGCTCAAGGCATGTGCCCAGTATTGGCTATGGTAAGCAGTGCCCATTGTCGTGCCCGTCAACTCCTCCCAAAGTTTCTGGTGCTGTGTGGACTTTGGGACGACTTGTTATCCCTTGATGGTAGCCTCTCAGGCCCTCAACATTCCCTTTGTCCACCTATTGAAAAATCGCTTTTGTTCAAATAGTTAAGGCCCAACAGTTTTTCTCAAGGGGCCTCTCTTGCTTTTTCCAGTGTTTTGATCCGGGACCGGTATGAATCAAAGCTCCTCTTGAAGATGCGGCTGGAGAGATACTCTTTGCCCTTGTAAGGGCAATAGGAACGGGGGTCGTTGATACGGCCTTCACTGGTGATTTGGATCGCGGTGGCGGCTTCTGATGATTTCTTGTCGGTAAAAAGGCGGGCTGCCGTCTTGAGCCGTGCCGGCTTCTTCAAGATGCCTCACCTCCCGTGGTTTGTCCGGTTGAAAAGATGCTTTGTATTTTTTTGTAATCCTCAGAAGGAATGATGTCAAATGATTTCCCTGGCTTTGTTTGTGCGTGTTGTCCCGAATCGCACAATGCTACGCTGTATGGATCTCACGGACGGCAGCGTTCACAAGCCACAAAACCAGCCTTTTTCTCCATCATAAAGGGTAGTTTTGACAAATACGGTCACAAACCAAAAGTTTTGTGAAAAAATGCAAGGGAAAGGGGTTTTCATATCGAGTGAAAAGAGGGACGTCTATGATTTTATGCCTTTTTGATGATGCACTGATCCAAACCTGAGATATGCATCCAGAAGGTGCAAGTATTATCCTTCTCAAAAACCTTTGATAGGTCTGACAGATCCGTGGTTGTCCCTCACTGCAGATGGCTGCTATCTCTCAGACCGCGTTAAACCTTTGATACCAAACTGGTGCCGTAATATCTGGTATCATGGAGGTTGGCCGACACGGCACCCGAAAGTGAAGTATAGTATTATCTAGGGCTCATATGTTAATGGGGGACGGGCTTGCGAGGGTCTATGAAACTACAGGGGAGGAGTCCACCGGTTGGTGGAACCGTCATAGGACCAGGAATCCAGGAGGGCCTTTCTGCAGGTGTACTGAGGATTTTCAGCCCACATGAGCATCTGTTGATGGGCTTCATTCAA
>Ga0315542_1001335_pt1 | contig 15439 bp, 15 predicted proteins | sample SalMarSW160120MG_FD_202541 | JGI IMG/M metagenome (GOLD analysis project Ga0315542, IMG submission 202541) | Salt marsh sediment microbial communities from the Plum Island Ecosystem LTER, Massachusetts, United States - Salt Marsh Sediment SW1601-20 ...
ATTCCCGTTCGTCGGTCCTTATCTTTTAAATGTTCTCAAACACGAAAAAGAGAGCATGGTGCCCATATGAATATGATACAATCTGTTATAGTCTGGGGTGTAGTGGCGATCGCCGCTTTCCTGTCGGGAAGATCCATTTACAGATCGTTCACCGGCAAGAAGAAGAGCGTGTGCAGTTGCGGAGAGGTTTCATGCCCCGCCGGCACCAGCCGGGAAGATTGTAGCGTGACCCATCGCCCTCACGGTTGACATGCCCACTCGGCCGTGTTGCGCCTTTCCTTTCATGAAGCCTCTGTGGGCGGGAAAGAGGTGAGGCAATCTTTGAGAATGTCCACCCTCTCTGCAGGGGATTTTCGCCTGTCGATGAAGAGATGGTGTTCTCCCCTGATTTTGCAGATACCTCCCTTCAACTTGAGACCTGCCGCTTCCAGTCGGTCATAGTGCAGATGAACGCCCTTCCGGGCGACCAATGCCTCCAACTGCAGCAGTTTTGCCTGCATGCCTGTGGGGGTTTCGTTTTTTTCTTTCTCTCGTGCCATGCCTGATAGCGTCATAAAAAGTCCGGTCCTCAGGACTCTTGATCATTTCACCCGATGTGTCAGCATTGATTCATAACATAATGGATGCTTATTTTCAAATCTCTTTGGATGGTTTTATTTACCTCTGGACTCTATCCTGTTCTTACTCAAATCAAACAAATTTGTTATATTTTAATGAGATGCAAACCCATTATTTCTTGACAGGTTTGAGAATCACCATATACTGGTATAAGCTTCATCAGATATGAACTTCACGCTTGGAGATATCCTTCTGACTGTGATCCCAGACAACAATTGGGGAACGATACCAAAGAGGATGGAACCGTAAAAAGTCCGTCCCTGGACTTTTTACTGACGGAAACCGAAAAGTGTGATTTTTTTTTACTTACAAATCAAAGGGTTGCGCTGCACCCCATTGATTTGCGTGCCCGTCCATGGGCACGATGATGCCTTTTTACGAAGTCATCAAAGAGAAAGGTTGAAAAAGTGGAGGTGGTACTTCATGGGCAACGGGTACTGGCAGAAGTTACTCAGGGTAGATTTGACAAACAGGAAAACATCTGTCGAATTTATTGATGAACAAGATATCAAACAGTTCATCGGGGGAGCAGGTCTCGCCTCAAAAATACTGCTTGATGAGGTCCAGGGAAAAATTGATCCTTATGGTCCTGATAACAAAGTTATTTTTGCAACCGGGCCTTTTCAGGGCCCAGCGATAGCAGGTGGCGCCAAATTCAGTATTGCAGGGATTTCACCGGTCACCGCCACTTTTGCTGATACGGCTGCGGGAGCTGATTGGGGACCTGCGTTGAAAGATGCCGGTTATGACATGCTTGTAGTTCAAGGGGCAGCTGAAAAGCCGATATACCTCCAGATAGTTGATGACAGCATTGAGATCAAAGATGCTGCCCATTTATGGGGAAAGGATAGCTACGAAACTATTGATGCGATCCGAAATGAAACCGGTGATAAGACATTAAGTGTTGCTTCCATCGGACCTGCGGGAGAGAAACAGGTTGCTATAGCCTGCGTTGTTGTCGACAAACACAGCTTTGCCGGACGTTGTGGCCTGGGGGCCGTCATGGGATCCAAGGGCCTCAAGGCAATTGCAGTCAAGGGGACAAGAGAAACCGAGGTGTACGACCGTGATAAGGCCACGGCACTCATCAAACAATTCCGGCAAAAGATCTTGAATGAGGTCAGGGAGAACGGGTTCAGGGAACACGGGACTCCCGGCTTGTGTGAAACAGCTGAAAGCCTCGGGGATATGCCCATTAAGTACTGGGAGGGCGATGTCTGGCCGGAAGGAGCAAGAAAGCTGGGTGCTCCAAACTCCACAAAAATCTTAAATGCTGTCCCGTATCCCTGCAAATTTTGTCCCATCGGGTGCCATCGGAAAATTTCAGTAAAAGAACCCTCTGAGTATGCTCTGGAAGGGGTGGGACCGGAGTATGAGACCTATGGAATGATGGGTTCCAGTCTCCTCATCGATGACCCCATGGTAGTTGCCAAGGGCAATGATATGGCGAACCGCTTGGGACTCGACACCATTTCAGCGGGAGCCATGATCGGGTTTGCCATGCAGTGTTTTGAAAAGGGCTGGATCACAACCAAGGACACCGCCGGTTTGGAGCTCAAATGGGGAGATCCTGAGGTTCTCTTTGCATTGCTGGAGCAGATTGGCAATAAAGAGGGCTTTGGCGCCATATTTTCAGCAGGGACACTGAGGGCCGCCGAGAAGATCAGCACTGAGGCCGCGGAATCTGTGGTACATTGCAAGGGGCTTGATTTTCCCTCTCATGATGCCCGCTCATGCATCTCCCTTGCTCCTACGTATGCTACCGGCACCCGTGGGGCCTGTCATTTCAGAGGAGGATGTGAGGATGTGGAGATGGGTGGCTTTTTTATCCCCGAAATCGGCATCAGGAAAGGCACGGTAAGGTTTTTTGAAAAAGAAAATCAAAGCATGGTGGCAGCCGGATGCCAGGACTACTTTGCACTTTTAAACTCTCTGGTGATCTGCGCCTTCATGACTGACGGCGGAGGTATGTCATTTACAGAAATCAAAGAACTTTTCAATGCGGTTACCGGGTGGGGCTTTTCCATTCATGACCTGATGGATGCCGGTGAACGGATGTTCACTGTTCAGCGCCTTATCAATATCCGGGATGGTTACAATGCAGCATCGGATGTGTTGCCGTCAAGAATGTTCCAGCCTGCTAAAAAGGGATTCAGGGCAGGCAAGGTACCGCCTTTCAAGATATTAATGGAGGACTATTACACGCTCCGGGGTTGGGATGGCAATGGCGAACCAACTCCGGCAACTCTGGACCGGCTCGGTCTGTAAATATCCTGGTGAGATCAAGACGGCTACAGGATACGAACATGGCTTTTAGGTTATTTTAAACCGAAAAAGCACACTGATGAAAGGAGGTGTAGGGGAGGTAGTTGAACGAGGCAATTGTTCATGGTTTGAGACTTCCGGAAACTAACGTTCTTAATCAACGTAGAGGAGGGAGAAAGATGAAAAGATTTGCATTCATGATAGCAATTGCAGTCTCGCTGTGTTTTGTCATTGGCTTTAGTATGGCGGATGCCAAAGAGCCGGTCAAAATCGGTATCTTGTGTCCCATCACCGGCACACAGGCGGTCATGTCCGAAGATCTGTTGACCGGATTTAAATTGGCACAGGAGGAAATTAACGCGGCCGGCGGTATCCTTGGAAGACCGGTAAAATTGATTGTTGAAGATACCGAGACACGTCCGGCCCCCGGAATGGATGCCGCACGAAAGTTGATAGAGGTTGATAGGGTTAAGATTATTTCCGGTGGTTTTTCCAGCGGGGTAGCCCTTCCCATTGCAAAATACTGCCAGCAAAACAAGATTTTGGCTGTTTTCCAGCCTCCGACATCTCCACTTTTTCGCAACGCAGGTTCCTATATTTTCCTCACAAACGTGTTGGATAACTACAAGGGTAAGGTGATTGCTGATTTCGCCGTTGCGGATTCGGGAAAAAAGAGATTCGCAACCATGTTTATGAACAACGCTTTTGGCAAGGCCTTGATGGACGAAACCTTGAAGAACCTGGAAAAACAGGGGGCGCAGGTCGTCAGCAAGGTCGTTTATGAATTGAACAAGGTAGATTACAAGGCGGAACTTCAGAGACTATTTTCACAAAAACCCGAAGCGATTATCGCAACCTTTTATGCCAAAGAGGGCCTGGTTATTGCGAAGCAGGCATATGAAATGGGAATGCTCAATGTGGATAAGGTCCCCTGGTACGTGCCTGAAATGACGTCAAGCTTTGCGTCAGCAGTAAAGGACATTCCTCAGGTTGTTGAAGGTATAAAAGGCTTGAATCCGCTTCAGCCAGGCAGCCTGTTCATGGAGAAATTCAAGAAGAGAATGGGGCGTGCACCAATAACAGCCTACGCTGCCATGAATTACGATGCGCTGATTATGATTGCAATGGCTGCTAATTTCGCCAATTCCGTAGACCCGACAGCTATCAGAGATAACATGCGAAAGATTGATGACTGGTACAGGGGACAGTCAACCGGTGGAGATAAACGGTTCGACAAGGATGGCATGCAGGGCTTCGGTGAATATTCCAAAGTGATCATAAGAGACGGGAAAATAGTGCCTTACAAAAAATAGCAGCATGGTTGAATAGACGGTGGATATGCCTTTTCATTAACGGCATATCCGTTGCTTGAACGGGAAGGCCCACCGGTCAGCAGAAAGGCCGGTGGGAAACTTACTTTTCATGATCTCCACTTTCACTCTCTCTGGAAATAATTGAAAAATCAGGTTGAGGATAATGGAATTTTCTCAAATTGTGGCGAACAGTTTGATCAGAGGCTCGGAATTGAGTCTGTTGGCAATCGGACTTACGATGGTGTTCGATATCTTGAAATTTTCCAATTTCGCTCACGCTGACTATGCTGTTTTGGGTGCTTTTCTGGCCTATTCTTTTAACCACGTATTTGGAATAAACCTCTTAATTTCAATCATTTTAGCAGCATTATTTACCGGCCTGTTTGGCATAGCAATAGACAAAATACTTTTTAAACGGTTAAGGACCATTGGTGCCAATCCGGTATCTTTAATGATAATATCCATGGGTATCGAAATTGGATTGAGAAATGTGTTGCGATTGATATGGACGAGCGAGATAAAGACATATGCAATAGCAATAAGAAGACCTCTCGAAATATTAGGGGCACGGATCACCCCGCTCCAGCTGAAAATAATCCTCGTGGGATTTCTTTCCATGGTAGCCTTTCACATTCTCCTGCACAAAACAAAGTTCGGGAAATCATTGCGGGCAATTTCTGACAATAGGGTGCTGGCCGGAGCCTGCGCTATCGACTCTGAAAAGATGATCACATGGATGTGGTTCCTGGCATGTGCCTATGGCGTTATTGGGGGAACCATGATTGCAATGGAGCATGTGCTCTATCCAAGATTGGGTTTTGATATCCTCATCCCGGTTTTTTGTGCGACAATATTGGGAGGTATTGGGAATCCATATGGGGCAATGGTGGGTGCATTGATTCTGGCATTTGCGGAAAATATCGTGCTGGCCCTGGATTTAAGCTGGTTAATCAATCTGGGTGGGTTTTTCAATGTTCATCCCATTCAAATAAGTACCGGTTACAAACCTGCAATTAGCTTTGTCATGCTGATAATTATTTTGCTCTGGAAACCAACCGGGATCTTGAGGAAGAAATAAGATGACACTAATCAATTTTTTCATTTACCTCCTGACAATGGTCGGTATTTATAGCCTGCTTGCCATGAGCCTTAACTTTCAGGTTGGTTTTGCAGGCCTGATAAATTTTGGCCAGGTTGTTTTTTTCTGCATAGGGGCTTACACATCATCGCTTCTCGCAACCAGAATCGGAATACCTCTCCCATTCTGCTTTGCGGGAGGCATGATTCTGAGCGGTCTGTTTGGTTACTTGATGAGTATCCCCACAAAATCCCTGAAGTCAGATTATTGGGCAATCGCAACACTGGCCACAGCAGAGGTCATCAGGTTGATTGCCCTCAATGAAGGGTGGTTGACCGGAGGCCCTTTCGGGGTGATGAGCATTCCTCAGCCGTTCCAATCTCTTTTTTCCATGATCAGTTATCCCTTTTTCTATCTTATGTTGGTCCTTGTCTGTGTTTTATTGATCTATTTTGTCCTTTCCCTGCTCAGTAATTCTCCATTCGGCAGGGATGTGAAGGCAATTCGGGACGAAGAGGAGATGTGTCTGAGCCTGGGGAAAAACACCCGTCAGATAAAGTTGCAGGCCATGGTTGTGGCTGGAATGGTGGGAGGCCTGGCAGGGGCACTCTTTGCGCATTATATAGCCTTTATTTCACCTGAAAACTTTAGACCTATCGAGACATTCCTCATGTGGGCAATGATAATCGTGGGAGGCAGGGGGAACCATGCCGGTGCTATTCTTGGAGCGGGAATTATACAGCTCTTCAATGTCTCTACGAGATTCATAGGTGATTATGTGCCATTGAGTTCCGATTCTATGGCATCCTTACGGATGGTCATTATTGGTCTTTTAATAATCCTGTTTGTTTCGTATCGACCGGAAGGGCTGATCAAGGAAAAAAAGAAGGTTTACTAACCGAAAAGGAAAAATGGGGAGTGACCGCTCTTATGTTGAAAATCAAAGAGCTGCAGAAAAATTTTGGCAGCCTTCGGGCATTGGATAGAGTGTCCCTTGAGGTGAAAGGCGATTCAATCGTTGGGCTGATAGGCCCTAACGGTTCAGGGAAAACCACTTTATTCAATGTCGTATCAGGCTTTTACGAAAAAGACGGTGGCGAAATCTATTTCAAGGAAGAAAGAGTGGATGGATTGACACCCGATAGGATTGCCAGAAAAGGGCTCTGTCGGACTTTCCAGATTGCCAAAGCCCCTGAGAAGTTGACCGTATTGGAGAATATGATGCTTGCTGCCAAGAATCAAGTCGGCGAGAATCCATTTAGTGCCCTGTTTGTTCGCAGGCGAACCGCCCGGGTTGAAAAAGAAAATCTCGACAGGGCAATGGAGCTTCTCAAAGTACTCCAGCTGGTGGACTTGAAAAACGAGTATGCGGGTGATCTCTCAGGAGGGCAGAAAAAACTCCTTTCACTGGGCAGGGTTTTTATGCTGAATCCGGATATGATTCTCCTGGATGAGCCTACCGCCGGCGTCAATCCTACGTTGACCATGCAGTTGATGAAGGCAATAAAGGAATTGCAGCAAAGGGAACATAAATCGGTCTTTATTATCGAACATAGCATGAAGGTTATCAGCAGTATTTGTGACAAGGTTTTCGTACTGAATTTTGGGAAAAAGATGGCGGAAGGTACACCGGGCGAGATTCAAAAAAACGAAAAAGTGCTGGAAGCGTATCTGGGCGGCTCTTGAATCGGTTATACTTCCGGGGGGTTGAGTTGTATGGCTCTATTAGAAGCAAATGATATTGTATCAGGTTACGGGAAAACGGATATCTTGCACGGCGTATCCATAACCGTTGAAAAAAATGAGGTAGTGACAATCATTGGACCCAATGGGGCAGGAAAATCGACGTTGTTTAGAACGATAATGGGATATCTCATGCCTCGCGCCGGCACTATTTTGTTTTCGGGTGAAGATGTAACCGGATTGGCGCCGAATAGGAAAGTGGAAAAGGGCATAGCCTATGTCCCCCAGTTGGAAAATACTTTTCCCTCTCTAACGATTCAGGAAAACCTGGAAATGGGGGGGTACTCGAAGGATAGTGAAGCCGTCAGAAAAGGTATAGCGCATGCCTTTGAAACCTTCCCCATACTTGGCAGGAGAAGAAAGCAACGGGCAAAGTCCCTCAGCGGCGGTGAGAGACAGATGCTGGCCATGAGCAGGGCACTCATGAGCGATCCTGAACTCCTCTTGTTGGATGAACCGTCTGCAGGTCTTTCTCCGAAGATTACCGAAGAAGTTTTTAATCAAATCAGGCGATTGCATCAAGAGGGAATCGGTATCCTGATTATTGAGCAGGATGCGCATGGGTCTCTGAATATCTCTGACAGGGGATATGTACTGGCCATGGGACAGAACTATTTCGATGGGTCGGCTGATTCAATTCTCAGTAATGATCAGATTCGAGAAGCTTTCCTGGGCGATTGATTGTTTTTGCCCTTTGCGGTGTTTGGGGAGTTGAGCCGGTCAACCCGTCTGACAGTGACCATGATTCTCCACCATATCATAGGCACTCAAGAAATCATTCTTTAATGGTCCAGGGATGGAGTCAAGAGGTATGGGAGTGAGAATGAAAGATCGGTCGTCTTTTGAAAAGCCAATCCTGCGTTTTGGGTTTATTGGCACTGGGAATATCACTACGGCTTTGGTTGAAGGCCTCTGTACTTCACAAGAAGCGCCGGAGAGTATCCTCGTATCTCCGCGGAATGCCGCAAAAGCGGCCAAACTCGCCGCGGAATTTACCCATGTCCATGTTGCGGAGGATAATCAAGCCGTCATTGATGGAAGTGACGTTGTGTTTCTCGGTCTACGTCCGAAAATTGCGCCTGAGGTGCTCCCTCAGCTCCATTTTCGTGAGGATCAGAAAATAGTTTCTTTAATCGCCTTAGCACCGATCGATCTGATTAAGGGATTGATCGGAGAATCACACCATGTTTTCCGGGCGGTTCCCTTACCTACGGTCGCTCGACATGAGGGACCTGTTGTGCTTTATCCTGATGACCCTGAAATAGCGGATGTTTTCAAGAAGGTTGGAACATTGTTTGTGGTTTCCAGTGAAAAGGACATCGGTCTATTGGCGACGGTGACTGCTCTGATAAGCCCGTTTTTTGCTTTGATGGATACAATTTCCGAGTGGGCTGTCACTGAAGGAATAGAAAAAAACGTTGCACGTCAGTACACCGCTTCAATGTTCAACGGGTTGACATTTCAAGCCATGGCCATGGAAAAGACCAAGTTCTCGGAACTGGCGGCGGAGGCGGCAACGCCGGGAGGGCTCAACGAACAGGCGCTGGCAATCGTCAATGCAAAAGGCGGTATGAGCGTATTTCTGGAAGCCTTGAATGCTGTAGCTGCTCGGTTAGGTGATTAACCCGCATTTTCTCCATTTCATCCAGGTCAGAGAGGCTGTCCATCTTTTCTGTTTTGTGGGATGAATAGGGATTGACTGATGAAGTCAGATAAACTGATAACCGCTATCGACGCCCACGCAGAGGGAAATCCCGAACGGGTGGTAATGGGTGGGATCCCTTTCATCCCCGGCAAGACCATGCTGGAGAAGTCCAAATATGTGCGGAATAACCTGGACTATCTTCGTACCCTCTTGGTCCATGAGCCTAGAGGACACAGCAATATGTATGCCGCCCTCCTTGTCCCCCCTTGTGATAACAGAGCAGATGTCGGGGTGATTTACATGGAACCGGGCGGGTATGTTACCATGTGCGGGCACGGAACCATTGCCATCTGCACTGTTCTTATAGAAACGGGGGCCTTTCAGATATCGGATCGGGACACTGTAATCGTTCTGGATACGCCTGCAGGACTTGTGCGGGCCAAGGTGGATGTGGAAGAAGGCAGAGCAATCGCCGTTACCCTCCAAAATGTACCTTCTTTCCTTTACATGAGAGATGTTTTCATTGAGGTGCCTGAGATCGGGAAGGTGAAAATTGATATTGCTTATGGGGGTAATTTCTATGCGATTTTGGAGGCAGAAAGCGTAGGACTGGAGGTTAGACCCGAGCAGGCAAGGAAGTTGATAGCAGCGGGGGTAAGAATCTGGCAGGCGGTTAATGGAGAAATTGAGATCCATCATCCGGAACAACCGGAGATAGATTGTGTGAATTATGTGGAATTTTCTGCTCCGCCGACGAATCCAGAGGCAGATATGAAGAATGCTGTGGTTGTGCCTCCTGGTGGGATGGATCGTTCCCCATGCGGGACAGGAACAAGCGCGAAGATGGCTACACTTCATGCGAAAGGAAAGCTCGGTCTTGGAGAGGAATTCGTTCATGAGAGCATCATTGGAAGCCTGTTCTTCGCAAAACTGATAGAAAATACCAAAGTCGGCGATTATGAGGCAGTAGTGCCGGTCATACGAGGCAGTGCGCATATAACGGGTATCAACCAGTTTTTGGTTGATCCTGATGATCCGTTCCCCGTAGGATTTCAACTCGAAAAAGCTGATAAACTGTATGGTTTTGGATATAGAACCGAATAAATCCAGAGCAAAAAAGATTCAACAAGGAGGAATTTCATATTGGAAAATCTAAAAGGAATTTGTGCAGCGCTCTGCACCCCATTCTCCGAGGATGGCGAAAAGGTAGATGAATCCGCAGTAAGAAATCACATAGATTCCATGCTGGAATCCGGGATTCATATCATTCTGGTATGCGGAGGCACGGGGGAATTCGCCTATTTGCGGCAGGATGAGAGAAAAAGAATCACCGAGATTGCCTCGAAGCATATCGACGGCCGCGCAGGATTTATGGTGCAGACATCTGCCATTAATACAAGAGATGCCATTGAGTATGCAAGACATGCTGAAGGAGAAGGCGCGGATTGTCTTCTTATTTTGCCGCCCTATTTTGAAGGCCCCGACAATGAGGGAGTGTACTATCACTATGAAAAAATTGCCGAGGCTATTCGGATCCCTATTATGGTCTATAACATCCCAATCCACTCCGGCATCGATATTACACCGGACTTTTTCCAGCGTCTCAGGGAAATAGACAATGTGAAATATATTAAGGACAGCACCGGTGATATTATTCGGATACAGGATTTGCTCGCAACGGGAGCAACTGTCTTTAACGGTGGAGATCCTATTGCCTTTTTCAGCCTCCTGGCAGGATGCCCCGGATGTGTGTGGGGTGCGCCCAATGCCATGCCAAAGGAAGCGGTTGCGCTTTACAACTGCGTGACGTCGGGGAAACTCGAAGAAGCGAGGGATCTGTGGACGCGGATGTTTCCTGCCAACCTGTTTTTCTGGACCCATGTGTACAATGCATCGGTTAAGGCGGCGACAAATCTGTCAGGGAGAAAGGTTGGGCCGTGCCGGAAGCCTGTCCAGCCCTTGACAGAGAAGGAAATGATTGAACTGAAGGAGGTCTTGCAACCGTTAGGTATTGCCCATCCATAAATGGCTATTTTGCCCGATATCGTCGTTATGCTCAAATTTTAGTCCTCGAAATACCTCACTGTATTCCTGTGGCTAAAATTTTCGCAGGCCTTGATCTCGAACAAACTATCTCATTTATGGAAGGACACTGCTATGAAATGTGAGCGGGAGGTATTCTTGTAATGAAGATCAACCGAGTATTTTCTACCATTGACACACACACAGGTGGTGAACCTACCAGAACTATTATTGGTGGACTTCCTCATATTCCTGGAAAAACCATTGTGGAAAAAATGGATCACTTAAAGAAAAACATGGATTGGGTTCGAACGGCACTCATGTTTGAACCCAGGGGACATAGCGTTATGTCGGGCGTCGTCTTGACGGAACCGACACATCCTGAAGCTGATATCGGTGTTATTTTTATTGAAACAGGCGGCTATCTGCCCATGTGCGGGCATGACACAATCGGGGTCAGTACCGCACTGGTAGAAACCGGAATGGTGGAAGTTCAGGAACCTTTCACGGATATCACCCTCGATACGCCTGCCGGCCTGACCAGGGTCAAGGTGCATGTCGAAGGGGGCAAAGCCCGATCGGTCACCTTCAGAAACATCCCCTCGTTTGTTCTAGATGAGGATGTGGAAGTGGGCGTACCGGGATTTGGAAAAATCAAGATGGACGTATCATACGGCGGAAATGTATACGCCATACTCCCTGCCAATGCGGTGGAATTGGAAATCCTCCCGGAAAATGCAAGCGAGATAATCGAAAAGGGGAGGATAGTCAGGGAGGCAGTGAACAGCCAGGTCAGGATCCAGCACCCTGAAAAGAGCTTTATCAACGAATGCACCCATGTGGAATTTTACGGGAAGCCCGGCAAACCGGGTGCGCATTTGAAGAATGCGGTTTTTTTTGCGGATGGGGGAATTGACCGTTCTCCGTGTGGTACCGGAACCTCCGCAAAAGTGGCGACTCTCTACGCCAAGGGAGAACTCCAATTGAACGAGGAATTCGTGCACGAAAGTATTATTGGAAGCATTTTCAGGGCGCGGGCGGTGGAAGAAACAATGGTAGGCTCTTACCAGGCGATTATTCCGGAAGTAACCGGAAGCGCCTACATCATGGGAATGAGCCAATGGCTCATGGATCCGGATGATCCACTCCGGAAGGGATTTCTCTTGAGTTGAAGGGAGAGTAATGAAATGAAGAAACTCAGTGGCGTATTTACGGTGATGGTGACTCCTTTTACCCCTGCAGGAAAGGTAGACGAGAAGGGGTTTCGGGGAAACATTGACTGGTATATTAAAGAAGGAATCCATGGCGTCATCTGCCTGGGCAGCACCGGCGAATTTGCCAGCCTTTCAATGGAAGAGCGAAGGAGGGTTATTGATATAGCAATGGATCAGGTGGACGGGAGAGTTCCGCTCATAGCAGGTACGGCTTCCAACGCGACGATGGAAGTAATCGAAATGACGAGATATGCTCAAGAGGCAGGCGTAGATGCCGCTATTATCGTTTCGCCTTTTTATGGCTTGCCGACCCAGGAAGATCTTTTTGAACATTACAAGTCCATATCTGAAAATGTTACTATACCCATTATGCTTTACAATAACCCCTGGTATTCCGGGGTCGACATGCTGCCTCCTCTTGTTGAGAGGCTCTCGGAATATGACAATATTCTGTATATCAAAGAGAGTACAGGGGACATAAGGCGAATTCATGAAATAATGCGCCGTTGCGGCGATAAAATTGACGTCTGGTGTGGCTGGGATGACCTGGTATTCGAAAGTCTCATGTTGGGGTGCGGGGGTTGGGTTGCTCCGATAGCGAATTTTCTCCCCAAGAAATCTGTAGAACTGTTTACTTTAGTGGAGAATGAGGAATTTGAAAAGGCTAGATCGCTTTTCTTTAACATGCTCCCATTGTTGAATTACCTGGAGGAGGGGCAACTCATAGGGAAAGTAAAGGAGGCCATGAACACCATCGGCCTGGCCGGAGGAAATCCGAGGAGGCCGTTTCTTCCTATCAGCGATGAACAAAAACGTGAATTGAGGGGCATGTTGGCAGATATCGGTCTTATCTGATCGTCCGCGTCCAATCTTGATGGAACCGTAAAAAGTCCGTCCCTGGACTTTTTACGGACGGAAACCGAAAAGTGTGATTTTCGTTTTCCTTACAAACCAAAGGGTTGCGCTGCACCCCGTTGAATTGCTTACCCGTCCATGGGCACGTTAAGTCTGATGGAATCGTAAAAAGCTGGTTTATGCCGCGAGCGGCAGCCTATGAGGTACGAAGAGGAGCCGAACCTGACACTCTTTTTCAGACCCTTTCTAAATACCTTGGGAGGGGATGGACGCCGATTTGGGGTTTAGCGTAAATTCATAGAAGCTCGTGGGGTTTGGAGACATAAACCCCAAATAGTCGTCCATGTCGGAGTTGGGTGCCAAGTGCACTATGAGAAAGGGTCTGAAAAAGACCCTCACGCCCTGCTCCTTGACTCCGGCGGATGAGACGACTTCGTTGGAAGTCCGTCCATGGGCACAATGATGACTTTTTGCGAAGTCATCAAGTTTGATACTTCATATTCTTGCCCGGAATAGTTGTCACGTCTCTTGGAGAAAGAATGACCGTTTGCAAGGCTGCTGATGTCGTTGTCATCGGTGGAGGAGTGGTAGGGGCTGCAATCACCTACTTTCTGACCCGGAACAATGTCCAGGTTATCCTGGTGGAAAGAGGTGCTATTGCATCCGGGACCTCCGGTCGCTGCGAAGGGGATGTCCTGGTTTGTGACAAGGGACCCGGTTTCGATACCAGATTGAACAAGCTGAGCCAAGATCTTTTCCCGCAGATAGCCCAAGAATTGAACTATGATATCGGGTGGACCCAGAAAGGGAGCCTGCTTGCCGTCGAGAATGAAGAAGAGATGGAAGTGGCAAAAACATTCTGCGCCCGACTGGCCGCAGAGGGGCTCCCGGTTCGAATCCTGGACCGGTACGAGGTTCGAGAAGTGGAACCTCACCTGGCGAAGGATATCGTAGGGGGCATGGAAACGGACAGTGACGGATCACTCTATCCCATGGGGCTGGCATATGGGCTCGTTTCCGATGCGAAACGGAGAGGGGCTCAAATCATGAGCCATAACGCTGTCCTCGATATCAAAAGAGATGTAAACGGCCGCATTGCAAGGGTGATCACCCAGCGGGAAGACATTGTTGCTCCACGGGTCGTCAATGCTGCGGGGATTTGGGCCCCGGTCATTGGAGAAATGGTAGGGCTGGACATACCTATCAGGCCCAGGCAAGGGCAGATGCTGGTTTCCGAGCGCACTTTTCCGGTGGCTCGGCGCAAGGTGATGGAGTTTGGTTATATGATGGCCAAATTTGAAGACGGAAATTATACCCGGAATGTCACGCCTGAAATGGAACAATTTGGGGTCGCGCTGGTTTTCGAGCCGACTGAAGCTCAGAATTTCCTTATCGGAAGCAGCCGGCGTTTCGTAGGTGAGGATACCTCTTGTAATGTTAGCGTGTTGCGGGCCATGGCACAGAGAGCCATCCGTTTTTTCCCCGCCATCAAAGATATCAATATCATAAGAAGCTATGCAGGGCTTAGGCCCTACACACCGGACCATCTTCCCATTGTATCGGAAACGGAGGTGGAGGGATTCTATGTGGCGGCAGGTCATGAGGGGGATGGCATCGGGCTTTCACTCATTACCGGAAAAATGATATCGCAAATGATTTGCGGGGAGCCCCTTTCCATAAGCGGGGACCCCTTAAGGTTGAGCCGGTTTCAGAAGGTGAAGATAAAACCTTTCAGAAAAGATTGAACACCTATCTCAATATGGAACAAGAAAATACCTTTGAAATTGAAGTGAATGGACAGAAGGTCAGGGCGCAGAGAGGGCAGACCATTGCCGAGGCCTTGCTGGCCGGCGGTTTGAGAATTTTCCGAAAAACAAGAAATGATGTCCCCAGGGGTTTTTATTGTGGGATGGGCGTCTGCTACGAGTGCCGGATGATCGTTAACGGCATACCGAATGTGCGCACCTGTATGACGCCTGCAACACCGGGTTGTAAGGTCAGCACCCAGAATGAATCCATGATGAAGGCGGAAGCATGAAAGCGTTTGACCTGGCCATCATTGGCGCCGGTCCAGCAGGAATTTCGGCCGCAATAGAAGCTGCTGCCCTGGGGGCATCTGTCGCCCTCATTGAGGAGAACCCGGTTCCTGGTGGGAAAGTGTTCGGTCACATGAATGATCACTTGAAAGATGCAATGCCGGACCGGTTTGAGAAGAGAATCGGGTCTCAATTGCTGCAACGTCTGGACAGTGTCATGGACAGGGTATCTGTTTTTCTTGAATCAGAAGTGTGGACTGTCTGGGATCAATGGATCGTGGCCATACATCAGAAAGGGACTTCCGGCGATCAGGTGAGGAGTATAAGGGCCGGAAAACTCATCATTTCCATAGGGGCCTTTGAGAGGATTGTGCCTTTTCAGGGATGGACTCTTCCCGGCATCTTTTCAGTTGGTGGATTAAATTCACTGACCAAGCGGGGCATTGTGCCTGGAGAAAAAATATTGATCACCGGCAGCGGACCTTTACAGCTGGTACTGGCCCACCATTTGATCAATGCAGGGGCCGGAATCATTGGGATGGTCAACGCTGCTTCCCCCCAGGATATTGCGGCCAGGGGTCTGCAACTGCTCTCCAATATGAACGGCTCGGTCTTGGCATCGGGCGTCAATCACCTGTTTGCTATTAAAA
>Ga0315542_1001336_pt1 | contig 15438 bp, 11 predicted proteins | sample SalMarSW160120MG_FD_202541 | JGI IMG/M metagenome (GOLD analysis project Ga0315542, IMG submission 202541) | Salt marsh sediment microbial communities from the Plum Island Ecosystem LTER, Massachusetts, United States - Salt Marsh Sediment SW1601-20 ...
TTTCCGCTAAGAAAGCCATCTTTTCCGTCTTCGGTAATGCTTCACGTCCCTGTAGCTTTTTCTCTTACCCACTTGGCTCAGGCCGAGGTAAAATTCCTTTATATCCTCATTTTCTCTGAGCTTCGCGGAAGGGCCCTCCATGACTATTCTGCCGTTTTCCATAACATATGCGTGATCGGAGATTGAAAGGGCGACAGCCGCGTTTTGTTCGACCAGTAATATGGAGGTATTTTGCTCTTCATTAATGCGCTTGATGATCCTGAAAATCTCTTTTACAAGGGCGGGACTTAAACCCAGGGACGGTTCATCCAGGAGCATGAGCTTCGGCCTCGCCATCAGACCCCTTCCCATGACAAGCATCTGCCGTTCCCCACCCGATAGATACCCGCTGATCCTGTGACGCATAGCCGCCAGCGCGGGAAAGTACTGGTAAATGTGTTCCATATCCTTCTTGATTGCAGTGGTGTCCTTTCTTGAATACGCCCCCACCCGTATATTTTCCTCGACGGTGAGTTGTTCAAAAAGGGGCCGGCCCTCCAGGACCTGGACAATACCCATCTTTACTATTTCTTCAGGGCTTTCCTGGTCGATCCTCTTGTCTTCGAACTCGATACTGCCATCGGTTACTTCACCCAGTTCAGTCTTGAGCAGGCCTGATATTGCCTTGAGAGTTGTGGTTTTTCCAGCCCCATTGGCCCCTAAAAGGGCCACGATCCTGCCTTCGGTGACGGCAAGCGAGACCCCTTTAAGGACCAGTATTACATCACTGTAAATGACCTCGATGTTTTCTAATGCCAGCATGCCTATTCCTTCTTGGGCGGAGGGATAATTTCAAGAATTGCGGTAGCAAGTCTGTCGGAATCCAAGCCGGTCGCCTTTATCTTGTATTTCCCGGGAGGTATGGGTCTCGCCTCCTTGAAATTGGGCCTGAGCAGGGGTGTCCAGCCTACCTGAAAAAACCAGTTGAGAGTCGCCATAGGCTTCATAGCCGTGGTGAAATCTCCTTTCGCATCGGTGTTTCCGATGGCAATCCCGACATCCTCTCCCTCTTTTACCCCTTTCACTTTTACGCCGGGTGGTAAGACCATCTCAATACTGACCATCTCATTCGGGCCGAATCCAGCGCCCTTAAAAGTGATAGGTTTCTTGATCAATGCAGGAGAAAGGAACGTCTTTGCCGGCGTTACCTCCAAAACCGCCTTCGGGCCTGTTACCGATTTTAATGTTTGACAGGAAACAGCCCCCATTACCAGGGCCGAAAGTATTACCAGCGTTATGGTTGTCTTCTTGAACGCTCTCATTTTTTGCCCCCTTTCTCTCTTGTATTAGAACTTGTGAAGGCTTACCGCGTCGGGCGCCTTTCGCCAGTCTGTTATGGGTACGCTTTTCCCATTTTTTACCTGGTAGATTTTCACGACCAGGCTTCCTCTCCTGGATGTCGGGCTATATGCGCATGGCCCTTGGATACCATGTTTGCCGAGGCCGGTGAGTCTTTGGTAGGCCTCGTACATATCGTTGGCCTTCAGCTTCTTGTAGCTCACGGATTTCAGGGCTTGCTTGAGACCTGCCACATAGGTTATCCCCCAGGAAATCCCCATGCCGTACACCTCATTGAACTTTTCCGTAGGGCTCCTGTATTTCTTCCAAAGCGCCATCACATAAGGATTATTCCTGGCCTCCTCACCTCTCTGAAAAAACGAGACGATCGCCGTTCCTTCTAGGGCCTTCGCATGGACACCGATACCAAGCGCTGTTGGTCCCCAATACCCGTTCAAAAACTGTATGTTTTTGGTGAGGCCCAGGGCATAGGCATCTCTTATGATGTTGGTGGGCGTGGGGTCAACGCCGCCGGCCCAGATGTAATTTGCCCCGGCCTTGGCCAGTCGGGTCAGATAGACATCGTGCTTAAGGGTACCGGGAGGGAAAAATTCGGGTGGAAGCACTTTTATTCCCAGGGATTCAGCATATTCCTTTCCCCCGCGCAAGGGTTCTCTCCCGTAAGGATTGTCCCAGTTAAGATATCCTACCACGGGAGGACCGGATTTTCCTTTCGATTTCCAGTCAGTCATGACCCAGTCCATCATCGCGGCAAATGCATCCTGATATGCCGGCCCCCAGATAAAATTTCTTCCTATGTGGGCCTGGAACTCACCATCCCCGGGGACAAGCTGCGCTCTTTTATCCCTTTGAATCAATCTGGAAACGGCCTTCCCAATGCCGGTGCTGATGGAATTAACCATCAGGAGCCTTGGCGTTCTTCTATATCGCTTGTAGGCGGATACAGCCCGGGCCACATCGTAGCGGGTATCGACTCCTATGAACCGTATCTTTATCCCGTCTACCCCCCCTGCGGCATTGATCTCCTTTATGTAATCCTCCAGGCCGATATCCGCCGGTACGTTAAGCCCTGCAATGGGACCGGTGTAATCCGCCAGGCTCAGGTAGGCCACCTCCCTTTCTTCGGCGCTTGCCGGTGCACTGAAAATAGCCAGGGCCAGGCAGGCCACCAAAACAACAGAGAAAAAAATCACACATTGCTTTTTCATAACATCCCCCTTTCACTGATAATAAAGTTTAACGCAGAGCGATTGCCCTTTTCCTGCCCACGACCGTAGTTGTCACTAATAGGCAAAGGGATACAGCCTGTACGAGGCCTTAAAGGTCTCCCACTTGTGTGCGAGGCCCCTGGGCTCGAATATCAGGAATATGGCAACTGCCAATCCAAATGCGATGAGGCCAAGAGCAGCGGCCGGTGAAGTCCCCAACCAGGGGAATGTCCTGGCCAAAATGGGCGATGTGAACATGACAATCTCATTCAGGATCCGAATGAAGAGGACACCGAAAAATACACCGGGGATACTCCCCATGCCGCCAATGATAAGCATGCCAATGTACTCCAGGGCATGGAAAAGAGTGAACTGCTCGGCGTTCACCACCGTGATCAAATGGGCCCAGAGAGAACCGCCTATGCCCGCAAAAAAGCAGGAAATAAAAAATGCCAGAAGTTTGTAATAGTATATATTGACACCCATGACCTCACCGGCGAGGTCATTGTCCCGGATTGCCACAAAGGCCCTGCCGGCCTTCGTCCTCATCAGATTCCTGGCGGCGTAAGTCATGATGATCATTACCGTCATGATAATGTAGTACATCCGTTCGTCTGTATCGAATTCAAAGCCCCAAAGACTCGGCGGCGACGGGTAAATACCTTTGAAAGATCCCGTGATCTTCAGGTGGAGGATAAACCAGATGAGGACGAAATGGATGGCTATGGTTGCCATGGCCAGATACATTCCCTTTATTCGCAAAGATGGGGCGCCGCCGATAATCCCTATCGCCCCGGCCACAATCCCGGAAAGAGGTAACGCCAGCCAGAAGGAAACGCCGAATTTGATTGTCAGTATGGATGAGGTGTAGGCACCCACTGCCATGAATGCCGACTGGCCAAAAGAGATTTGCCCGCAATAGCCGCTCACGATCTGCAGACCCAGCACCACAATCACCGTAATGGCGAGTGAATTCATGAAACTCGCCAGATAGTATGAACCGAAAAGTGGAAAGAGATAGAGGAGTATGAGCGCGGAAATCAGAATAACCCAGTGCTGCCATGTCCTGATGATGGCAATATCCAAGGCGTAGCTTTTATCAAAAACACCACATGGCCGCATCTGTCATATCCTTTCGATTCTGGAAAGCCCAAAGAGGCCGTACGGCCTAACAAGTAAGACCAAAAGAAGGACAACATAGCCAACGACATTCTTCACACCGCCTCCTACAAGAGGATCCAGGTACGCGGCTCCCACATTTTCAACAACGCCCAGCAAGAGGCCGACTACAAGGGCTCCCAGCAGGGAGTCAAGTCCACCGCAGATGGCCACGATGAGGCCGTTAATGCCGATATAGGGCAGCATATAGTAGATATCCATCACATTTGCCGTGGCAATCCCGGCCACACCGGCTACAACCGCCGAGAGGATCCAGATATACGAGAATATGTTTTTCACCGCGATGCCCGTGCTTTGGGCGAGCCGATGATTCTCGGCCGTGGCCCGCATCCCCAGGCCGAGCTTTGTATATTTGAACAGGAGAGAAAGGGCCGCAAATAAGAGTATTGCCGCACAAAAACTTATCAACTGATTAATGGGAAGCGAAAGCCCTGCAATGACGAGATTCCCTGCCGGCAAGAACGCGGGTAGAGTTCTCGTTTGACCTTTGAGGTAGAGGACAAAGACGCCTTCCAGGATAATAAAAACGGCAAAGGTCATGAGAAAAGCGGTGAACAGGGGTTGGCCGATAAGTGGGCGAAGCGCCAGTCTTTCAATGATAAGCCCTACCAGGGCTATCAAGACAAAGGAAAAGAGAAGGCCGATCCAGAAGGGAATGCCGAGGCCGCTCAGGAAAAGCCAGAAAAAGAGCGCACCAAAGGCGACGAGCTGCCCATGGGCCAGGCTGACCACATGAGTGGATTTGTAGACCAATACAATGCTTGCGGCCACCAGGGCGTAAAGGCTCCCAATCATCAATCCTGTTATAGCCTGTTGAAGAAATCCGATCATTTCTGATCCCCCACCTCATTGACGTGAATCGAGGTTTCAATGACTCCCTTTCTTCCGTCTCTGTATGTCACACTGGCTTCAACCTTGTACGCATCTTCGTCTCCATAAAGGGCATCTATCAGGTCCTTGTACCTGTCCTCAACAAAAGTCCTTCTGAGTTTTCTCGTCCTCGTGAGTTCGTCCTCATCCGCATCGAACTCTTTATGGAGATTCACAAACCTCCGCACCCTCGTCCATTCAGGAAGGGTCAGGTTGACTTTCGCGATCTCCTTATTGATGAGGGCCGTAACCTCCCTTTTCTGGGAGAGGTCTGTGAAGGTTGTATAGGCGATGTGACGGGCCTCGGCGAATCTGCCCATGTTTTCAAGGTCAATGTTGATGAGCGCAGTTACAAATTCCTTGTCAGGACCGCCGACTATCAGAGCATCTTTGATATAAGGGCTGAACCTCAGTCTCACTTCTGTATACTGAGGAGAGAATTTTTTTCCCCCTGCCAGTTCTTTCAGGTCATCCATCCTGTCTATCACGATCAGATGTCCATCCTCGTTCATGTGCCCGAAATCACCTGTGTAAAACCATCCATCCTTTATCTTTTCCGCCGTCGCCTCGGGATTTTTGTAATAACCGGAGTAGGGATATTTGTTCTTAATAAGGATTTCCCCTTCCTCCGATAATTTTATTTCCACCCACGGTACTGGCGGGCCTGATGTCTCGGGGCGAATATCCCCTTTTCTGGGCATGGTCATGACACCCTGCTCGGTGCTGCCGTAGAACAGGCGAACATCTATTCCAAGCGCCTTAAAATACTTGATAATATCAGGGCTGACCGCTGCGCCCGCAGAATATACAACATCTAAATTGGAAAGGCCTAACCTGTCTCTCAGCTGTCTGAAAAGGGCATGGTAGGCAAGAAAGTATATGACGCGCCATGGAAAGCTGATCTTTCTCTGACCAGTTTTCATATCGGCGACCTTGAGTCCGATTGGCAGGGTGATCCTGTATATGAGGCGTCTCAAGAACGTCGAATCAATCATTCTTGCCTGAACCATCCTGTTCAGGTTTTCCCATAGCCTGGCACCAAAAAAGAGAATATGCGGACCGATTTCTCTTATGTTTTCCTGCACCGTCTCCGGTTCCTCCGGGAAGTTTGCCACCATGCCTGCCAGAATACTCCCGGCAATCCCTATCCCCTGCTCCGTAATCCAGGCAGGTGGTATAAATGACAGGTATTCATAGTTTTTCCCGAACCAGCCGTCCAACCGGCCCCATTCGGTGGCAGACGCCACCAGCCACCTTTGACTCAGCATCCCTCCCTTGGGAAGACCCGTGGTCCCCGAGGTATAGCAAAAGGCAGCAATATCGTCACCACTACCCTGGTCAACCATTTCGTCAAAAAGACCTGGATGTTTATTCGCATGATCCTTCCCTAAGTCGATCACCTCATCAAATGAGATGAGTATCGGGTCCTTATAGGTCCAGAGTCCTTTCGGGTCCCAGTAAATGACCTTCTTGAGCTTCGACAGGTCATTCTTTATCTCAAGAAACTTATCCACCTGTTCCTGGTCATGGGCAACCGCAAAGGTGGAGTCCGAGTGCTCTGCGTAATATTTTACTTCCTCGGGCAGGCAGTCCGTGAATATGCCGACTGCCGCGCCTCTGGACGATTGAACGGCTAATTCGGCCCAGAACCATTCCGGCTTGTTTTCACCTAAGATGGAGACCTTGTCCCCCTTTTCAAGGCCAAGACTTATAAGCCCGAGGCAAAAATATTTCACCTTCAGGTAATAGTCTTCCCATGTATATTCCTGCCATACCCCCCTGTCCTTGACCCTCATGGCCACAACACGGGCGCCAAATTTCCTGTAATTCTCTCTCAGTGCCTGGGGTAGTGTTTCGGCGGACATAGGATTTACTCCTCACCCAGATATGCCTTCAAAACTCGCTCATTATTCTTAATTTCACTGGGCAGGCCTTCTGCGATTTTGGTCCCAAAATCAAGTACGGCTATCCTGTGGGAGATATCCATCACCACATCCATATCATGCTCGATGAGGACAACCGGTATTTTCTTGAGTTCAAAGATATCCAGGATAAACCTCGCCATGTCCTCCTTTTCCTCCACATTCATACCTGCCATGGGTTCATCCAGGAGCAGCACAGACGGGTCCATGCACAGGGCCCTGGCAAGATCAACTCTCTTTCTTTGGCCATAGGGGAGGGATGCAACCACTTTTTTTCTGATGGCATTCATCTCCAGCAGGTCTATGATCTCCTCTACATCCTCCCGGTGGGAAATCTCCTCCCGCCGGGCCGGGCCGAAAAAAAGACATCCCAGCAATGCCCCGTGCTTCATATGTACATGCCTGGCAGCCATGAGGTTGTCCAGGACGGAGAGACCGGAAAAGAGCTCTATGTTCTGGAATGTCCTGGCGATGCCCAGTTCTGCGATCTTGTGAGGACTGAGTCTGGTGAGGTCCTTATTCCTATAGAGGATTTGTCCCTTGTAGGGGTGGTAGAAACCGTTGATGCAGTTGAGGAGGCAGGTCTTGCCGGCGCCGTTTGGCCCGATCACCGCGAGGATTTCGCCGGACCTGATCTCAAGATCCACCCGGTGGAGGGCTTCAAGGCCTCCGAACCTGAGTGAAAGACCGGCAATGCTAATGACTGCTTCACTTCTTTTTTCAGGCATGAGAAAGGATTCTGTCCTTGGTATCGGCTCTATCCATTTTATTCCATATTTTTCAGTACATACCGCTAATATTTCCCTCCATGGTCCTTTTTTACCTGGTCCCGATCAATTTCACCGGTGTCATTTTTTGGCAGTGCGTCCACAAAGACGACATACTTCGGTTTCTTGTAACGCGCGATCTTTGAGGCCACAAAATCAACTAAGGCCTCTGCTTCCAATGCCGCTCCGGGCTTTCGGACGCACACAGCCTTAATTCCCTCACCCCATTGCTCGTCAGGGACGCCGATGACACTGGCCTCGGCCACATTTTCATGCTCCAGGATGACCTTTTCCACCTCGGCAGGATACACATTTTCGCCGCCGGTCTTGATCAATTCCTTTTGGGCCTTTCTTTTCACATACCAGAGATATCCGTCCTCATCAAAGCGCCCTATGTCTCCGGTATGGTGCCATCCATTTCGAAACGTGTATGCGTTATCCTCATCTCTTCCCCAGTAACCGGAAAAAACCGCGGGAGACCGGACACAGATTTCACCGGGCGTTCCCACAGGGACTTCATTGTCGTGATCGTCAAAGAGAATCACCCTCGAGAGGCAGGTTGGTTTCCCCGCGCTCCCCGGTCTTTCTTCAATGCGTCCTCCCGTCACCGGCATAGCCTCTGTCTGCCCGAATGCCGTCCAAAACCTGGCTTCGGGGGCTATTTTTTTGAAGCGCAGAATGTTTTCCGGTTGATCAAGACCCGCCACGTGTACGAGACTCGATAGATTGTACCTGCCCTCAGCTTCAGCATACTTCTCCATGATCATTTTGAGCATTGGCGGGAAATGGAGGAGAATGGTCCCTTTTTCTTCGTGGATCAATTGCAGGGTGCGTTCCGGGTCGAAGCGTTCCAAGACCGCGTTTTTTCCCCCTGCCTGCATCACTGCAAGGGCCATGGTAAGCCCCGCGATGTGAAAAAACGGGAGCGTATCCACACAGCAATCCTCCTCTCCCAGGGCGTACAGATACATCAACTGCATGTTGCAATAGAGAATGTTGGCCTGGCTGAGAAGGGCGCCACGCGGCTGTCCTTCCACTGCCGCGGTATGAATAAGGACGAATCCTGTGTCGGCCGATGGGTGGGCGTCATCATCAGGACGTATCTTCCCATACAGTTCTTCAAAGGGGGAAAAGCCTTCACCAGCTTCGCCGGGGCCGATGGTATAGTATCTATCGATCGAAGCAGCTTTCTTGGCGGCATCTGTTACGGCTGGACGGTATTCCGTCCCGGCAAAAACAAGTTTCGGCCTGCAGTCACAAAGTACATATGCTATTTCATGCTGCTGAAATCGCCAGTTTACAGGGAGGAGAATGGCCCCGATTTTTGCCGCCGCGCCGTAAAGGAGCATGAATTCAGCGGAATTGTTGGCAACAACGCCGAGCCTATCTCCTTTTTCGACTCCCACTCCGAGAAGGCCTGCGGCCAGTTTGTCGCACTTTTCCTTGAACTCCGTGTGGGTGAGACGCAGGTTGTGAGACACGATACAGTCACTTCCGCCACACACCTGAGCGTTACGGCAAATCATGTCATATATATTGAAGTCACAAGACCCCTGCGTTTGCACTGTATCGCTCCTTTCACTATTCCCTTCAGCACGCCAAAAGTGAGATCAAAAGGTATGTTTGTCCATCGTGGTGTTTCCCGGGCAAAAATCACCAGGAGCGGCCTGCACGGCACATGCCGCATCCGAATTGCGCCTGTTAGATATGGTTTCTCTTATAACCATTGGTTCGGAATTATGTCAACCGGTTTATGCTGCCCTGTTCCAACGGAAAACCTGTTCCCTGATCAAATCATAGACGTTTACCTTGAGCATATCCGTACTGGCGAGGATGCGGTCCGCATAGCGCTCTACCGCCTGAATCCCCTTATAGCACCTGATGTGTCCAGCTCTTCGAAATGAGACTCACTGTGCCGGCACGTGAATACTCAGGTGTACATACTGCTCATTTTTTCCTTAAAATACTCAAGCGCCTTCAGAACAAAACGCGCATAAGCGCCTGCCTGTCCTCCGCCCATTTCAATTGCGACATCAATGGTCTCGTAAATTTCTTCATCTTTTGCACCAGCCAGTAAGGCCTGGTTGAGATGCCATTCCATGCACGGCTCGCACTTGGTAACGATTGAAATTGACAATGCCATGAGTTCTTTCGTTTTTTTCTCCAATGCGCCGTCACGGAACGCCTTCTCTTCCAACCGCAACAATGACTCATATGTGCCGACATTCTTAAGAAACGATACGTGCAGCTCTTTTCTGTCCCTGATGCTTTGCTCAATTTTCTGCAAACTTAAATCAGACATCATAGGCCTCCATTTTTGCCTGGTTTTTCACGATCTCCTTCCGAGGTCATCCGCACCTTGATCTCGCCGCTCCGCACGTGCAGGTCTGTCTGGGGGAAGGGGATCTCGATATTCGCCTGCTTCAGTTTGTACCAGATGGAGAAATAGAGGACACTCCTCACGGAAGGGAACAGCCACGGCTCATTAATCCAGATGCGAAGCTCAAAGTCGATCGAGCTGTTTCCATACTGTTTAAAAAGGACATCGGGGGAAGGCTGATCCAGGACCCTCCTTTCCTCCCTGGCCGCATCGAGAAGGATATCCCGTACCTGGTTGGGATCGGAACCGTAGCTGACTCCAACAGGAATATCCACCCGGATGAGCCGGTCGCGGTGGCTGAAGTTGGTTACCTGGGACCCCACCAGGTCACTGTTGGGAATGATGATGTCATGACCCGATCTCGTGTGTACGACGCTGCTCCGAAGCCCGATAGTCGTGACCCGCGCATCCTTTTCCCCGATCCTGACAATGTCTCCCTGCTTTACTCTTCGCTCGATAAGGATGATGAGGCCGCTCGCAAAATTATTTACCACGTTCTGGAGCCCGAACCCGACACCGACACCCAGGGCCCCGAGCACGATTTTCAATGTGGACAGGTCAAAACCCAGGGAACTGAGTCCCATAAAAAACCCGATGACCACGAGACAATAGCGCACCAGGGTGCCGAGGCTGGTACTGGTGGTGGGATCGACCCCGATGCCGGGCAGGACACGCGATCCCAGCAGATCTGAAAGAAGCCGTGCGCCCAGTACGAAGGCCGCCATCAGTCCCACGGCCAGGAGGATGGAAAAAACGGATATGTCGGCTGCACCGAATTTGAAAAACGGATGTCCCAGCCAGCCTGCGACGTCCTTGAGCAGTCCCAGTTGCTGCAGGATGATGAGCGCAAAAACAATGGGGAGAATGACCCGTCGGATCCTGCGCCGCCGCCGTCCCGGCGGAAGAAATTCTTTGCTCAGGGAGATGACCAGCCGGTAGAGAAGGAAGAACAGGAGAATGGGAATGAGGCCGAAGGGATGCCCCTCCGTCTTGGTTATCCGGATCAAAATCCCGAAAAGCGAATAGAAGAGGATGGCCCATAAGGGCCAGAGAGAGGCGCTCAAAAGCTCCAGGCCGATCTTTAAACCCCGCGACCCGGTAACGCGCGGGGATTCGCGGTACCTGCGGAATGCCCGGGCCGTGAGCAGCCCCGGCAGATAGGAGACCGCTGAAATGGCTATGAGAAGCGCAGTATCGCGCACCCAGGGCTGGCAGGCCAGGATGTAAAGCTGCTGCACGATCCTGTTCAAGATCTGATCCATGGCTTTGTCCTCAGCAGATGAAGCGCAAGGCTTGGAGGTCCCGATTCAGTTCAGGCGGAGAAGAGGAACTGATGGAGGTCAGGCCTTTCCCGGAGAACCCCCCGCTTTGGGACTTCCATTGGATATATACCATTTCCAACAACAGAACGCACGAGGATTTCTGGGGCTGCAGTGAAACACTGCATTTTTCATGAATCGCCTCGGTTCCTGCTGCCCGGGACGTGGCGCCTTCCCGGTGCCTGGCGGGAATCAGGAAGTCCTTTGGCGTCTCTTGAACCGCCTCCCCAGGAAGGACTGGAAGCGGTCCATATACACGTAGAAGACGGGGGTCACGACAAGGGTGAGGAACTGGGAAAAGAGCAGCCCACCGACCACGGCCAGGCCAAGAGGCCGGCGGGATTCGGCCCCCGCACCGAATCCCAGAGCGATGGGAAGCGTCCCCATCAGGGCTGCCATGGTCGTCATCATGATGGGCCGGAACCGGATGATGCATGCCTCGTGGATGGCTTCTACCGGTCCTTTGTCCCCTTTCCGCTGGGCGTCCAGGGCAAAGTCGACCATGATGATGCCGTTCTTCTTGACGAGACCCACCAACATGATGATGCCCACAAAGGCGTATATGCTGAGTTCCACGTGGAAGAGAAGCAATGTGACCAGGGCGCCGAAACCTGCAAAAGGCAGGGCCGAAAGGATCGTGACGGGGTGGATGAAACTCTCGTACAGGATCCCCAGCACCATGTAAATGACCATTACGGCCAGGAACAGGAGGAGGCCGAGGCCGGTCACCGAGGATTGGAAGGCCTGCGCCGTCCCCTGGAAGCTGGTGGTGACGGTCGCCGGCAGCGTCCTCCGGGCAAGGATCTCCACCTCACTCACGGCCTTTCCCAGCGGATAATTGGGTTTGAGATTGAAGGAGAGGGTCACGGAAGGGGCCTGACCCGTGTGGTTGATGGAAAGAGGGCCCAATCCCTGGGTGATGTTCGCCACGGACTTGAGGGGGACCAGGCGGCCGTCCTGAGAACGGACGTACAGGAGGGACAGGGCTGCCGGGCTGCGCTGGAACCGCGGCGCCACCTCGAGGATGACTTCGTAGGTGTTATTCTGGGTATAAATGGTGGAAATCTGTCTGGAACCGTAGGCGTAGTAAAGGGTATTTTCGATCTCCTGCGCGGAGATACCCATGGAGGATGCCTTGTTTCTGTCAATGGTGACAGTGGCCTGGGGATTCTTGATCTCAAGATCGCTTGTAATATCCTGGAGCCCTTCCAGGCCATGCATTCTCTGTTCCATGATCTGGGCGTATTTGTAAAGCTCGGCGGTATCAGAACTCTGAAGGTTGAGCTGGTACTGGGCTTTGGTGAGGTGCCCGCCGATGTTGATGGGTGGCGGGTTCTGAAGAAAGACCATGATCCCTGGGATTCTGGCCAGTTTTGGCCGGAGCTCCGCAATGACCTGGTCCGCCGAGAGTTTCCTCTCGGAGCGAGGTTTCAGGTGGAGGAAGACGACGCCGGTGTTGCCGCTGGTCCGGCCCCGGGAGCCGGCGCTCGACATGAAGCGTTCCACGTTAGGGTCTTTCTGGATGATTGAGACCACGGCCTTCTGATGCTTTACCATGGCATCGTAAGAGATGCTCTCAGCGGCCTGAGTAAAACCGAAGACTGCGCCTGTATCTTCGCTGGGAAGGAAGCCCTTCGGGATGACAGTGAAGAGATATCCCGTTGCGACCAGGATGAAGCCGGAAAAGATGATGACCAGGCGGCGATGCTTCAGACTCCATGTCAGCATGGTTTCGTAGATGTCCACCGTCTTCTGGAAGACGCGTTCGGAGAAGTTGTACATACTGCCGTGGTGCACTTCCTTCGGCGGCCTCAGGAATCTGCTCGAAAGCATGGGCGTCAGGGTCAGCGACACAAACCCTGAGATCAGGATGGCGCTCGCGATGGTGACGGCGAACTCGTGAAAGAGCCTGCCGATGATGCCGCCCATGAGGAGCACCGGGATGAATACGGCCGCCAGAGAGAAGGTCATGGAAAGGATGGTGAAGCCGATCTCGCGGGACCCTTTCAGCGCAGCCTGAAACGGGCTTTCCCCCAGTTCCATGTGCCGGACGATGTTTTCCAGCATGACGATGGCGTCGTCCACCACGAAGCCCACCGAGAGGGTGAGCGCCATGAGAGAGAGGTTATCCAGGCTGTATCCGAGGTAGTACATGACGGCAAAGGTGCCGACGATGGACATGGGAAGCGCCAGGCTGGGAATCACGGTGGCCGAAAGGTTCCTCAGGAACAGGAAGATGATGAGGATCACGAGAAACAGGGTGAGCAGCAAGGTAAACTTGACGTCGCGGACCGAGTTCCTGATGGATTCGGAGCGGTCGTGAAGTACATGGAGTGAAACGGATGCCGGGATCTGTTCCTTGAGCGTGTTGACGAGATCGAGCACATTTCTGGCCACCTGGACCGTGTTGGTTCCGGGCTGTCTCTGGATAGCCAGAATGACCGAGCGGTCGTCGTGTTTTGCGTCCACGTACCAGGCCGCGGTCTTGTCGTTTTCCACACTGTCCAGGACACGCCCCAGGTCCTTCAGGCGCACCGGACTCCCGTTTCGATAGGCCACGATAAGGGGCCGGTAGGCAGCCGCGTCTTCAAGCTGTCCGGTGGCCTGAACCGTGTACGCCACATGGGGCCCATAAAGGATTCCCGTCGGCAGGTTGACGTTCCCTGCCTGCACCGCCTGCGCCACTTGATCGAGTCCGATACCTTTGTTCGCAAGGCTTTCCGGGTTTACCTGGATGCGCACCGCGTATTTCTGGGAGCCGTAAACCGAGACCTGGGCCACTCCGCTTACCATGGAGATGCGCTGCGCCATCACGGTTTCGCCGTATTCATCCAGGCTCGAAAGAGGCAGCGTTGCCGAGGTGAGGGCAAGATACAGGATGGCATGGGCTGCAGGGTTGACCTTTCGAAAGGAAGGCGGGCTCGGCATGTCATTGGGCAGGTCTCTCTGCGCCACCGAGATCGCTGCCTGGACGTCCTGGGCCGCGGCGTCCAGATTGCGGCTCAAACTGAATTGAAGAACCACCTGGGTCGTACCGAGCCGGCTCGTGGAGGTCATCGAGTCGAGTCCGGCGATGGTGGAGAACTGCTTCTCCAGGGGGGTGGCCACGGCGGAGGCCATGGTTTCGGGACTTGCGCCGGGCAATGACGCCGTTACCTCAATCGTGGGAAAGTCCACGTTGGGGAGATCACTCACCGGAAGGAGCCGGTAGCCCGTGATCCCGAAAAGGAGGACCGCGATCATGACAAGGGTCGTCATGACCGGCCGTTTGATGAACAGGTCTGAGAGACCCTTCATGGCTTGCCTGTCCCCGCTGGTGCGTGTGTGTCGGCAATTTCGATCCTGGCCCCGGGGAAGAGACGAAGCTGCCCGTCGGTGACCACCTTGTCTCCGGCCCCGACTCCCTTCCGGATCACCGTCTCCCCGTCGAGATGCTGTCCCGTCTCAATGGCGCGCATTTCCACTGTCATATCGGGTTTCACCACAAAAAGGTAATCTCCCTTCTGACCCCGCTGCACCGCCTGAGAAGGGACGACCACGGCATTCTTGGTTGTGGCAAGTCTCAAGGTGACGTTCAGGAACTGGCCCGGCCAGAAACTCTTGTCGCGGTTTTGAAATGTGGCCTTCAGGAGGATCGTGCCGGTGGACTCGTCCACCGTGTTGTTGATGAAGGTGAGGCGCCCTTCATAAGAATTTCCTCCCTCTCCGGGAAAGGCAGCCTCCACCGGGAGGGGGTCCTTTGCAGCGTACCGCCGGATTTCGGGGAGGTATTCTTCGGGAACCGAAAAACTCACATATATGGGGGTAATCTGATTAATGGTTACCACGGCCTGGTCGTTGGCCTTGATCACGTTTCCTTTTTGCAGGAGAAAATCTCCGGTGCGGCCGGAAATGGGGGCACGGACCGTACAATAGTCGAGATTCAGCCGGGCGGTTTTTACGGCGGCTTCATCGGCTGCGATGGTTGCCTTCAGGGCTTCAGCATTTGCCACAACCTGATCGTATTGCTGAGAGGTCACATAATCTTTCTTGATGAGTTCTCCATAGCGGCGGACATCGTTCTCTGCATTCTTGAGGACGGCCCTGTCCCGGGCGAGGGCGGCCTGGGCCCCTTCCAGGGCCGCCTGATACGGGCGCGAGTCAATGGTAAAGAGGAGGTCTCCCCGGGACACGTACTGTCCCTGCCTGAAGGCGATGTCGGTGATTTCCCCGGTGACCTGTGCTCGCACGGAAACTATGCTGTAAGATCCTACGGTCCCAATGGCGTTGATGATCACCGGCACGTTTCTGGTGGCCGCAGCGCTTACGGTTACGGGAGCGGCCCGCGCTTTTTCTTTTTCAGCATTCCCGGAAGAGCAGGACGCCAGCAGGAAAAGTGCGGCTGCGACTGCAACCGGACGCAGGAGAAAAACAAAAACCCGGACAGATGGTCTGGTCCCGGGAGATTCAGGTTTA
>Ga0315542_1001338_pt1 | contig 15427 bp, 8 predicted proteins | sample SalMarSW160120MG_FD_202541 | JGI IMG/M metagenome (GOLD analysis project Ga0315542, IMG submission 202541) | Salt marsh sediment microbial communities from the Plum Island Ecosystem LTER, Massachusetts, United States - Salt Marsh Sediment SW1601-20 ...
CGTGGTCAACGCACCCCGGATACTGGAAAGCAGTCCTTGAAATTCCTGATACGTGCCGTAGGTTTCCGGAGTCACGTCATACATGACCCGTGTCAGGAGCTGCCCTCCTGCGCCTTTCTCTTCCGGTTCTTTCTCCACGGCCTCAGATTTCCAGGCCCTGTACATGGGACAGTTTCCTTCCTGCTGGATGCCCATGAATCTTGGCGGGGACCCCAATTGCCCTGCGAATGCATTGAAGACCCGGTAGATTCCTATCGGGCCGAATGCGGCACTGATGGTTTGCGTGAGCCAATCGAATGTCCCGTTTGTCATCATGTATTCAAGAATGAAACACCCTCGAAACATCGATGCCATATAGCGCCAGTTGCTTTCAGGGATCCGCTTCACACCATTCCTTTCTGAAAACAACCTGGCGGCTTTTTTGACCGAAGCAGCATCTTCAACCGCGATTAAATGGGTATGGCCGGTTGCGAATGTCTTGCTGTTCAACAGGAAAATGTTTTCCGCGGGACAAAAGAAAAAGGTCTCCACTCCGGCCCTCCGACCGTATTCGGTCAGCGCTGTCCCGGTGTTTCCGCCTGATTCAAAAACAACCCGTTCATACCCTTTTGATTTGCACAACGCCATGCTGACACACCCGTCAATTGACTTGAGTGTTCTCGTGCACATGAATGAGGTTTCATCCAGGAGATAAATCTCCACTCCGCGATAGCGCAACAACGAAAAAATCCTTGCTCCCTCCCGGATACTGGTTTCTTGCAGCCATGCCTTATAGGCTGCCGTTTCTTTTTCTGTCTTCCCATATTCAAATGCATGTCTATACCGCAGGACAATGCTTTCCCGGGGACTGCATCCCGTGTCAATACACGTGTCGAACTCCGGTCTATTTCTTACCGAAAGTCTCATGAAAAATAACCTCGTCCAACAAGCCCATCTCCTTTGGTTCCGGCGTCTCGTCAGGGTACCCTAACGGGATCATGGTAATCGGGTCGACACCGTCCGGAATGTCCAAGGCCCGCCTGATCTCCTCTGCGACCTCCGGATCGTCTCTTTTGTAGGCTGACATATACACACTTCCCAGGCCCTTCTCATATGCTCCCAACAGAATATTCGCGGTCGCCAGAACTGCATTTTCAACCTCCCGGTTGAAAGATCTTTCATGATCAACACACACGACGATCACCACGGGCGCATCCTGCACGAAATCGGCCTTGTACATGCTCTTTTCCGCCGGGCAGTATTTGTTCTTGATTTTCACCAGCCGTCCCTTGGCCCTGTCATCCCTGACAATGATGAAGTACCATGGCTGCCCATTCATGGAAGACGGGGCATATCTGGCCAGATCCAGGAGATCTGCTATGACAGGGTCCGGAATATCCCTGGACTGATATTTTCTGACAGATCTTCGTCCCCTGATGATGCTGTCCAGATTCATTTTATCGCTCCTCCAGCAAATTAGATATCATTCAGAGACTCTCCTCGCCCAGAGTGGGAGGCATCATGAAGCCTCCCTGCGCAGTACGCGCTCCAGGTCCCGGACCGGAAGGACCTATCCGGGTCTTCCACCAGAGGTGGAGGGTTTGGTTACAACTAAAAACCGCTCGTCAGCAGCTTTTCAAAATATGGCAGGGAAAGGGTTGCCACAACCGGGCCGGGGATATAACCGCGGCGATAAAGCTCCAGCATGAAAGCGAACAGACGGCCCTTCACCGTAAAATGCAGAGCTTCCTCCTGCACCTTTCGAAAACGGCGCATGGCCACTGGTGCGGCGATCTCGCGAGGTGAAACACCTCTTCGGTCAGCCTCCTTGAGAATCCAGGCTATGCGTTTGCCCACGTGTTGATCAATGAAAGCATCAATCCGCGATCTCTCCACGGAAGCAAACTCCATGGTGCCGCCCAGGACCCCACCGCAGTTGGTGACGAAATCAGGCAGACACAACACACCGCGTTCAGACAGGACGCGTTCCGCCGCGGTTGTGACGGGGTTGTTTGCTCCCGGACAGATAACCCGTGCCTCGATCTTTCCCGCGTTGTCCAGATGCACGCTGTTATGCCGGGCACAAGGACAGAGGAGGTCCACCGGCAATTCAAGTAATGCCGAGCGGGGAAGTGCTTTTGCTCCCCGGTAGGTTTCAACCACCCTGCTGCCGTCTCGAGCGCTGCGGTCTGTGAGCTGTTTCACATCCAGTCCGAGCGGATCATAAATTGCCCCTTGAGACGTGGAAATTGCCACCACCCTGACCTTCATTCCGGCCAGGAGTTCTGCAAGGGCGCCTCCCACCTTGCCGAAGCCTTCAATCGCCGCGGTGCATCCCTGAAGGCTCAGTGCAAGGTGGCCGGCCGCCTGCAGTACCCCTGCCAACACCGTTCGCGCCGTGTAATAACCAGAATGATTTTCGCGCAGCTCTCTCCGTTTGATCGGAAAACCGACGGAATGAAGCAGATACCGGATGTCGGCATTATCGGTCCCCATGTCTGCCCCCGGCGCATAGGTACGGGTTTTCAGCAACGGTTCTATGGCGCCGGCAAAATCCTTGAGCCGGCGCCACCGGACCGACCTGGGGGAGGCCGGATCTCCCCGGACCCCTGCCTTGGCCCCTCCCTGGGGTAATCCAAGAAATCCGTATTTCAATGTCATGGAGCGTGCCAGGCCGCTCATTTCCTCTCTGTCTACGTCCGGGAGCATACGCAGACCGCCGCATGAACGCCCTGCAACCATCGAATCGATCACCACATATCCCGACACCTCAGCGCCCTGGCTCACCACATAGATCCGTTGACCATTACTCAGTTCCAGGCGTGTTTCCATAAAAGTGCGTTTCAGTGACTCTCAAAGAATTCTTCTCAGTGATGGGAATTTATCCGGGGGAAAAAATATATGCCGGAACCATTCTGTATGGTCCAAACTCTATAGGTGAAGAAGTCTCTTAAGTCAATAATGAAATCCCCCATCATCCCGAAGATTCCGTATACTTCACGCTTTCCGCTGTCTTTCAGGACCGACGAACTTTGAAGACCTCTGACCCGAATGCCATGTACAGAGGAGCGATCCCGTCCAGTGCGAAGACCGGAATCGCCTTTTCCATTGAAAATATTCGCTAATCGTGTATGGTTGCACCTGATTCAATATGCGGGTGCAATTACATGAATAACTCCACTGGACATGCCGGGAGACACATGCTGGACGGGACACTCCGCGTGTTCGTGGCCGAAGCCCTTATCTTGCCCACCGGCCTGCTCACGGTCATTTTCCTGACCCGGCGCCTGGGTCCGGACGGGTACGGGCTGTTCACGTTGTCCGCCGCAATTGTCACCTGGATTGAAACCGGCATTTCGGCGCTTTTCTCCCGCGCCAGCATAAAGTTCATCAGTGAAACCCCTGACTGGGGGCCGGTCGGGACCACAGTGCTCAGGCTTTATTTGGCCGCGAGCTGCATTGCGGGACTGATCCTGTTCTTCATGGCGGGACCTGCCGCCGACCTTCTAAACGCACCTTTTCTGCGTGATGCTCTGCGCCTGTTCGCCATTGATATCCCGCTCTTCTGCCTTTCCAGGGCATACCGGAACATCCTTACCGGCTTTGGTAAATACAGGCAGCGCGCCGTTGTGGGCATGGGAAGATGGCTGAGCAGGCTTGCCCTTATCATCTTGCTCGTGGAGATAGGCTTCTCGGTATCCGGCGCCATCATGGGATCAATCGGTGCATCGCTCCTGGAACTCTGTATCAGCCGTCTCTACATCCAGCCTTCTCTTTCCAACCCGTCACCTTTCCCCGTCAAGAAACTCATGACCTATGCCCTCCCGCTTTCTCTCTTCGCCCTGAGTACGCTTTTTCTGAACAAGATAGATCTGGTCCTCCTCAAGATACTGGGCGGCACGATCTCCCAGGCCGGCATCTACGCGGCGGCGGTCAACCTTGCCGTGGTTCCCGGCATTTTTTCTCTCTCCTTCTCTCCACTCCTTCTCTCAACGCTTGGCCATCTCCTGGCATCAGGGCAGGAGGATGCCGCCAGAAAACTGGGCAGGGATTCCCTTCGCGGGGTACTCTGGCTTCTCCCGTTTGCAGGCATGACCGCAGGGGCCGCGTCTGAGATCGTTGTTGCGATCTTCGGAAAGGCGTATTTCTCCGGTGCTCCCCTTCTGGCCCTGCTGATTTTTTCGGCGCTGGCCTGGCTGATAATCTCCGTCTGTACCGCAATCCTTACGGCGTGCGGCAAACCCCACTGGCCTGTGCTGCTCATCGCCCCGGTGGTACCGCTCGCCTTTGTCGGCCACCTGCTGCTCATTCCCAGACTGGGGCCCCTGGGAGCATCGATGGTCACCACGTTCACCTCATTGACCGGCGCTCTTGCAGCTTTGTGGGCCGTTTTCAGAGTCTGGAGGATTTTTCCCCCGGCGGTCACCTTCCTCAGGAGTCTTCTGATTTGCGGTCTCGCCTTTCTGATCGCTCAATTCTGGCCCGCATCTTCATTGTTTCTCCTGATAAAAATTCCCGCTATTATGCTGGCGATCATCGTATCTTTCCTGATCTCCGGTGAATTGAGCCGCGACGAATTCGCTTTTGCGAAATCATTGATGACCCTTGGAAAGAGATCTGTCGAGGACAGGAACCAATGAAGAACGTGAAAAGAAATACCCGTAAAACGTATTCCGATGACGAAAGGATTCGCTCTTTTATGCAACGCTATCGCAATGAACTCCTCGTGTGTCTCTTCTTGATCCTGGTAACCCTGGCCGTATTTCTGCAGATCCGAAACCACGACTTCATCACCTACGATGATCCTGCCTATGTGACGAGAAATCATGAAGTGCAGGCCGGATGGACATGGAAGAGTGTCGTCTGGGCCTTCACCGACAAGGTTCAGGGACACTGGCACCCCGTCACCCTGCTCTCACACATGACCGACTGCCAGCTTTTCGGGCTGCACCCAGCCGGTCACCACCTGAGCAGTCTTATTTTTCACATCATCGACACTCTTTTGCTGTTCCTCGCTCTGAGACTCATGACAGGGGCACTCATGAGAAGTGCTTTTGTCGCAGCCCTTTTTGCCCTCCACCCCCTCCATGTGGAAACGGTGGCCTGGGTGGCAGACCGCAAGGACCTGCTTGCCGCATTGTTCTGGCTGCTCGGCATCATCGCTTACGCGTATTACTGCACACGCTCCGGACTGGTGAAATATGCCCTTGTGCTCTCCGTATTTGCTTTGGGGTTGATGTCGAAAGCCACCGTTGTCACCCTGCCCGTCATTTTTCTCCTCCTCGACTACTGGCCCCTCAATCGCCTGAGAGGAACCAGCGAAAATAAAGAGGACCGCGAGGAAAAGCACCATCCGGTCCTTTTTCCACAAGGAGAAAAATCCATCGCCGGCCTTGTTCTCGAAAAGCTACCCCTTTTCATTGTTGCAGCGGCATTTACGCTGATAACCACCTGGGTCATGCAGACCGCGGTCACCAGAGAATTTACTGCCCCGAGAATCATGGCCTCCGCAAACAATATTTCCCAGGCCCTGGTCTTTTATGTGACCTATATTGCCAAAATGTTCTGGCCTGTTCATCTTGCCCTGCCGTATCCCCATCCGGGACACGTGCCGGGATGGCAAGCGGGGGGGGCCGGACTTGTTCTCCTGGTTATTTCACTGGTTTTTTTCTGGAAGGGACGCCGTTACCCCTATCTTCCGGTGGGGTGGCTCTGGTATCTTATAACACTCGCTCCTGTTATCGGCATCGCGAAATTCGGCCCCCATGAACTGGCCGACCGCTACACCTACATTCCTCTCATCGGGCTTTTCATCATCATATCGTGGGCCGTCCCTGATCTTGTGAAAAAATTACCCCACAAGAATGTCTTCATCGGCGTTGCAGGGGGCGTCATACTGGCTGTATTGATGGCGTGTTCCTGGGTCCAGACCGGTTACTGGAAAGACAATATTTCTCTTTTTCGGCACACGATCAGCGTTACTGCCAACAACTTTCAAGCGGAAAACGATCTCGGTGTCACCCTGAGACACCGGGGAGAACTCGATGAGGCCATCGAGCATTTGCGGAGAGCGGTCCGGATAAACCCTGACATGGTTCGGTCACAATACAACCTCGGGCTTGCCCTGGCGCAAAAAGGCGATCTCTTTGACGCCGCCCTGCACCTTTCAAAGGCTGTAGAGATCATGCCCAACAATATAAAAGCTCACCATAACCTGGGGACCACACTGGCACGTATGGGAAACCTTGACGGGGCCATTGCGCAGTTTAGAAAGGCCTTGGAAATCGACCCGGATTACGCCGAGGCGCACAATCAACTGGGAGCCGCATTGGGCGCTCAGGGCAAACTGGATGAGGCAATTGCCCAGTTCAAAGAGGCCCTCCGCATCAGACCCGACTACAAAAAAGCAGAGGCAAACCTCCGGCACGCCCTGGCACTCAAAAGAAGGTCCCAAACACCGTGACAAAACCACGTCCCCCGCTGCTCAGTCGGAAATACGTTCGGGGCCGGAGCTTTTCGGCCTGATACGGCTGATGAAAGAGTAAAGGATGGGAAGGGTGATGAGGGTGAGCACGGTAGAGACCACAAGCCCCCCGATAATGGTGAGCGCCAGGGGGGACCACAGATTTGCCCCCTCGCTTCTGTCCAGGGCCATGGGCAGAAGAGCGAGTACGGTCGTTGCGGAGGTCATCAGGATGGGCCTCAGCCGGCTCTCTCCTCCCCTGACAATGGCCCGCCACTTTCCCATTCCGCGTGACCTGAGTATATTGATATAGTCCAGGAGCACAACGCCGTTGTTGACGACGATCCCGGCCAGGGTAATTGCTCCCACGTACACGGGTATACTGATGGACTTGCCGAAGAGAACGAGGACGGCAAGGGACCCGACCGCCGCCATCGGCACGGAAAACATGACAGTCAGCGGCAGCACCAACGATTCAAAAAGAGACGCGAGAATCATATACACAAGAAGGACGGCCAGGCCGAAAGCGAAAAGCATCTCTTTCTCGCTTTTTTTCATTTCCCGGTAATTTTCCCCGAATTCGTAGCTGTATCCATCCGGAAAACTGATACTCTTCAGCTGCTCTTCCACCCGGTTTGCCATATTGGCCAGATCCGATCCGCCGATTTCAGCGCTGATTTCAATCATGCGATGCCGGTCTGTCCGATGGATCTCCGCCACACCCCGGGTAAGATTGAAATCGCACACTTCACGCAGGGAGATAAAAACCTTCTGTCCGGAAGGAGTTTGCACGGGTATGGTCATATTCCTCAAAAGAGACAAATCGGCCACGTCCCTCCTGCGCGAACGCACCCTGAGATCAACCTCCTTCCCCTTATCAATATATTCCGTGGCAATCGGCCCCGTTATACTGGAGCGCACGGCCAGGGCAATCTGTTTGGCGCTCAGGCCGTACAGGGCGGCCTTGTCATGCAGTACCCTGATCTGCATCTCCGGTTCCGGATTTGTCTGGTGGATTACCACATCCGTGATCCCTGGGATCGCATCCATCCGCTTCTTGACTTGAAAAGCCAGCGCCGTCAGCCTGTTCTGGTCGTGGCCGTTGACTGCCATCACAATCTTGTTGCCGGTGGAACCGCGGCGCTCAATATCAAAATGGATATCCGCCTCGGGGAAAGAAGGGAGTCTCTGTCGGAGGGCCTCCACAAAATCCCTGGTGGAGATATCTCTCTCTTCCCGCGGCGCCAATCGGACCCTGAGGCGCGCGATTTCTGCGCTCACCTCTGTGGAAACATCTTTCACGCCCGGCGTGTGCAAGAGGAAGCGCTCTATCTTTCCGGCATCCGCGTCCGTCACCCGGAGCCGGGTCCCGGGAGGGGTCCTCACCACCATGGTGAACTCACCTCGATCCACCTGGCCCAGCGGACGAAAGCCGATTTTCGGAATGAGGAGGAGGCTGGCGGCAAAAACAACGACGCCCCCCGTTATAATCTTTCCCCGGTGTCTGAGGCCCCTGATCAGGATATGACGGTACCACCGGTAAAATGTTTTCCCCTTTCCGCTCCACCAGAGGGGCCGCAAAGTCAGTCTTGATGAAAGAAGAGGGATAAGGGTCAGTGCAACCGCAAGGGAGGCAAGAAGGGAAAAAGAAACAGTGAAAAAAAGTCCGCTGTAAAACAATCGGATCTGCTGCTGGAGGAATATGACGGGAAGGAATACCGCTATATGCGCAAACGTGGAAATGGTAATCGCCCTGTTCACTTCCCCCGTACCGGCAATGGAGGATTCCGTCATCATGTATCCTTCCTGCCGTTTCCTGAATATATTTTCAATGACGACGATGGCATTGTCCACGAGCATACCCACGCCGAGGGTAAATCCTGAAAGAGAGATGACGTTCAAGGTGACCCCGAACAGGTACATGAGGGCAAAGGTTATCATAATGGACATGGGGATGGACATTCCGATGATCAGGAGGCCCTGGGCATTCCTCAGAAACAGGAAAATAACGGCAAGGGCCAGAATTCCGCCGTATACGGCCTCGTCACGGAGCCGGTTGATGGCCTTTTTCACAAACATGGCCTGATCGTAGACAACGGTGAGGGTCAACGTCTTCCCGAGCTGATCTTTCAATCCCGCCAGTTCATCGTCCAACGCTTTTGATATACTCAGAATATTTGCTCCGCTCTCTTTCTGTACGGAAATCATTATCCGGGGTTCACCCTGGAAACGGATGAGATGCTCTTCATCGCCGAAGGAATCCGTAACCCGGCCAACATCTCCCAGGTGAATAACGGATCCGGCCGCGGTTGTTCCTACCCCGATTCTTCTCATCTGTGAGATATCTCGATATTCCCCTACAACCCGGGTGATCAGCCGATTCGTCCCCCGCTCCACTGAGCCGACCTGAATGTTCAGGTTATTTGCTTTCAAGATATCGGAAATCCTGCTGATTGAAAGGCCGAGGGCACGCAGTCTCCCCCGGTCAACCTCCACAATAATCTCGCGCTTTCTCCCTCCCTTCACGGATACATTTCCAACGCCCTTTATTCTCTCAAGCCTTTTTTCTATCTTATCTTCAACAATCTGCCGCTGCCTGAATGCGGGCAGGTCGCCGTGCACGGAAAGGATCGCCACGGGGGCTTCCGAGGGATTATATTTCCGGATGTGCGGGTTTCTGGCATCCTTTGGGAAAGTGTCGCGAATCAGATTGATTTTATCCCGCACGTCAGCAGCCGCCCAGTCCATGTCAGTCCCCAGATCGAAGGCTATCTGCACCTGCGACAGGCCCTCCGTGGATGTGGATCGCACCTTGTGCACACGGTTCATAATGCTGACCATGGCCTCCACCGGTTTGGTAACCTCGCTCTCTATCTCTTCGGAAGAGTACCCGGGAACGCGGGTTTCAACGGTAATGACCGGGAAATTGACATCCGGCATGAGATCAATGGGAATTGAAATCAGGGAGATAGCACCAATAAGCAGCAGTGCCGCAAACAGCATGGTGGTGGTAATCGGTCTTCGAATGGAGAACGTTGTCGGATTCATCTGGGGTTGTCAGATTTCGAGGTCCCGCCGGCAGTGCCCTTCAAATCTTCGAGCAGGGCATACATGACAGGAACGACAATGAGTGTCATCACGGTTGAGGTGGTCAGGCCGCCGATCACCGTGATGGCCAGGGGGCTCCGTATCTCTGCACCTTTGCCCACTGCAAGGGCAAGCGGAACAAGTCCCAATATGGTGGTCATGGCGGTCATGAGAATGGGACGCAACCGTGCCATGCCCCCTTCCACAATGGCCTCTTCCCGGGCAAGGCCCTTCTTTCGCAGCGTGTTGATATAGTCCACCAGGATAATGGAATTGTTTACGACGATCCCACCCAGCATGATACCGCCGATGTAGACCCCCAGACTGACCGCTTTCCCGGTGACGAGCAGCGCAAGGAAAACTCCCACGGCGGCGAGGGGGACGGAGAGCATAATGATGAACGGGTACAGAAAGGATTCAAAAAGGGACGCCAGGAGCATGTACACCAGCACGATAGAGAGAAGCAGCGCGAAACTCAGCCCGCGAAAGGATTTTCCCATCTCCTTTTCCTGCTCACTCAGGGCAATTTCGTAATCAGGCGGCACAGAAATATCCTTTATCGCCCCCCGTATGCTTTGAAGAGCGTCGCCCTGTTTGATCCCGGAGATATTTGCAGAGATGAGGGAAACTCTGCTCAAACCGCGGCGCTGAATCTGGCGGAGAAGCATGCCCTTGACCAGAACCGCCACCTCACTTAAAGGAATCGCCCCGCCGTTCGGTGTATGGATGAAGATCTTCTGCAGGCCAAGGATACTTCGACGGTCCCCTTTTCGAAGCCGTACCCGGATGTCCACATCCTGGGCCTGATCACGGTACTTGGTAGCCACCTCTCCGTCCATTGCGGTCCTGAGCGTGTCTCCAATCTTCTTCACGTCCAACCCGTAACTTGCCGCTTTTTCCCGGTCAATCGAAATCTGGATCTCCGGCTCTTCCTCGCCCAGACTTGAGGTGACGTCCTTCAATCCCTGGACCGTCTTGAGCCTTTCCACGACCTGGGCACTCAGTCTCCGCAGGGTCTCCGTATCCGGCCCCCTGATCTCCAGCAGTTCCGGAACGCGCTGTTTCTGACGCATGAATTGGGTGACATCCTGGTTGACAATATAGTCCACCTGTATCCCGGAAATTAGGGCTATCTTCGTTCTTACCGCATTCACCACTTCACCGGTGGTGCGCATTCTTTTTTCCCGAAGCACCGCAGTGACCTTTGCCACATTCGACTTCGTTTCCCCGAGCACACTCTCGGCTTTCTCCTTCTTATCATACCCGATATTCACGAAGACGTCTTTGACCTCGGGTTCTGCCGACAGGATTTCTCCCACCTGCAGCGCAGATTCTCCGGTAGACTCCAGCGTGGTGCCCGGGGGAGTGGTCACCTGCAGCACAAAGCTCCCCTGGTCCACCTGCGGGAGAAATTCCCGGCCGATGACCGGAAGCAGGCATACGCTCGATGCAAAAACCACAAAGGTGCCCAGGATAATTTTTTTCTTGTTCGCTATGGAAAGGACAAGCCCTCTCCTGTACACCTTCGCAACAGAACGAAGCGCCCGGTCAGGGAACTGCCAGGGCGGATTCAGGAAAAACTGTCTGTTCCAGGCCCTGAGACTCCATGCCTCCAGCATAGGATTCAAGGCCAGGGCGACAAAAATGGAAATCACCAGTGAGAAAGAGATCGTCAAGGCGAGCTGGGAAAAGAACTTACCGCTTATCCCGTGCACAAACAGGATGGGCACGAACACGACGATATGCGCAAAGGTGGAAGCCAGCACGGGGGTGTACATTTCCTCTGCCCCGGCGATAACTGCCTCAGAGCGGCTGCCTCCTCCCTGCGCATGTCTGTGGATGTTTTCCAGGATGACAATGCCGTTGTCCACCAGCAATCCCACTCCCAGGGCGAGACCGCCCAGGGACATGATATTCAGGCTGATGCCCATGAGATACATGAGCGTGAAGGCCCCCAACACTGAAATGGGGATGGCGGTGGTAATGATCAAGGCGCTGGAAAAACTCCTCAGGAAAAGCAGAAGCACAAGGAAGGCGATAGCCCCTCCTATGATCCCCGCGAGCTCCAGATCGGAGATAGACTCCTGGATGAACGTGGACTGGTCGTATACTATAACCGGGACTACCCGGGGTTCCAGCTTCTTGCGGAGCCGGTCGAGCACACCGCGGACATCCCTGGCTACCTGGACCGTATTACTGTCTGCCTGTTTGAAAATGGAAATGCCCACGCTCTGTGAACCGTTGACCGTGAAAAAACTGGTGCGGTCTTTGAAAGTGTCGCGCACTTGTGCCACATCCCTGAGAAACACGGGAATCTTTGCTCCGGTGGTTGCGATGACCACATCTTCCAGGTCCTTGAGCGATTCGAACTGCCCCATGGTCCTGATGCGGATCTCGTGCTTTCCCTGCTCGATCCGCCCGCCGGGAAAATTGAAGTTGGCCTCTTTCAGCCGTTCAACAATCTTTGAAATGGGAATGCCGTACGCGAAAAGCCTTCCGGAGTCAACGGAAACCAGTATTTCCCTTTCCACAGCCCCGCTGATCCTTGCCAGCGCAACGCCGGGAACCCGTTCCAGTTGCTGTTTGATCTCCTCCGTCGCGATGCGGGTCAGTTCCGGCATCCCGACCTTGCCGGCTATGCCCACGGTCATTATAGGCAGAGAGGTCGGATCGAACTTGATGATCACCGGTGTTTCCATATCCCGGGGAAGGGCGTCGCTGATGCCGTCGATCTTCTCCCGCACGTCGAGGGCGGCTATGTTCATATCGGTCCCCCAGTCAAAATCAAGGGTAACCAGGGAGACTCCTTCTTTTGCGACAGACGCAACCCGGGTCACTCCCTGGACCGTTCCCACAGCCTCTTCAATGGGTTTTGAGATCAATGATTCTATCTCGGGGGGGGCAACATTCTCGTAGGCGGTCATAACGGTAAGCTGGGGATAGTTGAGGCTCGGCAGGAGTTCCACCGGCAGTCTGTTCCAGGAAATCAGCCCGATCAAGGCAACTGCGGCAAATATCATCAATACCGTGACCGGGCGATTGAGGGCAAACCTCGTGAGTTTCATTACCTTTTCATCTCCACAACCCGAACCGGACTCAGGTCCCGGAGTTTTTTCTGTCCCTCCACGACAACCAGTTCACCGGGCTTCACGCCCTTCCGTATCATCGCCAGTTGCTCTTTCTGCAGGCCGATTTCAACGCTCCTCAGAAATGCCACACCTCCCAGAACGACAAAAACCGCGGGACGCCCATTCCCGGTTTTCAACAGGGCCTGACTTGGCACGGCTACGGCATCCTTGAAACTGCTGATAAAAATAGTAGCCCTCGCAAACATGCCGGGCTTCAGCAACAGATGCTCATTGTTCACCCTTATCCTGACCTTGAGCGTCCGGCTGTTTATATTGACAAGGGGACTGATCAGGGACACTTTTCCTCGGAACGTGCGTCCCGGATAGGCATCCGCTACCACGGCTGCGCCCTCGCCTCCCTTGAGAAGTCTGACGTCCCGCTCGTTCACGTCCACTTCAGCGTACACGTTCCCGATCTCAATAATCGTCACGATGACCGCATCTCCTCCACCCACGTACTCACCGGTCCACTTCCGCTTCACCGCCACGATGCCCGCAATGGGCGATGTGATGCGGCATTTCCGAAGCCTGGCCTCGATTTCCTTTGCGTCCGCACGGGCCTTTTCTACCCGCACCCCTGCCTCACGTCGCCCCGCCTTGGATTCCGCCTGCAGCGCCTCATAGTCTGCCAGGGCCTCCTGGTAATCGGCCCGGGCTTTTTCATCTTCTATCATGGCCCCATCAAGCTCACTGCGGGTAACGGCCCCGATTTCAAAAAGCTTCTTCTGAGAAGCAACCCTGTCCGCCTGCTTTGCCATGGTCACCTTGGCGGCCTGCACCCGGAAACCGGTCTTCCTGATCTCATACTCGGCTTTCCTGAGGTCGATTTCCGCCATTTCCTCCACGGCCCGGGCCTGTTTCAGCCGGGTTTTGAGCAGGGTCTCATCAACGGTGGCGATGAGCTGTCCCTTTTTCACCACGGCGCCTTCTTCCACCCGGACCGAAGAAAGAACCCCCGGGATCTCTGAGCTGATGTCCACCTTGGAGACATACTGAATGGTCCCCATGGCCGGAAGTTTCAGGGAAAAATCCCGCTTCGCCGCCCTGACCACCGTGACCGGCACCGCCTGCATCACTGGTGCATCCGCGCTTTCCTCAGCGCCCGCGTTCCCCTGCACCGGGAGGAAAAACATCGCGGCCAGACAGCATGCTATCATTCCATTCTTCACTTCGGCGTCTCCTTCCACTGGAGCCTCTTTCCTGTTGCCCGGTAGAGACTGACCACGTCCACTGCCTTTGCGTATAGAGATTTGAGGTATCTGACCTTCGCGTCCGCGAGCCTGGTCCTTGCGTCCAGTACGTCAAGTTCGGTGGTTTCCCGCAACTGCAGGCGTTCCTCCAGCAATTTCAGTTTCTCTTTTGAGTATGCGACCATGCTCCGGGCCGTTTCGAGAAGGGCTTCGGCCTCTTTCAACCGGTTGACGGCCCCTTGCACTTCAGTCGTCACGTTCCGTTTCGCCTGGGCAAGACGGTTCTCCGCAAGCCGATACGCTGCCCTGGCCTTTTCCACGTCTACGGTCACGGAGCTGCCGTCAAACAGGCTGAGGCTGACGGATTTGTTATCGAAATTCTCAGCCGTTCCCACAAAGTTAAAGCGGTTTTCGAGAAGGCGGTTCCGCGAGACAGAAGAATTCAGGGTGCTGTCAAACAGAGAAAAGGTGAGCTTGAGCCCCACTGCCCATTCCTTTTCTTCACCGGGAAACTGGTCCCCCTCCCAGGAATAACTCCCCACCACGCTCAGGTGCGGATACCGGCTGCTCTTGCCGAGGGCCACCTTAAGCTGATTGAACGCCACATCCTCTTTCTGGTACAGCAGGTCCGGCCGTTGCTCCAGGGCCGTGGCGGTCAGGGTCTTCACATCAGTCTTGAGCGGCGGAACGGGGAATTCTTCCCTCACCCGGATGTCGCTCTCGGGGTCCCTGCCCGTGAGGACATTCATCTTCCCCTTCGCCTCCGTCAGGCCGTTCCTGGCGGTAATGAGGCGATACTTGATATTGTTCTTCCGGCCTTCCGCCTCGAGCACGTCCACCCGCAGGGCAACACCCATGGCGAACTTCTCCTTGAGCAGGGCGACCGTTTGTCTCGCCTGCTCATACAGCTCCTCGTTGTAACGGACATTTTCCTGGGCCGAAAGGAGATCGTAATAGGCCTTTGCGGTGGTTTCCGTTATTCCCGCCTGTCTCCTGAAAAGGTCAAGCCGGGCCCGCTCAGTCATCTTCCGTCCCAGCCGATAGGAATTGATAAGCTCCCCGCCCTGGTACAGGGGTTTTTCCAGACTCGCCCTGCTGAAATAAATGCTCTCGGTCGCAATCGGTCTGCCGAAAAAATCCAGCTTGGGACCGTACGACGTCTCCAGGTTGAGCGTGGGCAGAAGGAGATCTTTCTTTGCCTTTTTCTCGGTGAGCTGCCCTATGTGAATCTGGTCCGTCGTATCGATGATGTCCGGGTCGTTCTTTATGGCGAGATCCACGCACTCACGGAGTCCCAGAATGCTCTCCCTTGCTTCCTCCTGGCCGCAGAAGGCAACGGACGCCAGCAGCCAGAAAAGACAGAGGTCAATCACCAGAATGTTTTTCCATGCTCTTTTCATATGAATCCGCCTTGCTCCATTTATTTAATGTGCCTTCTCCAGGGCCGCAAAAACATTCCCGTTCAACCTGTCTTGGATCAAGTCTGCGGGAAGGCATAAGCTTTTTTTATAACCAATCCCTTTCCTTACTTCAAGTGCTTTTCGAGTATCCGGTCGGCACAGGGCCCGGGTAGAGAATTT
>Ga0315542_1001342_pt1 | contig 15413 bp, 10 predicted proteins | sample SalMarSW160120MG_FD_202541 | JGI IMG/M metagenome (GOLD analysis project Ga0315542, IMG submission 202541) | Salt marsh sediment microbial communities from the Plum Island Ecosystem LTER, Massachusetts, United States - Salt Marsh Sediment SW1601-20 ...
GGCAGGGGCGCGGCCCCCGCGGCCGGCGGTGGCGAGAAGGCCAGAGCCAGGGTCTGCAACGAGGCGAGATCACCTTGCCCCGTGAGGTTGGCCTGCAGCGGTCCGGTCACGCCGGGCAGCGGCATGCTCAGGGCGCCCTGGGCCTGCAACGCCCCCCCGCTGGCGCCCAGGTTCAGCTCGCTCACCCGGACCGTTCCCCGGTCGAGAGCCACGGCCGCCGCCAGCGTCAGTTCGCCCTGCTTCCCGGGCAGGGCCAGCCGCCCGTCGCTCACGCGGCCATCCAGACCCAGCCCGGCCAGCAGCGCCTGTGGCGGCGTCCCGGACGGCAGCGGCCAGGGCAAGGCGATGCGGCCCGCCAGCACCAGGCGACCGCCGCGCAGCGGCTGCTCGTTCAGCCAGGCTTCGACCTGGCCGGAAGGCGGGGGCCCCAGCGTGAGCAGGTCGGGGACGATTTCGGCCAGGGCGACCGGGGTGAGCTGCCAGCTCCCCTGCAGCTGCGAGGCACCGCCGGCCGCGGAACCCAGCTGCAGGTCGGCGTTCAGCTCCAGGTGCTTCCAGGTCAGGGACCGCACCGCCAGCGCCAGAGCGCTCCCGCCGGGAGGCGCCGAGAGGGCGCCGGACAGCTGCAGGTCCTGCAGGGTCAGCGGACGCGGACCGAAGCCTTGCAGGGCCAGCTCGCCGAGCCTGGTCTGCAGATCCAGACGCGGCGCCTGCCCCGCCCCGCTCCCGGCGGCCGCACCGGCCCCGGCCCCCGACTGGAAGGCCGTCAGCCGCTGCAGCAGGCCATTCAGGTCATCGATGTGGACCTCCTGCTGCCAGCCCGCGAGGACGACCTGCTTCGAACTGCCCGCCTCGCGCCAGGTCAGGCTCCCGTCGCGGACCTCGAGACCGGCCACGGCCAGCTGCCAGGGCATGGCCACGGGCGCCGGTCCAGCCGCGGAATCGGCTTCGCCGCCCGCGAGGGGGGCGGATCCGGACGCGGCGGCCACGGGGGCCGGCGTCGGTCGGGTCACCACCTGGATCTGCGGGCGGACCAGGCGGATCGCACCCGTCTCGAGCCGCTTCTTCAGCAGGGGCCAGAGGGCCACGTCCACCTCGAGCCGGTCCAGACCGACATCGTAGGATTCCAGGCTGCTGGCGACGCCGGCGGCGCGCTGCAGGGCTTCGCCGGTGCCCTGGACGCGACCATCGCCGATGACCACGCGCAGCCGCGGGAAGAGCGCGACCGAGGCCTCTCCGAGCGTCACCTTGGCGCCGGTGGCCGCCGCGATGCGCTGGGCCACCAGTTCCCGGAGCCGATCCGCGGGGACCAGGCGCGGCACCAGGAGCACCGCCAGGATCACGAGCGCCACCAGGCCGCTCAACACCCGCACGCTCCGACGACGCATCAGCTTCGCGGCCATGCTCGAACCTCCTGCCAGAACAGCCGCCTCACGCGGCGGTCTCGACGATGCGGGCCCCTCCGAGCACCAGGTCGTCCCGGTAGAGCACCAGCGACTGGCCCGGAGCCACCCCGCTGGCCGGCCGGGCCAGCACCACGGACAGATCGCCATCCTGCCGGGACCAGGCCGCCACCGGTGTCCCGGCGTGCCGGTAACGGATGCGGGCCAGCCATGGACCTTCAACACCGATCGGCGGCCCGGTGCCCGGGAAATCCGCCACCGCCGCGGTGAAATCATCGCAGATCACCCGGCGCACGGCCAGCTCCCGCCGGGGTCCGACCACCAGGCGGTTGCGCTTCCGGTCGAGAGCGAGGACGTAGCGCGGCTCCGGCGCGGCGATCCCCAGGCCCCGGCGCTGGCCGACCGTGTAGTGGATCAGCCCGGCATGCTCGCCCAGGACCCTGCCCTCCCGATCCACGATCTCCCCCGGCCCGCCCCCGGCTTCCGCGGCGAAGAGAAAGGAGCGGTCACCTCCGGGCACGAAGCAGATCTCCTGGCTCTCCCGCCTCTCGGCCGTGGGCAGTTCCAGGGCGCGGGCGGCCTCGCGCACCTGCGCCTTGCAGTACCAGCCGAGGGGGAACAGGACCCGCGGCAGCAGCTCGCGCCCAAGCCGATACAAAAAATAAGCCTGGTCCTTCTCCGGGTCGAGGCCGCGGCGCAGGCAGACCTCCCCGGCCAGGCTCTCCGTGCGGGCGTAATGACCCGTGGCCACCAGCTCCAGACCCAGCTGATCGGCTCGTTGCACGAGCGCGGGGAAACGCACGAGGGCGTTGCAGGACAGGCACGGGTTCGGGGTGTGCCCGGCCGCGTACTCGGCCACGAAGGGATCGATCACACGGGTCCGGAACGTCGCCGAGACATCGGCCACCCAGTGCCGCACGCCGAAGCGATCGGCGACGCGGCGGGCCTCCGCGACGGCTTCCCGCGAGCAGCAGGACTTCCCAGCGGAGTCGCCCTCTTCGCCGTAGCAGAAGTTCTTGAAGGTGACCGCGTGGACCTCGCAGCCCAGGTGGTCCAGCAGGGCCAGCGCGACGCTGCTGTCGACCCCTCCGCTCAGGGCGATCAGCACGCCCGTGCCCGGGCGCGCCGCCTCCCGCAGGGGTGCCGGTATGGGCAAGGGGAACGGCATGGTCCTCCCTCCAGCCGGCCCGGAGGGCGCAGGGTGCGGCGGGACGACCGGGGCTAGGATTCGTCGCCCAGGTTCTCGGGCACCTTGGCGTTCAGGAGGTCCTGGACGATCTTGATGTTCGCGCGCGAGCGCTCGCCGATGTCTCCCTTGGGATCGGCCTTGGCCGCGGCTTCCCATTCGGTGATGGCCTCGCGGTATATCTTCTCCTCGGCGAACATGATGGCCAGATTGTAGTGCGCAAGGGCGCTCTTCGGGTTCACGTCGAGCACGTGCAGGAAACGCGCCATGGCCTTGTCGTGCAGGGGCTGGTTCCCCTCGCGCATCTTGAGATAGAGCGCACCCAGGTTGCAGTTGGCCTTCTCGTCGTCGGGATCGATGGCGAGCGCCTTGAGGTACATCCCCTCCGCCGTCTTCTGGAAGTCCTGCCGCTGGCGCTGCTCCTGGAACCCGTTGCCCAGCTGGGCGGATCGATCGTCCCAGAGGGAACCGAGGTTGACGTAGGCCTCGATCAGCGTGGAATCGCGCGCCACGGCCAGCTCGAAGTTGCTCTGGGCCGAATCGAGCAGGGCGTAGACGGGATCGGCATCCCAGCCTGCAGCCTGGGCCGTCTCGGTCGCCGCGCTGTAGAACAGGTTGCCCAGCCCGTAGTACGCAAAGGCCGAATGCAGGCCCGGTCCCTGGGTCAGCACGCGGAGGCTCTCCTCACGAACCGCGACGGGCAAGTCCTCGTAGCGGGACAGGAAACGCCCCGCCGCGCTCTGCTCGGTCTGGGTCATGCATCCCCAGACGCCGGCCGCCAGCAAGCCCGTCAACCAGAGCGCGATCGCAGCGCGCCGCTCCGACCATGTCCTCGTCTCGATCTTCATGATGACTCCCGAGCACACCCTGCAGGGTGTGCGGATGCGTTACCACCACTTTTCCATGCCGGTCACCGACAGCGAGAGGCGCCAGACCCTGTCTTCGAGGCCGTTCTCGCCGAGATCACCGATCCAGCCGTGGGACAGCGCGACATCAAGACTACCGGCATTTCCATGGAAGGGAAAGCCCGTTCCCACGGCGACCCTCAACTCGCGAATGTCCGCGCCCCCCACCTTGTAGGCCCAGCGGTGCAGGCTCGCGCCGAGACGCAATGGCAGATTGCCCCACGGGTTCCGCCGCGCGGTGCCGCGCAGCCTTTCGACGCCGCAGGAAAGATGCCACTCGTCCACCATGTCCTGCTGCCAGTCCTCCCGGCCCCGGAATCGTGAGAAGGCGCTGAACTGGTAATCCGCCCCGCAACGCCAGCGTTCCCCGATCCGGTAATCGGCGCCGGCGGCCCAGGCATAGGGCCAGTCCAGGTGATAGCTGGATTCGGCCTTCCGGGCCACGTTCTCGATCTGCACCGTGCGCTTCACGTCCACCCCATGGCCCGGGGTGAAGGTGGCACCCAGCCGCAGCCGCGTGTGGGGCTGCAGCTGCAGAGCCAGCGTGCTGGAGGTTCCGCTGAACTCGTCCTCCTGGATGTGGCTGGGCACGAGGAAATCGGGGACGCCGTTGCTGTCGGCATCGAAGATGAAGAAGTCGTTCAGCACTTCCCGGATATTGCCCCGCACGAGGTTCAGCCCTGCCGCCAGCCCCAGCCGGGACCAGGGACGCCAGGAGAGGATCAGCGGGATGTCGAACTGCGTGCCCTGGCGCACGAACTCCCTGTCGTACGGCACGAGCTGGCCCTCGAGGAGGGTGCTGTACCGGCTCACGGTCGTGTACTGCGTGGCGCGGCGGGCCTGAAAACCCGTCGAGAAGACGAGCCGCCCTCCCTGCAGTGGAATGGCCGCGCGCACGTTGGGGGTGAAGGTGCGGCGCGTCCTGCGCTCGGTGTCGGCCGTCCTGCTGTCGCTGCTCTCGGCGTAGCCGCTCAGCAGGATGGTCAGGGCGTTCAGCTCTGCCAGGCCCGCCGGGTTCTTGAAGGCCGGGTTCAGCGTGTCGTGCTCGGCCAGCCCCCAGCCGCCCCGGCCCTCCATGCGCGCATCGGTGCTGCGCACGTCGGCGCCGATGTTGACCAGAGCGAAGGGGCTCTGCCCCCTGGCCGTCGCCGGCGCCAGCAAGTCGCACGCGGCCCCCATCACCGCGAGGGTCAGCCCCCCCAGGAGCAGGGCTGTCGTCGATCCTCCCCTGCCGCTCCGCCCCCTCACGGCGCACCTCCGGTCAGGTCGTCGGCCCGCGTGTAGACGATCTTCAGGTAGGGCCGCAGGCTGTCGGCCGCCCCGGTGCCGTGGAAGACGTACCGCATCAGGTAGAAATCGGGATTGGGACCGAGATCCTCGGAGGGAAAGAAGCTCTCCCCGGCCGTCAGGATCAGGCGGGCCGGTCCCGCGAAAGCCCCGTTGACGGCCCGCTGCGCCGTCGAGGTCACGTTGAACTCCAGGCGGGTCTCGGTGACCGGGTCGATGTTGGTCCGCCCCGTCACGCGGTCGACGGCCGCCCGCAGCTGGCTCAGCGTCACGGTGTCTTCCGGCGCAGGGGCGAAATCCGGCCCGATCTCGGAGATCACGATGCTCTGGAGGGGACCGTAGCTCCGCGCCGTGTCGTTGACGACGCCCAGGACGGCGCGCTCGATGAAGACGGCGGGCGGCAGCAGATCCAGGTCGAAGGCCAGGTAGGGATAGCTGCGCAGGTAGGTGCGCAGCGTGAAGTTCTCGGTGAAGTCCTGCGGGATTGGATCCAGCCGCTGCAGGGTGCTCAGGTCGACGCTCGGCAGCAGCCGCGCGAAGGTATTGGGTGGATCGCGGAACTCCACGTTCAGCGCGGGACCGACCAGGGTCCCTTGAAGGTCCGGGTCGATCAGGCTCCCGGCGTAGGGGAAGCCCTTGCCCGCGAAGCCCAGCAGGCCGGGATCGTTCCCCGGCACGTCCGCCTCCTGCACCAGGATGCCCTGATGCGAGGCCGGATCCTCGTACCAGTTCACGAACTTCTGCTTATCCAAGTAGAAGAACAGGATGGCGTTGGCGTCCCGCTCATCGAGAACCGGATTCAGCGGATTCGGATTGACGGTCGGCGGCGGACCCGGGAACTGGTCCGTCGTGAACGGCTCGGTCACTTCCAGGATCTCGTAGTACTTCGAGATTCTCGTGCTGTCGGCGGTGAGTTCATGCTGATAGAAGTCGACCAGGTAGAGAAACAGCCTGAAGGACTTGATGTTGGCGGTGTCGACGACGGCCTGGCTGAAGGTGTCGGCGAAGGTCGCGAAGTCGTACCGGGCCAGGATGGAGGATTCCTCCGTACCCTGACGCCCGAAGTAGAGGATCTGGTGGTCCGCATAGGGCACGTTCGGTTCCGTCACGCGGACGTTGCCATGGCCCGCGAGCTGCTCCACGCGGACGGGCACCAGCAGGCTGTCGAAATGAGCCTGGGGCAGCTCCGCCCCCACGATGTTGGAATGCTCGCTGGTGCAACCTCCGGCCAGCACCCCCGCTCCGGCGAGCAGCCCGGCCAGCAGGATGGCCATCCGCCGCCGGGACCGTCTTGCTGTGCGTCTTGCCCGTATCCGCAAGCTCTCTCCCCTCCGCGCCGGCGCGCGGCCGGACGCATCGAGCGGGAATTCTAGGTCCGGGTCGGGACGGGCGTCAAGCCGCGCCGGCGACTCAGGGGGTTTCCGGACGTCGCGCCGAGAGGCTGACCCGCGTGTAACCGCTCTCCTTGACCAGATCGATGAGCCGCACGACGTCCCCGTGGCTGGCGCTGGCATCGGCGCGCAGGATGATGCGGTCGTCGCCGCCGGCGGCCAGGAGCTGCCGCAGGGCGGGCTCGAGCCGGTCCAGGTTCAGGGGCTGGTCGTTGAGATAAACGTCGCCTTCCGCGGTCAGGTACAACACCGCCGTCGTGACAGGAGTTTCCACCGCCGATGCGGAACGCGGCAGCACGAGGTTGATGGCCGGCTGGTCACGGAACTGCGAGGTCACCATGAAGAAGATGAGCATCAGGAACATCACGTCGATCAGCGAGGTGACGTTGATGATCAGGCGGCTGCCCTTGCGTGGCGGCAGGAAGTCCATGGTCATCCCGCCTTGATCTCGACGCCGCTGCGGGAACGCTCGGCCCTGCCTTCGATCTGCTTGCGCCGCAACGTGTCGAGCACCTTGGTCGCATAGCACTCCAGATCGAAGACGATCCGCTTGGCGCGGGATTCAAGCCAGTTGTGGGCCACCAGGGCCGGGATGCCGATGGCCAGGCCGAAGGCCGTCGTGTACATGGCCTCGGAGATTCCGCCCGACAGGCTCTCGGCGTCACCCAGGCCCTGCGCCGAGATGGACGTGAACACCCGGATCATGCCCGTGACGGTACCGAGCAGCCCCAGCAGCGGCGCCACGGCCGCCACCGTTTCCAGGATCCCTAGGTGGCGGGTCAGGCGCACCGACTCCTGCCGCCCGGCCTCCTGCAGAGCGTCCCGGATGATCTCCCATTCGTCTCCGGCGTGGTCCAGTCCGGTGCGCACCAGGTTCGCGAAGGGTCCCGGCTTGCGGTCCAGGATGGCGTAGGCCACGGAGAAATCGCTGGCCCGCTCGAGGGTTTCCACGGCCTCGACGATCTCGGGGATCACGATCCGGTGATGGCGGAGGGCCAGCAGGCGCTCCAGGAAGAAGGCCAGCCCCACGCAGGAGCAGAGAAGAATGGGGTAAATCAGGGGCCCCGCGGCGCGGATGATCTCCCACATGTCTGCAAGCACCTCCCTCCGCGCGGCCTGCGCGGAGCGTTGCGGTCACCGATGACGCCGGGAGCGGTCGGACTCGGAACGGACCTGACGCATGAGCCTCTCGTAGGCAGGGTATTCCAGGGTGTAGTAGATCACAAGATTCTCTTCCGGGAAGTCCGCCGGCAGCGGCGCAAAGGGAGCGGCCGCCTTGATGGCCGCCACGCTGGCCTGGTGCAAGGACTCGTGGCCCACCGTGTTCTTGACTTCGAGCTTCTGCACGGTCCCGTCCCGGTTGATCACCACCAGCAGCGAGGTCTCCCCGCTCAACAGGCCGAGGGCATAGTATGCGTAGGGAGGGATCCAGTGGCGCTGGATGTCCTGCCCGAACCTCTTCATCCAGGGAGCCCAGTTCCACTCGTAGGTGTTGAGGCTGAACTCCCCGGTGCGTATGATGTTGCCCTCGACGTCGCCCGCCGAGAGCTGATCGAACTCGAATCCCTTGTCGCCCTCCCCGCTCGCATCCTGCTTGAGGATGGAGGGTGCCGGTCCCCCAACCAGGGCAGGCAGGTCCTCGTTCTCCTGGCGGGCGTCGCCCTCGGTTTCGCTCGGGCGGGCTTCGGTCTCCTGGCGGCTGTCAGCGACCAGCTGGTCGCCCACGGAGCTGGCCTCGGCCCCCCGCTGCTCGGTCTGCTCGTCCTCGCCCTCGGCCGGCCGTGCGGGGGACTCCTGGCCCGCGCGCGTGGATGGCGGGCTGTAGACCACGCCGCCGCCGCCCAGGACTTCCTTGCTTATGTCGACCTGGTTGTATTTCGACGGCACATCGGCTGCCGGTGCGGCGTCGGCCTCGCCGCCCTCGACCTGGTCGGCGGCCCGGCTGTCATGCAGGGCCAGGAAATCGGCGCGCTCCGGCGGGGTCTCCGACGCCAGGCGGTCCGGCAGGTCCACGTAGGTCGTTGGCTGCTCGGGCTCCTGCGCCGCGACCGCATCGGGCACCACGAACAGCTCCAGCTCGCCGGGCTGAGCCCGGGCCACTCCGCTCGCGGATTCGCCGACCAACCGGGCGTTCCAGGTCAGCAGGATCACCAGCAGGTGAACCACCAGGGAAGCACCGAGCGCCCCATAAATGGTTCTGCGGTCCGTCACAAGCGTGCTCCCGGCGGGCCGGCATGGCTCCCGGTCCACCTGCGGGCCTTCCGGCGGAGGCCCCGGCTGCAATGTACCCTGTCCGGTACAGAATAGCAAAGCCGCGCCGAGCAACCACTTGACGTCGCCCCCGGCAAGCTCGATCCTGACGACGACGTGTCCGGCAGTCCCCCGGGGAGGCGAGCTTCGTGCTGTATTCCCAACGCATCACGGGCGGCGATCCTGCGCCTGATCAGATACGGGCCGCCCTCGCTGAACTGGCGGCGGCGCATCCGGATATCATCGAGTGCCAGGTGCCCTTGCGCGAGCTCACGACCTTTCGCATCGGCGGCCCCGCCCTCGGCCTCGTGCGCGTGCATACTCCGGACGAGGCCCTCAGGTTCCAGCTCCTGGCCCGGGAGCACGGCCTGCCGCTCGTCGCCCTGGGCGGTGGCAGCAACATCCTGGCGGACGACCGCGGTTTCTGCGGGCTCGTCCTGCGCCTCGAGCTGGACAGCTTCGCCGTGCGCGGCCATGCCGTCACGGCCGGTGCGGGACTGGCCTTCGATGCTCTCGTGGAGCGCAGCCTGGAAGCGGGGCTCGTGGGCCTGGAGTTCGCCTCCGGCATCCCCGGCACCGTCGGCGGCGCCGTGGTCGGAAACGCGGGCTGCCACGGCCACGAGATCGGCGAGTTCCTGCGCGAGGCCGTCGTGTTGCGGCCGGATGGCCGGATCGAGATGGTCACCCCGGCATCCCTGCAGCTGGCCTATCGCAGCTCCGCTCTCAAGTCCAGCGGCGATCTGCTGTTGGAGGCCACGCTCGAGCTGCGGTCCGGCGACGTCGGGGTTGCCCGGCAGGTCCGCCAGGAGCACCTCGCCCTGCGTCGCCGGAAGCATCCCTGGCGGGAACCGAGCGCGGGCAGCTACTTCCGCAACCTGCCCCCGGCCTCACCGGAGGGGCGGCGGCAGGCCGCCGGCGAGCTCCTCGACAGGGCCGGGGTCAAGGGGATGCGCGTGGGCGGGGCCGCGGTCTACGAGCGGCACGCCAACATCATCATCAACACGGGGGGTGCCACCTGCGCCGACGTGCTGGCCCTGGCGGCGCGCATGAAGGCCGCGGTCCGCGAGCGGTTCGGTGTCGAGCTGCAGGAGGAGGTCCGCCACCTGCCCTGGCGCTCTGCCGGCGACCCGGATCGGCCGCCCTTCCTCACTTGAGGAGCGTCACCTTGCGGCTGGCTGTCCGGCCCTCTACCGTGACGCTCACCAGGTAGGTCCCGGCGGCCGCGACGCCGTCACGGGCCCGGCCATCCCACTCCAGATCGTGGTCGCCTGCGGAATACCAGCGACGCCCCAGATCCGCCACCTTGCGTCCGGCCAGATCCCAGACCGCCGCTTCCACCCAGGCGGGTCGCTCCAGGGAGAGGCTCATCCGGACGCGGGGGTTGAAGGGATTGGGGCGGGGCTCGTCCAGGCGGAAGCCCCGTGAGGGCTCGACATCCGGCCCTGCGGAACACCCTCCCGCCAGGGAGGTCAGGGCCAGCACCCCCCCATCTCCGGCCCGCAGCCGGAAGGCGATGCGGCCGTCGGCGCCCGCGGCCAGCCGCGACGACGCCACCGCGGAGGCCGGCAGCTCGAGGACGCCCGTCTCGCCTGCCGCGCGCCAGGCTCCGCTCACGGCGACGCCGTCCTGCACGAGAACGCTCCAGCCCCCGGCCGTTTCCCCTTCCAGCCACCAGCCGCGCCCGGGTGGCAGATCGCAGGTCACGCGTATCGCGCCGTCGACGCAGGCGGCTGCGAGCGGGGCCGGCACGCTCGGCACGGGATTGGGCTCGATGTTCAGCATGGTCAGGGCCAGCTCGAGGGTGCGGTCCAGCGTGATCATGTCCAGGGTTCCGTCGCGATCCAGATCTGCCGTGAGGATACGAGAAGGTTCCAGCGCCGAGCTGAAGGGCACCAAGGGGGAGAGAAACCAGTTAGGACCGGTGATGATGAGCCCGACGCTGTGGTTCGCCGGGAAGGTGATCAGAACGTCCGCAACCCCGTTCACGTCGATGTCGGCCGTCGTGATCGTGCCGGGTTGCATGTCCAGAACGCGATCATCCACCCTCAGCTGCATGGTCCCATCGCCCAGGTTTTCCAGATAGGCGAGGGTTCCCTGCTGCTCCTTCTGCACGACCAGGTCCAGGTCGCCGTCGGAATCGAAGTCCCCCGTTGCCAGGCTGGTGGGCGCGTTGCCCAGATTGTAGAAGCGGACGAGTCCGAACTCGCGACCACCCAGGTTGGCCAGCGTGGTCAGCCGTCCGGTGCCGTTGCTGACGACGATCTCGGGCAGGCCGTCGTGGCTGAGGTCCATGGCCACGACGTCGGAAACGGCGTCCACCAGGGGCAGGGTCTCGACCTGGGCAAACGTGCCGTCGCCGGCCCCGTAGGCCAGGGTGATGTCGTCCGAGCCCTCGTTACCCACCACCAGGTCCTCGATGCCGTCCAGGTCCATGTCGACGGCCTGCAGGGCAAAGGGCCCGTTACCGGTCGTGAACTCGCTCAGGGGGGTGTATCCCCCGCCGGGCAGCCGCCGCAGGACGCGCACCCGGCGGACGCTCGGTTGAACCACGGCCAGATCGCGCAGGGTATCGCCGTCGGCCAGAATCATGGCCAGGGCGCGCGGCTCGGCCGTGAGCGGCACCGGCACCGCGTCGCGCGTGAGATGGCCGGTGCCGTCGGAGCGCAGGATCTCCACCGTCGGGCTCCCCAGGCAAGCCACCAGCAGGTCCTCGTCTCCGTCCAGGTCCTCGTCGTACGTCAGCCCCTCGATGGGATTCGGGGGCAGCAGGGTGGCCAGGTATGCCCGGTAGCTGGGACCGTCATTGCCGAAGAGCAGGGCCACGCTGCGGGACGTGCCGTTGGCGACCAGGAGATCCAGGTACTGGTCGCCGTTCAGGCGGCATGACGCGACATCCTCGGCGTGGCCCCCGGTGTAGAAGGTCTCCAGGAGGCTCCAGTCGCCGGCCTGCCACCGGAAGTAATCCAGCACGCCGCGCTCCCTGCTCCAGCACCAGATGCCCCGGGTGCCGCCGGACATCTCGGCGGCGATCAGACCGTCGGCCTGAAAGCCGGTTCCGAGCCGGCCGGCCTCGACCAGGCCACCGGCCTGGGGTTCGAACAGGCTCACGTAGGCCGAGTCCGCATAGGTGACCAGCAGCTCCGTCACCAGATCGCCGTCTTCGTCGAAGGGCACGCAGCACAGGGGATTGCCGTCGCAAACCGTCTGTGCGGTCAGCGAGTAGCGCCCGCCCGCGTCCCGCCGGAAGATGGAGAGATCCTCGGAAAGGTAGCCGCTGTCGGACGTGACGACCTCCGGGATCTGATCACCGTCCAGGTCGATGGCCGCCAGCGAGCTGGGATGATCGCCGCTGTCCACCTCCTGGGTGACCTCCCAGCCTGCTTCCGTCGGCTCCAGGAGCAACCAGCGATCGAAACCGGGCAGGGTCACGGCCAGGGCGATCGCCCCGTCCTGACCCAGGGGAGCGGCGAGGATGGCGCCGGGATCCTCGTCGAACTCCACGTGGGCCACCATCTCGAAGACCTCTGCACCACCTCGATACCGCAAGAGCACGACCTGGTCCGGATTGGCCGTCGCCACACCGAGCAGCTCCGCGTGGGTGCCGGGATCGGTGAAGACCTCCAGATCCACGATCGAGCCGCTGATCTGGAAGAACTCCGTGGGCCGGAATAGGCCGCCCCCGACATGCTCCACCTTGGCGAGAACTCCATCGCTGCGTCCGGCGATCGCCTCCATGATGCCGTCGCCGTCCACGTCGAAACAGACGATGGAATTCACGGGCTGCTGCAGGAAGACATTGATCTGGCCCGGGAAGTAGAGCCCCACGGCGGCGGCCGCGGCCAGGGGCGTCAGGAGGAGGCCTCCCACGAGCAGCCGGCAGAACCCCGAGAGCGAGCGGCGCCGGACCGCCCCCCCCGGCGGTGAAGCCGCCCTGCTGCCCGGCCGACGATCGCCCGGGGGAGCCTCGAGGGAGAAGGGATGCTGTTGCGCGGACATGGATCCGGTGGCCCTTCGCCGGGGTGGGATACTCGCCATCAGAATACGGGTCCAGGGACCTACTCCTCAAGCATGCACCTTTATGGGTTGACACTGCATCACCTACGCCTGAAATTTAATGATGTTTCGGCCCCGCGCGCCGGGCTGGGGCGGCAACTGTCGCGACAGGTTCGCGCCGGCGCCCGGCCTCGTGGATTCTCGACCCCTTGCGGAAGCGGCGCCACTCCGACCTCCTCCCCACAACACGGGTGGCGGAGCCGACAGGAGCAACTCCATGTCCAAGAAGTGCCTGTTCGCACCGGCCCTTTTTCTGCTCTGCATCCTGATCCTGGGTTCGACTGTCGCCTGGGCGCAGACCCAGGAACAGGAGAAGAAGGAGAAGGAGAAGACCTACAAGCTGCAGCATCCCAGCAGCACGCTGGTGAAGGAGAAGCAGGAGGCGGAGGAGAAGGCGGCCAAGGCTTACGTTCCCGGCATTTACGGCGGGGAACTCGGGTGCAGCCTGACCATGGGCTTCCTGAACCTGGACACCACCCTCCTGCAGGGGAATCAGCTGGTTTACAAGTACACGGACGCCGACACCTACTGGGGAGACATCAAGCTCCAGGGCCAGTCGGCCTTCAATCCCATCGTGAGCCTGGACTACAATCTGAACTCCTGGCTGGCCATCGAGCCCCACTTCAGCATCAGCTTCTCCGAGTACAGCGCCACGATCACGAACCGGCACTCCCGCCCCAACGACAATCCCGATGCACCCATCGTCGACGACCCGCCGCTGGAGGAATACGACGCCGAGCACCGGTCCGTCGTGACCTGGCATCTGGGTCTGAACGGGATCGTTTATCCCTTCAACCTCGACGGCAACGGGGAGGGGCGCCTGCAACCGTTCCTGCTGGGAGGCACACAGCGCTCCTACTTCGATCTGAACTCCAGCTACACCGGCGACACCTCGGCGAGCTGGACTTATCGCCTGGGGGGCGGCATTCGCTACATCGCCGACGACCTGATCAGCGTGCGTTTTCAGGTGACCATGGACACGACGACCATCCACTTCTTACCCTCCCCACGCTGGCTGGAACTCAACGACGGCACGCTCCAGATCCCGGTCTTCAAGGTCGTCAACGGGCAGTACGTCCTCCTGGATAGCTTCGCCAAGCAGAAGCTCTCCAGCCTGACCTGGGGCCTCGGTTTCACCGCCAGCTTCTGAGCAAGCGGTTCCGGCCGGCCCGTGACCGCCCGGCAGGGGCGGCCGCCCGGCTTTCAGGGACGGGGAACGATCTGGCGGTCTTCTCCGAACCCGGCCAGCGCTTCGAGCCGGTAGCCGAGAGCTTCTCCCAGGTGGGATCTACTGACCACGCACTGCTCCTCGAGGATCGCGATGGTCCGCGCCACGCGAGCGCAGCGCAGCGTCCCGCGCAGCGAGAGTCCCAGGGAGCGCCGGGCCTCCTCCAGGAAGGCCACGGCTTCGGCCTCCAGGCCCAGCTCGCGCAGCAGATCGCGGGGATCCGCCTCGCCTCCGGCGGCAACCGGATGCGCCTGCAGCCAGCGTCGCGAGCGGGTGGCCCGCTCGCAAAGCGGTCGCCAGACGTCACCCCCGGCCCGCGCCTTCGTCCCGGCTTCCCCGTCGCGACGGATCAGCAGGGATTCCCGCGGCTCGCACATCTCGACGAAGAGGTCGATGCGGTCCAGAAAGGGTCCCGAGAGACGCCCCCGGTACTGGGCCAGCGCCGCCGGGGTGCAGCGACAGGAGCGGCGGCGACTGCCCAGGAAGCCGCAGCGGCAGGGGTTCATGGCGGCCACGAGCTGGAAGGAGGCGGGAAAGGTGCGCGCGCCGCTCCCCCGTGCCACGACGATCCGTCCCTCTTCCAGGGGCTCCCGCAGGACGTCCAGGACGGCCGGCGAGAACTCCCCCAGCTCGTCCAGGAAGAGCAGTCCCAGATGGGCCAGCGTCACTTCCCCCGGGCGCAAGGCGGCGCCGCCGCCGATCAGGCCCGCCCGGGTGATGGTGTGATGCGGGGCGCGGAAGGGAGGCCGCCTCAGCAGGTCGCCGCCGCGCAGGCCGCCGACCGCACTGTGGATGCGGCTGACCTCCAGCGACTCGGCGGCGGTCAGCGACGGGAGCAGGCCGGCCACGGCGCGAGCGAGACGGGTTTTCCCGGCCCCGGGAGGGCCCACCAGGAGCAGGTTGTGACGCCCGGCGGCGGCGATCAGAGCGGCGCGCTGCGCGGCCGGCTGTCCGAGCAGCCCCAGGAAGGCCGCCGCGCTCGCCGCGGTGCCGGGGAGGGAGGCCGGACGCGCCGGCGGTGAGGCCGGCGGCCCGCCGCCGGCGGTCCGGGGCATGATCCCGCGACGCCACCAGGCCACCACCTGCGACAGGTTGTCGGCGCCGATCGCCTCCACGCTCTCCACCAGCCGGGCTTCCCAGGCCTGGCAGGCCGGGACCACCACCAGGCGCTCGCCGCGGCGTGCCGCATCCAAAACGATGGCCAGCAGCCCGCGCACGGGGCGCAGCTCGCCGAACAGGCTGAGCTCGCCGAGCAGCAGGGCTCGCTGCCGGACCGGCGGCACCGCGGCGGCGGCCTCGTCCTGGGCCGCGATCACCCCCAGGGCGATCGCCAGGTCGAAGGCGGCCCCTTCCTTGCGCACATCGGCCGGTGCCAGGTTGACGGTGATGCGGCCGAGGGGAAAGCCGAAGCCGCTGTTGCGGATGGCCGAGAGCACGCGCTCCCGGCTCTCGCGCACCGCAGCGCTGGGCAGGCCGACAATGTGGAAGGCGGGCAGACCGCGCCCGACGTCGACCTCCACCCCCACCGTGTAGCCCTCGATGCCGTCCACGGCGCCGCTGCGAAACCTCGTGGGCATGCCCCTGCCTGCTCCTCCCGCCCGCTGGTCGCGCGGGCGGCTAGCAAGCGGCGAGCCGCAGGATGCCCCCGTTCCGTCTTCCCGGCGTTTGGCGCCCGGCAGCCGCAGAGCGGCGCCCCGCGGGGTCGCGGAC
>Ga0315542_1001343_pt1 | contig 15408 bp, 14 predicted proteins | sample SalMarSW160120MG_FD_202541 | JGI IMG/M metagenome (GOLD analysis project Ga0315542, IMG submission 202541) | Salt marsh sediment microbial communities from the Plum Island Ecosystem LTER, Massachusetts, United States - Salt Marsh Sediment SW1601-20 ...
TCGGCCGGCTGGGGACGGCGGCCACGCCCCGCGGGATCGACCTGGGCAGACTGGCGCGCCGCCTTCCCTTGGGGATCCGCAGCTCGACGTTGGTCAGGATGGTTCCCAGCGCAATCGCCAACTCGAGGACCGCGAACGACGATCCGGGGCAGCGGCGGTGCCCGTACCCGAACGGCGAGTACTCCGTTGGCGACGGTCTGCGGGCCAGGAAACGCTCCGGGTCGAACGCGCTCGGGTCCGGCCAGACCTGCGGATCGGCGTGCAGGGCGGGCAGCGCCACGCCGATCACGTCTCCCGGCGCCCGTTCGGTCTGCCATGTGGTCACGGGGCACTTGAGCTGTCGCACGACAATCGACACCGTCGGATGCATCCTCAGTGTCTCGGCGATCACCGCGGCCAGGTACGGCAGCTTCGGCAGCTGCTGCGGCGACGGGTGATCGGCGAGTTCGTCGAGCAGCTTCTGCCGGACCTTGTCGTCGGCGTGCACGTGATACAACGCCCACGCCAGCGTGGTCGCCGAAGTCTCGTGACCAGAAACCAGCAGCGTCCGCAGCTGTTGGCGCACCTCGTCGTCGCTGCGCCCGGCACCGTCGCCGTCGGACATCAAGACGCTAAGCACGTCGTCGTAGCCATCGGCTCCGGTGTGTCTGCGATGCGAAATCTGCTTTGAGAGCATGGCATCCAGCTCCATGCGACGCGCCGAGAAGCGTCGCCACGGCCCAAGCCCGAACGGTGCGCGGCGCAGTGCGGGGAAGAACATGAACGGCGCGACGTAGTCGCGCATCATCGCCTTGACGACGGTGACGTAACGGTCGCGGAGATTCCGGTCGTCAATGCCGAACACCGCCTGAACGATGATCTGCAACGTGATCGACTGCGCCGCGTCGCGCGCGTCGACGATCATGCCGGGTTGCCACTTCGCGACCTCATCCAACGCCGCCTCGACCATCAATCCGGTGTAGCGCCGGATCCGGTCATGGTGCAGCGCGGGCAGGAAGCGCGCCCGCTCTTGCTTGTGCCGGAGGCCGTCGAGCAGAATGATCGAGCCGTCGCCGACGACCGGCTCGATCGGGTTGGGCATGGGTGGCGTGAACGCGGAAACCGGAATCTTCAGAAATTCGCGGATGTGGGCGGGTTTCGCCGCGAACAACACATCGCCGAAACCCGGGATGGGCATCTCAAACGCCCTGCCGCTCTTGGCCCGCCGCCGAAAATAGGCCTCGGCGTCGTACCATGCACCGATCTTGTGTATGAGCCGGAAACGTGGACTCGAAGGCCTGCTCAGCGTGGATGTCATGACACATCCGACGGCAGCATCGCGGCGATCGTCGCCAGCACAGCCTGTGTGGATCGCCGGTTTCCGACGGTGATCCGCGCGCTCCCGTCTGAATAGGTGCGCACTCGCGGGCCCGTGCCGTCGAACACCTCAGGCCAAAGTTTCCCCTTCGCAGGCAGATAGACGAAGTTGGCGTGGGTGTCAGCGCTCCAGACCCCCATCTCCCACAGCCGCGAGCGCAGATGGTCGCGTTCTGCCGTGATCAGCCCAATCCGGTGACGCAGCTGAGCTTCGGCCTCGAACGACGCCGCCACCGCGGCCAGGCTGGCGACGGTGGCGCCGAACGGCAACTGCATCGACCACAGGGCGCGGCCCATGGCCGGCGCGCAGATGCCGTACCCGGTCCTGATGCCGGCCAGCCCGTAGGCTTTCGAGAACGTGCGCACGACAACGACGTTCGGGAAGCGTCGCAGGAGGAACTCGGGGTGGATGCGGTGTCGTGGCGACACGAACTCGATGTACGCCTCGTCGAGCAGCACCGTGGTGCCGGAATCGATGCGCTGCAGGAAGCGCAGGAGGTCCTCGGCCGGCGCCACCGTGCCGGTGGGGTTGTGCGGCCGGCACACCACCACGACTTCCGCGTCGGTGGCGGCGTCGGCCATGGCGTCGAGGTCGTGGTGTCCCTGTTCGTCCAACGGCACTGTGACGGGCTGCAGACGAGCCATCTGCGCGAAGATCGGATAGCCGTCGAATGTCGGTGACGCCATGACGATCCGGTCGCCGGGACAGGTCAGTGCTTGCAGTACCTGCATGATGACTCCGGTGGCGCCCGCACCGACGATGATCTGTTCCTCCTCGAAACCGAGATGCTTCGCGATGAGCCGACGGAACCGTTCCGGCAGAAATTCCGGATAGCGGTTGGCTGAGTCGACGGCCCGGACCATGGCGGCGCGGACCGTCGGCAGCGGCGAGAAGGGACTTTCATTCAGTTCCAGGGCCAGCGGATCCTCGGCGTCGGGAAGCCGCAGCGGCAGACCGCAGGGTGGGTGGCCGGAGGACAATGCGGCGGTCATCGGCCGCCCCATCTCACCGCGGCGGCACCGGCGAAGTCACCGGCATGGGCGAACGCCGCCATCATCACCACGTCACCCTTCTTGACCTGACCGTCGGCGATCGCGCGGTCCAGGTTGACCGGAATGCCGGCGGCGAACAGGTTCCCGCATTCGTCGAAGGTGTCGCGATGCCTCTCCTTGGGCAGCTCCAGGGCCTCCCGCCAGTTGCGCAGGAACACCCGGTTGGGCTGGTTGGTGACCAACAGGTCGATGTCCTTGGGCTTCATCCCGATTCGGTCACACACTGCGTAGGCGACTTCAGGCACCTGACGGTTGCCGCGGGCCAGCACCTTGGTGATCTTGCTCTCGGTGAAGCCGATGTAGCCCTCACCGGTGCCGGGCTGCCACCATTTGCGTGGCGGGTCGACCGCGATGGTCATCTCGCCCGCGTACTCGCCGTAGGTGCGGCACTCCACGTCCAGAATCGGCGACTCGTCCGACACGGTCACCAGGCCGACCGCGGCGCCGTCGCCCGGAACCGCCGCCTGGGCCTTGCGGCGCACGGTGGGCTGGTCGAAGATCTGTCCCGCGGCGTTCTGCGCCACCGCGATCAAGGCCGAACGGCCCTGCCCACTCTCGAGCAGATTGGCCGCCATCTTCAGGCCGAGCACGAATGCCGCGCAGCCACCGTTGTGCAGGTCGATCACCCAGCTGGGTTTCATGCCCAGCCGGTGGGCCATCGCGCCGCCGCCGCCGTAGAACGGCATGTCGGGCATCTGGGTGTGGGTGATCAGCACGTCGACGTCGGCGAGGGCGTCGGTGCCGTGGCGGTCCAGCAGACCAGCGGCGGCGCGCTCGACCATGTCGACAGCGGTCTCGTCTTCGGCGACGTGATGGCGGTATCTCGGGGCGCGGAACATCAAGTTGTCCCGCAGCTCATCGGATTCGGCGTACTGCACGTAATGCTCCGCCGGCACCGGCTCGCCGGGCAGATAGGTGGAAACGTCGATCAGGCTGACAGTCATGGCGGTTCTCATCTCATCCAGTCGGGCTTGACGGGCAGCCCGTTGTGGTGGCGGTATTCGGCGATTGCCTTCAGATTCAGCAGCTCCAGGCGGTGGCCGGCGCCGAACATGTCCCAGAAGTCACCCACCCACACCGGCCGCTCGCGCGGTGCGGCCTCCGGGTACGGGTTGTGGTCGTAGAAGGGGTGGTGACAGTTGGTCCACAACACCACCGAGCCGGGTTTGTCGAGGACCACCTGCGCGTCGACCACCCGCATCAGGTAGATCATCCACAGGTGCTTGCCCTGGTCCCAGGCGCAGTGATAGTCGACGGTGCCTGCCTCGGGCTGGGCCACCGTGCGGGTGTAGATTTCGGTCTCCGAGCCCAGCCGGTCGTGGGCCAACCACAGCCCGGGTTCGTCGGTGGGGGTGAACCCACGCAGACTGTAGGTCCACTCCTCCAGGCTGCGGGTGTCGGCAAGGTACTCGTAGAGCTCGTCGGGAGGGCAGTCGATGTAATCGTTTACGGTGCAGTACTGTCCGAACACCTCGTCGTGCGGATACACCGACCGCATCATCTCCATGATGATCGGCGTCGCCTTCTCCCGCGGTGAGGTTTCGATGCGGATCACCCCCTCAAGCGGGCCGGTCACGCCGTCTCGGTCGAGCCGATGGGCGGCGATATCCTCAAGTGCGGGCAACGACATCGGAGTCCTCCTGGTAGTGGGTTGAAACAGGTTGGTGGTGATTAGACGGTTGCCGGTCGAGAAACAGTGCGAACGGCGGGATTTCGTCAGCTGAGCACTCGATGCTGACAACCGACGGGCCGTCGACATCCAGCGCGTCGCGCAGAGCCGGCGCCAGCGCGTCGGTGTCCGCGACGTCGACTGCGGGCAAGCCGGGGAACATCGCGGCCAGCCCCGCGCCGAGACTGCTGGGCGTGAACCGGTTGTAGCTGTAGATGCCTTCGTAGAAGAGCTTTTCGCGGGTCACGCACATGGCGTGGGCGTTGTTGTTGAACAACACCAGCGTGACTGGCAGCCGATATTGGATGGCGGTGTGCAACTCGAGACCGTGCATGAAGAACGACCCGTCGCCGGCCACGATGACGGTGCGACGACGCCTAGCGAACGCCATGCCGATGCCGGCGCCGAAGCTGTAGCCCATGCCCCCCATCCCGAGCGCCACCACGAACCGGCCTGCGCGCCGGGCGGGCAGATGGTGGATCGCCGCCGCACCGGAATTGCCCGCGTCGACGACAATGTCCGCATCGTCGGGCAGCACCGCATCGAGCGCGGTGATCGCGTCGCGGTACCGGACGCCCGGTCCACGATGGCTGGGCGGCCTCAACTCCGTGCGGGGCGTCGAGTCGACGGCGCGCAGTCCGCGCGGCCGGCAGCGTGTGAGCCTGCGTGTCAGCTCAGCCAACGACGCCCGAAGGTCGTTGGTGTGCACGTGGATACACGGAAAATACGGAGAGGCGGAACCGAGCGACAGGGTGCACGTCTCGCGCAGCGCCGCATCCAGGCCAGCCCGGGCGGTGACCGATAAGCGGGTGCCTACCAGCAGGCACACCGCACCGCTGCGGATTGTGTCGGCGACCCCGGGATGGCCCATCATCCCGGTCACGCCCAGCGACGCTGACGCCCTCATGTCCAGTGGATGGCTGACGTCTTTGGCGTCGGGCACCGTCGCGACCCGGGCGTGCAGCGCAGCGCGCAGTTGCTCAAGCTCGTCACGGGCGTCGTCACGGGCCACCTGCTCACCGGCGATGATGGTCACCGGTCCGGGGACGCTGTGTAGCGCCTCGAAGATCGGCCAGGGATCTCCCGGGCGGGGCCGTCCGTTCACGATCAAGGCGCCGCTGGTCTGGACTGTGGCTTGCTGAACATCCTTGGGCAGCAACAGCACCGCGGGACCGCCATCATCACGGGCCGCTGCCACCGCCTCGGGCAGTGCGGTCAGGATGTGGTCGGGGTTGACGATCCGGCGGCAGTACACCGAAACGGCCGAGAACACGGCCTCCGCGTTGAGCGAGCCGTTGCAGCCGCTGGTGTCCTGAAAGGCGCCGTGCCCATCCAGTGTGGTCGGCGACTGGCCTACCAGTGCGAGCACCGGAACGCGACTGGAGTACGACTCACCCAGTCCGGCGACCAGGTTCAGCGCGCCGCCACCCGAAGTGGCCGCCACCACGCCCAGGCCCGCGGTGGCGCGGCTGTAACCGTCGGCCATCGTCGCCGCGGAGAACTCGTGCTTGGCCAGGACCGCCGTGACTTCCGGGCAGAAGAAAGCCGCATCGTAGAGATCCTCGATGTTCGCCCCGTCCACACCGAAGACGTGGCCGATCCCCGCGGCCGTCAGGTAGTCGACGATGTAGTCGACCACCCGGCTACCCGCTGTCCGCGGGCCTGCCGGGCCAATCGCGCACTCGGCGTCGGCGGGCTTCATCGAGATTGGCCTGGTTGCCCGCAGACCCGACCGCAGCCTCGCCCGGTGCCGTCGGCTGTGGTAGCCGCTGCCCGTAAGAAGATCGTCATGGTTCCTGCCCTCCACGTCGGTGCTGGGGATGCCGCCCTTGCTCTTGCTTTGAAGATCATTCGGCGCCGCGCTCGGCTTGGATGGGTCGCATTTGGAGGCAATCCACCGCGACCGCGCGGCGACGGCCAACGGCGCACGTCGGCGGTTACTTAGGAACCCGCGGTCGCGGCGGCCCGCGTCTCTACGTCATAGACGACGGCGAACCCGAGATGGTGCGCAAACTCGGCGACGGCGGTAAAGAACTGCGGAAGGTCGCCACTGCCGGCTACTACGTCGGCGGGCTAGGAACGCTGTCCCGCTTCCCGCTCAGCGACCGTGCGGCCCGCACCGATGCGACCCTGATGGGCTATCCACCGCAGGCATTCCGCCAGGGCATGCTCGGGCCGGCCGGGGTACGCGACGTGATCGAACACCGCAAGCTGCCCACGGCAAAGCCGGCACGGTAGCGGCAGTCTTCGTGCCAAGTCAGCCAATCACGATGTTGCGGGCGTCCCAGTGCCCGATGCACCGGCACGTGGCCGCTGCAATTGAAACGCGTGACCCGCGTCGGCTGACGAGAATGCTGCACCGCCACACGGCCGCGCGGCAAGTGTCGCAGCGGCAACACGTCTGTGGACCATCGCCCGCACCTGGTAGCCGCTGTCGAGCGAGCATGGTATGGGTCGGCTGCCCCATAGCCGGTCGCTCCGATCATCAAAACGACACATCCGCGACCACTTCCGTGGTCGCGGGCGGTGAACGTCCAATGGCGCACCCAACAGCCCCCCGTCAAGCTCTGGGAGCGCCGCCAGCTGGATTTGAATATGTTCGCGATGGCTTTCAGGACCATTGCGCCGGTGGTGCCGGATCGCCGTTCCGCTGGGACGGCGACCCGGCGAGGCCTACATGGCCGGCGGGGTAAGGACCGTGTCGATGAGATAGACGGTGGCACTGGCGGTCTGAACGCCGCCGCACACCACCGACGCGTTGTTCACCCTGAGGTTGTTGCCGGAGCCGGTGACGGTCAGATCCGCGCCCTGCACCGTCTTGTGCATGCCGTCAACATTCTGGGGATTCAACCGACCTGGCACCACATGGTAGGTAAGGATCTTCGTGAGACCGGCCGAATCGGTCTTCAACGAGTCGATCGTCGCCGGCGGGAGCTTGGCGAACGCGTCGTCGACCGGTGCGAACAGCGTGAACTGGCCACCGTTGAGCGTGTCCACCAGGTTGACGTTCGGGTTCAACTGCCCTGAGACCGCCGCGGTGAGTGTGGTCAGCAGTGGGTTGTTCGACGCTGCGACGGCGACCGGCTCCTGCGCCATCGCGGCGATCGAGCCAGGCCCGGTGGGCACCTGCTGTGCATAGCTGCCGCAGCCAGGACCCACCAGATTCGGTGTCTGGTCCGCGCTGGCGGTGCCGGCCGAGAACGGCAGCAGACCAGCGGTGACGGCGGCCGTGACGCCGGCGGCGGTGGCTAGACGAATCTTCATGGTTGACCTCCCTCTCACTTACGGCCTGCGGCCGTGGCCGAACTGTCTTCGTGTTGTCATTCGGAGAGATCAGCGGCCTGGATGGGTAATCTGGGCATCAGTCCGCATCGAATACCGGGTGTGAGAAGCCTGTGCGCCGCAGATGTCGTGTGCGCCGATTCGACCGGCTTACCGGTGAGGGTCGCGCGGCCGCCGTTACGCTACGGCACCATGAGCGAAAGGCCGCCAGCAACCGGCGACTTGAACTCATTGCTGCGCCGAATAGCCCAGCACGACGTTGACGCGTTCGCAGAGTTCTACGACCTAACGAGCCCGCGTGTCTTCGGGCTGGTGGCGCGTGTACTGCGCGACCCGGGCTACAGCGAGGAGACCACCCAGGAGGTTTACCTGCAGGTGTGGCGCAACGCCGGCAACTACGATCCTGCGGCAGGATCGGCGCTGGCCTGGGTGCTGACGCTTGCCCATCGGCGCGCGGTGGACCGCGTACGAACAGAGCAGGCCGCGGCCCAGCGCGAATTCCGCTACGGAAGCGCCAGCGCTGATCGGCCCGCCGACGTCGTTGCCGACTCGGCAATACTTCGCGAGGAACGCCGCCAAGTCGCCGAGTGTCTGGACACGCTGACCGACGCGCAGCGGGAGTGCATCGAGCTGGCCTACTACGGCGGCCTGACCTATGCCCAGGTCTCCGAGCGTTTGTCGGCTAACTTGGCGACAATCAAGTCACGTATGCGCGACGCGCTGCGCGGGCTGAAGAACTGTTTGGGCGTGACATGACAGAACGGTCCGAATCCGAGTTGCTTGAGCTGGCGACGCCCTACGCGATGCACGCCGTCTCAGATAGTGAGCGGGCAGCGATCGAAACGCGTGTTGCGGCGGCCTCCGCCGCTGTTGCCGCAGCCTTCGACGACGAAGTTCGCCTCGTCCGGGAAACAATGGCCGCCGTCTCGGCCTCGACACCGGTCGAGCCGCCAGCGGTTCTACGAGGGCGGCTGCTGGCGTCCGTCAAGTCGGGCTCGGCACGCCGATTCCGTTGGCGCACCACTGTCTTCGCGGCAGCAGCCGCGATTGCCATCGGGCTCGGCGCCCTGAGCGCCGGATTGGCGTTACGCTCCACAGCGCCACCATCGACCCCGGCGCAGGTGTTTGCCGCGCGCGATGTGCGTACGGTATCCGGCGCCTTGCCTGAGGGCGGAACCGCGACCGTCGTCTATTCACGCGAGAAGAACGCCGGTGTGTTGGTGATGAACAACGTGCCGCCGCCGTCGCCGGACACCGTGTATCAAATGTGGCTGATGGGCGACAACGGCGCGAAGTTGGCCGGCACGATGGATGCCAAGTCGGTTACACCGTCCACCACAGCGGTAATCCAGGATATCGGGAAATCTAATGCGCTGGCGTTCTCGGTGGAGCCGTCACACGGCTCCACCCAGCCGACCGGTCCGGTGATCGCGGAACTGCCCCTGATATAACGCAATTCGACATCTCGACATAACTCCCGTACGCCATACGGTTACGCGTCATGGTACGACATCGTTGAGAACCCAGCCGACAACACCACTGAGAAGCCTCTCCTTCGACGCTGGCACCAAACTCGTGAAGAACGTTTTAGAGCTGTTGCGACTGGTCTGCCGAACTGGGCTGCCAGCCTAATGAGCGCCATCTTCACTTATCTGGGGCGCCGGAGGGCTTCAGGATCACGACGGGTATACCGCCGGGGTTAGCTACCGCCGCAACAGTCGCCTACTCGTCAGCCCCACGCCGAGGTGACGCCGGGGCGAACTGCCTCCCGCGACCGCCGGCCCATGCCCTTGCCGCCGTTGACCAGTACGAACCCCGTGCCACCAGTCGGACTCGAACCGACACCGGACGGATTTGAGAACGCGCGTTGCGGCCCGGTCGCTTCATCCCGGTACCCCTTCCGTACCCCGAACGCGACCGAACCGCAGGCATACCGGTGCCCTACCGTAGCCGTACTAAAACCGCAGGTGCGCTTAGTTTTCGCCTTAGCCAGAAGCCTTCCTACCAGCCGTTTTCGCTCACTCGTTCGCGCGTGGAGATAGCTTCCCAAGCTGAATACGCGGGTTTCATTCCTGCCATCGGCTCCGCAATGCTGGACCGGTAGTCAACAGTTGGCAAGGCCGCCGCTGAGACGCCGTAGGGTTCGAGTCGTGTTGCTGGCCAGCCGTGAGATTCGACGTGCGCCCGTGCGCTTCGGTCTGCTTGCCGGGGCCGTCGGCTTGCTCATCTTCCTGGTGTTCTTCCAGCAGACGCTGCTGTCCTCGCTGCTCAACAGTTTCACTGGTGCCCTGCAGAACCAGTCTGGCACTGTCCTGGTCTACAGCTCCGAAGCTCGCAACAACCTCGAAGCGAGCGTGCTGAGCCCCGACATCGTCGACAAGGTGGCCGCCGTCCCCGGCGTGGGCCAGGCCGGACCGCTGGGTGCGGCGACGATGACCGTGCTGGCTCAGGGTCAGCAGATCGACGTGGCTGTGATCGGAGCCGAGCCGGGCAAGCCAGGCCAGCCCACGCAGCTGATCAGTGGCCGACCGGCCACCGCGCCCGGCGAGGGGGTGGCCAGCTCTGAGACCAAGAGCTTTGCTATCGGCGATGCGGTGACCACCGCCGCCGGGGGGTCGCCGGTGACCATTGTGGGACTGACCGCACAGAGCCAATTCAATGTGCAGCCAAGCCTTTTCGTCACCTTTGACACATTCACCGCCTTGCGCAAAGCGGCGAACCCCGACGCAACGATGGTGTTGCCTTCGGCGGTGGCGGTGATCCCAGCGCCGGGCGTCAGCCCGAAGGCGCTCGCCGACTCCATCGACGCCGCGGTGCCGCAGTTGGCGGCGCTGACGCGCAGCGAGGCGGTAGCCGGCGCGCCGGGCGTCTCGTCGACACAGGGGTCGTTCGCCCTCCTGCTGACGCTCGCCGTCGTGGTGGTCGCCCTGGTGACCGGATTCTTCTTCCTGATTCTGACCGTGCAGAAGACCGCGGCGTTGACCCTGCTGCGAGCGGTGGGGGCACCGGCGAGCTATCTGGTGCGTGGCCTTATCCAGCAGGTCGTTCTTGTGCTGGGGGTGGCGCTGCTGGTCGCGGTGGGGTTGCTGCTGACGGCCGCCGCGGCGGTGAACACCGGCCTTCCGCTGACCATCGACCCGCGCGCACTCGTCGTCAGCACGGTCGTGGTCGTGGTCCTTTCGCTGCTCGGGGTGGCGTTTTCGGTGTGGCGCGTGCTGCGTATCGATCCGTTTCAGGCCGTTGGCCGCCCCGGGCTCGGAGGCATCGAATGAAGCTGGCGCTGCTGGAATTACGACGTCGGCCCTGGCGGTTTGCGCCCGCGGTCATCGCCCTGGTGCTCCTCACCGGGCTGTTGTTGACCCTGGGCGGCTTGCTGGACGGCCTCTACAACGGATTCACCGGCGCGCTGCGGGCCCAGCCCGGCGCGCTGCTGACCTACGCCAGCGACGCCAACCTATCGGTGGTCCGCTCGCGGATCGACGCAGCGACCATAGCCCAGGTCGAGCGCGTGCCGGGTGTCGAGCAGGTGGGCGGCCTCGGGACTGTCCTACTCGGGGCTGAGGTACCGGGCCAGGCCACGGAGGCCAGCGTGGCGCTCTTCGGCTATCAGCGTGCGCCGGGCGGTGTCCCCGCGCCGCCGGAGCACGCCGGCCAGGTATATGCGGACACCAGCCTGAAGGCCTACGGCGTGAAGGAGGGCAACACCTTGCTGCTCGGGCCCCAGCGGTACCCGGTGTCGGTCGTGGGTTGGGTGTCCGACACCGATTTCCTGCTTCAGGGTGGCTTGTGGGGCACCGTCGAAACGTGGCGCGAGGTGCTCGGCTCGGCCCGCCCTGACCAGGTGCTGGCGTCCGGTACCTTTCAGGTGCTGACGGTTTCGACAACAGCCGGCGCCGACCCCGCCCGGGTGGCGGCCGCCATCGACGCCGCCACCGGCGGCAAGACCCAGACGGTGACGCGCTCTTTCGCCGTCGACTCGCTGCCGGGAATCACCCAGCAGCGCTCGACATTCAACGCCATCATCGACACCACGTTCTTCGTGGCCGCCCTGGTGGTGGCGCTGTTCTTCGTCCTGCTGACCATCGAACGCGTCGGGATCTACGCCGTATTCAAGGCCATCGGCGCATCCAGCGGCCAATTGTTCGCGCAGGTGGTCCTGCAGGCCGTCGTGATCGCGGTCGTGTCGTTCATGGTCGGCGCGTTGCTGGCTTTGGCGGTCGGCAGCTTGATACCTCCACAGGTGCCGCTGCAATTCAGCGCAAGCCGAGCGCTACAAGTCGCCGTAGGGCTGGTCGTTATGTCCACCCTCGGCTCGGCAGTTTCCCTGCGCCGCGTCGTCCGTATCGATCCTGCAACCGCTATCAGCTGAGGCGGGTGGTTCATGGGACATCATCGGGAAGCCGCACTCAAACTCGACAACGTCCGCAAGGTCTACCGGTCCGGCGACGCCGAGACTGTCGCCGTGGACCGTGCCTCCCTGGAGGTTGGCCCCGCGGAGATCGTGGCACTGGTGGGACCCTCGGGCTCGGGTAAGACGACGCTGCTGTCCATTTCAGGGGGCCTGCTTTCGCCGTCGGGGGGCCGGGTGGTGGTCGCGGGAGACGATATCAGCGGTTATGACCCGAAGCGGCTCACCCGGTTTCGGCGCGAGAATGTCGGCTTCGTGTTCCAGAGCGTGAACCTGGTGCCCTTCCTCACAGCCCGCGAGAACCTGCTGGTGGTCGCCGACTTCAGCCGGCGCGACAAGAAGAAGTCGAAAGCTCGCGCCGATCAGCTGCTCGCGGAGTTGGGGCTTGCAGAACGCGCGGGCAATCTGCCCCGCCAACTCTCCGGCGGCGAGCGTCAGCGGGTAGCGGTCGGCCGGGCGTTCATGAACCAACCCGATCTGGTGCTCATCGACGAGCCGACGTCAGCGCTCGACACCAAGCTTGGCGAACAAGTCATGGAGCTCATCGTGACCGAGGTCCGCGCCCGTGGCACCGCCGCAGTGATCGTCACACACGACATGAGGATGACCCACTTCGCGGATCGGACGCTCACTATCGTCGACGGGATCCTCGGTGATCCCGCAACCTCGTGACCGACGCGCGCATGGGTACCTTTGCCTTCAATGAAACATGCAGCCAACGACCAACCCGATGCCGGCATCTTCACCGGCGTCGCCGAAACGGCTTTGATGACGCTGAACGGCAGGGCCCACCAGGCCCGTCGGCCCGACGCGATCATCGACGACCCGATGGCGGTACGGCTCGCCGACGCCATCGACTACGACTTCGACAAGTTCGGTCGCAAGGGCCAGGAAATGGCCCTGCGCTCACTGGCCTTCGACCGGTGCGCGATCCGGTACCTGACCGAGCATCCGGACGCGACGGTCGTCGCGCTGGCCGAAGGCCTGCAGACCAGCTTCTGGCGGCTGGACAGCGCACTGCCCGATGCCCGATTCCGTTGGCTCAGTATCGATTTACCGCCCATGATCGAACTGCGCCAGCGACTGCTGCCGTCGTCGCCCCGCATCGCCAACCTCGCGCAGTCCGTGCTGGACTACACCTGGATGGAGCAGGTGGACGCCGACAGTGGTGTCTTCATCACCGCCGAGGGCCTGCTGATGTACTTGCAGCCCGAAGATGCGATGGGACTGATCACCAAGTGCGCCAGCCGGTTTCCCGGCGGACAGATGGTCTTCGACCTTCCACCGGTGCTCGTCAAGAAGCTCGCACCGAAAGGCATGCGGGCAACACGTCGATACCGCGTTCCCCCGATGCCGTTCAGCTTGTCGGCGTCCGAACTGGCCGACCTCGCCACTACCGTGTCCGGCATCTCGGCGGTGCACGACCTGCCGATGCCCAAAGGCCGGGGTTTGTTCTTCCGCACTATGTTCCCCGCCTTCTGGCAGCTGCGGCTGGTCAAGAATTTCCGCGGCGCCTACACGTTGTTGGAGTTCGGCTGACTTCCCGAAGCGGAACCGACCGGCCTGTCAAGCATTATCGAGACCGATGGCCTCCCCGCAGTACCGCCAAAGAGATTGGCGGTCACGATCGCTTTCCCGAGTGAACGGCAAGTAGTGCTCGGGCCGGGGCCGCCGGTCGTGGAAGAACCGCCCGTTGGGCGGTGCGGGCGTGGTTGCAGCCAGCCACACCGCGGTGTCGGCGCCTTCTTCGGCCGAGCGCAGCAGCGGCCCTGTCAGGATGCGAAAGACCGGCAACGAGTCCGCCACGCCCGGTGTGTCGGCCCACCCGGGGTGCATGCAATACACCGAGACGTGCTGCGCCGCCCATCGTTCGGCGAGGATCGGAGTCAGGGCCACCTGCATCCGTTTCGTGCGCGCATAGGCGATGGCGCCGCGGTATCGGCCATTGCGGTATTCGGGGTCGTCGGTGGGCAGTGCCTGGGTATACATCCCACCCGAGGACATGAAGATCACCCGCGGATCGGGTGAGTTGGCGAGCAGGGGCAGCAGCAGCTCGGTCAACAGCACCGGACCCAATACGTGCGTGGCGAAGGTGATTTCGTGCCCCTCGTCGGTCTCCGTGCGGGTGGCCGGCAAAACCCCGGCATTGTGCACGAGCAAGTCCAACCGCGACAGCCGGCTGGACAAGTCAGCCGCGAAGGCACGCACACCGGCGAGATCGGACACGTCGCACACCTCGACCCGCACATCGGCGTCGGGCCGCGCGGCGCTAATTTCATCGTGTGCCCGCATGCCGCGCTCCTTGTCACGGACGGTCAGCAGCACCATCGCGCCCAGCCGCGCCAGTCCTGCGGCGATCGCCTGGCCGATGCCGCGGTTTGCGCCCGTGACCAGCGCCGTGCGGCCGCGCAGCGCATCGGGTGCCGGGTCGAGGTCCGCCCAGCCGGGTTGCCGCAGCCGATAGCCCACGCGGGTATAGCCGGGCACGACCGCGCGATCCAGCACCGTGTCCAGAAGCAGCCTGCCGCCGTTGCGCACACCCATGCCACCCACTGTGCCTGATCACATGTCGGCGGTTTCGCTGGGAGCGTCGAACGATGGGTTTTGTGTATTCAAGCGTGGTCGACGCACCGCGCGATGAGGTGTTCGCCTGGCATGCCCGGCCCGGCGCGTTCCTGCGGCTCTCGCCGCCGTGGCAGCCGATGCGGGTAATCACCGAAGCCGACTACGCTGGGTGGCCGAGCACCAGGGCGACGGCTACGATCCGCCGCGGCGTTTCGTCGACACCATCGGCGCGACCGGGCTGGCTTCGCTGCCGGCGCGGATTGCGTTCCGGTGGCGGCATATACACGAATTCGAAGACCTCGGCGACGACCACGCCCGGGTGATCGACCGGGTTGAGACACCCGTGCCCGCGCTGGCGTTGCGCCCGATGCTCGCCTATCGGAACCGCCAGTTGGCCGAAGACCTCGCCGCGCACAAGCAGGCAGCCGAGCACGGGCTGCGGTCGGTGTAAGCCGGTCGGCCCGCAACACCGCCGAGCGGTAGACGGCCTGTAGAAGGTGCGGTGCCGCAGCGGCTTCCGACCAGTCGAGCACCAAGCGCTTCCCGGCTTCCGCCACCGACGACTCGGCTAAAGCGCTCGGCTGCCGGACCTTGATGCTCGGAGGTCACAGACTGGCGAACTTACCGTCCGGGTCAGCGCACCCACGCCGATCGGCTTCAGCACGGTCAGGGTCATCGCCGGGAACGACCGCGCCGACGGTGCACTACCTAGAACGGCACGCCGGACTTCGCCGCTCAAGTTAGCTAGCGCGCACACCTAGACGCCGCGATCCCGCCATGCGCCGCGACGAGGCCGCGAAGAACACGACTAGGTAGCTGTCCTAACGGCTGTAAAGCTCAATTGACCAGGTCTTTTACGGTGGGGCGGCCGGGGCTCGAACCCGCGAACAACGGATTCGTGATTCACGGTTCTCGTTCCCCACCCGGCAGATGCCAATAACGCTCTGTGCCACAAAGGAGTCCGCACTCCAATAGGTCGAGCCGTCCCCACCGATTCCTGTCGATTCTCGATCAATATCGATGAATAAACGATGACGCCGCCGACCCCGCCAGCAGCGCGATCCGGTCCGGGTCA
>Ga0315542_1001344_pt1 | contig 15396 bp, 11 predicted proteins | sample SalMarSW160120MG_FD_202541 | JGI IMG/M metagenome (GOLD analysis project Ga0315542, IMG submission 202541) | Salt marsh sediment microbial communities from the Plum Island Ecosystem LTER, Massachusetts, United States - Salt Marsh Sediment SW1601-20 ...
GAGGCGAACCCTGGGCTCCGGTCCAGGGTTCTTTCTTGCCTCGGTCACTCATACGCGATTTACCGGCGTCAACCCCGGTTGCCAGGGCCGTTCGACATCCCAGCTGTGACGACGGGTGCTACCATCATCGTGCCTGTCGTTGCTTGTGGAATCCAACATGGGGGAGGTACGGTCATCGCGGACTTGCCGCAGCAGGAAGCGCTGTTCGGGCATTGGTTGCGTAAGCGTCGCGTGGGTCTGGATCTCACCCAGAAGGCGCTGGCTCGTCGGGTGGGTTGTTCGCCGTCCACCATCCGTAAGCTGGAGGCCGATCTGCGCCACCCGTCGCGGCCCGTCGCGCGTGCGTTGGCGGAGGCGCTGGGGGTTGCGGAGCGGGAGCATGACGCGTTCATCAGGTTCGCGCGCGGAGGGTGGGCGGATCGTCCGCCGTCCAACGCGGGGCCCGACTTCGAGCGCCCCTGGATCGTCGGGGGACGGGTTCCCAGCAGCGCAGCGACGTCTGGCGAGCCGCCGCAGGTCGCGTCGGAGCCGGCGCCAGCCACGGACGCTGACGATGCGGGGCGTGGCATCCCTGACGCACCGCACGTCGTTGCGCGGGAGGGAGAGCTGGCATGGCTCGGGCGGGAGCTCGAGCAGGCGCTTGCCGGCGATGGCCGCACGGCCCTCGTTGCCGGTGAGGCAGGGCAGGGGAAGACCGCGCTCACGTTGGCGTTCGCCGCGCGGGCGCAGACCGCCCATCCCGAGTTGCTGGTCGCGATCGGCACATGCAACGCGTACACGGGCCGGGGGGATCCTTTCCTGCCGTTCCGTCAGATCCTGGCGCAGCTCACCGGCAACGTGCCCGCAGGCCGACACCTCGATGCGTTCCAACGTGAGCGCGCGGCGCGATTGTCGCGTGCGGCTCCGCTGGCGGTTCGTGCGCTAGCGGAACGCGGTCCCCATCTTCTCGATCGCCTGGTGCCCGGGGCCGCGCTGCGAGGGCGTCTGCACCAGACCGCTTCGGATCCGATCTCGATTGCGGCTGCTGGTGGGCCCGTCTTCGGGCCCGCTGCCGTGCACCGGAACGCGAGCGAGGAACAGCAGGCGCTTCGGGCGGAGGCCGCGGAGGCCCTCACCGCCCTTGCCGACGACGTGCCGTTGCTGCTGGTGCTGGATGATCTGCACTGGGTGGATGACAGTTCCGCCGAGTTGCTGGTGCACCTCTCCGCGGTTGCGGCGGGTCATCGGTTGTTGGTGCTCGGTGCGTACCGGCCCGCGGGTCTGGCGGCGCATACCGGTGAGGGCCATCTGCCCCATCCGCTGGTCGAGCTGGCGCGAAGGCACGCGACATCGCTCGATCTCGCCGAGTCCGATGGCCGGGCGTTCGTCGATGCCTGGCTCGATCGACAGGAGAACGTACTGGACAGCGACTTCCGGGCGTCGCTGTGGCGTCAGACGGGCGGCCACCCGCTGTTCACGATCGAGCTGCTGCGAGCCATGCAGGAAGGTGGGGACCTCATCGAGGACGACGACGGCCGTTGACTGGCCACTCCCGACCTGCACTGGGATCGTGTGCCGTCCCGCGTGGCCGACGCCATCGCCGCACGCGTCGAGAGGCTCGATCGTCCGACCAGGGACATCCTGCGCGTCGCAAGCGTGGAAGGGGGCACGTTCACCGCCGAGGTCGTGGCTGGCGTCCTGGGGTTGGATCCACTTGGGGTGACGAGCGCGCTGGGCAACGACCTCGATCGCGCTTACCGACTGGTCGCGGCAGTCGACGTCGAGCGTGGCCCAGCGGGGCTCGTCTCGCGGTATCGGTTCCGACACGATCTCATCCAACGCTATGTCTACGACGCCATCGATCCGGGCGAGCGCGCTTATCTGCACGAGCGTGTCGCGACTGCGCTGGAAGCCCTTCTTGGTGAGGGTGTCGATCCCGTGGCGCTCGCCTTCCACTACGCGAGTGCCCACGCGCCGGCGCGGGCCGCCGGGCACCACCGCAAGGCAGGTGATCAGGCCCGCCAGGCGCATGCGCTCGACCAGGCCATCGAGCACTACCGGGCCGCTCTGGCGGCCTGGCCCGACCGCGATCCGCTCACGCGCGCCGCGCTCCTGCGCGACCTCGGTGAGGTCGAGGCCGACCGGCTTCGGTACGCGGACGCCATGCGCTACCTCGGAGAGGCCAGCGCCGCGTTCGAAGCGGCCGGGGACCCACGGTCTGCAGCCAGTGCGCTGGTCGATATCGCCAGGTTCGTGTCCTTCACCGGCTTCCGCGACTACGCAGGCATGTTCGACGCTGTGGGTCGCGCCATCGCGTTGCTCGAGCCGCTCGGCGAGTCGGCCGAGCTCGCGGACGCGCTGAGCTTCCTGAGCTACGGGCATACCTGGATCGCGGACTTCGCCGAGGGAGCGGCGTTGGGCAAACGCGCCGTGGCTATGGCGGAGCGCGTGGGCGCCCGGGACGCGTTGCCCATCGCCATGATTTCACTCGGCACCGCCCTTCCGAACGTGGACCCGCCGAGCCCAGAGGAAGGTCTGGCGCTTCTCGAGCGGAGTTCTCGGCGGTGCGAGGAGCTGGGTCTGGTGCTCTACGCGGGTCTGGCCATGTTGAACCTGGGAATCTTGCTCGACGAGCTGGGCGACCCCCAGGGGGGCAGAGCCCGCTTCCTCCAGGGCCTGGAGTACGCCAAGCGTAACCGGGCCGCATTGCACGAACACCAGGCGCAGTACCTGTTGTGGTGGACATCTTGGACGCACGGTGACTGGTCCGCGGCGTTCGAGTGCGTGTCCCACGTCCGTGCTCTGGCCGACGGAAGCGTGCTGGAGTTCGAGGTTCCACTGTGGTTCTTCGGGCTGGTGTCGAGTGAGCTCGACCTGGGGCGCGCCGAGCAGGGGCGCGAGATGCTGCAGCGACATGCTGACGCCCTGGACCAACTGGCACGCCCCGTCGAGCAGTTTGCCAGCCTTGGCGTACGCCTCCGGACGGCCGCCTCCCTAGGTGACGATCGTGAAGCCGATCGGATGGCTGCCTCGATCGCTGAGGCCGCGACCCCTGCGCCCCCCTTCGAGCACAGGTCCATCGTCACCATCCTGGAGGCCGACCGGTACCTGGTGCGCAGATCGGCCGAAGGTGTGGACGACCGGATCACCGCCTGCGAGACCGCGCTGGAACGGCTCGAGCGCCACTTCGGTTCGCGCCCTGCGAAGGCGGCCTTGCTGGAAGCTCGGGGGCTGAAGGCTGCGGCGGTCGGCTTGGCCACGGAGTCCGCGACGTTCTTCTCTCGAGCGGCGGACGCGTGGCAGCAAGGCGTCTTTCCACTCCGCGAAGCCCGTGCTCGCGCGGCTGCCGCGCACGCGCTGCGCCGTGGCGGCCGCGATGCCGAGGCAGCGTCCGAGCACGAGCGCGCGCAAACGATCCTCACGTCCCTCGCTGACCAGATTCCCAGCGACGAGCCTCGGAGCTCGTTCGTGCGCGTGGCCGAGGCCATGCTCTCGTCAAGCGGGTGGTGACTCGCCAGAGGGCCGGGACGCCCGTGGATGGTTGTCCCGTCGGTCATCTTCGCGAGCGGCCGACTTCCTAGCTCGATCCTGGTTCGGAGGTGTGGCCTTCCCACGTGAGAGCCGAGTCTGGAACGGATGACCGCCTGTCTGTGCGACCTTCGTGGGGCACCTCGGGTCGTGCGGCGTTCTCGCTGTGCCGAAACAGCCCAAGGACCGCCGTCGCTGCTCGTCGCAAGGGTCCTCTGCCATGTCGGTGCTCCGGCGCGACTCGACCACGCCGCCAGATGCCGAGCAGCCGCATCCTATCGGCCTCCCGTCGAAGCTGCTGTACACGGTCCTGAGCCTTGCTCTCCAGTTCCCAGGGGTCGTACGGCATCCCCGGCCTCCTTTCGCGCTGAGGCCATTGAACTGGGCAGCGGACGTGCCTTGGTCCCTTCGAGCGTCACTCCGACCGTCACACCGGGCGGCACACGTCGTCCAGGACGTCGGCGATCACGTGGCAGGGGCTGGCCACCAGCCCGGGGCTGGGGAGCGCTCCTGTGCGTGCGTCCGCGGCCCCTTGCGACCTACTCGACCGGCGCCGTCGACCCCTGGTGGAGGATCATCCAGTTGATGCCGAAGCGGTCCCGCAACTGAGCGAAGCGAGTTGCGAAGAATGCTTCCCGCAGCGGCATGAACACCTCGCCGCGATCGGACAGGGCGGCGAAGATGCGCTCGGCGTCCTCGATCGTTTCGGGGTCGAGGGTGAGGTACGCGCTCCGCATGGGTTCGGCACCCTGGATGTCGGCGCCCATCAGCGCCATGCCCCCGAGCGACATGCGAGCGTGCACGACGCGATCCGTCCAGGCAGGATCGACCGGGCTGTGGTCGGGCAGCTCGCCGAACGTCATCATGGAGTCGATGGTGCCGCCAAGGTGCTCCTCGTAGTAGCGGAAGGCCTCGGCACAGGTACCGTTGAAGTTCACGTAGGTGCTCATGACCATGACGCTCACCCTTCCTCTCTGGTGGTGTCATGCGAATCGTCCGTACCGCGGAAGGAGCGATCTCGAGCGCTCAGGAGGAGCTAGGCTTGCGGCTTGGCAGCTTCGGGTCGATCGATGACGCGGAGCCAGGTTCCGTCGGGTTGACGTCGTAGCACCTGGACGCGGACGCCCACACCGTCGGCGCTCACGCTGGAGGCCAGGGCCAGGCCGCCCTGCACGATCGTCGAGAGTTGCGGCTCGAGCTGGAAGCTCACGCCTCGGGCAACGAGCGCGCGGCAGGCCTCGAGGATGGCCTCGCGGCCGCGGATCTCGTTGCCCGGTGGATAGGCGAGAATGGCATCTTCCTCGTACAGGGCCGCCATACCCTCGGCATCCCCGGCGTTCGCGCGCTCCACGAACGTGCGCATCACGTCGTCGGGGTGGCTGGGTCGCTCGTTCGTGGCCGTGGACATGACTTCCTCCTCGCCCGTGCGCCTCACGCAGGTTGGCGTTCGCCTTGCAGCATACGCGCGGACCCGGCCGCAGGGTGCCAGGCGTCGATGACGACGACCTCCCAGACGACGATCCCCCATAGGACCCGCCGCGGCTCGGTGTGACCGGCCAGGTCGCCCCGGGGCCACACTCGCGTTGACAACCCATACGGGCCCGTCTAGCATGACGACCAACAGGGCTTTACCGTCTAGTTCTACACGAGCGGTCTCGCCAACGAGGAGCGCAGCGATGGACGTCCTTCTTGCAGAACTTCCCGTGACCGGCCGGGAGCGCGCAAGAGCGCTCCGTCAAGGATCCCTCCGGTTGTGAGACGGTCCTGGACCGGCCGCTGCCCCATCGGGATGGGCGTCCGTAGCCGGTAGGCGCCGGTCCCGAGGTCATCTCCTTGAAGAACCTGTTCGAGCCTTCTTCCGTCGACGAAATCAAGATGCGGATAGGACGTCTCACGCCAGAACATAAAGGCCAGTGGGGCCGGATGAGCGTGGCGCAGATGCTTGCGCATTGCGCCGCGTGGATGGAGATCGCCACGGGGCTGAGTCACCCTCCACGGAGTCTGCTCGGCCGCCTGGTGGGTCGGTTCGCGAAGGCGTCGGTCCTGGGCGAACGGCCGCCTGGCCGCAATATGCCCACCATGAAGGAGCTGAAGGTCCAAGACGTGCGCGACTTCGCGGACGAGCTTCAGAACCTTCTTGCTGGGATCGACCGGTTCGCGGCGGGGGGCCCGGAACGGTGTACGAGGCATCCGCACAGCTTCTTCGGGCCGTTGACCCCCGACGAGTGGGCGATCCTGAGCTACAAGCACCTCGACCATCACCTGCGGCAGTTCGGAGCGTAGCCAGCTAGGGCGTCCAAGGCGAGGCCCAGGTGGCTCGCTCACCCACCAGCTGGCTCCAGTGCACACGTCGGCGCGCCTTCACCTCCCGGACGTCGCGTGGGCGGGCCGGGGCGTCCAAAGCCGCGTGATCACGACCGCAAGGTCGACGGCGAGCGCTCGATCGCATCAACCGGCCCGGCCTCTTGCGCCACGCGTAGCAGGGCCCACCCGACGGCCACCAGCCATGCCAGGAGCAGCACGCCGTAGACCGCGTAGGCGCTGCCGAGCACCGAGCGGAGGGCCTCGCCGACCACGCCGAGCGTTCCCGTGATGATCCCGAGGAAGGCCACGCCGCGCGGTAGGCCGCCGCTCAGCATCGCCAGGGACACGACCAGGATGCTGATAGTCTCCAGCACTCCCGGCGCCGCCGGCGTGGCGTTGGTGGCAATCAACCCTTCGGCGGCTGCCACGAACGGCGCCTGCTGTGCCGGGCTCTGCGCCGCCATGTACTGGTCGCTCAGGACCACCAGGGCAGGGGCGCCCTCTCCCGTCGTCGGCCACGCCAGGCTGATGCCCCACGCCATGATGCCGAGCATGACGCTCAGCAGCGCCAGGCTGCGGTTGACGCGTTCCAGCACCGCGTAGAACGCCAGGAACATCACCGCTGCCAGGGCCAGCGGCGCCAGCCACAGCACCTGCTTGAGGATGTACAGGCTTCGATGTGCCGCGATGTACTCCAGCGTCGCCGCCCCACCCGAGGTCGGCGGCGTCGTCACGAAGACCAGGACGGTCGCGACGATCCACACGGCCGCCGCCAGCAGCGCAGCGATGCCGCCAATTCTCACCAGAGACTTCCACGATGGGTCGATCGTCTGCCTGAACGCCGCGCCCGAGCCCTCTCGTTTCAACGATGCCATAGACCCCTCCTAGATCGCGAAAGGCTGCGGTCGACGCATCTGACGCGTATGGCCGCGTACTCCCCACATGTACGTTCGAGCAGCGGCGAACCCCTCGCGCGCCATGGTAGGTAGGGTTCGCGATGCCGTGCAGGGCCAATCGTCCCCGGGCCGACGGCTTGGGCGCCCACGCCGCCGCCGCCCGGGCCGTCGTGATAGGGTCCGTCATGGACGCGCTTCCGGTGGTGGCCGAGGTTTGTCGCGACCTGGGGCCGCAACCGACCCGGGCGAGCGGCACGCGCCGCGTGCTCCCCGGTGTCGTGCGTCGTCGGGGGATCCGCGTTGCGCGCACGTCGCCTCGAGAGGGTCGTACGGCCTTGGCGGCGTGGATCGAGAAGGGGCGAGCGTGACGATGGAGCCGTCACCGATCCTACTGGAGTTCCCCGAGTCCTTGGAGACCGAGCGTCTCCTCGTGCGGGCTCCGCGTTGGGGGGACGGGGCGGCGGTGACCGCGGCGCTGCGCGAGAGCCTGGACGAGCTGAGGCCGTGGATGTCCTGGGTGCAGGACGCTCCGTCGGCGGAGGAGAGCGAGGCGATCTGCCGCCAGGCCAGGCTCCGCTTCCTGGAGCGCACCGACCTGCGGTTCTACCTGACGCTCAAGGAGGACGGGGAGTTCGTCGGCAGTAGTGGCCTGCACCACATCGACTGGGAAGCGCGACGGTTCGAGATCGGCTACTGGGTGCGCACCGGATCGAGCGGGAAGGGTTACGTGACCGAGGCGGTGGACGGCATCGTGCGGTTCGCTGTGGAACGGTTGAGCGCCACCCGTATCGAGATCCGTTGTGACGCCCGCAATACGCGGAGCTGGCGAGTCGCCGAGCGGGCCGGGTTCACGCTGGAAGGGACGCTGAGGTCCGCCAGGATCGGTGTGGAAGGAACGTTCACGGATACGCGGGTGTACGCGAAGGTCCGCGGGCACGAGTTCTGAGCTCGTGGCCGCCCAGGAAGGGGCGGGCAGCATGCGTATCTTCGTCGCGGGCGCAAGCGGCATGATCGGCACGCGCCTCGTTCCGTTGCTCGTGAAGGCCGGCCACGAGGTGGCCGGGATGACCCGCTCGAGCGCCAAGGAGCAGGCTCTACGAGCGCTGGGCGCGACGCCCGTCGTGTGCGACGTCTACGATGTTCCGGCGTTGCAGGCGGCCGTGGCTGCGTATGCTCCCGACGCGGTCGTCCACCAGCTCACCGACCTGCCGGACGCAGTGGCGCAGATCGCGGAGCGGGCCGAAGCCAACAACCGGATCCGTCGCGAGGGCACGGCCAACCTCGTCGCGGCGGCGCGAGCCGCCGGGGCGCGCCGTCTTCTGGCGCAGAGCGTCGCCTGGCAGCTGCCCGTGGCCGGCGCCGCCGCAGTCGAGGCCCTGGAGCGGGCCGTGCTTTCCGCTGGGGGCGTCGTGCTGCGCTACGGGCGCTTCTATGGACCCGGCACCTACTACGACGGGAGCTTGCCGCCCCGTCCCAGGATCCACGTGGGGGAGGCGGCTCGCCGCACCGTGGCGGCGCTCGAGGCACCCTCGGGCGTGATCGCCGTGACCGATGACCGGCCCGCGGCAGACGCCCGATGATGACTGCGACGTACGTCTGAGACGTTGCTGCGTGCGCGCCCGCGCGGGCACGCACGCAGCCCAGCGTCCTTACTGGGACAGGACGAGCGTGACCCTTTCGCCCTGCCGGCTCCACTGGTACTTCAGGCCGAGGAGCCCGGCGATGGCATCGAAGACCGCGTAGGCGCTGTCGGCGTCACCATTGTCGACTCCGAAGCCTTCCGCCATCTCGGTCGACGGCCAGCCGGAGATGACGGCCTCGGCTCGCCGCTCGTCCCCCGACAGCGAATCGAGCGCCCCACCGACGGAGACCATGTTCAAGGCGAACATGCGCATCGCCGCCAGCGCGCCCTTGCCCTGCAGGCTTTCCCATCCCGAAGTGAACTTCTCGCCGACGAAGCTCCAGTAGTCGCTGACGGGCAGCCCCTTCGCTTTGACGTAGGCCGTGGAGACGAGACCAAGGGCCTGGGCGTTCGCCTTGGCCTGCTGCAAGACCTCGTCGTTGGTGAACTCGTTCATCAGGTTCCTCCCCATCCGATGGAATGATCTGGACCGCGATCCAGTGAACGATCTGGACCGCGAGCCAGGCATGACGTTTCGCGCGAGCCGGTCGGACCAAGCCTAGGGCATGGCTCGATTCCGGTCAAGGTGCGCCTCGCGCGTCGCGGGGCCATGACGTCCATGGCACGAGCCCGGCGCCCCCGGTCGCGGCTCCTTCCCGGGCTGCCCGACGACGCCCGGCCGGTACGACTCGGCGTGCCCGAAGCTCTCGGACCCCCGCCCGGCGTCTCGCGCTAGCCTGAGCGCGTGGCGTTCCGGAACCCGACCGGCTGATCCCGGAGGGAGGCGCGCCTCGCCGGAGCTCTCGAAGGGAGTGCGACCGTGACCGAGGAGAACCGCGCAGGAGGAGAGATGTCCGTGCCGGGGCGAAGCGCCGGGCGGTCGCCGTCGTCGACGGCCCAGGCGTACGACCTCGACCCGGCCGCGACCGCGGGGTTGTTGCAGGACGCGGCGACGCGCGCTGCGGCCTACCTCCAGGGGTTGGACGGCCGCGCGGTGCAAGCGGACAGCGCCGCCGTGGCCGCTCTGGAACGGCTGCGGGAACCGTTGCAGGAGCGGGGGACCGATCCGGCCGCGGTGCTGGCCGAGCTCGACGAGCTGGTGTCGCCTGCCACCACCGCCATGGCCGGCCGGCGCTTCTTCGGCTTCGTGATCGGCGGGGCGCTGCCGGTGACCTTGGCGGCGTCGACCCTGGCCACAGCGTGGGATCAGAACTCCGTCGCCCACCAGATCACGCCCGGCACCGCCACGCTCGAGGCCGTGGCGCTCGACTGGCTGCGCACGCTGTTCGACCTGCCTGCGGGCACGGACGGCGCCTTCGTCACCGGCGCGACCGTCGCCAACGCCACCGCCCTGGTGGCTGCGCGCCACAGTGTTCTCGAGCGCGCCGGCTGGGACGTGGAGGCCGACGGCCTGTTCGGCGCGCCGCCCATCCGCGTGGTGGTGGGCGGCGAGATGCACCCCAGCGTACGCAAGGCACTGGGACTGCTCGGGCTCGGCAAAGACCGCGTGGAAATGGTCGAGGCGGACGCTCAGGGGCGCTTCCGCGCCGACCTGCTGCCCGAGCTCGACGCCCGCTGCATCGTGATCCTGCAGGCCGGGAACGTCAACACCGGCGCCTTCGATCCCTTCGAGGAGGTGATCCCTGCGGCGCGTGAGGCCGGCGCCTGGGTGCACGTCGACGGCGCCTTCGGGCTGTGGGCGCGCGTCAGCCCCGAGCTACGCCACCTCACCGCCGGGCTCGAGGAGGCCGACTCGTGGGCGACCGACTTCCACAAGTGGCTCAACGTGCCCTACGACTCGGGCATCGCGCTGGTGCGGGATCCGGCGGCGCTGGCGGCCGCGATGGCGGTCACCGCCGCCTACCTGCCGGAGCCGGGGCCCCGCGACCCATCGGACTTCACGCCCGAGCTGTCGCGGCGCGCCCGCGGGGTGGAGGTGTGGGCCGCCCTCAAGCGTCTGGGCCAGGCCGGAGTGCGGGAGCTGGTGGAGCGCAATTGCCGCCAGGCCCGGCGCTTCGCCGAGGGGCTGCGGGCCGCGGGCTTCGAGGTACTCAACGAGGTGGTGCTCAACCAGGTGCTGGTGTCGTTCGGTTCGCCCGAGCGGACCCGGGAAGTGATCGGCGCGTTGCAGCAGGACGGCACCTGCTGGTGCGGGGGCACCGTGTGGCAGGGCCACACCGCCATGCGCATCTCGGTGTCCTCCTGGGCGACCACCGACGAGGACGTGGAGCGCTGCCTGGAGGTGATGGTGCGGCTCGGACGGCAGGAGGGCTCGAGCCGGAGATGATCGTTTCGCTCGAGCCCAGCCAGCCGCCAACGAGCTCGGGATCCTAGGCGTCTTCCCTCGAAGCCACTCCGTCGGCGCCCGGGTACAGCTCTTCTCTGACCTCGGCGTACCGAGCCATGAGTTCCCGTGCCGCCTTGGTCCTGGATCTCGGGGTCAGGACGCGTCGCACCGGCGCACGCTTCGACCCCGGCCCCGCGTCGGCTTGAGGCCCCGATGGGCCCTCCGCTGCGAGCAGGGCTGCCCCGAGGGCCGAGGCGTGCGGCGTGTCGGTCAAGTCCAGGGGCACCCCGAGCACGTCGCATACGAACTGCGAGAACACGGGGTCGGAGGACCCGCCACCTGTGAAGCGCATGCGCTCGACATGCAGATCCATGGACCGCAAGGCCTCGAAGCCGTCGCGAACCGCCAGAGCTACTCCGGCCAGGGCAGCAGCGGCCATGTCCTGGCGTCCGTGATGGCGCCCGAGGCCGACCCAGGCGGCACGCGCATCAGGGTTCAGCAGGGGCGTCCTCTCGCCCGAGAGATACGGTAAGAAGACAAGATCACGCGGCAGAGCTTCCGGATCGAATCGCCCGTAGAGCTCCTCCCACGACATGTCGAGGACGGAGCGCACCCATTGCAGCGCCAGGCCGGCGTTCTGCATGGCGGCCATGGTGTAGCGTTGCGACGGCAGCGCAGAGCGGAACCAGTGCGTGGTGGGGTTGACGGCGCGCCGCTGTGGATCACCGATCACGACGATCTGAGCGCCGGTACCCATGTTGAGCTGGGCGCTGCCGGGGCTGACGAGCCCGCTGCCGTAGGCTGCGGCCGGCGTGTCCGCTGCACCCGTCACAACCGGGAGACCACGCTGGAGGCCCAGGGCCTCTGCCGGGCGTGCCAGCAACGTGCCGCCCACCGCCGCCGACGGCCGGATCGGGGGGAGAAGGGACGCCGGCAGACCGAGGTGCTGGACGACCTCCATGGCCCACCGATCCTCGATGATGTCGTAGAGCAGGGTTGCGGAAGCATCGCTCGGGTCGGTAGCGGCTTCCCCGGTAAGGCGGAGCCGCAGCCAGTCCTTCGGCTGGAGGGCCCACCGAGCTCGAGCGAGGGCGGCCGGCTCGTGCTCGGCCAGCCAGGCCATGGTGGGGCCGGTCATGCCGGCGACGATCGGGTTGGCGAGTCGGTTGAGCTGTGCCTCGTCGAGTGTGCGGTAGGCGGCTAGCGCCGTCTTGGACCGGGAGTCCGACCAGAGGATCGCCGGGCGCACCGGAACGCCGACGTCGCTGCAGAGAACCAGGCTGTGCATCTGGCCCGACAGCCCGATCGCTCGTACCTGCGAGCGCACGTGGGCGGGAACGGCTCGGACGGCCTCGAGAGCCGCATTCCACCACGCGTCCGGATGCGTCTCCGCCCAGCCTCTCTGCGGTGAAGCCGTAGCGTAGCTGGCCTCGTGCCAGGCCGCCAGCGAGCCATCGGCATCGATGGCCACGACCTTCAAGGAGCTGGTGCCCAGATCGACGCCAAGAATCAATCCTGGGGTCCTCCCGATGCGGGCTCCTCCGATCCTCCGTTCCGCTTCGCCGGCACGATCTCGAGCGTGAGGACCTGCTTCGGGGTCAACGTCAGCGGGAGCTCGGCCCCCGGAGCCTCCAGATGGCGCTCCCGCTCCTCGCCCAGGCTCACCTCGAAGACGTCCCGCGGTGCCTCCCACAGGCTCAGCTCGCCGTGGACCGGGTGCGTCGCCGGGTTGAAGATGCGTGCGATCAGGCTCTCGCGGTTCTCGGCTCGCTTCAGGGCGGTGAGCTCGAGGGGCGCCGTGAGCGCCATCCAGCTCCGGGCCGCGCTGACTTCCGCCGCCGGCCACACCTCGGGGGCCGCGTCGAAGCGCTGCGCCTGCTCGAACGTGTCGCCCTCATCCCAGGCGCCCGCGAACGGCAAGAACGCCAGCTCGAAGGTGTGGTGCCCCGGACACTGCGCGCCCGGCGTCGAGAGGCTGGGGCCGGCTGCCTGAGGACGAGTGCGCAGGTCCTCGCGGGACAGCCATCCGACGCACCGCAGCAGCGTGATGGCCACGTCGACCCCGGCCTCGCCGGGGATCGCCTCGTACTCGGGCAGGCCGTGGTTGAAGATGGCCAGCCCCCGGTCGCCGTCCGACACGGCGACGAAGCGCCGCTGGTGGCTGGTCGCCTGGGGTTCCTGGTACCAGCCATCGCCCGTTGCGCCTTCCACTGGGCGGCGCAGCACGTCGAAGTGGCCGTCGGCCCAGGCGTGGTCGGCGTGGCAGCCGCTGCCGACGCGCAGGCGGAGGCGGTGATCCTCGGCCCGGTTGTCCACCGTCACCGTCGCCCGCACGAAGGCTGCGGTGGCGTCCAGCGAGAGCTCGAGCTCGATGGGCACGCTCACGCTTCCCTCGCGGCTCGACCGGTCCCGGTTCAGGCGCTCCGGCAGGGCGCATGCGTACGTGAGCCGGACGCTCGCGGCCACCGGGCCGGACTCGACCATCACGGGCCCCGAGCTCGGCGTGGACACGGAGCACGCCTCATCGCCCACCACGGGCGAGAAGTCGTACTCGTCACCCGCATCGGCCTCGTCCTCGAAGCGGAGATGGAGCGGGTACCGTTGGTCCGTCGGCTTGTGAACGAGCGTGACGGCACCGTCGGACCCGACCTCGAGGCGCACCTGCCGATTCTCGATGGTGACGGCGCCGTTCTCCTGGGCCACCCGCAGGTTCGTGGGTGCCGCTGCCCTCGCGCCGTGGACCAGCCGGAAGCTGCGCACGCCGAGTGGCGGCAGGCTTGCGAGGAAGCGGACCGTGGCCCGGTCGACCCTGCGGTCCGTTTGCCCCGCTGCGTAGTCTTGCTGCGCGTTCAGCTGTGAGGCCACGACGAGCCCCTGGTCGTCGTGCACGCCCAGGTCCTGACTGCCGCCGGCAGGCAGTTCGAGGGTACAGGCCACCACGGCCTCGCGCGGGTAGGGAAGTGGATTGAAGACCGTGACGGCATCGATGCCGGGCGGGCCCGCGAGGCGTTGGAGCGCACGGCGCACAGCGGTGCGGCCGATCTGCGTGGCGCTGGCGAAGCGCACCATCATCTGCTCGTGCACGGGATCGACGGAGCAGCCGCAGATCGAGTCGTGCGGGTGGTTCTGGAGTAGCTGCCGCCAACCCTGCCACAGGAGGCGACCGGGGTACGGCGCTCCCGACAACCAAGCGAGGGCGGCCAGCGGTTCGGCGTAGCGCTCGAGCAAGGTCTGTGTCCGCTCGTTGGCCTGCTTCAGGTAGACGCGGCTCGACAGGACCCCCGACAGTACGTGCTGATAGCGACTCCCACGGAACTCGCCCTGGTACGACTCGAGCTCCTCCAGCGGCTTCCTCGCCGCCGTGACGAAGTCCTCGATGTCGGCATGGACGAACTGCACCTCGGGGAAGGCCTCGTTGAGGTCACGCAGGATGGCGGGCAGGTCGGGCTGTGGGAACAGGTGGTCCGAACCGTTGAGGAGGAGCACGGCGCCGTCCGTGGCGTACCGGAGGATGCCGTCCGACAGGCGCTCGAAGGTTTCCCGGAGCCAGATGGGGAGGTCGCGCGCCTGATCGTCGGCACCGTACAGGACGGTTCCGATCTGATTCACGGCGTGTTGGCGGTCGTAGGCGTCCCGTAGCTCCCAGTCCCTGTGGCCGAGGGCAGCGGCCGCCGAGTACGTCCCCAACAGATGCACGGCGAAGATCTCGCTCCGACCGTCGGCGCCCACCCATCGGAACTCCCCGCGCAGGCGCTCTCCCTCGTCTCCCACCCCGCGCTCGAACACGATGCTGTCGAGGGCGAAGCCGCGGGCGATGAGCGGGAGCTGCGAGATGTGGCCGAACGAGTCCGGCGTGTAGCCCACCGGCATGATGGGCCCGAACTCCCGGCAGATGCGCTGGCCCAGGATGAGGTTGCGGACGAGCGATTCGGGGCTCACCAGGAACTCGTCGGCGAGCACGTACCAGGGTCCGATGCGAAGCCGGCCCTCTTGTACCTGACGTATCAGCAGGTCCCGCTTCTCGGAGCGCATGGCCAGGTAGTCCTCGAGCACGATGGCCTGACCGTCCAGGGTGAAGCTTCGATAGCTGGGATCCTGGGAAAGGATGTCCAGGACCTGATCGACCACATCGACCAGACGGGCGCGGAACACCTCGAATGGCTCGTACCACTCGCGGTCCCAATGGGTGTGAGGGACGACGTAGGCGGTATACGGGCGGCTCTTGGCTTCAGGCATGGCGTCCTCGAACTCTCCTAGGGTGGCGCGGCTACGAGCCCTGGGTGGGTGGATCCGTCCCGACATCATGACTCATCGTCGGACGGTGCACGGGACGCTCGCGATGGCGGCCGTGCGGTGCGAAGGAGCGTACGTCATCGGATGCTGCCCACGGTGATCCCTTCGATGAAGTAGCGCTGGAAGAACAGGAACAGCAGCATGACGGGAATCACGACCAGTGTCGAGGCTGCCATCAGCAGATTGAACTGGATCCCGTGAAGCGTCTTGAAGAACTGCAGCCCGATGGACAGCGTGTACAGCGAGTCCTTCTGGAGGTAGATGAGGGGGCCGAGGAAGTCGTTCCAGGCGTTGACGCCGGCCAGCAGCGCGACGACCGCGATGGCGGGCCGTGCGAGGGGCATGATCACCCGCGCCATGATCTGCACCTCGTTGGCCCCGTCGATGCGTGCGGCATCGGAGAGCTCCATGGGGATCTGCAGCATGAACTGCCTCAGCAGGAAGATGAAGAAGGGGTTGCCGAAGAACGCCGGTAGCACCAGGGGCAG
>Ga0315542_1001345_pt1 | contig 15395 bp, 12 predicted proteins | sample SalMarSW160120MG_FD_202541 | JGI IMG/M metagenome (GOLD analysis project Ga0315542, IMG submission 202541) | Salt marsh sediment microbial communities from the Plum Island Ecosystem LTER, Massachusetts, United States - Salt Marsh Sediment SW1601-20 ...
ATTCCGCTCCATAAATAGCTGATAGATTTGTCTGATCACCAGAAGCTTAACCCTTTGGGTCATATAATGCAAGGTCGAATGTCACCGGAAAGTTATTTAATTCTCAGTCCTAAATTGAGATCGTGCGATTGCACATGTAAGTGACCTAAAGACCCGAATGCTGCAGGAAGCGCCCTCTGCCAAGCTCTACATTCCATCCGTTCGAAAGATTCTTCCACGAATTTACACCAATCAACACGAATGGAAATTGCCCGGTTTGTACCGGGCAATTTCTTTTCCATTCAATAGTAAGGGGTTATTGGATCTTCCCACCTGCCAGCGCGGGTTCCTTTGCCGGTACGGGCAGGGCTTTCGCCTGCGCCTTCATCCCGAACAGGAAGCGCAGCGGGTTGTAGCTCCGCACAAGGTACTCGTACAGGAGCATGATGACGGCGAAGGAAGCGGGAGCGATGAGCAGCCACATTTGCGCAGCCGGGATGGCCAATTGGACGACGAAGTAACCGATGACCAGCAGGACGGTCTGATGCAGGATGTAAAAAGGCAGCACAGCTTCGTTGGCATAGCTCAGGAAGGGCGTCGAAAAGTTCAGGTACTTCATCCCGAAACCCAGGAAGGCCAGCAGGGCAAACCAGACAATGATGGAGGCCAGCGGGCTGTTGATCTCATCGAACAGGGCCCAAGTCGCAGGCCGGCTCATCAAGGTCAGGTGGACCGCCAGCACCAGCAGCGCGCCCGCCAGGGAGACCCAGCGCATGCGCAGGATGCTTTTCTGAAGCCGCTCGTGCGAGGCGACCACGAAGCCGATGAATAAGAAGATCATATACACCGGCATCGGCCAGCCGCCCGGACTCGGGACGCCTTCCACCCAGTCGAAGAAGAAAAAGGTGGGCAGGAAGAGCAGGTAGGCCACACCGGGCACAGCCAGGAGATTTCCCAGGCCATTCAGCAGGCGCTGGCCACCGGCCTTGAACCAACGGAACAGGGGGTAAAACATGAGGATATAGACGAACAGGAAGAACAGGTACCACAGGTGCATACCGAATATGGCGAAGTTGCCGCCCACACCTGGGTCGAGATAGATACCATCGAAGTAATGCGGCAGGAACTGGAAGTATGAGCCGCTGAACTGGTGGTGAGAGATGCGCTCCAGGTAGACCTGCAGGGAAGCGTGAGTGAAAATGCCCACCAGCAGCGGCACCACCAGGCGCAAGAACTTATCTTTGAAGAACCTGGCCGCCCCGCCCTTGCGCATGGCAAAGAAGACGCTGGCGCCGGAGATCAGAAAGATCAGCGGCATCATCCAGGTCATCAGGAATTCCTGGAACACATTGGCGCCGAAATACGTCAGCGGGCTCTTGATGTGCCAGTTGCCCAGGTCGAAGAAGCGCGTGGAGTGAAAGATGAAGACCGTCAGGATGGCGATCACGCGCAGCCAGTCATAATAATATATTCGAGAGATTGATTTGGTTTCCATTAGCTTTTCTCCTTTCTTTTCTAGCTATACTATAAGCTCCAACCGGCTCGGGCGCATCCGGCGCGGGATCGAACCTGGCCTGGATATGCAGGTGGATTTTTACCCTCCAACCTGGGGCGAATGGATCCGTCCAAAGGCCTAGGACCTGGGACGTAATTGGCGATTCTGGCGCATCCATTACACCCTGGTGACCCTGGCGGCCGTGGCGGTGGTGCGGCGGTATTTCGACTGGAAGATCTTTGGGTGAGCCTTCGAGGCGGGTATTCCATCCATCCTGTTCTCAACGTTCGACGATCTCCGCTTATAATTAAATACCAATGGATGAAATCCTTCGCTCTCTTGAACAAAAGACTGCCCAATTACGCGCCGTGGGGCAAATCAGTGCGGCATTGGCGGCGGCCTGGAAACTCGAGGACACGCTGGAGGTGATCACACGTATCACCTCCCAGGTGATGGGCGTGGATTCATGTTCGATTTACCTGCAGGATGAAAGCGGCGATCGCCTGGTCCTCCAGGCGACCACCGGCCTGGCGCGCCAGGCCATCGGGCGCGTCTCATTAGGCATCGGCGAGGGCCTGACCGGTTGGACCGTTACCCATGGCCAGCCAGTCGCCATGCGCGATGCATTGAATGACCCGCGCTTCAAACTGCTGCCCGAGGCTGACGAGGAAGGATTGCGATCGCTCATGGCCGTCCCACTCAGCGTCCAGGGGCGCATCATCGGCGCCATGAACGTGCAGACGGTCGAGATGCATGATTTCACCTCGGACGAGATCGAGCTGTTAACGCTGATCGCCAACCTGGCAGCGGGGGCGTTGGAAAAAGCCATGCTTTACGATCGCATGCAGCAGCAGATCCAGGAACTCTCCACCCTGGCCGAGATCAGCCGCACAGTAACCTCTCCGCTTTACCTGGACGAGATGTTAGGTGTCGTCGCCGAGATGGCTGCCCAGGTCATGGGCGCCAAAGCCACAGCGCTGCACCTTCTGGACGAAGCCAGCGGGCAACTGCTCTTGCGCGCGACCTGCAATATCCACTCGCAGGACGATCAATTCTCTTCTATCGCCGTTGGACAGGGCCTCGCCGGCCAGGTGGCGCAGAGCGGCCAGCCGCTCATCGTCGCTGACCTGAGCGCAGACAAATATTGCTCAACTTTGGCGATGACGGCCCAGGAAGGTTGGGGTTCCTATTTAGGCGTGCCGCTGATCGTGCGCGATCGTACCGTGGGAGTGTTCTCCTGTTTCACCGCTGTGGTTCACGAGTTTAGCCCGAAAGAAATGGAGCTGCTGCGCACATTAGCCAACCAGACTGCTCTGGCGATTGAGAACGCTCGCCTGGTGATCAACACCGCCGTCGTGCGCGAGATGCACCACCGCGTCAAGAATAACCTGCAAACCGTTGCAATGCTGCTGCGCTTGCAGATGAGCGCCTCCCGTAACCTGCGCGCCGAAGACGTTCTCGCCGAGACGATCAATCGCATCATGAGCATCGCTGCAGTCCATGAGACCCTGAGCGAGCAAGGTCTGCGGGTGGTGGATGTGAAGAAAGTGCTGCAGCGCGTGGTCCTCTCCGTGGGCGAGGCCATGTTGACCGCCGGGCAAAACATCGCCCTCAGCGTGAACGGCGATTCCCTGGTGCTGCCCTCGCGCCAGGCGACTTCATTGGCCCTGGCGACCAGCGAGCTCGTGCAAAATGCCTTGAAACATGCCTTTGCAGGGCGTGAGAGCGGGAAGGTCCGGGTACAATTGCAGGACAGCACAGGCGCATGTATGGTGATCGTTGAGGACGACGGGGTCGGGAATTTTCAAACCACGGCCGTCTCAAAGGGCCTCGGTCTGCAAATTGTTGAGACCCTGGTGCACGACGATTTGAAAGGCCATTTCGAACTCATCCCCTCGGCCGGCGGCACGCAGGCCGTCATCCGCTTTCAAAGCTTGAACGAGGCAGGAGCGAAACCTTGAAGAACCTGAATATCTTAATTGCCGATGATGAATCCATTATCCGCCTGGGCCTTAAGCAAATCCTGGAGGAGGCCGGGCATACGGTCTATGATGCTGAAAATGGCGCTTCTGCATTGAGACTGGCTGAAGGCTGTAGACCCGACCTGGTCATCCTGGACATCAAAATGCCCGAGATGGATGGTCTCGAGGCCGCCCATCTGCTCCTGAATCGAATGCGGGTGCCGGTCATCTTTCTGACCGCGTATGGGGAACAGGAACTGATCGAACGGGCCGCCCGTTTACCTGTTATGGGCTACCTGGTCAAACCGATTAAAGAAGCCGAATTGTTAGCTATGATTGAAGTGGCGGCCCAGCGCTTCGGCGAGCATGCCCGCGTGGCCCAAACTGCTGCCGAATTAGAAGAGGAAGTTGCCTCACGCCGGATCATCGACCATGCCAAGGGGCTGCTGATGCAGGGCGAAGGCATCAGCGAATTTGAGGCCTACCATCGCCTGCAGCAGCGCGCCCAATTAGAACGGCAGACTCTGCTGGAAGTGTCCCAAGAGTTAATCCGAGAGCTACAAGAACGCCAGGAATAGAGTATCCATATGTCTCGATATATGATCCACACGCAGCCGGCGCCGGCTCCTTTCGAATATCCCGCCCAATTCCAGATGGACGAGACCGACTTCTATGTGAAATACGGCCATCGCGTCTTCCCAGGCACAAGCCAGCGCGGCGACCGCTATTGGACCGCTGAGATCATTTCACAGACCTGGTTCCAGGCTGAGACCGGGCGCATTCCCATCAGTGGCGCCGGGTACGGCGGACCGTTCAGCGGGGAGGGATTTGAGGGGATGTGGCTGGATATGTCGGAGATCGTGCGCCCGACCCGGGATGGCATCCACGGCCGGGAATACATCTCGACAGCCGTCAACCTGGGGGGCGCGCCGGAGATGCTCGAATTCGATGCCGCCGGCCAATTGATCACTTCCCTGCCCAGCAGCATGAGCTTGCCGCTGCCGGTGGTTTTCGGGCCTCTGCCGGTTCCCCTGCCGGGTCAGGGCGCCAACCTGGCTTTATCCAGGGCCGCCGAACGATTGGGCACCTTATTTATCCGCACCAGCGAGACGCTCGAGCTTGCTCCCGGCCACAACCTGGCCCTGCGCCTGACGGCAGATGATTTTGAGGCGTTGGTAAATTCACCCCAAGAGCCGCTTTATATCGAGATCGAAGAGCAAGCCTGGGCACTCGAGCGCTGGCGCGCCGCCCGCCAGCGCTGGCCGAACGCGATGATCGCCATACGCCATGCCCTTGGACCAGACAGCCCCGGCGAGGTCGAACGGCTGCTGCGCCAGGGTGTGCGCATCTTTCACTTATATGCCGACGAGGAGGGGCGCGATCGGGCCGGGAATCCTCTGCCTGATTCGTTAAGGGCGGTCCATACGCATCTTGTCCAGCGCCGCTGGCGCGACAGCCTATCGTTCCTGGTCAGCGGTGCCATCGCGGCTGCCGAGCATGTACCCAAGATCATCGCCTGTGGCGCGGATGCCGTCGTGCTGGATTGGGTCCCGATCATCGCCTGGGGCTGCTCCTTGTGGGCCGATAAAGGGCGCTGTCCTGTGGAAGACGGCGAAATCGATGCCGATTGGGGTGCACAGCGCCTGGTCAATTTGATGGCTGCCTGGCGCGACCAGCTGCTGGAAGCGTTAGGTGCCATGGGCATCCGTGAGGTCCGCCGGCTGCGCGGCGAAGTCGGCCGCCTGATCTTCGATGAGATTGAAGCGAAGGCCTTTCGCCGGCTTTTCCCCACGACCGCACCTTTGCGCTCCTACCGGCGTTTGCCCGAAGAGGACAGCGGCGAAGGTGACATGCGCTGGACACACGCACTCCTTTCTTCAACCCACCAACAGGCGCGCGATCGCTCACCGGACGGAAAGCAAGAGTTCCGCTCAGGCGGCTCCGGCGGGGGCTTCGACCGGCTGGCTTTTGCTTTCGAATTGAGCGACGATTGGCAGCGCTCAGGTGTGCAAGGCTGGCTGGCAGATCCGCAGCTTTTCGATATGAGCTTGCCTTTAAACCGGCGCGGCGATGGTCGCCCTGAGCTTTGTCTCCCGCTTCCCTGGTACGGGGCAGGAATGTCCTTCGGGAGTGTCGGGCTGCCGGTCATGCTCAGCCGGGCACGGGCGGCTAAACACTTGGGCACATTCACCTCCACCGGCGAAGGGGGCTATCCGGAGGCGCTGGTCCCATACGCAGATCACATCATCACCCAGGTTGCCACTGGACTGTTTGGGGTGCGCGAGGCGACGATCCAACGCGCCAGGCTGGTGGAGATCAAGTACGCCCAGGGAGCCAAACCCGGCCTGGGGGGGCATTTGCTCGGCAACAAAAACACCGAAAGCGTGGCGCAAGAACGTGAGGCTGTCCAGGGGACCTCGCTTTTCAGCCCATTTCCGTTCCACAGCGTTTATTCTGTGGAGGACCACAAGAAACATGTCGACTGGCTGAAGCAGGTCAATCAACAGGCGTTGATCAGCGTCAAGGTCAGCACACCGACGGATGTGGATATGGTTGCGGTCGGTTCGTATTTCGCCGGCGCCCACATCGTGCACCTGGATGGCGCTTACGGCGGCACAGGGGCTGCGCCGGAGATCGCCAAGAAAAATATCGCCATGCCGATTGAATATGCTATTCCCAAGGTCCATCGCTTTCTGGAAAATGAGGGCATCCGTGACCAGCTTAGTATTATGGCCTCCGGGGGCATCCGCACGGCCTATGATGTAGCCAAGGCCATTGCACTGGGCGCGGATGGCTGTGTGATCGGCACAGCCGAGCTGGTAGCCATCGGTTGTACACGACTGGGGAGCTGCGAACAGGGGTTGGGCTGTCCCTTTGGCATCACGACCACGGATCCGGAGCGCAGCAAGCTTGTGGATGTTGAGGGCGCCTGGCAGCGCATCGTAAATCTGTACACCAGTTGGCTCTGGCAGTTGGCAGGCATCCTGGGGGCCCTGGGAATGAAATCAATCAGCGAACTGCGCGGACGCAGCGACGTTTTGGTAGTTCTGGAGTAATTTTTATGCGAATCAAGGACTCTAGACGGGAATTGGCCCATGCATTGTTGAACGCGCGCGCCGGGTTGGTCGAAGGTTTTCCGGTCCGGCCGCGCTCGCCAGAGGCAGCCGAGGGCGGTTGTGGGGTGCTGGGATTTGCTGCCAACGTTCCGATCGCCGGCCGTCACATCGTCACCGCCAGCCAACAGATGCATAACCGCGGCAACGGTAAGGGCGGGGGCATCGCGGCCGCCGGGCTCGATCCGGCTCAGATGCGCGTCTCGGCCAACGTTCTGCGCACCTATAACCTGATCCAGGTCGCCTATATCGATCCCGGAGCGCGTGCGGAGGTTGAACGCGAGTGCCTGGCAGGTCGCCTGGACATCGCCGAAGCCTACCAGGTCGAAACTTTGGATGATTATCGAACTGTGCCTGGCCTCGAGATGCGCCCACCCGATGTGGTGCGTTATTTTTGCCGGGTAAAACCGCAGGTGCTGGCCCGTTTTGCCGAAGAGAACGGCTTACGCCACTTGCCGGCTCGCCAGGTGGAAGATGAATATATTTATCAAAATACCTTCCGCCTCAATCAGCGTTACTATTCAAGCCTGGGGGAGAAGCGGGCTTTCGTCTTGTGTCATGGTCGTGACCTGCTGGTCTTCAAAATCGTGGGCTATGCTGAAGAAGCCCTGGCCTACTATCGCCTGGAAGATCTGGCGGCTCACGTTTGGATTTCACACCAACGTTATCCAACCAAAGGGCGTATCTGGCATCCGGCCGGCGCCCATCCTTTCATCGGCGTGAATGAAGCGCTGGTGCATAATGGCGATTTTGCCAACTACCAGCGGGTCACCGAATACCTGCGCCAGCGCAATATCGTACCCCTTTTCCTCACCGATACGGAGGTCAGTGCGCTGCTCTTCGATCTCTGGGATCGTATCTATGCTTACCCGCTGGAGGTGCTGCTGGAGGCCCTGGCTCCCACGACCGAACGCGATTTTGACATGCTGCCGCCCGAGAAGCAGCGCCTCTATCGAGCCATCCAGCAGACACATCTGCACGGCAGCCCCGATGGACCCTGGTTTTTCATCATCGCGCGCAGCAAACCGGATGAGGCAGCCTGGCAGCTTTTGGGGATCACGGATACCTCGATGCTGCGCCCCCAGGTTTTTGCCTTATATGAGGGCGAAGCGGATGTGCAAATTGGACTGATCGCTTCCGAACGGCAGGCCATCAACGCTTGCCTGCGCAGCCTGTCTGCGGAAGACAGCCGCTTCCAGCCGCTGGCCGATCGGTATTGGGTGGCGCGCGGTGGCAGCTACACCGACGGTGGGGCTTTTGCGCTGACCGTATCGCGTGACGAGGCTGGCTGCCGCTTATCTGTGCGTGACAAGTTTGGCACCCTGATCCGGACGCCTGAGCCCGTTCCACCTGCAGGCTCACAGGAAGGGGTCAACTGGGCGGGACTCTTATGCGACTCCCTGGGTAATTATTTCCGCTCTGGCGCCAGTGCCTGGTTTAGCCAGGCAGGGGAAGCGCTGGCGCTGGCCAGTCCGGACCAGGTCAGCCCGGCTTTGGATTGGCTGGAGAATTTTGCTTGCCAAGATGACGCCAGGCGTCGCTACGCCCTGGAGGTCCTGACCCTTTTACGCGACCGGCATTACGACACGGGCCTGAAAAAGCGCTCAAAGCTGCTGGCGCGGGTGGATCAGGCCCTGTACCGGGTCCTGCGCTCTGTGCCGGGGTTGGAGGAGGATTGCCAGAGGCGTTACCGGCGCGTGGACTTCCCGACTCGCCAGGCCCTGCGCGCGCCACAGCCGGGGGAAGAGGTCCTGGTGCTGGATGCCTGCGCCTTCCCGGCGCAGGGCGAGCAATCGGCCGCCCAGATATTACGCCAGGCCTATGCACTCGGGTGGCGCCAGTTGATCGCCTTTGACTGGCGCGGCGGGCGTTTTGCTGCCTGCGGCTTGGGACCCAATACGGATGGTTTAAGCCTGGACATTTATGGCGACGCCGGCGATTACCTGGGCTCCGGTTTGGAGGGCGCGCAGGTCGTGGTGCATGGAGACGCCCAAGACCAGGTCGGGCAAATCCTCAAGGCCGGTCGCCTGGTGATCCACGGCGATGTCGGCCAGACATTCCTTTATGGCGCCAAAGGTGGTGAGATCTACGTCCTGGGATCAGCCGCCGGCCGACCGCTGATCAATGCAGTTGGTCATCCGCGGGTGGTCATCAACGGCACCTGCCTGGATTACCTGGCCGAATCGTTCATGGCTGGCGATCCGTTGAACGGCGGCGGATTTGTAATTCTAAATGGCATATCCTTTGAGCAAACCGGCCGCCTGATCGAGCTCGACACCCCTTACCCGGGCGGCAACCTGTTCTCGCTGGCCTCAGGCGGAGCGATCTACCTGCGCGATCCTCACGCGAAGGTATGTGAAGATCAGCTCAACGGCGGCCAATTTGCCCCGCTGTCTGAGGCTGACTGGCGCCTGATTGAGCCTTACCTGCGCCAGAATGAGGTCCTTTTTGGCATTCAAGTAGGTGATCTTCTGAGTGTGGATGGTGAGAGGCGCCTTCCGAGTCAGGTCTATCGCAAGGTAGAGATCAAATCCCTGGATGTATTACATTAGAGCAGACGGAAAGGGGAACTGCCCAACCTGACTCTTGATATTTATGCCCAATCCCTATTTGCTGAGCTTCGAGCTCCTGATCTACCTGCTTTTCATCCTCTGCGTCCTGCATGCCTGGCGGCGAGGTCCGGCGGCGGTTGGGCAGTTGCTGGCCGGGATTGCCTATGGCTGGCTGCTCGAATGGGCTACCATCCAGGAATTGCACGCTTACCATTACGCTCGTTTCCTGCTGATGTTCGGCGATGTACCGGCTGCGGTGGGGGTCGCCTGGGGCGTGATCATTTACAGCGTCATGCTGGTCTCGCAGGCCAGCAGCCTGCCGGATTGGGCCCAGCCGGTCCTGGACGGACTGCTGGCCTTGAATATCGACCTGGTCATGGATGCTGTTGCCATCCGCCTGGGCATGTGGGATTGGGGACTCGGTTTCAGTCAGCAATATTTCGGAGTGCCGTACCTCAATTTCTGGGCCTGGTTCTGGGTGGTCTTCTCCTTCTCATTGGGACTGCGCCTGCTGCGACACGCCTCCAGGGTGAGCGTTCGGCGCTGGGCGCCGGCTGGCGCCATATTCGTCGGCCTGGTAGGGGTGACCGGCTTAAACACGTTCATCAGAGGGGTTGTCTCCCCCAATGGCTACCTGGCGACCATCCTGGTGGCGCTCGCTGTGGCGCTGTCGCTCATGCTCTGGCTGCGACCCAAACTCAACCTCGTCCCGCTGTCTCCGTTGGCGTTTTGGGTCCCTTTTGGCTTCCACGCTTATTTCCTGGTGGCCGGGCTGCTGAGCGGAGCGCTCTTCAGGCCGCCTTTCTTGCTGGGGGTCAGCCTGGGGATGTTTCTCCTGGCGCTGTACTGGCACCGTGCCACTTGGCTGCCGAGGCGCCTCGGGGGGAGTCCTTCCGCAGCGCAGGAGCATTAGTCCGTGGGGCAGATACGGATTTGGTAGTTGAAGATCAAAGTCTCCGGCGGAGATTTTTCCACGAATTTACGCTAATCTATACGAATGAAGAGCGCAACTGCCAATTGGGCTTGCAAACGAACCCGATAAAGCCTCTGGAAAGCGGATCCAGGGACCGGAAAGCGCGCAGGCTGTCCGGGTTGGGAGACGGGTGAGGCGTGGAGTCAAGAATGATAAGGTATTATTATGAATTAGATTGAAATGGATAAGTTGCCGGCTATAGATCAGTATTACGAGGCAGTCGCCGGGGTTTGGGGCCGGCCCGGACCAGCATCCTGGGTGCAGCCTTCCGATAGTATATTTTGTGTCATTGAAGTTACAGATTTTGAACCTTTGGAAATATGAAATATAATCATTAAGCAGGCAAGCTGCCATCCACTGGAATATAAATGCGGTAAACCGGCGAGGTCAACGGGGAAGCAGAGGACTCTATCATGAGAGAGGAAAAGACGCTAGATGAAGTGCTGGAGGAAATTACCCGGCGCATCCGGGCGGTCAGCGATCCCGAGCGGATCATCCTGTTCGGTTCGTACGCACGCGGCGATTTTACCCCCCACAGCGATTTGGATTTGCTGGTAATCAAGGATGAGGTGGATTCGACCCATGCGGAAGCTGGCCGCATTTACAAGGCTCTGGCAGATCTGGCTCTGCCGGTTGACGTGGTGGTGATGCGCAAAGCATACGTCGAGCGCTACGGCGAGCTGGTAGGTACGGTGGCGCGTCCCGCATTGCGGGAAGGAAAAGTTCTCTATGCCCGATGATCGCCGACAGGCCATCCGTGAACTGGTTGAGGAATGGTTGCGTCACGCCCGTTCCGATCTGGCAGTAGCCCGTATGGTGGATGATGATCAGATTGCGCCGGAGATCCTGGCATTTCACGCTCAACAAGCCGCTGAAAAAGCGCTTAAGGCGCTGTTAGTTCAACGACAAGTCGAATTTCCGCGCTTGCACGTGATTGGCTCGCTCTTGAACTTGTGCCAGGAAGCTGGTTATGAGGGGATCGAATTACTGGCGGATTCTGTGACATTGACCCGATATGCCGTTGTAACTCGCTATCCTGGTGAAGAAGAACCCGTCTCACGTCAGGATGCGCATCAGGCATTTGAACTGGCTGAAAAGGTGCTCGTCTGGGTGGAGATGCAAATCGAATAGCCAAATGGAGAACATTTACTATCAATTCGTCGGTACGCGATTTGTTTTAAAATTACTACATTTATTTGTAAATGTAGTAATTTTAAAACAAGAGCGGATTGGCTGTTCTAAATTTAGTAAAACACTGCGTCTTTGGCAGTTAATGGGCGGCGCCTGGACTTGAGGCTTGATAATTGACAAGGATAGGATTATGAAAAGCATTTGCTCCTGGAGCGGCGGCAAAGATTCCATGCTCGCCCTGCAACTGGCGCTTGACAGCGGCGCCACGCCCGGGGCGCTTTTGACCATGCTCGACGAGAGCGGCGAGCGCTCGCGCTCTCACGGCTTGCCCGTCAGCGTGCTCGAGGCGCAGGCCTCGGCCCTGGGGCTGCCGCTCGTCACCCGCAGCACCAACTGGGACAATTACACCACTGCCTTCATCGATGGATTAAAACAACTGGCTGCGGAGGACTGCGGGGAGTGCATCTTTGGCGACATCGATATCGAGCCACACAAGCAGTGGTGCGAGTCAGCCTGTGCCGCGGCCGGGCTCACGGCCCGCCTGCCGCTCTGGCAGCGAGCGCGGCGTGAGCTGCTGGATGAATTCATCCGGCGCGCATACACGGCCATGATCGTCGTCGTGCGTAATGAAAAATTGAGCCCGGATTTCCTGGGCCGCACGGTCGACCACCGCCTGGTCCGCGAATTGGAGGCGCTGGGCGTCGATGCTAGCGGTGAGAATGGGGAATACCACACGCTCGTGACGGGTGGCCCGCTCTTTTCCGAAGCGCTGCAGGTATATGGGGTTGAAAAGCTGGAGGTCGCCGACTGCACCCTGCTGCGGCTTGAGCTCGCTGGCGGGTTGGGTTCGCCAGAACCATCCGTTCTTCCATAACATTTCAAACGGCTTATCTTGATTGATGGCCATTAGCCTGTAATTCCAAAAGCAGTTCTTCAATTTCTTGACCACGCGCATTGGCAAAGCCTTTCGACTCACCGATAATTGTGAAGCCACATTTTTCCAGTACTCGACGTGAGCCAAAATTATCTTTCGCAGCGCGTGCATAGATCGGACGAGTCTTATTGTGCTGTGTTAAAAACTCTGCTTCCCACCCCCATCAGGGCGTGAACAGTTTCCAATAGCCTTCAGAGACGACCTGGACGGTCCCGTCGACCACTTGGATGGCGGTCTCGTCGTCAATCCCGTAAGTCGGCACTGGGACCTCGGCAGCCATTCTTTCCACCTTGGGCGTGGAACTTTCCGGGTGGTCCTCGTGGTCCAGGTGCGGGAGCAGCGCAAAGTCAACCAGTCCCAGCCCCTTTTCGATGACGAAGGGCGTATGCGGGTCGTCGTAGGTCTCTCCGAAAATCGGGGCCGTCACCATACTGCCGGCGCTCACCCCCACATAGACTGTCTCGCGCAGCGACGGCAGGAGGTCTGCCAGCCCGGACTCCCGCATCCAGCGGCACAGATACCAGACATCGCCGCCATACACCAGCAGGGCGTCAGCCTCCTGGACAGCAGCGATCCAATACGCATCTTTGATGCTGGGCAGGGCCGTGAGTTCCAGCACGCCCAGCGACTTCCAACCCAATTCACACATGGGGTTGGTGGTCGATCCGCTGATGAAGCGGTAAGCCATGGCAGGCCCGCCGGGGAAGGGGTAGATCGCAGTGGGAATGCAGAGGGCGCTGGACTCGGCGATCGGTTTGCCCAGCAGGTCGAGCAAGGCGTTACGAATGCCCTCGTTTTTGATGCCGGCAGAAGTGAGCAGAAATTTCATGCTGCCTCCCCTTACCTGTTTAATGGGAGATGATACGGATGACGTCTGCAGTCGTAAATCCGGACAATTGCAATTATATTCCTATTTTTTGTCGATTCTGATCTCATTTTACGTTGGGCTGCACAGATTGGGCCACGCCGGCGCTGGCTTTCGGTGGACCGCGTTCTGGGTCGAGCAAATGCTCCCGATCGTCGACCCCTGTCGTCGCCGTGCGCAATGAAATTAAGCCCGGATTTCCTTGGCCGCAGGATCGATCGCCGCCTGGTCCGCGAACTGGAGGCGCTGGGCGTGGATGCCAGCGGTGAAAATGGCGAGGTTCACACGCTCGTGACAGACAAGCGGGCAGCTCTTTTCCAAAGCGCTGCAGGTATCCGTAGTCGAAAAGCTAGGGGTCGCTGACTGCACCCTGCTGCGGCTCGAGCTTGGTGGTCGTGGGGTTGTCGATGGACCGTAGGAAATTCATTGGTTCAGAGCGATCTCTCAGGTTATCTGGGGAGGATTTTTCCACGAATTTACGTCGATCAACATGAATGGAAGTCGCTCAGTATAGGCAAGATGATTTTTTTTCGCGCTATTTCACATTCTCTTGCACGGATCTGACATAGTCTTCGATTGCCGCGGCGAAATCAAGCGGGGATTTCCTCTCTTTGGGAATCAGGACCCCGCCGCCAAGAATTTGGGTTTTGGTCGCCCGGACGGCAACCAGTACATATTCGGTTGTAGTGGGCTTTACAGTTGGGCTACCAAGTTGGAGGATTCGCCTGACATCTTGGGTCGATGCACCATAAATGAGCAGCACGGTTTGCCAGGCGATATCTTGTAATTGCTGCCGCAAGTCCGTATTCTCCTTGGCCAGGTATAACAACTCTTTGCTGATAATCAAGGCATCGATGTCCTGCAACTGCAAGCTCTGAGTCAAGTCAATAGTGGGATAGCTCGGGAAGTTGTCTGGCAGTTGATCGCCGCTCACGGTTCGGATCTCGAGAGGTGGGAGAGTGGCTGTTGGTGATGAATAGCTTACACAACCGGATAACAAGATTAAAATGAGAAGCAGGGGAACTTTCTTCACAGTAATCCTCCTCATTACCTTAAACAATCACTAAGGTCTTCTCCTATGCACCTTGGCGAAGCGCTTCTTCCAGGTTGCAAACTCGGAACACCGCGATCAGCTTCTTTACTGAGGAATTTTTGTTTTATCCCGGAATAGCAAACTCACTCTGCACAAGCTGAAGTTTATCGATAATCTCGGAAAACTCATTCAATAACTCCGAGGCGTGTAAAGCCTCGAATACTTCCATATAACTGACCGCCTTACGGAAGCTTTCCGGTAAGACCTTGATCTCATTCTGAATCTTCTCAATATCCTTGCTAGTTGCAACGACCACCAGACGCTGGACGCTGGGGTTATTTTGCGCTTTTTGCAGGTTGAGGATCAGCGAGTCGATTGAGCCTTTTCTTTGCACTTCGAGCACGTAAGTAACGACTCCCAGGTTGGCAATCTTAGCCTGCCAGACGACATCAACTTTCGCCCCCGGGGCGATATGCTTCTCCTTCTCGGCGTCAAAACCCAGCCATATCCCCATCGCCACCAATTTGTCGATCACATCATCATGATCGAAATCACCTGGCGGGGTCGGGACGGAGACGACTTTAATTGTCTCTGTTTCACCCTCTTCGATCTTTTCACTTTGGGAGACCTCAAAGAAGAAGTAGTTGATCCCCAAAAGGTCGATATCGGCAAAACCCAGGCTCACTAATTCACTTCGGATCAGCAGCAACAATTCGTTATAGCGCTGGTATTCCTGCCCTTTGAGCTGCGATTTGGTGATGAAGGGATGCGTTTCCTTGAAGCCCAATAAGGCCAGGGCTTTACGGGCTTTATCATTCCACACGCCGCATTGCTCGGGATATGTGAAGGCCAGGAGTTCAGTGATGATGGCTGTGCCGAATCCCTTGGTGGCTTTTTTGAAGACGTCATATCGCACAGCGATGCTGGCTTTTCCCCACAATAAGTTGGTCAGGTTCGCTTTGAGATTCGCCAAATCATTATCTCTCAACAAGTTGTCGACCAGGTAACTCTTATTACCCCACATCTGGCTGGCCCACAGCGAACTGATGAACTGGCCGAATTCCAACTCGGTCATCTGATCGATATTGTTCTGTGACAAAATCCGGGCATAAAGGGCTTGCCGTTGCTGCCTTTTTTCACGATCTTCTGAAAACTCGTCCGATTGGGCATATTGCTTGTAGACCGGTATGAATTGCCTGATGCGTTGCTTTTGTTCTTTCGAGATTTCCAATTGGATTGCCCTTTTTAGATAATATTCGGATCGCTGAAACTGTAAAATCCCTTTTGTGTGGAAGTCAGAAGCTGATCTGCTGGAAACCACCTCCCATTATTCCTTGTATACTGTAGTCGAGCGAGAGA
>Ga0315542_1001346_pt1 | contig 15374 bp, 7 predicted proteins | sample SalMarSW160120MG_FD_202541 | JGI IMG/M metagenome (GOLD analysis project Ga0315542, IMG submission 202541) | Salt marsh sediment microbial communities from the Plum Island Ecosystem LTER, Massachusetts, United States - Salt Marsh Sediment SW1601-20 ...
ACGCCGGCAACACCGCCTCGCGGTACTCCTCGGGCTGTGCTTCGAAGAGCTCCCAGCTCGGCATCGATACCGTCCGGGCCTTGACCCCTTGCTGCGCCAACAGCCGGCGCGCCTCCTCGATCAGGCTCACCTCCGAGCCGCTGGCGATGAGCACGATATCGGGTCGACCAACCGGAACGTCGGCCAGGACGTAGGCCCCTTTCCGGAGCCCGTCGGCGGCCGCGAGCCGGCTGCGGTCGAGCGTAGGCACGGCCTGGCGCGTGAGCACCAGAACCGTCGGGCGATCGCGCGTTTCGACGGCCACGCGCCAGGCGACGGCCACCTCGTTGGCGTCGGCCGGCCGTAGGACGGTGAGGTTCGGGACCGCGCGGAGATTCGCCAGCTGCTCGATCGGCTGGTGTGTCGGGCCATCCTCGCCCAGGGCGATGCTGTCGTGGGTGAACACGAAGATCACGCCCTGTCGCATGAGGGCGGCCAACCGGATGGGCGGGCGCATGTAGTCGGAGAACACCAGGAACGTGGCCGTGAACGGGAGCAGGCCACCGTGCGCCGCGAGACCGTTGGCGATCGCCCCCATGGCGTGCTCGCGGACGCCGAAGTGCAGGTTGCGTCCCGCATAGCTCCACCCGCCGCCCGCCGAACCCTGCAAGTCGCCGCTGGCGTCCGCCGGGTTCTGGAAGTCCCCCATCGCTGCGAGCGCCGTGTGCGTCGACGGGTCGAGGTCGGCCGAGCCGCCCACCAGGCCGGGCAGCCGGCGCCGGATGGCGTGGAGGACCTTTCCCGATGCGACCCGCGTGGCCATCCCGGAGGTGTCGGCGTCGAAGACGGGGATGTCGGCGTCCCAGCCGGCCGGCACGTCTCCGCGAACGGCCTGTTGGCAGGCGTGCGCGAGCTCTGGATGGTCGCTGGCGTACGCGGCGAACGCCTCGTCCCAATGGGCCTCGGCCCGCTTGCCCCGCTCGACCGCCTGACGGAAGTGCGCGAGGGCGGTATCGGGGATGTAGAAGGCGGGCTCCAGCGGCCATCCGGAGGCCCGCTTCGTCCGCTGGACCTCATCGGCCCCGAGGGGCGAGCCGTGCGCTTCGAAGGTGTCCTGCTTGTTCGGGGAGCCGTAGCCGATGTGGGTACGCAGCAGGAGCAGCGACGGTCGCTCCGTCTCCGAGCGGGCCTCCCGCAGGGCGCCGTCGATAGCCTCCAGGTCGTTGCCGTCCTCCACCGTCCGGACCTGCCAGCCGTACGCCTCGAAGCGCTTGGCGCGATCCTCGGTGAAGGTCATGGCCGTGCCGGCGGAGAGCGTGATGCGGTTGTCGTCGTAGAGCACGATGAACTTGCCGAGCCCGAGATGGCCCGCCAACGAGGCGGCTTCCGACGCGACACCTTCCATCAGGTCGCCATCGCCCACGAGGGCATAGGTGTGGTGGTCCACGATCTCGTGGCCGGGCCGGTTGAAGCGTGACGCCAGGTAGCGCTCCGCGATGGCCAGCCCGACACCGTTGGCCAACCCCTGTCCGAGAGGACCGGTGGTGACCTCCACGCCCGGCGTCAACTCGCTCTCGGGGTGCCCGGGGGTGACGCTGCCCCAGCGGCGGAAGCGCTCGAGCTCCCCGAGCGGAAGGCCGTACCCGGTCAGGTGTAGAAGGCTGTACAGCAGCGCCGAGCCGTGCCCGGCCGACAACACGAACCGATCTCGATTCGCCCACCGCGGATTCGCCGGATTGTGCCGGAGGAAACGCGTCCACAACACATAGGCGAACGCGGCAGCGCCCATCGGCAGACCGGGATGCCCGCTGCCTGCCTTCTGCACCATGTCAACGGAAAGGAAGCGGAGGGTGTCGATGCAGCGCAGGTCCAACTCTGGGGTCGTGTTGGTGGCACCCCAGGCGTCCCCCATGGTCCGGTCCGTGGTCATAGCATCGCCGTCCTCTCGTGAGCCTCGAGGTCCCTGCAAAGTGCCGGAGCCGCTCGAGCGGCCCGCCAAGAACCCGGGCGCGCCCCGGGCCGAGCCTCGACCGCCGTACCGGGCACCTGCGCCAGCGGCGCCCGCCGCGCGCTCTGGGCTTCTTGCGTCACGGTACAGCCAGTTCGTGAGGGGACCGACACGCCGCCAGCGGCCAGCAGGCCCGAGAGGGGGTGCGGGCCTCGCGCGCCGGGTGGGGTGTAGAACCCAGAGCTCAGGGTCTAGCTAGCTCTGGTCCGTGGAGAGCGCGGTCCCTAGCATTGACGGGTACCGGATTGACGGTGGTCCCATGAAACGAGCGATTCCCATCACGTCATTACTTCAGAATCTCAGGCCGCTGCAGTCAATTGTCACTGGCATCACCGCTACCGAAGATCGGGGACGAAGCCTGAGAGCCAGACAGCGCGCGTTCGTGTCGGCCGAGATGGAACACCGCCATCCGCCGAGCGTCCTCATCGGTCTGGCGGGGCCGCTCAGGCTGCGGGCATACCGGAGCGAGTCGGTCTCTTGCGAGCAGCGGCCCGCTGCGTCTGAGCTGTCGTGCGCTGTCCTGAGTGCTCAGCCGGAGCCGCGCCGCAACACGATCGAGGTCGTGGCTCGGCTCGGGATGGACTAGGGAGCCGCTTACGCGGCGTTCAGCGACGGAGCCGGGAAGATACGGCGCAGTCGCGAACTCAGGCCATACGCGCGTTTCGGAAGCCGTAAGCCCCCGTGCTTCATATTGCAATCGCAGGTCAGGCACGGGGGACGCCTTATGGCTGGCGCCGAACGCCGCCCCGGCGGCTGACGGCCGCGTGGCTTGCATCGAGATCTCCTGGAAGTTCATGGAGGTCGCTGCAGCGTCGGAGATCCGAAGCATCCGACCGAGGGTTCAGGCGCCCACACGCTGGAACCTTCGCGCACCAAGAATCGAGGCCATCGCATGAACGATCCTCGGGAAACTCCAGCGCCAGGCGGGCCCGGGATAGCGGCTCGCTGGACGTCCAGCGCCAAGGCCGGTGTCGGCACGGCCCTCAGCAATGAGAGCCACGTCTGGTTCACGCTGAGCCACGGCATCCTCAACGAGATCTACTACCCCCGCATCGACCAGCCCTGCACACGGGACATCGGGCTGATCGTCACCGATGGAGAGGGCTTCTTCTCCGAGGAGAAGCGGGGCACCGACTCCCGCCTTCACTGGCTGGCAGACGGCGTGCCGGCGTTCCATCTGGTCAACACCTGTCGAGAAGGCCGCTACCGCATCGAGAAGCGGGTTGTCACGGACCCCCATCGGGATACGGTGCTGCAACGTACCCGGTTCACCGCGCTGCAAGGCGCACGCTCCGACTATCACGTGCATGTCCTGCTCGCACCGCACCTCGGGAACCAGGGAGGCGTCAATACCGCCTGGGTGGAGGACTTCGAAGGCACTCCGCTCCTGTTCGCGCAGCGCGACGGCTACGCCTTGGCGCTGGCATGCTCCGCGTCATGGAAGAGGCGCGCCGTCGGTTTCGTGGGTTCGTCCGACGGGTGGCAGGATCTGAAAGCGCACAACCGGATGACCTGGGAGTACACCCGGGCCCAGGATGGCAACGTGGCCCTGACCGCCGAGATCGACCTCGTCAAGCCCCACGGAGACTTCGATCTGGCGCTCGGCTTCGGCAGCGCCCCGGAGGAAGCGGCCCGGAACGCTATTGCCAGCCTCACCTACGGCTTTGACAAGGCCAAACACGCCTACATCGCCGGCTGGCAAGAGTGGACGAAGTCGCACGCGACGCTGGAGGACGGCGACCTCCGGCCAGGCGATCTTTCCCGAACCAGCCTCGCCGTCGTTCGCATCCACGAGTCCAAGACAGTGCCGGGCGCCCTCATCGCCAGCCTCTCCATTCCGTGGGGATTCAGCAAGGGCGACGACGACGCGGGCGGTTACCACCTGGTCTGGTCGCGCGACCTGGTGGAAACCGCCGGCGGCTTGCTCGCGGCCGGCGCGCACGAGGACGTGCGCCGGGTGCTCGCGTACCTCCAGACGACCCAGCTACCCGACGGCCACTGGCCACAGAACATGTGGCTCGATGGCTCCCCCCACTGGAACGGCGTCCAGATGGACGAGACGGCGCTACCAATTCTCCTGGTGGACCTGGCCCGTCGCGAGAAGGCATGGACCGCGGCCGATGTGGCGCGGTTCTGGCCGATGGTCGAGAGAGCCGCTGGGTATCTGGCACGCAATGGCCCCGTCAGCCCGCAGGACCGCTGGGAGGAAGATCCCGGCTACTCACCCTTCACGGTCGCGGCGGAAATCGCAGCACTCCTGGCAGCGGCCGACCTGGCCGATGCGAACGAAGATTCCGCTATCGCCGACTATCTCCGGGAGACCGCGGACGTGTGGCACGCCTCGATCGATCGCTGGATGTACGTGTCCGACACCGACTGGTGCCGGGAGTTCAGCGTCGCAGGGTATTACATCCGGATCGCTCCAGCATCGCTGTCGACCGGGGAGCCGGGTTCCACGGACACCGTGCATGTCAAGAACGTCTCGGTCGCCGAGGAAACCCGTCTCGCTCGTCATCTGGTGAGTCCCGACGCCCTGGCACTGGTCCGCTTCGGGATGCGCGCACCCGACGATCCGCGCATTTGCGACACGGCCAAGGTCATCGACGCCATCCTGAAGGTGGAAACGCCTTCCGGAACCACCTGGCATCGCTACAACGACGACGGCTATGGCGAGCATGCCGACGGCGCTCCGTTCGACGGGACCGGGGTCGGCCGGGGATGGCCCCTGCTCACGGGCGAGCGGGCACACTACGAACTGGCCGCAGGCCGCGTGGAAGAGGCCAAAGTACTGCTGGCCGGTTTGGAGTCCTTCGCCAACGAAGGCGGGCTGATCTCGGAGCAGGTGTGGGACGTTCCTGACATCCCCGAGCACGAGCTCGTGTTCGGAAGGCCTTCCGGTTCGGCCATGCCGCTCGTCTGGGCGCACGCCGAGCACCTCAAGCTGCGACGCTCGCTGCGTGACGGGCGCCTCTTCGACCTGCCTCCGCAGCCGGTGCAACGCTACCTACGAGACAACACGACCTCCCCGCGCCTGGTGTGGCGGTTCAACCACAAGATCCGCTCGCTGCCTACCGGCAAGAACCTGCGCATCGAGACGTTGGCGCCGGCTGTCGTCCACTGGAGTGTCGATGATTGGAACACAGTCCAGGACGCAACGACCCACGATGTCGGGCTGGGACTTCACGTCGTCGACCTGGAGATCGCAGGACGCAGCGACGCACAGCAGGTCACGTTCACGTTCTACTGGCCCGACGCCGATCGTTGGGAAGGCAGGAACTTCAGCGTTCGCGTAGGTCCTGCGCTAGGAGATGGCCCGGCACCCGCCGGAAGGGGCGACGCCCATGACGACTGAGGCCAAGGCGGCCGCGGCCAAGACGGACGGAACCAAGCCAGGCGTGAAGCGTCTCGTATACGTGGTAACTGCCATATCGGCGCTGGGCGGCATGCTCTTCGGCTACGACATCGGCGTCATCTCCGGAGCTATCCTCTTCATCCAACGGGACTTCTCCCTGTCGCCCGGGATGGAGGAGATCGTCGTCAGCTCGGTCCTGTTGGGATCGCTGATCGGTGCGGGCGTCGGAGGGGTGCTGGCCGACCGCCTCGGGCGCCGGAGGCTGTTGATCGCCACCGCCGCCGTTTTCGCGTTGGGCGCCGTCGCGGCGGCCCTAGCGCCGGACACGTCGTGGTTGATCGCCGCTCGCGTCCTTGCCGGCACCGCCATCGGCATCGCCTCGTTCGTCGCTCCCTTGTACATCTCCGAGATCGCCCCGGTCGCCATCCGCGGGAAGCTGGTTTCGATCAACCAGGTCGCTCTCACCAGCGGCATCGTCATCTCCTACGTCATCGACTACGCCTTCGCCGGAGCGCAGGCCTGGCGCTGGATGTTCGCCCTCTCGGTGATCCCGGCCGCAGCCTTCGGGATCGGACTGCTGTTCATTCCCAACAGCCCACGGTGGCTGGTTGGCCTCGGCCGCACCGACCAGGCCCGGGCAGCGCTGACACGCCTTCGCGCCCCCGCCCAGATCGAAGGCGAGCTCGAGGACATCGGGCAGAGCGTGGCGCAACAGAAGGGACACTGGTCGGAACTGCTCAGCCCCCTGCTGCGACCGGCCATGATCGTGGGCGTCGGTCTGGCCATCGCGCAGCAGGTCACCGGCATCAATACGGTCATCTACTACGCCCCGACGATCTTCAAGTTCGCAGGCCTGTCGTCCTCGTCGGTGGCGATCCTAGCCAGTGTCGGCGTCGGGGTCGTGAACGTCGCCCTGACCTTGGTGGCGATGCAACTGATCGATCGGGTCGGACGGCGGCCCCTGCTGCTGGTCAGCCTCGCAGGAATGGCACTGAGTCTGGCCGTGTTGGGGCTGGCGTTTTCGCTTCCGCAGTTGGCCGGCAGCCTGGGATGGTTGGCGCTGGTCAGCCTCATGACGTACGTCGGCGCCTTCGCGGTGGGGCTGGGGCCGGTGTTCTGGCTCATGCTCTCGGAGATCTACCCGCTGCGCATCCGCGGCCGCGCCATGAGCGTCGGAACGCTCGCCAACTGGGCCGCCAACCTCGTCGTGGCCGTGTCGTTCCTGACGCTCACGCAGGTGCTCGGCAAGCCCATCACCTTCTGGATGTTCGGGCTCATCAGCATCGGGGCGTGGTTCTTCGCCTTCGCCCTGGTGCCGGAGACGAAGGGCCGAAGCCTCGAACAGATCGAAGCGCACTGGCGACAAGGCAAGCATCCAAGGGCACTGTAACCGTCGGGAGGCCGAGCTGAGGAGGAGGCTTGCGCAGATCCACCGTGGGTGCCGGTAGATTCGGCACGCACAGACCGACGGAGCCGCCGCTGGAATGGGCTCGGCGTTCACGCCTTGGCCGGATGCGATGCGCCACTCGAAAGAACGAAGGATGTGACACCATGGCAACGCTTCCAGATGGCACGCAACGGACCCGGAAGAGCGTGAGGAACAGCATGAGAGCCATCCACGATCCACCTCTGGCCCGGGCGCTGTTCGGGGACGCGCGCTGGGCTTGGATCTGGCTGATCTTGCGCCTGTATGTAGGCTGGCAGTGGGCCAGCGCCGGGTGGGAGAAGGTCACCAGTCCGGCCTGGACGGGTGCTCAGGCCGGCACCGCCCTCACGGGCTTCGTCAAAGGGGCGCTGGCGAAAGCCGGAGGGGCGCATCCTGCCGTGCAGGGCTGGTACGGCTGGTTCCTGCAGCACGTCATCTTGCCTTACCCTGTCCCGTGGGGCTACGTCGTGGCCTGGGGCGAGTTGTTGGTGGGCGTCGCACTGATCCTGGGCATCTTCACCGGCATCGCCGCTTTCTTCGGGAGCGTCATGAACACCAGCTACCTGCTCGCCGGGGCGGTGAGCACGAACCCCGTCCTGCTGGCGATCGCCACTTTGCTTGCGCTGGCATGGAAGACGGCCGGTTGGTGGGGAATCGATCGCTGGCTGCTTCCGGCCCTGGGCACACCGTGGAGTCCGAGCGCGGGCCGCGAAGGGGAGAGAGCGACCGGGCGGGGAGGAGCCGAGGCCGAGCCCATCGGAGAGGGGCGCGCAGCCGATACGCGAGCCACACGCCAACGGTAGGCCGATGCGGCGCGGCATGCGATCCCTCTGAGCGTTGGGCCCAACCCGCGCGAAGGCCAAGGCGGGTCGCTCCGGGGAGCACATGCCGCTCCTCCATGGACGGCCTCCAATCGTCATCACGGAATGACCGCCTGTGCAGACCGAAACAATCCTGATCCTGTTGTTCACCGTCGCAGCCGCGGTGGCGATCGCGGTGCGGCAGCTGCATGTGCCGTACACGGTGGCGCTGGTCGTGACTGGCCTGGTCCTCGGTATCCTCAACCTCTTCACGCCCCCCCACCTGACGAAGCAATTGCTGTTCTCGGCCTTCCTCCCAGGCCTGTTGTTCGAAGCCGCGTTCCATGTCGAGTTTCGGGAGTTCTGGCGCAACCGCTGGGCCATCTCGGCGCTGGCCGTCCCGGGCGTGGCCGGGGCGGTGGTGTTGACGACCGTCATCCTGACGCCCGCCATCGGCACGCTGCATCTGGAAGGGGGTTTCAGCTGGACGTATGCGCTGGTGTTCGGGGCGGCGATCGCCGCGACCGACCCGATCGCCGTAATCGCAGTGTTCCGGAGCCTCGCCGTTCCACGCCGGTTGTCGGTCCTGCTGGCCGGCGAGAGCCTCCTGAACGACGGCACGGGGATCGTCTTCTTCACGCTCAGCCTGTCGTTGGTGGCGGGTGCGACCGTCACAGCGGTCCAGCTCGCGACGGATCTCGTCAGGATCGTCGTGCTCGGAGGGTTGATCGGCGCCGCGGTCGGCCTGGCGGCCTCGCAAGTCATCAAGCGCATCGACGACTCGATGATCGCGATCACGTTGACGACCATCGCGGCGTACGGCTCGTTCGTCGCGGCGGAGCACTTCCATGTGTCGGGCGTGATCGCCGTCGTCGTGGCCGGCGTCGTCTGTGGCAACCGCGGCGCCAGTACCGGCATGCAAGCTTCCACGCGCGTCGCCGTGGGCGCGTTCTGGGACTACGTCGCGTTCGCGTTGAACTCGATCGTGTTCCTGCTGATCGGTCTCGAGGTGCAACTTGGTTCCCTGCTGAGTTCGTGGAAGGTGATCCTGCTCGCGTATGTGGTCGTGACCGGCGGCCGGGCCCTGGTGATCTTCGCCATGTCGGGCCTGCTGCGCAAGACGCGCGAGAGGATCCCATGGTTGTGGAGCGTCGTAATGGCGTGGGGTGGATTGCGCGGCGCATTGCCGATGGTTCTGGTGCTGAGCCTAGCGTCCACGTTCCCCCATCGAGATCTACTGGTCACGATGACGTTCGGGGTCGTGATGCTTTCGATCGTGGTGCACGGGATGACCATCTCACCGCTGCTGCGCTGGTTGGGCATCGTGAGAGGACGGGCCCAGCTGGCAGGCTACGAACTGGCCCGCGGCAAACTGCAGGCCGCGAATGCAGCGCTAGACGAAATCGAGCGCATGTCGTACGTGCAATTCACACATGACGAGGTACACGCCAGCCTGACAGCCGAATACAGCGCGCGCATCGAGCAGGAGCGCAGCTTGATCGGCCAGATGGACCTCGATCGCGACGCGATTGCGACGCAGGAGTCGCATTGGGCCCGACGGCACCTGTTGCTGACCGAGAAGAACCATGTGACCCATTCCTACCATCAAGGCGTTCTCGACCAGGGAATCTACGAGAGGTTGCTGGCCGACATCGACGCCCGGCTGCTACAGCTGGATTCGGGCCTGGGCGAGCGCACGGCCCGAGAGCAGGACACCGGCGAGAGCGGGAACGACGCTCCATGAGCAACTCAAGCAGCAGACGGCACTGGCATCCTCAGCGAAGGGCTCAGATGTTGCCCGGTCATGAACGGAGGGCCCACGGCGGACAACGGGACCGGGGATGACACGGCTCACCAGTCGTCGATATCCTCGCCGATCGCGTCCTGATCGATCTTGGCGTAGATGCGGGTGGTCTGGATGTCGGCGTGGCGCAGGTGGGCGGCGACCCGGCCGAGGTCGTGGGCCTGGCGGTAGTAGCGCGTTCCCGCGCCGTGCCGCAGACCGTGCACGCCGGCCGAGCCGTAGTCGACGCCCGCGCGTGCGCACAGGCGGCGGAAGCGCTTGCGGGTGTGGTCGGTGCCCCACGGCAGCACGTACGACGGGTCGCGCTGACGGTGCGGCGCCTCCGCCTCGGCCCGCAACGCCTCCACCGCCTCGCGCAGGCGGCGCGTCACCCGCACGTGCGCGCTCTTGCCGCCCTTGCCCGCGGCCACCCGGAGCTCGCCGCGGCCGAGGTCGAGGTCGCCCCACCTGAGCCCCGTCATCTCGCTGATGCGCAGGCCGGCGTGGGCACCGAGCAGCACCACCACACGCTCGGCCGGATCCGCCAGCTCCAGCAGGCGCTCGACCTCCCGGTCGGCGTAGGGACGGCGTTTCTCCCACGGCGGCGTGGGGTCCTTGGCCACGCGCACGTTCTCGAACGGACGGGCCTCGGTCGCGCCCGCCCAGCGCAGGGCGCGGTAGAGCGTTCGCGCGGCGGCCAGCTTGACCTGCAGCGTCGACGGCTGCGGGCGGGCACCCGAACCGTCCAGGGGCGTCGACTCCAGCCGGCGGATGTACAGCACGCCGGCGTCGCGGCTGGGCCTGAGAAGGTTCTCGCCTTGCCAGCCGTCGAGCAGGTCCTCGAAGCCTCGCCGGTAGGTCCTCAGCGTGTGGCGGCTGGCCCGCGCGCCCTTGGAGCCGTGCAGGAACAGGTAGGCCTCGGTGAGCGCCCACAGCTCGTCGCGGTCACGCGCGTTGGCGGCGCGTGCGGCCCGGCGCCTGAGCGCGTCGGGCGGGAGCGAAGCCCAGGCCTCGGCACGGCTGAGGGCGTCGCCCTGGTAGCGTTGGACGTCGCTCACCGCAGCACCCCCACACGCGAGCTGGCGTGGGTGGAGCCGGCGCAGGTGTTCACAGCGTTCATGCCGTCATCGTAGTCGGACCTGATAACACGAGTTATCAGGTTTTTTACACTCGAGGCGTCTCAAGAAGGCTGCCCGCGGTCCGGCGTCCGGACTCCACCTCGAGTCGCCCCCGAACCCGGGGGCCGATCGCTGGCGCCGCGTCCCGCTCTCGACCCGGTACGCACACCAGCCACCGCGCCGTCGCGCAACGATCACCCCAGCAATCAGATCGCCCAGTCAGGCTACCCAGTCAGGCTACCGAGCCAGGCTACCCAGCCGGATTGCCCCAGGGGCCGCCCATGGACGGCCAGGCCCCTGTCAGCTCCCGTGCGTGGGCGTCCGCCCTGCGGGCGTGCGCCCGACCGCGTCCCGTGAAACGACCCGCGCTTCCGGGCCCAGGAGCCGGGAGGCAGACTCTTCTGCCCGAACCGAAGCAGTACAATACAGATCACTCTATCTCAAGAGGAAATCCTGTCCTAGACGCTACTCTCGGCGCAACGGGGCTCACGAATGGTCGAAGATGCGACAGGGTTTGCCCGGCCGCCCGTAGCGGTTCCGGCAGCGCTCTAGCGATTTGATAACTCGGCTTGCCGACAACCCTAACAAGCCCCACACGTCCTCGACCCACGCCGTCAAACGGGCTCGACGCCCCAACCAACGCCGCGTACGCCCACGACGAAGTCCTTGGGATCACCCGAAGCGCCCGACAAGGCTTGGAGAATCTAGTCGCCAGACGCCGAGCGGCCGCCGTGGGCCTTGCCGTAGGCATGGAGAGGCGCCTGCAGCCGGTCCAGGAAGGACCGATGCCGGGGCCCGCTGAGGTCCATGTGATGGTAGGTCGCGAGCTTCGCCCAGTCCTCGATGAAGATCCACACCAGGCAGTAGCCCCAGATCAGGCCGATATCGAGCCACGAGATGGGCGCGACCAGTCCCAGCCCGAACGCGACCAGCAGCGTGGCCATCACCTTGGTCACGATGGCGGACCAGAGCACCACCGGCGCAGGGTGCGGGCGGCTCAGGAAGGGCTTCCGCGTCCGCGCCACGAACAGCGTGAGGTGCCCGGCGACCGCCAGCTTCAGGAAGATGAAGCTCTGGATCTGGGCATGGTCGAGGTGGAGCCACACGTGCCCGAGGACCAGCAAGCCGAACGTCTCGATGACGCCGATCAGGCCCAGGACGGTCGACACGGTCAGGATGCGCCGCATGTCCCAGCGCACCGGCTTGGGGTCGAGCCACGTGTTGTCGTAGGCGATGGACATGATGGGCACGTCGTTGAAGAACGCCAGCAGGATGATCATGATCGCCGTGATCGGGTAGAAGTTGAACACCGTCATGGCGAGAACGACGAACACCATGATGCGGATCGTCTCGGTGATGCGGTAGATGGCATAGCTGTTCATGCGCTCGAAGATCCTGCGCGCCTCTTCGATGGCGCGCACGATCACCGACAGCCCGGGTGCGACCAGCACCAGGTCGGAGGCCGCGCGGGCGGCGTCGGTGGCTCCGCTCACCGCCACGCCGGTGTCGGCCTGCTTGAGCGCCGGTGCGTCGTTCACCCCGTCGCCTGTCATGCCGACGATGTGACCCAACGATTGCAGCCGCTTCACGATGCGGTACTTGTGCTCGGGAAAGACCTCCGCGAAGCCGTCGGCGGACTCGACCGCAGCGCCGTCGAAGCCGCCGTCCTCGTCATCGGCGGACAGCTCGCCCGCCGCCCGGATGTTCTGACCCAGTCCCAGACGGCCGCTGATCTCGCGAGCGATCGCCACGTTGTCCCCGGTGACCATCTTGACCTGGACGCCGTGCTCGCGCGCCCGCTGGATCGTTTCGGGCGAGTCCTCCCGAGGCGGATCGAACAGCGGAAGGATGCCCAGGAAGGTCCACGTGCCTTCCTCGGACGACCGCGCCACGCCCAGGGTGCGAAACCCCTTCGAGGCCAGCTCGGCGATCGAAGTGTCGGCCCGGGCCCGGGCCTGCTGGGAGGGCCGGCACAGGTCGAGGATCACCTGGGGCGCTCCCTTGGTGACCCGGAACGAGGCGCCGGCCGCGTCTTCGATCGTCGCCTCCGTGCGCTTGCCGACCGGGTCGAACGGCGTGAACGAACGCTGACGGTAGGCGTCCGTTGCGGACGCGTCGGCCAGGCCGCCCAGCACCGCGAGGTCGATGGCGTCCTGATCCTCCGCCACCGACGCCAGCGCCGCGGCCAGGATCAGCTCTTGTGCATCGCTCGCGCCGAAAACGACGGGCTCGCCCAGGGTCAGGCGGTTCTGCGTCAGGGTGCCCGTCTTGTCGGAGCACAGGATGTCCATGCCGGCCATCTCTTCGATCGATTCGAGGCGCGTGACGATGGCCTTCATCCCGGCCAGGGCCCTGGCCCCGATCGCCATCGTGACCGACAGCACCGCCGGCATCGCCACCGGGATCGCCGCCACCACGAGGATCAGCGTGAACTGCGCCAGCGTCACGAACCTGGCTCCGCGATCGATCTGCACCAGCACCAGGACCGCAGCGAGCACCAGGCTCAGGTAGATCAGGTAGTCCCCGATGTGCAGCACGGCGCGCTGGAAGTGCGACACCGTCTTCGCCTCGCCGACCAGCTTGGCCGTCTTGCCGAAGAACGTGGCGCTCCCCGTGGCCGTCACCACGACCACCATCTCCCCTTGCTTGACCACGGACCCCGAGTAGGCGGCCTCCCCCGCCCGTTTCTCCACCGGAAGCGACTCGCCCGTCAGGGCCGACTGGTCGATGCTGACGAAGTCGCCTTGGGCGAGCTTGACGTCGGCCGGCACGATGTCCCCCAGGCGGAGGCGAAGCACGTCGCCCGGCACGAGCTCCGCGGCATCGATCGGCCGCCACTTCCCACTCCGTCGCACGCGCGCCTTCAGGGCGAGCTGCTTCTTCAGGGCGTCCACCGCGCTGCTCGCCTGGAACTCCTGGAAGAATCCCACGGCGGCGTTGAACAGGAGCAGGATCGAGATGATGATGAGGTCCGCCCAGTGACGGTCCACCACGGAGAGCACGGCGGCGACCTCGATCATCCAGGGGATCGGGCCCCACAGGTACGACAGGAACTGCGCCAGCGGGCTGCGCTTGCGCTCCGCCAACGCGTTGCGGCCGTAGCGCTCCAGGCGCTCGGCCGCATCTTCTTCGCTCAGGCCATCGAGCGTGGTGTCGAGGGCTTGCAACACGTCATCAAGGCTGTCGGCTTCCCCCACAGGAGTCTGAGTGCCCGATACCGGAACGGTTCCACTTGATCGGCTCATCGGCACCTCCCGTTCGCAATCACGATACGCTCCCGGCCCAGGGACATTCGGCTCCCGTCAGGGCGCTGATCGTGACTGTTCTTAGAGGAGCGTGCCGCGAAGCACGGTGGCCGCCACCGTGAAGAAGATGATGATCCCGGTCACGTCGACCAGCGTCGCCACGAAGGGCGCAGAGGACGACGCCGGGTCGGCGCCCATGCGTTTCAAGACGATGGGCAGCAACGAACCGGCCAGCGAGCCCCACAACACCACGCCGATGAGCGACAGGAAGATCGAGAACGCGATGAGGGGCCAGTACGGTCCGTACATCCCGAACGCCAGAGCCCATACGCTCACACGCACGAAGCCCACCGCCCCGAGGATGCCTCCGAGTGCCAGCCCGGTGAGCACCTCGCGCCGCATGATCCGCCACCAGTCGCGAACCGTTACCTGTCCCAGCGCCATCGCGCGGGTGACGAGGGTCGCGGCCTGGGAGCCGGAGTTGCCGCCGCTCGAGATGATCATGGGCAGGAACAGCGACAGCACCACCGCCTTGGCGATCTCGCTCTCGAACAGCCCCATAGCCGTGGCGGTCAGCATCTCGCCGATGAACAGCATCACCAGCCAGCGCGCCCGCTTGCCCACCAGCACCGGGATGCCCACCCGCAGGTAGGGCTCGTCGAACGATTCGACACCGCCGAGCTTGTGGAAGTCCTCGGTGGCTTCCTCCTCGGCCACGTCCAGCACGTCGTCGACCGTGACGATCCCGACCAGGATGCCCCCCGTGTCGGTAACGGGCAGCGCCGTTCGGTCGAGGCGCCGGAACGCGCTCACCGCCTCCTCCTGGTCCTGCGTGGCCTCCAGCGCGACGAACTGCCGGTCCATCAGCGCCTCGATATGCGTCCCTGGATCGACCAGCAGCAGCTCGCGCATGCGCAGGTCGTCGATGAGCTTGCCGCCGGGAGCCGTGACGTAGAGGATGTTCAGCGTCTCGGAGTCGCTGCCGAAAGCGCGGATGTGCGTGAGCGCGTCGGCCACCGTCCAGTGGGGCTTCACCGCGACGTAGTCGGGGGTCATGAGGCGGCCGACCGAGTCCTCGGGATACCCGAGCAGTCGGGTCGCCACGCTCCGCTCCTCCGGCGAAAGCAGGTTCAGGAGCCGCTTGGTCACCTTGCCCGGCAGCTCCTCGAGCAACGCCGTGCGATCGTCCGGCGACATGTCGTTCAGGATGTGCGCGACGTCGCGGTCGCCCATAGCTCTCAAGAGGCGCTCTTGCGCATCGACTCGGAGGTACTCGAAGGTGTCGGCAGCCAGGTCGCGCGGCAGGATGCGGAACACCACCGCCTCCGCCTCGTGCGGCAGGCCGTCCATGAGCTCGGCGAGGTCGGGCGGTTCCAGGTCGCGAAGTCGCGTCCGGAGCTCCTCGAAGCGCCGCGCCTCGACCAGCTCGAGGAGCTCGTCGCGCTGGGCCTCCCAGTCGGGAGCTTGAACCATCTGCCTCACCTCCGCCCCATGGCGCGATCCGCGCCCGTCCGGCGCCAGAGAAGTCTACCAGCCACGCCCTCGAGCTCGCGTCCGGCCGCCACCGTTGGTCTCCCCTGCCCGGAGGTTCGTCTCACTTGTGCTCTTGGTCACATAGAAATCGCTCGTGCGCTCGTGAAATCTCCGGGCAGCCGCTCAGTCC